>LFRM01106728.1_pt1 | contig 30909 bp, 28 predicted proteins | sample 618341 | NCBI WGS metagenome assembly LFRM01 (sample SAMN03654438, study PRJNA283298) | anaerobic digester metagenome | isolation source: pool of bioreactors CSTR01a, CSTR02a, and CSTR03a thermophilic anaerobic... | place: Denmark: Kgs. Lyngby | collected 2014-05-21 | reverse complement strand
GGATATTGAACATCTGTTGAACAGAAAGCCAAAGGCCCTGTCCGGTGGTCAGAGACAGAGGGTGGCTGTAGGTCGTGCTATCGTTCGTGAACCAAAAGTATTCTTGATGGACGAGCCGCTATCCAACTTGGACGCCAAGTTAAGGGTTCAGATGAGAACCGAGCTTACGAAACTGCATCAGAGGCTGCAGACGACGTTTATATACGTTACCCACGACCAGACCGAGGCTATGACCATGGGTTCGCGAATCGTTGTTATGAAGGACGGATTCATTCAGCAGGTAGATACACCTCAAAATCTCTATGATTATCCCACCAATCTGTTTGTAGCCGGTTTTATCGGAAGTCCTCAGATGAACTTTATTAATGTAGTACTGCAAAAAGAAGGCGACGATGTTTTTGCTGTGTTCAATGGCAACAAGATCAAGGTACCGGCCGGCAAGATAAGGAAGTTCAAGGATCAGTCCTACATTGGCAAAGAGGTTATTATGGGTATTCGGCCTGAAGACCTCCACGACGAAGAGATATTCTTGCAAAGCGCTACCGACAGTACCGTAAAAGCATATGTGGATGTTGTTGAGCTGATGGGTTCCGAGACCTACCTGTATCTGACGGTGAGCGGTAACAACCTGATAGCCAGGGTCGACCCAAGGTCTACCGCCAGAGTTGGCGATACAATCAAGATCGCTTTCGATCCCAACAGGCTGCACTTCTTCGATAAGGATACTGAGGAGGCCATACTGACAAGATAGAAAATAATTGAAAGCGAATTTTGAATAAAAAAAGGATTTTTTCACATAAAAGCAGAAATATTACTATATTGGGTAATATTTCTGCTTTTTTTATATGCTAAACTAATGTATACTTATAACAGGTGATAATATGCAAACAGCGCAAAGAATGCAAAAACTTCTTGACAGAGTTGTGAGGAATATTCAGATCACTACGGATATTGTCGATTCGACGGGGGAGATCGTTGCCAGCTGCAACAAAAAGCGGATTGGCAGAGAAGAGCCTGTGGTAAAGGGCAATGGTATAAATGACGGCAGAGGAATATTTATTCATAATGGCAGAACATATATGCGGTTTACGGTGGACAGGACCGACAGCTATTATATAGCTATGGATGGGACCAACAAAACAACCAGAAATTATTGCATGCTTATATCTTCTCTGATTGAGCTGTATTTGAAGTCAACGACAAAAAAGATGAACAAGGAAGAGATCATCCGGCGGATTTTGATGGATGATGTGCCGATTCTAGAGCTTCAGGAACTGGTTCAGGATTACAAGCTGGAGCCTGACAAGGCGCGTTGCATTGTTATTATTCGGACCGATGATATGGGGGCTGATCAGGCATATAAAATTATGATAAAGGTTTTTCCCAAAACTCAGGAGGATATTCTATTGCTGTTTGACAGCAGAACAATAGTATTGGTTAAACTGGTGTCGGATGATACGGAGGAGGATGAGTTATTCCAGCTCGCTGAAGCTATAGAAGAAACCATAATTAATGAGACTGCTGTCAAGGTTTGTATTGGAATCGGAAGATGCAAGCCTAACATATATCGGATTAGAGAATCATATATGGAAGCTATGCAAGCCATAGAAGTGGGCATGATGTATGACGGCGACAGCCGGGTATATCATTATGATGCATTGCTGTTGGAGCGGTTTCTACATGAGATTCCGAGGGAGATCTCCAGAAAATACTATCAAACAATTTTTGATGAGGAGACAAAAAAAGTGCTCAATGATGAAATGCTCACTACCATTGAAAAATTTTTTGAGAACAGTTTGAATTTGAGTGAAACCGCAAGACAATTATATATTCATCGGAATACCCTGGTTTATCGATTGGACAAGGTACAAAAGGCATTGGGGTTGGATTTAAGAAACTTCCATGATGCAGTTACTTTCAAGATTATGATGATGTTAGAGAAGCAGAAACGGGAGTGTTTTTATTGATTGTTTTTCAGAATGTATCTAAGATGTATGTTAATGGTGTGTATGCGCTTTACAATGTAAATTTTGAAATAGAGAATGGCGAATTCGTGTTTATCGTCGGCGCCAGTGGAGCAGGCAAGACCACCCTTATAAAATTGCTTCTTAAGGAAATAGAACCAACAAGCGGTAGCATTTTTGTTGATGGTGTGGACATAACGGCAATGAAGAGGAGAGAAATTCCCTATTATCGGCGTAAGATGGGAGTGGTTTTTCAGGATTTCAGGCTGTTACCCGATAAAACGGCTTATGAGAATGTGGCTTTTGCTATGGAGATCGTCGGAGCTTCCGGAAGGGAAATTCGCAGGCAGGTGCCTGCTGTGCTGGGTTTGGTAGGACTGGGCTCAAAGGCCCATGACTATCCTCATCAGTTATCGGGTGGTGAGCAGCAGAGGGTGGCCTTAGCCCGGGCTCTGGTTAACAATCCGTCCCTGCTTATTGCAGATGAACCCACCGGCAATCTGGATCCTGTCACTTCAATGGATATAATGCGGATTATCAGCATGATAAACAAACGGGGTACCACCGTCATGGTAGCCACCCATGCCAAAAATATTGTCAACGCAATGCGAAAACGCGTAATACAGTTTAACAAGGGTATCCTGGTAAGGGATCAACGGGAAGGGGGATATTTTGATGAGCTTTAGGAGCTGGGGTTTTTATATTCGCAACGGGTTCCAAAATATCCTTCGAAACCGGGTTATGGCGCTGGCATCGATAACTGCCATTATGGTCGCCCTGTTCGTCCTGGGATTGATTCTTGTTATTGCTTTCAACTTGGATGTTATGGTCGAGAATATGGAGTCCAAGATGGAGATAACCATATATTTAAAGGATGAAACAACCGAGGAACAGAGGCTTACGATAGAAAACAACATAAGAAGCTGGGAAGGGGTTTACGAAATAGTATTTGTGTCAAAGCAGGAGGCATTGGATAAATGGAGGACGGAACTAGGAGACAAGGGTAAGTTGCTGGAGGGATATTCAGGGGAAAACAATCCGTTGCCCGATTCATTTTTGATAAAAATACAAAAACCCGAGTATGTGGAGGACATAGTGGAACGGGTAAGGGCCATTCCTGCCGTAGATGACATAAACTACAGTAGCAGGGTGGCTGAGTTTATCGGATGGTTTGCCCGGGGTATAAGAATATTCGGTGCTTTGATTGTTGCTATTTTGGCTGTTGTTGCCGTAATTGTCATAAGCAACACCGTGAGGCTGACCGTCTATTCGAGAAGAAAAGAAATTAATATCATGAAATATATTGGTGCGACTGACTGGTTTATCCGATGGCCGTTTATAATCGAAGGGATGGTCCTGGGAATGATAGGCGCATTGCTGTCCACCTGCCTGGTGGTTGGCGTATATAAGCTGATGATAGACCGGAGCGGCTATATAGACGTTAAGTGGGGATATCTGGGAATATTTAAGCTGCTGCCCATGGATAAAATCATGTTTCCCGTTCTTGTTATTTCTATGATGGTGGGTGTTTGCGTTGGAATAATGGCCAGTTGTATATCGATTCGCAAACATCTTAAGGTATAATAGCAGGTATAATGCTGGGATGGGGTGATATTATGAAGCGAGCGGTGGCTGTATTGTTAGCGGTTATGCTTTTATTTGCTGCGACCACCAATGTTATGGCTTATTCTGATATTGACGACAAAAAACAGGAACTGAATGAAGTAAATCGGGAAAAGAAAGAGACGGAAGAGAATATAAAACAGGTACAACAGCAGCAGCAGAATGTAATGGTCCAGTTGGAATCCATTGACCGGCAGATTGTTGAAAAGGAAAAAGAGCTGGAAAAGCTTGAACAGGATCTGAAGGCTACTCAGGAGGAGTTGGAAAAGGCGCGTCAGGAGCTGGAACAGGCGATTAAGGATGCCCAAAAACAGGAAAAGCTAATGGCCGAACGGGTAAGGACAATCTATATGAACGGTGTATCCTCATATTTGGAACTGCTGTTGGAGGCAAGGAGTATCAACCAGTTCCTGGATCGGCTGATCATGGTTAAACGCCTGTTGGCCTTTGATTTGCAGGTATTGGAAAAATTGGAGGCATGTCGGGAGCGGATAGATCAGAAGTGTACCGAACTGGAGGAGAAGGAGCAGATAATTGCCGAAAAGAAACAGGCGGTTGCCGCTCAGAAAAAGCAGATTGAGAACAAGCGGGAGGAGAAAAATGCTCTGCTGCAGCAGCTGAAAAAACAGGAGCAGGAATATGAGCAGCAGTTGGAAGAGCTGGATAAGACTTCTCAAGAGCTGGAAAAACTTATACAGCAGCTATTGCGGGAACTGGAGTTAAGGCGGCAAAGGGAAGAGCAGCTAAGGAAACAGCGGGAACAGCAACAGAAGGAACAGCAAAGCCGGGGAGATGGAGGCAAGGGAAACCAGTCGGGTTCTGATTCCGGATCCGGCAGTAAATATACGGGGGGGACGCTGGCCTGGCCGGTTCCGGGGTTTTACAGGATTACATCATATTTTGGATACCGTATTCATCCGGTTTACGGAACGAGAAAGCTACATAGCGGAATAGACATCGGTTCCAACAACGATGAAAGCATATACGGAAAGAATTTTGTTGCAGCGGCTGATGGGACCGTGATATTTGCAGGTTGGTATGGGGGATACGGCAATTGCGTAATAATCGAGCATGGTGGGGGTATGACCACCCTTTATGCCCACGGTTCAGCAATTCTGGTTTCGACCGGCCAGCAGGTAAAGCGTGGACAGGCAGTTCTTAAAGTGGGAAGTACCGGAGTATCCACCGGTCCCCATGCTCACTTTGAAGTCCGGAAGGACGGTGTGCCGGTGGATCCTCTGCCGTATCTTGGGCGTTGAACTTTAAATACAGTCCATGTGTAATTGTTATAATAAGTACTGAGCCGGAATGTATTTCGGACTCAGTCTTTTCTTTTTTGTGAACCGTTTCTTTATTTGTTTTCCGTCAGACATCCATATAAATGCGTTGTGAAAACATGTATATTATTTTTGAAAACAAGTCCATAAGTGTGATATAATATAGTAGAATTTTGACCTTAGTGATTATCAGGTGTGTGTACAAGCATCCTAAGGCTTAGGAGGAGGAAACTTTATTAATGATTAGTAAAAGAGCTGCGGCATTTGGCGCGGTTGTTATAATCCTTGTAACAGCTTTTTTTTCATCCTTCCTGACGTTTGAAGTAAGCAAATTTCTTGATATACAAAGCGGGGACAGGTTTATAGTAAAGCGGGAAGTATACGAACTGTTAAAAAAATACGAAATGCTGGAGCAGGTAAGGCAGGTTATTGAAAGGGATTACATCGAAGAACCCGATTGGGATGAGCTATTTGTTGGCGCTGTTAAGGGGATGACAGAAGCTTTGGACGACCCCTATACGACTTACTTTACCCCGGAAGAGTATAAGAATTTTATTATACAAACTCAGGGAAGTTACGCCGGAATCGGTCTGTTGGTAAGCGTGGATGAAGAGGATAATAATATTAGCGTTTTAAAAGCTTTTAAGGATAGTCCTGCAGCCAGGGCGGGTATCCTGCAGGGGGACAAGATTGTTAAGGTAGAGGATACCGATGTGGACGGCAGCAAGCTTGAAATAGCCGTAAGAATGATGAGAGGCGAGCCGGGCACCACAGTCACCATAACGGTTCTCAGAGGAGAGGAATTAATCGACTTTACCCTGGAGCGAGCAATCATTGAGATTCCGGATATGGATTACAAAATGATTGATGAAGATATCGGTTATATAAATCTGTATCAGTTTGATGAGAAATCGCCCAAAAACTTCAGGGATGCCATCAAAGAGCTGAGCGATCAGAATATGAAAGGGCTTATTCTGGATTTACGGGGCAATCCCGGTGGTCTGCTGGATGCATGTACCGCGATTGCCGATATGCTGCTTCCGGAAGGCTTGATCGTTTACAGTGAGAACAGGCAGCACAAGCGGGAAGAATACCATTCATCAAAGGAACAATTGGGATTACCCCTGGTTGTGCTGGTCAACGAATACAGCGCCAGCGCTTCTGAAGTGCTGGCAGGGGCGATCCAGGATTACGGAGTAGGAACCATCATTGGTAAAACCACTTATGGGAAGGGGCTTGTTCAAGGCCTGAGGGGGCCTTTCGATGACGGTTCAGCTATGAAGATCACAACCTCCAAATATTTCACACCAAAGGGACGGGATATTCACGGGGAAGGAATTGTTCCGGATATTGAGGTTGAAATAAGCCAGGAAGCCATAGAATTCATGACGGAGAACCCCAATGACGAGTTGCCTGTTGAGCTTGACAATCAGTTACAAAGGGCAATTGATGAGCTGAGAAAAAAGCTTCAATGATAGTTTGAGGAGGGCTTTAATTTGGCCTTTATAAAGATGCTTGTTACCTCGTTTGCCCATTCGATAACCAGTTTATTCTTCATTATAGTGGTTATGTTTACGTACTTTCGCATAAGAAGAAATGCCCAACTGGAAGAGTATTGGCTGGGTTTTCTCCGCAGTCCCGTCAGCACTCAGCTGGTTAATGTGGTTTTTTTCGGTATGCTAATAGGCCTTATAGCCAGTTTGCTCATAGTGCTTATTGGTATCACAATTGATTATCAGGCTGTTTTGTTTGTGTGGCCTCTGGCGCTTATTTTGATGTTGTTTAACCAGCGCTATATGTGTTTCTCCTATGCGGGGGGCATTATATCGCTGGCGAATCTATTGACGGGATGGCCTAAAATAGACGTATCCGCCCTTATCGCTCTTATAGGGGTGTTGCATCTCATGGAGAGCATGCTGATATTGGCTGACGGACACAGGGACAGTTTGCCGGTATGGGTGGAACACGACAAATTGCAGCCGGTTGGTGCATATCTGTTACAGAAGGTATGGCCTATACCGCTGGTGGTATTGGTTATTCCGTATGCCGGTGCTCAACTGGCTGCAAACGGCGGTGGAGTGAGCATGCCCGATTGGTGGCCTTTGTTCAGGTCTCAAAATGTGTCTCAGGTTTACGCTCTATTCCCCATCGTAGCCGTACTGGGGTACGGTGATATAGCCATTACCCGGCTGCCCGATGAAAGGGCACGGGAATCGGGTTTGTGGCTTGCCGTATACAGCATATCGGTATTGACTTTGGCCATAGTCTCATCCAGGGTTTACTGGCTTAAGTATGTTGCGGCGGTAAGCGTTCCTTTATTTCACGAGCTTTTGGTAATTGTAGGGAAAAAAAGGCAGCTGAGAGGGGAACCAGCCTTTGGCGTTCCCTGGGTCGGGCTAAGGGTCCTGGAGGTGCTGCCCGAGTCACCTGCTGAAAAGATGGGGATAAAGCGGGGAGATATCCTGTTAAATGTGAACGGGAAAAGCATCAGCAGTCAGGAGATGCTATATGAGGCACTGGGTGAATATCTCTATATAGTTTGGGTGGACGTAAAGCGGGGGGATTCGGTCCTCTCCTTTGAATATACCGATTACGCCAATGGGATCGATAGCTTGGGCCTTGTTTTTGTTCCTCGAAATACAGGTAAGTATTTCCGGATAGAGGAACAGAAGGGGGTAATAATAAGGCTTTGGAATAAGCTCAGGGGTAACAGGAGAAAATCGGCATAGCCAATTGGCATGTTTATATCTCTTAAATATCATATTAGGTTCACGTCAATGAGAAGCAGGGCGGAATTTCAGGCTCCCCTGCTGGATCCCGTGTCCACAACTATGGGATGCAGTTTCGGAAACTCGTAGATATTCAGCGGTATGTCCTGCAATATTCTTATGCTGCCTTCCCAATCCTTTATAAGATCCACCTTATATTCCTGCAGTATTTTCATTAATGATGTATTTTCCCATTCTATCCATCGCACATACCTTTCCCGCTCTCTGATATAGACTTCGAAGCAATTCTTCGTTTTAATGCTTTGTATAATTTCATCGCATAGAAAGAAATTGCACACGTACGTACGGTAGCGAGGAGGCAGGGTACAGCCGAAACCGCTTTTCACAAAGGGGCATGCTTTGAAAAATATGGAATGATCCTGTATATTGCTGATATTGAGCCGGTTCTTTCCCATGATGTATTCATTGTAGCTCTTCCGGTCGAAATAGCCTTTGGCAATTATTCGGAAAGGTTCTACTTCCCTGGTTGGCAGCTGTATTATCGAGTTCAGGAATGTCAGGCCCTCCAGAGTCCTGGCCATTTTCTGTATATCAACAAGGGTATACTTGGGGTAATAGTAACAGCATCCCCTGTTGGTAATGCTGCACATGCTTATTCCCATAACGCTGGAGCAATTGGCACATCCCGTATAGACATAGCGGGGTATTTCATGGTCGAAATCAACATAAACCATTTGCATTATTCCATCACTTCCAAAAAAATTTAGCGTATATTATTATATTTTTTGGATAAATGAGATGCAAGATTTTTTTGTATTGTGTTATCAACTTCTATGGCCTTTGCGATGCGATACAATTACGTTCTTTATGAAGCAGCCAATATATATGAATGTCAATATCGCTTTGAATGTGGTATAATAAAAGCCCAAAGGAGTGTGGATTCAATGGGTTTTAAGCTGAGATCGGACTTCATACCGCGGGGTGATCAACCCAAGGCGATTGATGCTTTGGTAGAGGGATTGGAAAAGGGTGAAAGATATCAGACCCTGGTGGGAGTGACGGGTTCCGGTAAGACCTTTACCATGGCCAATATAATTGAGCGGTTTCAACGACCCACATTGGTTCTTGCCCATAACAAAACCCTTGCTGCACAGTTATGCAGTGAATTTAAGTTCTTTTTTCCCGATAATGCCGTCGAGTATTTTGTGAGCTATTATGATTATTACCAACCCGAAGCATATGTGCCCTCTACCGATATGTATATTGAGAAGGATGCTTCGATAAACGAAGAAATAGACAAACTTCGTCATTCGGCCACCTCCGCCTTATTTGAACGGGAAGATGTCATCATTGTGGCCAGTGTATCGTGCATTTACGGTTTGGGAAATCCTGTGGAGTATCGGGAGCTTACCTTGTCGTTAAGGCCGGGGATGAGAAAAGATCGGGATGAGGTTTTGAGAAAGCTTGTCGATATTCAATATCAGCGCAATGATATAAATTTTGTACGGGGTACCTTTCGGGTCAGAGGAGATGTAGTTGAGATTTTTCCGGCCAGTTCATCCGAGCGGGCTATTAGGGTGGAGTTTTTCGGAGACGAGATTGACAGGATTACGGAAATTGATGTCTTGACCGGGGAGATTTTGGGTTATCGCAACCATGTGGCCATATTTCCTGCTTCCCACTATGCCTCATCTCGTGAAAGGCTGGAACGGGCAATCGCTCAGATTGAACGGGATCTGGACATACGGGTAAATGAGCTGAGGAATCAGGGCCGCCTGTTGGAGGCACAGCGCCTGCTTCAGCGGACCAACTACGATATTGAAATGATGCGCGAGATTGGCTATTGTAGCGGTATTGAAAACTATTCCCGGTATATGGACGGAAGAAAGCCGGGTGAGCCTCCTTATACCCTTTTGGATTATTTCCCCGGTGATTATTTGATGTTTATAGATGAATCCCATGTGACCATACCCCAGCTTAGGGGCATGTATGCGGGGGATCGTTCCAGGAAGGATAATCTGGTCGAGTATGGTTTCAGGCTGCCTGCCGCTTATGACAACCGTCCTCTCACCTTTGAGGAGTTTGAAAAAAAGATCTGCCGGGTTATCTACGTTAGCGCAACCCCGGGTCAGTACGAGCTAAGCAAATCAACCCGGGTTGTGGAGCAGATTATTAGGCCCACCGGCTTGGTGGACCCCGAGGTGGTAGTGCGGCCTATTGAGGGACAAATTGATGATCTGATTGGTGAGATACGCCGCTGTACCAAAAATAATGAACGGGTGCTGGTTACCACCTTGACAAAGAAGATGGCCGAGAGCCTTACCGATTATTTGAGGGAGATGGATATAAGAGTGAGGTATCTTCACTCCGACATTGATACCATTGAACGAATGGAGATAATCAGGGATCTGCGGAAAGGGGAGTTTGATGTCCTTGTAGGTATAAACCTGCTCAGGGAAGGGTTGGATCTTCCGGAAGTTTCCCTGGTGGCCATACTTGATGCCGACAAGGAAGGTTTTCTTCGTTCCGAGACTTCCCTGATACAGACCATCGGAAGGGCTGCAAGGAATGTAAACGGTAAAGTGATAATGTATGCCGACAACATTACCGATTCTATGCGAAGGGCTATCGATGAAACCAATCGGAGGCGCCGGCTTCAGATGGAATTCAACAGGAGGCATGGGATCACTCCCAAGACCGTTGAAAAGGAAATACACGATATTATAGAGGTGACCAAGGTGGCCGAGCAACCTGCCGAATATCATGTAGAAAAGGTACTGTCAACTGAAGAAATAACTGCCCGCATTAAAAAGCTGGCGGATGAAATGAAAGCTGCGGCAGAAGCCCTTGAGTTCGAGAAAGCTGCCAAGCTAAGAGATGAAATATTCAGCCTTAAAGAACGGCTGAAGTGAGCCACATTATAAAAAAATTCCACCGCTTTTGCTATCAGTGGTGGATTCTTTTTTGTTCAAAGTCAATGGGATCGGAGCTTAAGCCCCATCCTTAGCATGATGCACAAGCAGGTTTTGAATTTGATGGATGGGTGTATTAATAGTATAGCTGTAAAATAAAACAATATATATCGGGAGGTGCTGACATGACACGAAAGATAACCGGTAAGGTTACCTGGGTAGGGAAGGTAGACTGGGAGCTAAAAAGATTTCATGGCGATGAGTTTTCAACCCACAGGGGTTCAACCTACAATGCATATCTTATAAGGGACAGGAAGACAGTATTGATCGATACCGTATGGAAGCCGTATGAACAGGAATTTGTTGATAGCCTGAAAAAGGTGATGGATCTTAGGGAAATTGACTACATAGTTATAAATCACGGAGAGATAGATCACAGCGGTGCTTTGGTAGCCCTGATGAAGGAGATACCGGATACTCCCATATATTGCACAGCCAATGCTGTCAAATCGCTAAAGGGGCATTACCATAAGGATTGGAACTTCGTGGAGGTTAAAACCGGCGATACATTGGATATAGGGGAAAGCAAGCTCATATTTGTTGAAGCCAGGATGCTTCATTGGCCTGACAGCATGTTTACATACATGACCGGTGAGAACATACTGTTCAGCAACGACGCTTTTGGACAGCATTATGCGACTGAAGAGCTGTTTAATGACAGGGTTGATACCGATGAGCTGTATTATGAGGCAATGAAGTACTATGCCAACATACTGACTCCCTTCAGCCGGTTTGTAAGGAATAAGATCCATGAACTGCTGGACATGAAACTGCCCGTCGATATTATATGTACCAGTCATGGTGTGATATGGAGGGACAATCCCCTTCAGATTGTAAACAAATACCTGGAGTGGGCAAATGACTATCAGGAAAATCAGATAACCGTTATATATGACACCATGTGGAATGGTACCAGAAAGATGGCCGAAGCCATTGCTGAGGGGATAAAGGATGCCGACAACGGTATCGTAGTTAAGCAATTTAATGCTGCAAAGCACGATAAAAATGATATCATAACCCAGGTATTTAAATCCAAAGCCATTCTGGTAGGCTCACCGACCATCAACAGAGGTATAGCATTTTCGATAGCGGGACTTCTGGAGATGATGAAGGGATTAGGTTTCACGAATAAAAAGGGGGCTGCTTTCGGAGCTTATGGATGGAGCGGCGAGAGTACTAAAATTATCACCAGTAAACTGAACGAGGCCGGTTTTTCCGTAGTGAATGATGGTATAAGAGCAATGTGGTATCCCGATGATCGGGCATTGAATGAGTGCAGAGAATTTGGAAGAAGGTTTGTAAAAGAGCTGTGAAACAATACAAAGAGGGATGGAAATGCTGAAAATAATATAAATTGGGGGTTATTATGGATTTCAGCTGTAAACATAACGGAAAAGAACAGAACTGCATACAACTGGTTCCCATATTCTGCGGCCTGAACAATGAGGAAATGAGAGAGGTGGGAAACATCACCTACAGCAAGAGCTTTCAAAAAGGAGAAATGATCTATATGGCCGGAGAAAAGGGGGATAAGCTTTTTATTATTCACAGGGGTAAGGTTAAAATAAGCAGAATATCCGAAACAGGCAGGGAACAGGCAATTAGGGTGCTGGGACCGGGAGATTTTATGGGGGAACTGTCCCTGTTTGTCCACGGGCTTTTGCCGGATAATGCTCAGGCTTTGGAAGATACAGAGGTATGCATTGTGGATGGAAAAAGGCTGAAGGATTTGATGCTGAAATATTCTACCATTGCTGTTAAGATATTGGAGGAGATGGGAGCCAGATTGAATAAAGCTGAGAATCTGATTGAGAAACTGGGTCTGTACGGTGCTGAGGCAAGGCTTGCACGGACCATCCTGGATCTGGCCGATGATGAAGGAAAGGTTGTTTTGAACATAAGCAAGCAAGATTTAGCATCCCATATCGGAATGGCTCAGGAGACCCTGAGCCGGAAGCTGTCTTATTTTCAGGATATGGGTTGGATAAAGTTGGAAGGACAAAGGAAGATCATCATATTGGATAGGGATAGTATTGCATCCCTCACATAGGGGTGCTTTTTTTATTGTTAATTAATGTTTTTATAAAATAAAAAAATTCGAGATATATTAACTATGAACACTCAACAATGAGCAATACGGAAGGAGTGAAAGGCTGCAGTGTACGTAAGATTATTCCCGATTGGCGGTATTGCTGCAATTATTGCCATTTATATTATATTTATAAATGGGTTAGCCATAGATGATGGAAGGGAGAATCTCCGGCAGCAGTCCCCACAGACTTTGGGTAATTTGGATGAGAAAGGCTCGGGGGAGAAATCCGAATACATGCTTTTGGAATCAAAGCCGGACGGGAACGATACTCCCGAAGCCGTTATAGCTGCTTACTTTGATACCTTGAAAACAGCAGCCAATTTGACTGATAGACAGATGGCCGCTGCAGGTGGTACCGTAGGCAGTGGTTTGGAAGCTTACAGGCGCGCTTACCGGTACTGGAGCGTGGAATGGCGTGAGGTTAACAGCTTTCAGGATTTCCTGGACTCATGGCAGGGGACTGCCAGCGTGGAGCTTTTCAAGCTTCTCCCTGCAGGCCGGCATAAAGAACGGGCAAGGTTTTTTGTTGAAACCCGCCATCTGGAGTTTGTAGGCGATAAGCTTTGTGTGGGAATATTTTATTACACCGGTTTTTATACCCTTGACAGGACGGAGGAAGGATGGCGCATCGTGGAGGGAAGCCTGGAGCCTCAGAATTTGGTCTGGGAATTAAGCGGACATCAGCCTTGGCGCGGTGATCCGGTTATGGTTGCTATTGTGGATGGGTTAGGTCTGGGAAGCCAGGACGAAGCGGGTAAAGCGGTTGTTCGAAATAATCCTGATGGCACAGTTGTGGTAGATTTTTCCCATGCTCCCTTGGCTGAAAGCAGAAGATTTGTTTTATACAGGCCTTTTGATGGTATGTGGCGGATAATAGAGAAATGCAGCATTGAACAAGAGGATGAAGCCATTTCGGATTTCTGATAGGGTGGAAGAAGAGGATCAAAAAGATTGGCTTTGGATATTTACGGAAATGCTCTAAGTTCGGCTAAACATCAATATATTTCAAAGCACACGGGAAATATGTCAATATCTGGTTCCCAAAATAATATTGACATATTTTTTTATTTGTGCTTTAATTATAATTGTTTTATGGTTTAACATCACTAAACAAAAAGTTTAGCACTCAAAAACCGTGTTATAGGAGAAAAGATCTATGAAAATAGGTGAAAAGATAAGGCAGCTAAGGCTTAAAAACGGCTTGACTCAGGAAGAGCTGGCTAACAGATGTGAATTGACCAAGGGGTTTATTTCGCAGGTTGAGCGAGAGCTTACGTCACCTTCCATTGCCACATTAATTGATATCCTGGAATGCCTGGGAACTGATTTGAAGAATTTTTTCAGCGACAACGTCCAGGAGAAGGTTGTGTTTAAGAAGGAGGACGTGTTTGAAAAGCAGGACTGTGAGTTAAATCATACGATTAGGTGGCTTATTCCCAATGCCCAGAAAAATGAGATGGAGCCGATACTGATGCATTTGGAAGTCGGAGGAAGTTCCGGTGAGGATGACCCACATGATGGCGAGGAATTCGGCTATGTGATATCCGGCAGCATATATCTCTTTCTGGGCAACCGCAAGTACAGGGTTAAGAAGGGAGAAAGCTTTTATTTTAAGCCAACTGCGGTCCACAAAATTGAAAATGCCGGGAAGAGCAAGGCGGTTGTATTATGGATATCATCTCCGCCCAGCTTTTAAAATATTTTTATTATTTGTTTGACAGGAGGGGGGCCCGAAATGTCAGAGCCTATTATCAGATTGGTAAACGTATCAAAGGATTATGATGGAACTGAAGCGCTAAAAAACGTAAACCTGTATATACGAAAGAATGAATTTCTTACCCTGCTTGGGCCAAGCGGATGCGGTAAAACCACCACCCTTCGTATTATTGCCGGCTTTGAGCAGCCGGATACCGGAGAGGTATATTTTGAAGGAAAGAACATTACCAATGTACCTCCCTATAAAAGAAAGGTAAACACAGTATTCCAAAGGTATGCACTTTTTCCCCATATGAATGTGGCCGAAAACATCGCCTTTGGATTGAAGATAAAAAAAATGGATAAAAAGACTATAGACAAAAAAGTGGCTGAAATGCTGGAGCTTGTCAATCTCAGGGGATTTGAGAAAAGATATGTGGATTCACTTAGCGGAGGCCAACAGCAGAGGGTTGCCATAGCGAGGGCCCTTGTAAATGAACCAGAGGTGCTTTTGTTGGATGAGCCGCTGGGAGCTTTGGATCTGAAATTGAGAAAGGGAATGCAGATTGAGCTGAAAAAGATCCAGAAGTATCTGGGGATTACTTTTGTTTATGTAACCCACGATCAGGAAGAGGCCCTTACCATGTCGGATACTATAGTGGTTATGAAAGATGGTACGATACAGCAGATTGGCACTCCCGAGATGATATATAACGAGCCTAAGAATGCCTTTGTAGCTGATTTTATAGGCGAAAGCAACATAGTGCCCGGAAGAATGATCAGGGACAAGCTGGTTTATTTTGCCGGACGGGAATTTCAATGCGTCGACAGCGGATTTGATGATAATGAGGAAGTAGATGTTGTTGTAAGGCCTGAAGATATAAAGCTGGTATCCGAGGATCAGGGGATGCTGCAGGGACAGGTGGAATCGGTGACCTTCAAAGGGGTACATTATGAGATGATGGTCCGGAGTGCGGGATACGAATGGATGATCCACAGCACTCTTATGGAACCTGTTGGGGCTAGGGTTGGGATTTCCATACTTCCCAACGATATTCATATAATGAAAAAGGTGGGTGCAAAATGAAAAGGACCTGGTATTCCTACCCCTATCTTGTCTGGATGGTAATATTTATCGTTATACCCTTTCTGCTGCTGTTGTTTTACACCTTTACGGTCAACACGGATAAGGGTTTGATGTTTACTCTGGATCATATAAAACGCCTGTGGGATCCCATATACCTTATGGTATTGTTGCGCTCTATTGTCCTTGCAATCATATGTACCATCATATGCCTCATTATTGGGTATCCGGTGGGTTTAATATTGGCCAGCAGGGAATACCGCAGTAAGAAGGTTCTGGCTTTACTGTTTGTTATCCCCATGTGGATCAACTTCCTTCTGAGGACATATGCCTGGATGACCCTGCTGGAAAAGGATGGATTGGTTTATACTATCCTGAAATTCTTTCGTGTCCCCAATCCCCAGCTTCTGTATACTGATCAGGCGGTGGTGTTGGGCATGGTCTATAATTTTTTGCCCTTTATGGTGCTCCCCATTTACTCGGTTTTGACCAAACTGGATAAAAACATCATAGAGGCGGCAGAGGATTTGGGTGCAAACTATATTACAATACTGAAGAGGGTTATCGTTCCCCTAAGCCTCCCCGGAGTTATATCGGGAATAACAATGGTGTTCATGCCGGCCGTAACAACGTTTATCATATCAAGGCTGCTGGGTGGCGGACATTATATACTGGTTGGCAACCTCATTGAACAGCAGTTTATGGTGGTAGGGGATTGGCATTTTGGTTCTGCCATTTCCTTTGTGCTAATGGTGGTAATACTGGTCAGCATGGGTATCATGCGCAAATATGACAATGAGTATGAGGGGGGTGCCATATGGTGACACGCCTGGTTAAGAGAATATATTTATATTTAATATTCATGTTCTTGTATGCGCCTATAGTGGTATTGGTTGTTTACTCCTTTAATCAGTCCAAGTCGAGGGGGCATTGGGGGGGGTTTACCCTAAAATGGTATTTGGAACTCTTTAAAGATACTGAGATATCGCGAGCCCTCTACAATACCATTATGATAGCTATTTTATCGGCTGTTATAGCTACCATTCTTGGAACAGCGGCAGCTATCGGTATACATGATATGAAAAAAATACCTAAGGCAATAGTGATGAACCTGACATATTTGCCGGTGTTGAACCCGGAGATAGTAACCGGTGTATCGTTGATGCTGTTATTTGTGTTTAGCAAGGCAATAACCCGGATAGGATTAGGTTTTTTTACCATGCTGCTATCCCATATTACATTCAATATACCCTATGTAATCCTGTCCGTGCTCCCCAAACTGAAACAGCTTAACAAACATATATATGAAGCTGCACTGGATCTAGGTGCAACCCCCTTCTATGCTCTATGGAGGGTAGTAGTACCCGAGATCCTGCCGGGGATTCTTACAGGGTTTATGCTGGCTTTCACACTATCCATCGATGATTTTGTGATAAGCTTTTTTACCACCGGTTCAGGGGTATCCAATCTTTCGATCTATGTTTATTCGATGGCCAGAAGGGGTGTAAACCCAAAGATAAATGCCCTGTCGACCATTATGTTCCTTACGGTTCTGATATTGCTGCTTATTGTAAATAAAAGGATGTCCAAGGACAATTCACATGCCAAGGAGGGTGTAAAATGAGAAAAATTGCTAGGTTTTTTGGGATAATTTTGGTTGTGGTGGTGTTTTTGACAATTTTGGCAGGCTGTGGCGGCACTTCGAGAGCCCAGCTCAAAGTGTATAACTGGGGAGACTATATTGACGAGAGCGTAATTGATGAGTTTGAGGAGAAGTATAATATAGATGTGATATACGATACATTTGCAACCAATGAAGAGATGTATGTAAAGATCAAGGGTGGCGGAAGCGATTACGATGTTGCTTTTCCTTCCGATTATATGATCGAGCGCATGATCAGGGAAGACATGCTGGAAAAGATCAATTTTGACAACATACCCAACTACAAATATATTGATGATCGCTTTAAGAACCTGGATTACGATCCGAACAATGAGTATTCGGTGCCTTATATGTGGGGTACCGTGGGTATCATATACAACAAAAAAATGGTGGATGAGCCCGTTGATAGCTGGCAGATATTGTGGAATGAAAAATATGCAAAGCAGATATTCATGCTTGACAGCAGCAGGGATTCCATAGGCATAACCCTAAAAATGCTGGGGTATTCTCTAAATACAAGAAATTTGGATGAGCTGGAGCAGGCAAAGGAAAAGCTAATTGAGCAAAAATCCCTGGTACTGTCCTATATGGGCGACGATATTAAGGATGCTATGATCGGGGAGCAGGCAGCGTTGGCGGTTGTATGGTCCGGCGATGCCGTGTATATGAAGAGGGAAAATCCGGATCTGGAATATGTGATCCCGAAAGAAGGCAGCAACTTATGGTTTGATGCCATGGTTATTCTTAAAGGGAGCAAGAATAAAAAAGAGGCCGAGCTGTTCATCAACTTCATGTGCGAACCTGAAATTGCTTTCCGAAATACCGATTATATTGGATACTCAACCCCCCATATCGAAGCAAAGAAGATGCTGGATCCAGAAATACTCAACGATACGACGGCTTACCCGACGGATGAGGAGCTGGCGAACTGTGAGGTATTTGAAGCTCTTTCAGACATCATACAGGAATACGACAGGGTATGGACCGAGGTTAAAGCTGCGACAAAGTAGGGATTTTTCTAAACCTATGAGAAGAAGCAATGGGTAAATGTCAGCAGATTTACCTGAAACATATCAATAACAGGGTGCGGTTTGTAATAGCTGCGCCCTGTTTTATTATCATCTGCCAATTTCGCCGGTTTTTATATCATCATATGAGATACATTTTACTTGACGCAGATAGGATAAATATATATGATAAAATCAGATTATTAAAAGTATTAGGGGGCAATGTTGATGACGTCAAAAGAACGCTTAACCAAGGTTCTAAACGGAGAAATTCCCGATCATGTCCCGGTTGCCCCGGATACGTCAAATATGATACCTGCAAGGTTGGTAGGTAAGCCTTTCTGGGAAATTTATCTGTATCAGGATCCCCCCATATGGAAAGCATATATAGATTGTGTCAAGCATTTCGGTTTTGATTCCCTAATGGACGGCTATGCACCGATATTGTTTGAAGATTTGGGAGAATTAGATAATACCCGGCATGAGGTCATAATATATAAGGATAGCCGGCGCATTGTGACCCAGAAGTACCGTATGAAAGATGGACGGAAGGAGTGGGAACCTTACGTAACCGTCTATTATGATGATAATCCGCCTACCGCCGGGTTAAACCCCCATGCTTTGGGTTTTTCTATGATACCCGATACCTATGAGGAGGTGGAGGACAGAAAGGAATGGCCTCAGGGAGAGGAACTTCTTAGACTGGTAAAACAGGAAATGGGAGATCATGGGCTGGTGGGTGTTTGGTGCGGCACAACAAAGCTGCTTAACAATGAGAGGGACATATATGATTACTATGATAACCCGGGAAAATACCGCAAAAAAAGCGAGGAGCTGCATGCATACTTCATCCGACGATTTGATAAGCTCATGTCTCTTGACACCAAACCTGATTTTATATGTGTTGGGGGTTCCGGTACCTTTATTCATCAGACCCCTCAGATCTTCAGAGAATTAGCACTTCCTATAATAAAGGATATAACCAGGCGTGCCAAAAAACATGGAATACCGACTCACATCCATTCCTGCGGTCCCGAGAGGGAATTGGTCAGGATTGCGGCTGAAGAAACCGATCTTACCGTTATAGATCCTCTGGAACCTCCACCAATGGGCGATTGTGATCTTAAGGAGATAAAAAGGCTTTACGGCGACAGGCTGGTTCTCAAAGGAAATCTTCATACCACTGAAGTTATGTTAAAGGGATCCGTCAGAGATGTTGTTGAAGCTTCTAAAAGGGCTATAGATGATGCTGCTTTGGGAGGAAAATTTATACTTTCTACCGGGGATCAGTGCGGCAGGGACACGCCCGATGAAAACATATTTGCAATGATAGAAACTGCAAAGACCTATGGGAAATATAAGCATGGTTGATGAGAAAGGGAGAGAATGGCAGCCTGTTTGCATTAAAATCCGCAAGGATAAAAGAAATGGAGGATGGATATGACGAAACGGGAAAGGGTTATTGCCGCCCTTAGCCATAAGGAGACTGATATCATACCATATCAGGTGGATTTCACCCAGCAGCAACGTCAGAAAATGGTTGAGTATTTAAATGACTCCGAGTTTGAGAATAAGATTGGCAATCATATTGAAGGAGTTTATTATGATGGCTGGCCCAAGGAGGAAGTCCCCGGATATTATGTGGATGATTTTGGTGTCCGTTGGAACCGAACCGGGGTGGATAAGGACATCGGGGTAGTGGACAGATATATTCTTTCCCAACCCAGTCTAAAAGAGTATAAATTCCCAGAACCCGATGAGAAGGCATTGAGAGAACAATTTGAGGCAATGCTAAACCGGGATAACCAGAAATTCAAGGTAGGAAATCTTGGATTTTCAATGTTTGAGCGGGCATGGACCTTAAGAGGAATGGAAAATTTACTTGCTGATATGGTCCTGGAACCTGTATTTGTGGAAGAGCTTCTGGATGCAATTTGTGAATTTAATCTAAAGATCATCGATATTGGCTTGTCTTACGATATAGATGCTTTTCAATTTGGGGACGATTGGGGTCAGCAGCGGGGACTGATAATGGGACCTAAGTTCTGGAGGAAATTTATCAAGCCAAGGATGGCACGAATGTATGAAAGGGTCAAAAGCAAGGGGAAATTTGTGATCCAGCATTCCTGCGGAGATATACATGAGATCTTTCCGGATCTTATAGACATTGGTCTTGATGTATACCAGACATTTCAGCCCGAGATATACCATATTGATTTCATTAAAAAGGAATATGGAAAGCATTTGTCGTTCTGGGGAGGTATCAGCACCCAGCGACTGCTGCCCTTTGGGACAATTGATGAGGTTAAGGAAAAGACGGCGGAGATAATGCGCATTATGGGGAAGGGAGGCGGCTATATTGCGGCTCCTACTCATGCCGTGCCAGGGGATGTTCCGCCCGAAAATGTGATGGCCATGCTGGCAGTTATGATGAATCAGGAGCGCTATTTGTAAACAAAAAATATATGACGGACCATCATTTTCGGAAGAATGGTTTGTTATTTGGGTAAAGGGGGAAAACGGCATATGAAGCCTTTTAAGATAGCAGTGGCCGGTTGCGGCAGTATGGCCAATACCTGGATCAGATATGCTTTGGAGCGACAGGATGCCGAAATTGTGGCGTTGGTTGATATCAGCGAAGAAAATGCCAGGGCTGCCGCTCAGCGCTACCGATTAGGCTGTGGTATATACAGAGAGATTGATGAGTCTATCAGGATATCGGGCGCCAATCTGGTGTTTGATGTTACGATACCCGAAGCACATCATTCTATGGTGACCACGGCTGTAAAGATGGGTTGCCATGTGATGGGTGAAAAGCCCATGGCTTGCTCCATGGAGGAGGCAAGGGATATGGTGGCTGCTGCCGAAAGATACGGAAGAATGTATGCAGTTATGCAGAACCGGAGGTACCTAAAACAAATCCGTGCATTTCGTGAACTTATAGTTTCGGGTACCATTGGAAAAGTCGGTTTTGTATGTGCTGATTTTTTCCTGGGGCCTCACTTTGGAGGGTTTAGGGATATAATGGAAAGCCCGCTGATTCTGGACATGGCCATACATACCTTTGACCAGGCGCGTTTTATCGTGAATGCTGATCCGGTTTCGGTATACTGCCATGAGTTTAATCCTCCCGGTTCATGGTATAAAGGGAATGCAGCCGCGGTATGCATATTTGAATTTTCCGACGGTTCGGTGTTCTGCTACAGGGGCTCGTGGTGCGCTCAGGGGGCACCAACTTCTTGGGAATCCAGCTGGAGGGTTACAGGAAGTCGGGGAACGGCCATTTGGGATGGCATAAATCCTCCCTATTGCGAGGTTGTGCTTCCGGGGCAAGAGGAGAAGTTTATTTATGACGCTGAAAGGGTTGAATCTTCGTATACATGGGATGGAAGGGAAGGCCATGAGGGCTGCCTGGATGAGATGTTTAATGCTCTTTTGCAGGGAAGGAAGGCAGAAACCGATTGCACCGACAATATAAAGAGTATGGCAATGGTATTTGGTGCGCTGGAGAGCGCCAAAAAAGGCCAAAAAATCATGCTTTAGGGCGTAAAATAATGGATATTTCATGGAGGAATTTATTAAATAATATAGAATATTATATACAGAATATTAATATCTGTACTAAATATAAAAAATACAAATTAATAAAGAGAGGTGGATACATATGAAGTTAGGGGTATTTACAGTTCTGCTGGCCAACAAGAGTTTGGAAGAGGCTTTAAAGTATTTAAAGGAATCAGGGGTACAGGCCGTAGAAATAGGAACCGGCGGCTTTCCCGGCAAAGCTCATGCTAATCCTGATGAACTGTTGGCTGATGATGCCAAGTTAAATGAATTTAAAGATCTTATAAACAAATACGAAATGGAAATCAGTGCATTAAGTTGCCACGGAAATCCCGTACATCCCCAGAAGGAAATTGCTGATGACTTCCACAAGGATTTTGAAAAAACTGTTTTATTGGCTGAAAAACTGGGTGTGGAAAGGGTCATTACCTTCTCGGGCTGTCCCGGAGATTCACCCGATTCAAAATATCCTAACTGGGTAACATGTCCCTGGCCCGATGATTTTCTGAAGATTCTGGATTATCAGTGGAATGAAGTGCTTATTCCCTATTGGGAGAAGGCTGTTAAGTTTGCTAATGACCATGGTGTTTACAAGATCTGTTTGGAAATGCATCCTGGTTTTTGCGTCTATAATCCCGAGACTCTGCTGAAGTTGAGAGCAGCTGTAGGCGATACCATAGGTGCCAACTATGATCCCAGCCACTTATTCTGGCAGGGTATGGACCCGATAGCACCCATACGCAAGCTGGGTTCGGCCATATATCATTTCCATGCTAAAGATACCAAGATCGATCCGCTCAACACCGCCGTCAATGGAGTATTGGATACCAAACACTACAGCGACGAGATCAACCGTTCATGGATTTTCCGCTCGGTAGGATACGGCCATGATTATCAGGTGTGGAAGGATATTGTAAGCAATTTAAGAATGGTAGGGTACGATTATGTAATGAGCATTGAGCATGAAGACAGCCTTATGTCTCCCAATGAAGGGCTGCAAAAAGCCATATCTTTCCTTAAGGAAGTTATGACTTTTGAAAGTGCCGGTGAGATGTGGTGGGCTTAGACTTCAATACGGCACCCAGGGCCATGTTTTCGGGCTGCTGTTAAACAGACGGGAAGATTCCCGGGAATATAAAAGTAAAATAATGGACGGACTGATGTACAGTGGACCATTGGATGGAGCTCTCTGGAGGGGGAGACTATGTACCGGAGTGAAGGACCGGTTTCGGCTCTAATACAGCTTCCCTCGATGAAAGGGGAATTCCATTTCTTTTTCAGATGTACAGGGCCACATCAATTGGAGCCCTCTATCCATTTATATAATGAAAATGGAGGGATAAAGCATGAAGGATACGTTAAATGTGGGTCTGGTTGGCTATAAGTTTATGGGGAAGGCTCATAGCAATGCCTTTAGGAAAGTGAGTATGTTCTTTGACCCAAGCCTGAAAATTGTTATGAAGGCCATATGCGGCAGGGATGAGGAATGGGTTAAGCAATCGGCAGAAAAGTTCGGATGGGAAGGCTATGAAACTTCGTGGGAAAAGCTGGTGGAACGGGACGATATTGACATGATAGATATAACCGCCCCCAGCAATGTGCATAAGGAGATTGCAATAGCAGCTGCCGAATCAGGCAAGCACGTCTTTTGCGAAAAGCCTTTGGCTCTGAATTTAGAGGATGCAAGAGAAATGCTGGAGGCAGTGGAAAAGAACAAGGTCAAACATCAGATTGGTTTTAATTACCGTTTTGCTCCGGCTATTCAGCTGGCCAAAAAACTCATAGATGAGGGCAAGATCGGAGAGATCTACCATTTCAGGGCTTTGTATTTGCAGGATTGGATCATCGATCCCGAGTTTCCGCTGGTATGGAGGTTGGATAAAAAGGTAGCCGGTTCCGGCTCGCTGGGCGATTTGGGTGCCCATTCCATCGATCTGGCCCGGTTCCTGGTAGGGGAGTTTGATAAAGTTATTGGGCTTAATAAGACCTTTATCAAGGAAAGGCCGATTGTTGAAAGGATGGAGGGTTTAAGCGCCGAAGCCAGAGCTGACGGACCTAAGGGCGAGGTGACGGTAGATGATGCCACTTTATTCCTTGCTGAGTTTAAAAACGGCGCTCTTGGTTCATTTGAAGCTACACGTTTTGCAAACGGACATAAAAACGGCATGTCCTTTGAAATCAACGGTAGTAAGGGTAGCGTAAGATTCGAGTTTGAAAGGATGAATGAGCTCTGGTATTATTCATCCGACGATCCCGAAGGCTTGCAAGGCTTCAGGCTTATTCAGGCTACCGAACCTGTCCATCCGTATGCATCGGCTTGGTGGCCTGTAGGGCACGTTATAGGTTATGAGCATACCTTTGTCCACGAGCTTTATGAATTTGTGGAAGCAATTGCCCACGATAAGGAGACCTGCCCCAGCTTTTATGATGGGGTAAAATGCATGCAGGTACTTGAGGCGGTTGATCTGTCCATTGCTAAACGCCGGTGGGTGGAGGTTGACAGCTTATAATGGTGTTATATGCGCTGCTCGGATTTATTGAAACTGCAAAGGCAGCTCTTCGACTAATTGTGATCTTATAAGTGAGCGGCGCAAGCCCCCGTATTAGGATGATTATATATGAATTTCCGAATAGTATTCATCGAATCGTGCCTGATGAACAGGGCTGATTGGACCAAAATTGCATCGGACTGTTATTGAATGATCGTTTGCCCGGTTATAAAATGAAGTAACGGCCGCGGGAAATCCGTGGCTGTTTTGTTCCAATCCGAAGCAGCAGGGGGAATGCAATTGAGCGTAAAGATCGGCAGCTTATATGTACCAAACAATGTATTTCTGGCACCCATGGCGGGGGTTACCGACATGCCCTTCCGCCTGCTGTGCAGGGAACAGGGATGCGGTATGGCATATACCGAGATGGTGAGTGCAAAAGGCCTCTATTATGGTGATCAAAAGACCGAACGTATAACGGAAATCCATCCTGAGGAGCATCCTATAGGGATACAAATATTTGGGTCGGACGAGCATATCATGGCGGAAATAGCCCGCCAGTTATCCGAAACAGATGTTGATATAATCGATATAAATATGGGATGCCCAACTCCAAAGATCGTCAAGAACGGTGAAGGTTGTGCGTTGATGTGCCGGCCTGCAAAGGTTTATAAAATTGTAAAGGCAGTGGTCGAGGCATCCAGGAAACCTGTCACCGTTAAGATAAGGAAGGGCTGGGATGAAAGCAGCGTGAATGCGGTTGAGATAGCCCGAATAATCGAAGATGCAGGGGGGTGTGCTGTCGCCATACATGCTCGTACCCGGCAGCAGTTTTATTCAGGTTCTGCCGACTGGGATATTATTCAAAGGGTCAAGCAGGCAGTGTCAATACCGGTTATAGGGAACGGAGATATATTTACTCCCGAGGATGCGGGGCGAATGTTGGATGAGACCGGGTGTGACGCTGTGATGGTAGGCCGGGGAGCCCAGGGAAATCCCTGGATCTTCAGACGGATAATCCACTATTTGGCAACGGGAGAGGTACTGCCCCCTCCAACACCTCGGGAAAGGATTCTTATGGCTCTTAGGCATATGGATATGATGGTAGGTTACAAAGGTATTGAAATCGGCCTGAGAGAGATGAGAAAGCATATCAGCTGGTATCTAAAGGGTTTGCCGAATGCCAACAGGGTAAAAAATGCAGTAAACGGCTCCGCAAACATTGCTGACGTTCGTGAGCTGCTTAACAGCTACCTGTTCCAGATAGAAAAAGGGGAAGTTAAACCCTTGTACTATTTTGAATAATAGTTATAATTTAATGATGATAGATTATTTAGCCGGCATGAAATTCTGGTATGCTGAATAATAATGTTTTTGGGAGGAAATTATGAAGAGGATTGTAAGCGTCAGTATAGGTGCCTCTTCACGGAATCACAGGGTAACAGTTAATATTTGCGGCCAAGATTTTATGATAGAGAGAATAGGGACGGACGGTGACATTAAGAAAGCCATTAATCTGATAAGGGAGCTGGATGGGAAGGTCGATGTATTCGGCATGGGAGGAATTGATCTTTATCTATATGGCGGTAACGGCAGGAGGTATGTCATAAGGGCAGCATTACCAATTGCCAGAGCTGCCATCAAAACCCCAATCGTAGATGGTTCGGGGCTAAAGAATACATTGGAACGGGATATGATCAAATTTATTGATCAGCAATGTAATATATATCTTGCCAACAAAAAAGTGCTTTTGGTTTCGGGTATGGATAGGTTTGGGATGGCCCAGGCTTTTACCGATATGGGATGTAGCATGATATTTGGTGATTTGATATTTGCTTTGGGGCTTCCCGTTCCCATACATAACATAAAGAACCTGCACAGGCTGGCTGCTGTATTAATGCCCGTGATAGCGCGCATGCCTTTTGAATTTCTTTATCCAACGGGCAAAAAGCAGGAGGAGGTAATTCCCAAATACACCCGATACTATGATATGGCCGACATAATTGCAGGGGATTTCTTATACATAAAACGATATCTCCCCGAGAACCTGGATGGAAAGATTATAGTTACCAATACCGTCACCTTTGAGGATGTACAGATGCTCAAAAAGCGCGGCGTTAAGCTGCTTGTTACTTCAACTCCGGAATTCAACGGGCGCTCCTATGGAACTAACGTTATAGAAGCCCTGATAGTCAGCCTTTCAGGGAAAAGGCCCGAAGAGATCACGCCTGAAATGTATATGGATATGATACGCCAGTTCGGAATAAAGCACAGGGTGGAGCATTTGAACTGACTGGAGATAGGATAGATGGCCAAGTTTGCCGTTATGACCCTTCGCCACAGCGGCGGGAGCGTGTTTAATAAAAATGAAAAGAGCGATAATTTTATAAGGAGGGCTATCACGGCTTTTAGCGCCTGGAGAGCCGACAGGGGAATCAGGGTCGTGGCCACAATTCGCCCCCGGAACCATCAACAGGAACTGGGATATATAATCGACATTCCCGGTTTTATTTTAAGATGGAATATGTTGTCCCCCGGCAGGCGGAAAAAAAGATTGTTGAAATTTATACGCTTAATAGAGGAGGCCGGTATCCGGTTCATATGTGTTCCTTTTTTCTACAGCCTTTTACCTACCGAAGCCGTTGACTTTTTGAAAGAACAGCTGTACCTAAGTGATGGCTCCAATATACGCTTTATTACCCTGGCTAAATGTATCAGGCATTTGATGGGGATTTTGAAAAATCGATTGGCTGATATAGAAGCAGGGATCTGGTGTGCCGATTCGAATGTGGGACGGCTGTTGGCAAAAGAGTTGGTGCCATTTCTTAATTTTATCATGCTGGGCGGTTGTTCTGCAGATAGATTGTTTCGCCTGTCCGATGAGATCATGAATGAAGCCGGTTTAGCCTGTCCGGTAACAACGGATTTGAAAGAATGCATTAGGAACAGACAGCTTGTGGTTTTAACCCAAAGATGCGATGTTCAATTGCTGAAAAATGCTTCGATTGTTGTGTATGCAGGGGCAATAGATTTGGATTTTGTTGAAGAGATAAGGAAGGGCAGGGGGCCCTTCTGGATATTGTCGGGTTGGCCGGAGTTACCGACAGAATTTGAGACAAGTGTATCCCTTTCCCCCTGGGAAATTGCCGGCGTGCTGGAGTCAATGATGCAGCCTGTAGATGAGGATACAGCCCAGATAAAAAGTCGGAACGTTCCGCAAAAAAGACAATTAACTCCGATAGAGGATTGTTTCCAGGAAATAAAGCTGAAAGGCTGTATATCGGTGGATGGAGAGATATCCTACGATGGATTCAGGATGCGTTATTTTCGGAAAGGCAATCAGGTGGGCAGCCGCTATTTCAGAGAAGCGTAGAGAAAAAGAAAAGAGGTTTTATTCCTTGACAAACAATCTACATTTAAATATAATATTTCAAAATAAAACAATACAAAAAATTTACAAGCACTGCCACAAAGGTTTCTTGTGCCAGTGCTTATTGTATTGATACAAATATTATCGGATTAAGCGGGTGTAGTTAATTATGTGAATAAAAAAGTATGGCTTAAACATATATTATCAACATATAATCCAGGAAAAAATATTTCAGATATTCAATGAAGGGGAGAATTTACCATGACAGATTACACGGATTACACGGAAACTATCTTAACACCCGAAGGTGTTGCAAAATTGGAGGAAGAATTGGAATATTTGAAGACGGTAAGGCGTAAGGAAATTGCGGAACGCATAAAGGAGTCCATTGCATTTGGAGATCTGAGTGAGAATTCTGAATACGATGAAGCAAAAAACGAGCAGGCTTTTATAGAGGGACGGATTGTAACTCTGGAGAACCTTCTCAGAAATGCCAAAATAATCGATGAAGAGGATATAATAACTGATGTGGTCAGCATTGGTGCTAAAGTCAAGTTGCAGGATATTGAGACGAATGATATTATGGAATATACCATCGTAGGTTCCACAGAAGCTGACCCGGCAAACAATAAAATATCCAACAAATCACCGGTTGGAAAGGCGTTGCTGGGGAAATCGGTCGGTGCAATTGTAGATGTGCATGTTCCTGATGGAATAATAAAATTTAAGATATTAGAGATAAACAAATAAGGGTGTGATATGCGAATGGACGACACAAGGATGGAAACCCAGGCTGAGGAAAGAAATTTAAACGAGATTTTGATGGTGCGAAGGGAAAAACTGGAAAAACTGCGGCAAGAGGGAATGGATCCCTTTGAAATCACAAGATATGATGTTAGCCATAGAGCTCGTGAAATAATTGACAATTTTGATACCATGGAGGGGCAAACGGTATCGATAGCCGGCAGGATTATCACAAAAAGGGTAATGGGGAAGGCGAGTTTCGCCCATATCCTGGATAGCAGCGGACAAATACAGATATTTGTTCGGGTCAACGAGGTAGGAGACGAACAGTATCAACGATTCAAATCCTTTGATATCGGCGATATTATCGGATTGACGGGTATTGTCTTTCGCACCAGGATGGGTGAGATAAGTGTAAAGGTTCAGGATATGTTACTGCTTGCCAAATCCTTATATCCGCTTCCCGAGAAATGGCATGGTTTAAAGGACCCTGATCTGCGCTATAGACACCGCTATACCGATCTGATAGTAAATCCTGATGTGCGCCGTACCTTTGAAATACGGTCGAAAATAATCCGCAGTATCAGGAATTATTTGGACGAGCGGGGATATCTTGAGGTAGAGACCCCCATCCTGCATACGACAGCCGGCGGAGCGGCAGCCCGTCCCTTTATTACCCATCACAATACTCTGGGGATTGACATGTACCTGCGAATTGCCACTGAGTTGCACTTAAAGCGTTTGATCATAGGCGGATTCGATAAGGTATATGAGATAGGAAGAATATTTAGAAATGAAGGCATGTCGGTAAAGCACAACCCCGAGTTTACTTCTATTGAGATATATAAAGCTTATGGTGATTACTATGATATGATGGAGCTCACCGAGGATATGATTGTCAGCGTTGCTAAAGAGGTGTTGGGCACAACCAGGATTGAGTATCAGGGTGTCGAGATCGATTTGACACCTCCCTGGCGGAGAATGACCATGATTGAGGCCGTTAAGGAGTATACCGGTCTGGATTTTTCCAGCATATCAACCGGTGAGGAAGCAAGGAAAGCGGCTCAGAAGGTAGGCGTCAGCATAGACAAAGATGCCACATGGGGCAGGGCATTAAACGAGGTTTTCGAGGAGAAGGTGGAGGAGCATCTGATACAGCCCATATTCATAAAGGATTACCCGATTGAAGTGTCACCCCTTGCCAAGAAAATCAAGGACGACCCCAGGTTGACTTATCGTTTTGAAGTATTTATAACGGGAAGGGAAATGGGGAATGCTTTTTCGGAGTTGAACGATCCTGTAGACCAAAGGGAGCGTTTTATGGAACAGGCCAGACAGCGGGCTGCCGGCGATGAGGAGGCTCATATGATGGATGAAGATTTTATACATGCTCTGGAGATCGGGATGCCTCCAACAGGCGGCCTGGGCATAGGTATTGATAGATTGGTTATGCTGTTGACTGATTCCTATTCCATTCGTGACGTCATATTGTTCCCAACCATGAGACCAAGAGAATAATAGCAATGGGCTTGCATCTGGATTTATAGCGATGAATTCAGGCCGGGAAAACACCCCGGCCATACTTGTTTATTACGAATATTTTTTTTATAATATATATGTATAATATTTATATCAGGGGGATGTCCTTAATGTATCAGGTAACGATAAACAGAGAAAGATTGCACAATCACCTTAGTTATGATTGGTGGAAGTACGTTGCGGCCATCCTGGTTACCATTATAATGTGGAGCTTAATAACCGCAATGACCAGGCCTCAAACTCCGCCTGAAAAGAAGGTGGATATTTTCTTGGTCGGTGATTATGCATTGGATGAAAATCTACAGCTCGTCAGTCAGCGCATGCTGAATGATTTTCCCGAGCTGTTGGAGATAAACATTATGAATATTCCGATGGGAGAGGGTATAGATCCTCAATTGGATATCGCCAGCAGACAGAAGCTCATGGTCATGATAGGAAGTCAGTCGGGGGATCTCTTTGTATTTGACAAAGAGGAATACCGACTTTATGCTGAACAAGGAGCTTTTGTCCCTCTGGATGATGTAGTGGATGAGAAGATCCAACAATATATTTCCATGGAAGAGCTGGAGGATTGTAAAGTGGCAGCTGATCCTGAATACAGTGAAGATACTCAGCCCCGTATATACGGTGTCCCCTTAAAGGGAGTTACCCTGTTTAAAGATACCGGATATAACACAGACGACAAGGTTATCAGCTTAATGGTATACAGCCGGAATAAGGAGAAGGCCGCAGATGTGTTAAAGTGGATATTGACGGAAGGAAGATGATATGCGAATTTACACGAATTAGCGCGAAAAATTAAGAAAAAATGAATAAACTTTTGATAAACGTGAAGAATAACATTATAAGCATTGATAGAATAACTTGATAATGGTCTCTGGTATGTGATATATTATAATTCGCTGCCCGGGAGGGCGGTGGGGAATTGGTCCTTGAAAACTGAACAGTGGTAAGGCCAGGTTAATTCCGGAGAGTTAAGGAAAAAAGGTGTAAAATAACCTGCGAGAAGCGGGTTAAGATAATTAAGTGAAGAGTTTGATCCTGGCTCAGGACGAACGCTGGCGGCGTGCCTAACACATGCAAGTCGAGCGGGGTAT
>LFRM01106011.1_pt2 | contig 30937 bp, 27 predicted proteins | sample 618341 | NCBI WGS metagenome assembly LFRM01 (sample SAMN03654438, study PRJNA283298) | anaerobic digester metagenome | isolation source: pool of bioreactors CSTR01a, CSTR02a, and CSTR03a thermophilic anaerobic... | place: Denmark: Kgs. Lyngby | collected 2014-05-21 | reverse complement strand
CTGTTAGAAAAATATGGTGGTCCAGTGCCTGAGGCCCTAGTGGAATCGGCTCTTCGCCATGTGGCGATTTTAGATGAAGTGAATTTTAATGATGTAATTATTTCAATCAAGTCCTCTAATGTGATGCGGACCGTGGAGGCCTATCGTCTCCTATCAAAACAAACCGATTTGCCCCTCCACATTGGTGTCACGGAAGCTGGCACAACCTGGCGGGGGACCATTAAAAGCGCTGTAGGAATTGGAACCCTTTTAGCAGAGGGGATTGGCGATACCTTGCGGGTTTCCTTAACTGGTGACCCCTTGGAAGAAATCAAAGTGGGTCGTGAGATATTAAAGTCCGTGGGTTATTTAAAAGAAGGCATTGAATTTGTGTCTTGTCCGACCTGTGGGCGTACTGAAATTGACCTCATTGGCATTGCCACTGAAGTTGAAAAACGCCTGGAAGGTTTAAACAAACCTATCAAAGTAGCAGTAATGGGCTGCGCCGTCAATGGACCGGGGGAAGCCAAGGATGCTGACATCGGTATTGCCGGAGGCAAGGGCGTTGGCATTATCTTTAAAAAAGGAGTTATTGTCCGTCGAGTAGGCGAAGCTGAGTTGGTGGACGCTCTCATGGCTGAAATCGAGTCCATGTAGGGAGGCTAGAATGGAATTTCGCAGAGTGCTGGAAGATAAACTCCAGGACAAAATACAGGAAGAAAATTTCAAGATTTTAAAAGTTGAATATTTTAAAAAACATTGCAAACTGAGGATTTACTGCGTAGCGGATAATCCTCTTTGCATTGAAGACGAACATTTAATTAGTGCCTGCACCGATGAAATTTTAGGGGGGCAAATCCATAAAGATATTGCTGTGCTTCAGCGCAAAGGCGACTCCTTGGAGTCGGATCATGACATGCGAGAGTTTTTAGCCGATATCTTTTGCAAAGACCCCATCGCTAAAAACTTTCTACGAGATGCCACCATGGAGTGGACAGAGCATGAGTTACGGTTTGCTCATTTTAATGTGATTCTGGTTAACCATTTAATTCGTAAAAAAACAGGGCAGCTCATTGCTGAGTTTTTAAAAGAGGCCTTTGCTTTATCCGTAAAAGTTGACTTTGTTCATGATGGGTCCATTGAACCCAAGCAACTGGCAGCAGATGATGTGTTTGCACCCGTCTTGAGAGAAGAGACTTATTGCCCGCCCGTTGAAAGACCCAAGGCGCAGCCAGCAAAGGCTAAACCAGTGAATTTGGCTCCAGCCAGTGGAGACGATCGCGTCTTGTATGGCAAGATGTTTAAAGGCCCACCTACAGCCATAGCTGACATTTCTGAAGGAATGCGCTCAGTTGTGGTGGCCGGTCAAATCTTTAAGGTAGAAGAAAGGGAACTGCGCAATGGAAAAACACTGGTAACCTTATATATTAATGATGAAACCTCCAGTATTATGGGGAAAATCTTTGCTAAGTCAAAAGAAGACATCAAGGTCTTTGTGCCTGGCATGCACGCCATGCTAAAGGGGACCCCTGGCGTTGATCTTTATACCAAGGAAATGACCATTATGGTGAACCATGCCTTACGGATGGAAAGCCCCAAGGTAAAAGACAAGGCTGCTGAAAAGCGGGTTGAACTCCATGCTCACACCACCATGAGTACCATGGATGGGATTGTGTCAGCTAAAAAATTAATTAGCCAAGCCATTGACTGGGGTCATGAGGCTATTGCCATTACAGACCACGGCGTGGTTCAAGCTTTTCCAGAAGCTATGGATGCGGCTGGAGATAAGATTAAGGTGCTCTATGGGGTGGAGGCTTATGTGGTTGATGACATAAGCGGTATTTGTAACGCCCAAGAGCCCATTGACTTTAACGATGAATTTGTTGTTTTTGATATTGAAACCACAGGTTTTTCCCATGTCAATGACAACATCATTGAAATTGGGGCGGTCAAGATTAAAGACCAGTTTGTGGTGGAACGATACTCAGCCTTTGTAGACCCTAAAAGACCCCTGCCGGCTAAGATTATTGAACTCACCGGAATCACTGATTCCATGGTGAAAGGGCAGCGCACCATTGATGCGGTCTTGCCTGAGTTTCTAGATTTTTGTGGCGATGCACCTCTGGTAGCTCATAATGCGAATTTTGACATGGGCTTTATTCGGCAAAACGCGAAGCTTTTAGAAATACCTTTTGAGAACAGCCAGTTTGATACGGTAACTTTGGCTCGCTATCTTTATCCAGCCTTAAAGCGTCACCGCTTAGATAGCATTGCCAAACACTTAAACATCTTTATGGGTAGCCATCACCGGGCGGTGGATGATGCAGAAACCACGGCTAATATCCTATTGCGTTCCTTTGAAAGCTTGGAAGCAGAAGGGATTCATGACACCAGGGCTTTAAATGAAGACTATTGGATCAAGCAAGATATTAAAAAGCCTATGCCAGACCATGTGATTGTCTTGGCTAAAAATCAAGCGGGTTTAAGAACCCTTTATGAATTGGTATCCGATGCGCACATCAAACACTTTCATCGGAATCCGCGTTTGCCCAAATCCTTATTAATAGAAAACAGGGAAAACCTCCTCTTGGGTTCAGCTTGCAGGAATTCAGAACTCTTCCGAGCCATATTAGATGGACGGCGGGATGATGAGATCCAGCGAATTGCTGGCTTCTACGATTATCTGGAGATTCAACCGATTCAAAATAACAGCCATCTGTTTTTTGAAAATCGGGTCACGGAAGGTCAGCTACAAAACATAAACCGTAGGATCTATAAACTGGGGAAACAATTAGGCAAACCAGTGGTAGCCACTGGAGATGTTCATATGCTTCGGCCTGAGGATAAGGAATTCCGTCACATTTTAACCTACTGTCACGGCTTTGCTGGGGCTGGGGTAAATGATTTACCCATGTATTTTATGACCACTGATGAAATGCTTCAGGAATTTGCCTACCTAGGGCCACAAACGGCTCGGGAGGTGGTGGTTGATAATACCAGGCGGGTTGCAGCCATGGTGGAACCCATGCTGCCGGTTCCAAAGGGGACCTTCCCACCTAAAATGGATGGTGCCGAGGAAGAAGTGCGGACTATGACCATGGAAAAAGCTTGGTCCATTTATGGGAAACCTCTGCCAGAATTAGTAGAAAAACGGGTCCAACGGGAATTGGATTCGATTATCGGCAATGGCTATGCTGTGCTTTACTTAGTTGCTCATAAACTGGTTAAAAAGAGCTTAGAAGATGGCTATTTGGTTGGGTCTCGTGGTTCTGTTGGCTCTTCTTTGGTTGCGACCTTTACAGATATCACAGAAGTGAATGGCTTGCCACCCCACTATGTTTGTCCCAGCTGTAAAAAGTCAGAGTTTTTCACCACAGGTCCAGTGTCCTCTGGCGTGGATTTACCAGAGAAAATGTGTCCTGATTGTGGCGTGCTTTATATTCGTGATGGTCATGACATTCCCTTTGAAACCTTCTTAGGCTTTGAAGGTGATAAAGAACCAGATATTGACTTAAACTTCTCAGGCGATAATCAACCAGCCATTCACAAATTCTGTGAAGTCATTTTCGGTAAGGATTATGTGTTCCGGGCGGGGACGATTACAACGGTGGCAGAAAAAACTGCCATGGGTTACGTTCGTAAGTTTTTAGAAGAGAAAGAACTCTTTGCCACCCGGGCAGAGATGGAACGCTTGGCTCAAGGTTGCACGGGTATTAAGCGATCCACTGGCCAGCACCCAGGGGGAATTATGGTTGTTCCTGCCGACAATAACATTCATAACTTTTCACCAGTCCAGCGACCAGCGGATGATACGAAAACAGAAATTGTAACCACTCACTTTGATTACCACTCCATTTCAGGTCGTTTGCTGAAACTAGATATCTTGGGCCATGATGACCCCACAATTCTGCGGATGTTGCAAGATCTGACTGGTGTCGAACCCACGGGGATCCCCTTAACGGATGACAAGGTCTTGTCCTTGTTCTCTTCCACCAAAGCCTTAGGCATTGATGCCAAGAAACTAGGAACTCCAGTTGGAACCATTGGTGTGCCAGAGTTTGGCACAAAGTTTGTTCGTCAGATGCTGGTGGATACCAATCCCAAGACCTTTGCTGATTTGGTTCGCATATCGGGTCTATCCCATGGGACAGACGTGTGGCTTAACAATGCCCAGCACTATATCAAAAATGGCGATACGGACCTTAGTGGTTGTATCTCCCTACGTGATAATATTATGCTCTATTTAATTGAGCGGGGCTTACCTAGTAAAGATGCCTTCTTTATTACGGAAAAAGTACGTAAAGGGAAGGGCTTAAAACCAGAGGAAGAAGACCAAATGCGTAAACACAATGTACCTGAGTGGTATATTGAATCTTGTAAAAAAATTAAATACATGTTCCCGAAAGGTCATGCTGTGGCCTATGTCACCATGGCGGTGCGCATCGCTTGGTTTAAGGTTTATTATCCCTTAGAGTATTATGCAACCTTTTTCTCCGTGCGGGCCAAAGACTTTGATGCTGAACTGGTCTTAATGGGCCAAGAAGCAGTGAAAGCAAAACTTGATTCCATTGCCAGCCTAGGGAATGATGCCTCACCCAAAGAGCAGAACCTGGCCGCCGCTTTAGAGCTGGTGTATGAAATGTTTTTGCGAGGATTTAGTTTTGCACCGGTTGATATCTATAAGAGCCATGGCACTCATTTCAAGGTGGAGGGAAACCAATTGTTGCCACCCTTTGGTTCAGTGAATGGTATTGGTGACAATGCTGGAATGGCTATATATGAAGAAGCCAAGAATGGTGACTTCTTGTCCAAACAAGATTTTAAAAATAGAACCGGTTCCACCCGAACCGTTATGGAAGCTCTAGACCAAATTGGAGCCTTGGACCACTTGGGTGACACCAACCAGATTTCTTTCTTTGGCTAAGGGTAGTTAGGTAGGTGTAGTTAGGTAAGGTTCGTTGGGCTAAGGTTTCCTTGGCTAAACTTAGTTTGNNGTAAGTTTAATTTGAATAAGCCTAGTTTATAAGGCAACATTTGAACCGGCGTAAGCAGCGAAGGAGAATGAGAAATAGGAGCTGGTTTTAAAGGCTTTCAGTGGTGTGTCAACAATTTATGAAGGAGCGAGGGATGAGGCGTGGACACCTCTTGCTTGCGTTGATAAAACAGTGGAAATGTGGTATAGTAGAACCACTGAGAATATGTTACTTAGGAGTGGGTCGAGGGACCCGCTCCTATTTATTGGAAAAACGCTTAAAGTTAATAGGAGGTTGTCATGGAAAAAAAGCTCAAAACGATTAAGGAAATCACCTTGGATCGGATCAATGAACTGGGCTATGACTTGTATCATTTGGAGTTTGTTAAAGAGGACGGGGAGGAATTTCTTCGTTTTTTTATTGAGACAAAAACAGGTGAAGGGGTCAAGCTGGAGGACTGTGAAAAGGTTTCTCGAGAGGTTTCAGTGCTGTTGGATGAGAAGGATCCCATCGACAGCGCCTATTTCCTAGAAGTATCATCACCAGGAATATTCCGCCAGCTTTATACAGTTGAACAGATCAAGGCAGCAATTGGTGAGCGGGTTCGCGTTACACCAGAGGCTGAAGGAAAAGGGAAAGAAGCAAATCAAATGGTGGGCATTTTGTCTGAGTTTGATGGAACCACTCTAACCTTGGACTTAGTGGGAGAACAAAAGGAAATTGAATATCAGGGAGTCCAGGCAGTTAATCTGGAGCCCGAGGTTTAGGGAGGATTGAAGAAATAAAATTGAAACAAACTAAAAAAAATAAAGATGAAATCATCTCGGCAATGCAAGAAATTTCCAAGCTGAGAGGAATCGATGAAGATTTGCTGTTTACAGCTTTGGAAGATGCCTTAACGGCGGCTTATCGTAAAAACATTAACGATAGCAGCACGCAAGAAATCAAGAGTATGGTGAATCGGGATAGCGGTGAGTATCGAATTTTAAATATGCGCACTGTGGTGGATGAAATCACCGATGAATCATCCCAGATTCTTTTGCCCGATGCTCGGAAGATCAAAGTAAGCTGCGAAGTTGGCGACGTGATTGGAGAAGATGTAACGCCGAAAGACTTTATGCGCGTGGCGGCACAAAACGCCAAGCAGATAGTAACTCAGCGGATTAAGGAAGCCGAACGCTCCATTATTTACGATGAGTTTTCTGAAAAGGAATTTGATTTAATTTCAGGAATTGTACAACGAAAAGACAAGGGCAATGTGTATGTGGACCTTGGAAAAATCGAAGCGGTGTTAGGGCCTAATGAACAGATCCCAGGTGAGCGCTATGAGTTTAATCAACGAGTTGATTTATACATCGTGGAAGTTCGCCAAAATACCAAGGGACCGATGATTAGTGTATCGAGAACTCACCCAGGGTTAGTTCGTCGCTTATTTGAGCGAGAGGTTCCTGAAATCTACAACGGAACCGTTGAGATTAAGAGCACGTCAAGAGAACCTGGTTCAAGAACCAAGATTGCTGTTCATTCTAATGATCCCAACGTTGACGCAACGGGATCTTGTGTTGGTAACCGCGGAGCCCGAGTTCAGAGCGTAGTGTCAGAACTTGGTAACGAGAAAATCGACATTATTGAATGGAGCCGCGACCCTGCGGCCTATATCGCCAACTCCCTGTCTCCAGCAAAAGTGGAAGCGGTTTTGGTGAACCCTGATGACAATACGGCCCGAGTAATTGTAGACGATTCTCAGCTGTCCCTTGCCATTGGTAAAGAAGGTCAAAATGTTCGTCTGGCTGCCAGACTAACCGGATGGAAGATTGATATTAAGTCCAGCCGTGATCCAGAAACTTTAACTGGTTTTGAAGCCTATGCCGATTTGATTTGGCATCCAGGTGATGAGCCAAGAGAACTTCCTTTAAGAAAAACTAAAGTGGAAGCTGAATCTAATCAAAAATTAGAGGATGATCAAGCTGAGGTGGAAGAGGTTGTAGCGAAAGAAGTTGCACCAGAGGAAGTCACAACCGAAGAAGTCACAACCGAAGAAGTTACAGCGGAAGAAGTTGTAACCGAAGAAGTTGTAGCCGAGGAAGTTGCAACAGAAGAAGTTGCAGTGGAAGAGGTTGTGGAAGAAACTGAAAAAGATGCTCCCGTGGAAGAATCACCAGAAGAAGAACTGGTGGAGGAAGCCCAAGAGGAAGAACTGCTGGAAGATGAATCAGTAGAAGAAACTTCAGCAGAAGAGATCCAAGAATAAAAAGATGGTTATTCAGGAGATTCAATGAAACCGAAAAAGATTCCAATGAGACAATGTTTAGGTTGCATGGAAATGAAGCCTAAAAAAGAGTTGATCCGTGTCGTTAAAAACAAGGAAGGCGAAGTCTCCCTAGACACGGTGGGTAAGAAACCTGGTCGTGGCGCCTATATTGACAAGAACATCACTTGTCTGGAAAAAGCCTATAAGACCAAACGATTAAATAAAAATTTAAAAACTAACATTAGTGAAGAAATATATCAGTCCATGAGAGAGATTATCGAAAATGAATAAATTTTTGAGTTTCCTTGGGTTGACCAGGAAGTCCGGTAATTTGATTGCCGGTGGAAACTTAGCAGAGGCAGCCATTAAGCGTGGCAAAGTATGTCTTTTGCTCCTGGCACAAGATGCCAGCGATGGAACCAAGAAAAGTTTTAGGGATATGTCCCGAAGCTTTAATGTGGAGATCCTCGAAGTTTCTACCAAGGACGATTTGGGCAGCGCCATCGGTAAAGGACAAATCTCAGTGATCGGGGTAACCGATCAGAGAATGTCAAAAAAGCTGAAGGAGCTGTGGATTGCGATGTAGTTTAAGGAGGAAAATATGTCTAAAATTAGAGTATATGAATTAGCCAAAGACTTGGAAGTTACAAGCAAGGAATTGGTGGGATTATTAAAAGAGGAATTTGACATCAAGGTGAAAAATCACATGAGCGTCGTCGAGGAAGAGGATGCTAATTTGATTAAAGAATTGATGAGTAAAGATAAAGAGGCCAAAGCTGCTTCAGCGGATTCTGAAAAAGCAAAAGAGCCAACCAAGCCCTTAAACAAAAAAGAGCAGGCGGCTAAGGATCAAGCTGATACCAAGGCTGCAGCAGATAAGAAAAAAAGCATTGTTGAAGTCTATGAAGAAGAAATCGCAGAAAAAGTCAACAATCAGGCCAAAAAGAAAAAACGCGGTGGCCGTCGCCAGCAAGAGGAATCAGGTCCTAGTGATGTAGGAATCATTAGCATTGGTGAAACCATTGTGGTCAAGGAACTGGCTGATAAGTTGGACAAGCCTTACAACGAAGTCATCAAAACTCTCATAATGGGCGGCGTTATGGCAGCCATTAACCAGGAAGTTGACTTTGAAACGGCATCCAAGGTTGCTGAGAGCTTTGACGTGATGGTTGAGCGCGAAGAAGCTCAAGTTCTAGGTGAAGAATTTGTCGATGAGGAAGAAGTCGATAATACAAACCTTGTCAAGCGTCCACCCATCGTTACAGTTATGGGTCATGTTGACCATGGTAAGACTTCGCTGCTAGATGCTATTCGGTCAGCCAATGTAACGGATTCTGAAGCGGGTGGTATCACTCAGCACATCGGTGCCTACACCGTTAAAGTGGATGGAGAAACCCTAAGTTTCCTAGATACCCCAGGTCATGAAGCCTTTACCCAAATGCGGGCTCGTGGTTCACAAATCACGGACGTCGTTATCTTAGTGGTAGCAGCGGATGATGGAATTATGCCACAGACACGGGAGTCCATTTCCCACTGTAAGGCAGCTGGTGTTCCAATGGTAGTAGCCATCAACAAGATGGACAAACCACAATCCAATGCAGAGCGAGTAAAGCAAGAATTAAGTGAATTTGGTTTGATTTCAGAAGACTGGGGCGGAGAAACCATTATGGTGGAAGTTTCAGCTAAAGAGCGGACCAATATTGATAAATTGTTAGAAATGGTGGTTTTAACCACTGAAATTATGGAACTTCAGGCAGATCCTGGTCGTCGGGCCAAGGGAACTGTGGTTGAAGCGGAACTTGACAAGGGCAGAGGTCCCGTAGCCACATTATTAGTCCAAGATGGAACCTTGTCCGTTGGCGACTCTATTTTAGTGGGTACCACTTATGGTCGTATCCGTGCCATGTTTGATGACAAGGGTAAAAAGATCAAATCAGCGGGTCCTTCAATTCCAGTTGAAGTCCTTGGTTTATCTGATGTACCACAGGCTGGAGATCGATTCTCTGAGTTCAAGGATGAAAAAACTGCTCGTAATATGGCGCAAGCTCGTTTGGATAAAGAACGTGCTGAAAACCAGAGCAGTGGCCGCATGAGCTTGGAAGACTTATACTCTCAGATTTCCGAGGGAAATGTACAAGAACTACCAATCATCGTGAAAGCTGACGTACAAGGATCAGTTGAAGCTTTAAAGGGTTCTTTAGAGAAGTTGTCAACGGATGAAGTTAAAGTTCGGGTCATTCATGGTGGCGCCGGTGCAATCAATGAAACCGACGTTATACTAGCGACAGCCTCCAATGCTATTGTGATGGGCTTTAACGTTCGTCCAGATGTCAATGCACAGGCTTTAGCTGATAAAGAGAAAATTGAAATTAAAAACTATCGCGTCATCTATGATGCTATTGACGACGTCCGCTCCGCCATGATTGGTATGCTGGAACCAGATATTAAGGAAATTATTTTGGGAACGGCTGAATGTCGTGAGATTTATAAAGTTTCTGCGGTTGGAACCATTGCTGGAGCTCATGTGCTGACCGGTAAGATTGTTCGTAACGCTCAGGTACGTTTGATCCGCAACGGCATCGTTGTCTATGAAGGAAAATTGGCTTCGCTAAAACGTTTCAAGGATGATGTCAAAGAAGTTGCATCCGGTTTTGAATGTGGACTTTCTCTTGAACGCTATAATGATCTCAAGGAAGGCGACATTGTGGAAGCCTTCGAAATGAAGGAAGTCAAGCGAAAGGAGCTCTAAAATGTCAAAACATCGCTTAAATCGCATCAATGAAGAAATGAAAAAAGAATTGGCCAACATTCTGCGGGAAATCAAAGACCCGCGGGTGCAAGCCATGGTATCAGTTACAGATGTTGATGTCACCAACGATTTAAAATATGCCAAGATTTATTTATCCATTTTTGGCACCAATAAAACCGAAGAAGCGGAAACCTTAGAAGCCTTAAATAAGGCCAAGGGCTTTATCCGTCATCAATTATCTAGAACCTTAAACTTAAGAAATACACCAGAGTTGCGTTTGATTGAAGATACAACCATTGACTATGGTATGCACATTGATAGCTTACTCCGTGAGGTTTTACCTGAAGAGTCAGCCAAGAAAACAGATGATGCCGATGTCAACCAGGAAGATGAAGATGGAGCAACAGAAGATTCTAATACAGAAGATTCAAATATAGAACAAGCTGAGGAGTCCCAATCAGTAGAAGAGGATGCTCCCATCAGTGAAAAGGAAGAAGACGAGAAAGCATGATGAATCGATTACCGGACATTATCCGGTCCAATGAAAAAATAGGTGTGGCTTGCCATACCTTTCCCGATGGGGATGCTTTAGGTTCGGTCCACGCGTTAGTGTTGGCTTTACGCCAGATGGGGAAAGAAACTTATATCTTGACCAAGGACAAGGTCCTTGATTCATTGGACTTTTTACCCTTGACTGAGGAAACCAATGCATCGGATTCTAAGATTTTACCTGGAACGGATTTAGTGATTGTTTTAGACTGTGGCAATTTTGACCGGGTTAGTTTTGATCAAAAAACTCTGGGTGATACGCCAATGATGGTAATTGACCATCATAAGTCCAACGATCGCTATGGCGATCATAACTATGTTGATTGTAAAGCGGCAGCCACAGGAGAAATCATCTTTGATTTGTTTCAACTCTTAGGCGTGACCATGACCAAAGAAATGGCGATTTCCCTATACACCGCCATTATAACGGACACCGGGTCCTTTCGCTTTGAAAGTACCACCAGCAATACGCTGGAGGTGGCAGCTAAGCTGATGAAGCTGGATATCGGTCACCAAGAAATTGCCCGGAAGGTGTTTGATCAAAAACCCTTGGGTCGGGTTCGTTTAATTGGACGTACTTTGAATACTCTGGAGTCCTTCTACAATGGACGGGTCAACTTGATGTATCTTCGTGAATCTGATTTTCTGGAACTGGATTTGCCAGACAAGGATACGGGTGATATCGTAAACTATGGCTTGGCTCCAAAGGAAGCGGAAGTTTCCATGATTTTAAAGGAGCATGAAGATAAAATCCGAGTTTCGATTCGGACTAAACGCAAGGTGGATGCAGGGCTTTTTGCTGAAGTCTTCCAAGGTGGCGGTCATATTCGAGCGGCTGGGTGTACCTTGATGACGCCTTCCTTTGTGGAAGCTCGGGAAATGTTATTTCGGGAGCTGGAGGCCTATTTGTATTGATGAGTGGTATAATAGTCATCGACAAAGCCCAAGACTATACTTCCTTTGATGTGGTCGCTGTGGTTCGCCGTTTGGTGGGCATTAAAAAAGTGGGGCACACAGGGACTTTAGACCCCATGGCTACAGGCGTGTTGCCGATTTTAGTGGGCAGCGCCACAAAGCTTGCACCTTATTTGGTGGATACAAAAAAAGAGTATGTAGCCACCATGGTGCTGGGGCGTTCCACGGACACTTTAGATGTCACCGGAACGATTACAGAGGAGATGGATGCCTCATCGATTTCTTTTACCAAGGAACAAATAGAAGCAGCCATGGCACCTCTGCGAGGTGACATCCTACAGGTGCCGCCCATGTTCTCTGCTTTAAAGAAAGATGGTAAAAGGTTATATGATTTGGCACGCCAAGGCATTACCTTAGAGCTTGAGCCAAGGCCTGTTACGATTTATGAGCTGGAGCTCTTGGAGTATCAGCATCCAATAATTCGCTTTCGAGCAGTGACTTCCAAGGGTACCTATATCCGCTCACTAGTTCGGGATTTGGCGGAAAACTTAGGGGTGCCAGGAACCATGTCCGATCTTAGGCGGACCCTCACAGGAGGCTTTTCCATAGCCCAGTCAGTTAGCTTAGATGAATTAAAAAAACTTGACAGGGCTGAAATAGTTGATAAAATGAGACAAGTCGAGCAGGTTTTGGTTCATTTTAAAGAACATCATCTATCTGATTCTTACATCCACCTGCTTTTAAATGGTGTTCGCTTAAAGGATCCAGCAGCGGTGGAAGGACTAGAAAATGGGATGTATCGAATTAAAACACACGAAAATAAACTGATCGGACTGGCAGAATTTAAGAACCAGGAACTGGTTCTCAACTGGCGGGCATAAGGTGGTAGTATGATTATTTTAGACAACAACAACACAAAAACATTGGCCGAAAAAACGTATATAGCTTTAGGTAGTTTCGACGGTTTGCACCGAGGACACATGACTCTGATTAATCGGGTTGTGGATGAAGCGTTGCTAAACGATGCAAAAAGTTTGGTCTATACCTTTGCCAATCATCCTTTATCAGTAGCGGCCCCTGAGCGTATGCCAAAACTCTTGATGGATAATGAACAAAAATTACATATTTTCCGGACGGCGGGCATCGATATGGTGGCCCTCATCGATTTCACTTTTGAGTATATGCAAACTTCAGCGGAAGACTTTATTAAGCTTCTGTTGGACCAGTACAATGCCAAAGGCTTGATTGTTGGTTTTAACTTTAAGTATGGCTATATGAATACAGGCGACATTGATTTTCTCAGGGAATTGGCAGAAAAGTATGACTTTGAGCTGATTGTCATTGAGCCGGAAACCGACGAAGAGGGACTGATCTCATCCACTCGAATTCGCAATATGATTGTGGAAGGACGAGTTGGAGAGGCGGCAAAACTCTTGGTGGAACCCTTTATGATGCGTGGAACCATTGTGAATGGCAAAAAGAAAGGCAAAGCAATTGGCTTTCCAACAGCCAATATGACCATTGATCCGGACACGGTGCTCCCGAAAAATGGCGTCTACTATTCAAATATTGAAGTAGATGGTGAGATATACCGAGGTATCACTTCTGTAGGGGACAACCCAACGGTAGCTTCTGATAACGAAGTCACGGTGGAAACCTACATCCTGGACTTTGATCGTGAAATCTACGGTGAAGAAGTAAAGCTCTATTTTTTAGAGTGGATGCGAGAAATGGTTAAATATGACACCATGGAAGAACTCAAAGAGCAGCTGCGCAAAGATAATAATTATGCGTCTACACGTAATGTTGCAAACCTTCGCCAGGAAAACCAATAGAAGTTTTAAAAAATAAAACAATTCAAAATAGACCATTAAACCATCAAACCATTAAACCATTAAACAAATTAAGATTTAGGATTCCTTAGAGTGACCCAAACAGCCTAAATATTATATAAATTAAATCATCTATATTTATTATTAATCAATGATTTTCCTTGCTTGTTTAATGGAAATCAGCTATTATAAAGAACGGAACCCAACACTGTGATACGGGAAGGCCGTCCCAATTCTCGGTTTCGGGGGATAATACAACATTAGGAGGAACACTATGTTAGAAAAGGCAATCAAACAAGAAATTATCGAAACTCATGGTAGACATGAGGGAGACACAGGATCACCAGAGGTACAGATCGCAATTCTTACCAGACGGATCAACGATCTAACAGAGCATTTGAAAGAACACAAGAAGGACCACCACTCAAGACGGGGTCTATTCATGATGATCGGTCAAAGAAGAGGACTGCTCAACTACTTGATGAAAATTGATATCCAAAGATACAGAGATATTATCGTTAAGTTAGGAATCAGAAAGTAATTTTAAAGGTTCTCTCTAATGGAGGGAAATCCTTAGGGCTTTGACCCTACATAAAATAGACTTTGCTTGGTACTAGGTGCCGGCAAAGTCTATTTTTTTATTCTATTTTATTGTGAAGGAGACGACTTTAAAAACTTAAAGCTTTTCCAACCCTAATTAAGATGAGCTGAGGCTTTTTAAGTTGGTAAAATAGAAGTTTCCATGAACTTTGGAATAACAAAGACAAGGCGTCATACATTTGTTATAATGTATGAATGATAACTATGTTCATTTCAAGCAGGTTGTGTATCTAATTATAATTCAGACTTCATCCATGAAGGTGGGGTGTGACATATAATTATATATACAGCGGGTTTGAAGGTGAGCGTAGAAGAAACAAAGGAGATTATATGAAACCAAATTTAACAACAGAAATTGCCGGCCGTACCATGGGCATTGAATTGGGTAATATCGGATTCTTGTCTGATACTGCACTTTTCATGAATTATGGAGATACTGTAATTTTGACCAACGTAAACATGAGCGAGAAACCTAGAGAAGGAATGGACTTTTTCCCATTGTCAGTGGACTATGAAGAAAGACTTTATTCTGTAGGTAAGATCCCAGGGGGCTTTATCAAACGTGAAGGCCGTCCCACAGAAAATGCCATTTTAGCTGGTCGTGCCACGGATCGTCCGCTACGTCCTTTATTCCCACAGGGAATCCGTAATGACGTTCAGGTAGTTAACACTGTAGTATCCGTAGAAGTTGATAACCTGCCAGAGATCCTCTCTATTAATGCAGCGTCTACCGCTTTATACATTTCATCCATTCCATTTACTACTCCTGTAGCTGCTGTATCCGTCGGTTACATTGATGGTGAGTTTGTCACAAACCCTACATCAAAACAGCGGGAAGAGTCTGTTATGGACCTAACAGTTGTTGCCACAGCTGAGCGAGTCATGATGGTTGAAGCTGGAGCAAAAGAAGTAGAAGAAGATATCATCATTCGCGGAATTGCTTATGGAGTAGAAGAGTGTCAGCCGATTCTTGAAATGCAAGAAGAAGCCAGACGTCTATACGGAAAAGAAAAACGTGTAGTAGAAATCCATGAAATTGATGAAGACTTAGAAGCCCAGGTTCGCGATTTTGCTGGCGGTATGATTCGGAGTGCTTTTTCAAACATCGTTAAAACGGATCGCAACACCGAGATGGATGAAGCCAAAGAAGCAATTTCCGAACACTTTAAAGAAGTTTATGGCGATGATTTCGCTACAGTAAAAAGCGACATCGCAGAAGTAGTTTATCAACTACAAAAAGAAACTGTTCGTGACATGGTTATTAATGACCATAAGCGAATTGATGGCCGTGGATTTGATGAAGTACGTGAGTTGAAGTCTCAAGTTTCAGTTCTTCCTCGTACCCATGGTTCAGGTCTTTTCTCAAGAGGTCAAACTCAAGTTATGACAGTGGCAACCCTAGGGTCTGTTGGCGAAATTCAACGATTAGATGGGATTTCCGAAGAAGATACCAAGCGTTATATCCACCACTATAACTTCCCAAGCTACTCCGTTGGAGAAACTCGTCCAATGAGAGGACCAGGTCGTCGTGAGATTGGTCATGGTGCTTTATCAGAAAAAGCTTTGGAACCAGTTATTCCATCAGAAGAAGATTTCCCATACACCATCCGTTTAGTTTCAGAAGTGTTATCCAGTAATGGATCCACATCACAGGGTGCCGTTTGTGCGTCAACCTTGGCACTAATGGACGCTGGTGTTCCAATTAAGCGTCCAGTGGCAGGAATTGCCATGGGACTGTTTACCACCGATGACCTATCAAGAGAAGAAGTTGTTACCGATATCCAAGGGATTGAAGACTTCTTTGGCGATATGGACTTTAAGGTTGCAGGAACTGAAAAGGGAATTACATCCATTCAAGTGGATACAAAAATCAAAGGGATGTCAGCTAAGGTTGTCGAAAAAGCAATCATCGATGCCAAAGCAGCTCGCTTGAAAATCCTAGAAAATATGAAGGCAGCTATTGCTGAGCCAAGAGATGATGTTTCTTTATTTGCACCAAAGATCCTCACAATGAAGATCAATCCGGACAAAATCCGTGATGTCATTGGTGCTGGTGGTAAAGTCATCAATAAGATTATTGATGAAACAGGTGTTAAGATTGACATTAATGATGAAGGCTTTGTCTTTATTGCAGGAACCGATCGTGAAATGACGAAAAAGGCCTACGATATTGTTCACGGAATCACTCGTGAAGTGTTACCGGGCGAAGTATTCTTAGGTAAAGTTACACGCCTAATGAACTTTGGTGCCTTTGTTGAAATCCTGCCAAACAAGGAAGGACTCGTTCACATCTCAAAGCTTGACACCAAGCGGGTAGAGAAGGTGGAAGATATCGTTAACGTTGGGGATGAGATCCTAGTTAAGGTTCTTGAAATCGACTCCCAGGGCCGTTTAAACCTGTCTCGTCGCGATGCCATCTTAGATGCAGACCGTAAAGAAACAGGTGGTAATGTTCCAGCTGGAGATAACCACAACAATAATCCGAGAAGATAAGGATCATTTAACTCCTAAGGAATATAACAAGTTAAGGGTTAAAAAACTTTTTAAAGTGGGCGCCGAAAGGTGTCCACTTTTTTGTGGGGTGAATAGTGTGCTTAGAATCTTTACCTTAACCAATAGATTTACCTTGGACTGTTTAATCGTAAGGCTTTTTGGAAACTATAATTTAGAAGGCATAGATAAGGAAACTATAATCAAAAGGCTTAGATAAGGAAACTTAAAGGAGTAAACTTGGACCAGAAGCCTAAATTTTAAGTCTAGTTATGTCAAAGTGTGGTACTTTGAAAGCTATCGAGCCGGTGCAGGGTGATTTTAATTTTGTTTTAGTTTTACAAGGGTAAGCTAAAGAAATAGGTGAATTTATTGTTTGTATACTAGCTAAGTGTTTAGTTTGAAAACTATGAATCATTTTGACATCATGATGGGAATTTTTATGGATTATGATGAGGAATAATAAATGAATACGAGGAGTAAAAGAATGGATCAGAAAAAAAAATCTCGCAAGTGGGTCTATGGAGTCATTGCAGTAGTGGTGGTAGCAGCAGCAATGCTCATTTGGAATAATCAAAGAAAATCAGCTGAAGAAAAAGATATGCTAAGGACTTATACTTTAGAACAGCGAGATCCTTTAATGCTTAAGGGAACAGCTGAAGTAACGGAAGCGGTGTCTGTGTTTATTGATCCGAGTAAGGGTGAAGTAAAAGACATTAAGGTGACAACGGGTCAAGCAGTAAAGGCTGGAGATGTTCTTTTTAGCTACGTCAATGAAATGGTTGATGATAGTATCGAAGATGCGAAGCGTCAGCTGGAAAAAGCAGAAGATGCCTTAGCTACAGCCAAAGCAGATCTTGCCCAGGGCAAAGAAGATCGGGATGAGGATAAAACTGCTTTAGAAGAAGCGGAAAGCAATCTTGAAAAATCCAGAAGTCGATTACGCCAGGCTCAAAAAGATTTAGCAGAAGCTCAAGCTAAAAAAGATTTAGACGACATGGAAACATATGATGATAAAATCTACAAGGAAAATTTAAAAGTTTCCGAATTGACCCAGGATGTTTCCCGCTTAAAAGCTAAGGTGGATTCTTGGCCAGCACAAATTAGTGGGATGGAAAAAGCAGTGACTCAGTCTGAAACCATGGTGGAGGATGCCACGGTTATGTTAGAACGGACAGAGGGTAAATTGTCCGATGAAACCCTTGCGGAAATCGATGGAATCGTCATCGTTCATGAAGAAAATAAAAGCAATCCCCAGGGCAGTTTAGTGGATATTCTAGCAGAAGAGACTGAAATTAAAGCCACCGTAACAGAATATGACTACTTCAGGTTGAGTAAAGACCAGCCGGTGACCGTTCATGTCATCCCAACCGATGAAACCATGCCTGGCACCATCTCAGATTTGGATTTAATTCCGAAAACCACCCAAGCGACTAGTTTAACGGCAGATACGTCGGTGAATTATGGTTTATCGGTGCTACCAGAGCGCAACATCCAGCCAGGTTATTCCATCGAAATAGAAGTTTCGCTAGATGAGGTGATCATTCCTACTTCGGCAATTGTTTGGGAAGATGACAATGCTTTTCTTTGGCAGTATGCTGATGGTGTAATTTCTAAAAAAGCCGTGACCGTAGAGCAGCAAAGAAACTACTGGATCCTAGTGGATGGGGTAGATCTTGGAGCTGTTATTATCCAAAATCCTTCTGAGGGTCTGACGGAGGGGCAGGAAGTAAAGGTTGCGATAAAATGATTAAGCTCAATAACATAAACAAGTACTACACCATGGGGGAAGAAAAACTCCATGTGTTGAAGGACTTTTCCTTAGAAATAGACTCCGGTGAGTTTGTAGCAATCATGGGGCCATCAGGGTCGGGTAAATCAACATTAATTAACCTGCTTGGTTTTATTGATTCCAAATACCTTGGCGAATATCTTTATGAGGGAGAATCCTTAGATATTAAAGATGATAATAGGCTGTCTCAGATTCGCAATGAAATGGTAGGGTTTGTGTTTCAAAATTTTTCTCTCATCGAAACCAATACGGTGTTGGAAAACGTTGAACTTCCCTTACTTTATCGAGGCATGTCGAAGCGGGCAGCTCGTCCCATCGTCATGGAATATCTTGAAAAAGTTGGCATTGCGGAAAAGTGGGACAAGTTACCCAATCAACTCTCTGGGGGGCAGCAGCAGCGCGTAGCCATTGCTCGGGCTTTGATTAATAAACCAAAGTTTATTATTGCCGATGAACCCACAGGAGCCTTGGATTTTACTACCTCCACTGAAATCATGGATTTATTCCGTGATGTGAACGAAGAAGAACAGGTTACGATTATCTTGGTAACTCATGATGATGATATGGCTAAGTATGCCAATCGGGTCATTCGCATATTTGACGGACGCATTGTAAACGAGGAGGGAGCTAACCATGAAATTCATTGAGATTCTACGATCCTCCCTTAAAGCCTTGATTAAAAACAAACGACGTACCGTTTTAACTATGATAGGTATAGTGATTGGGATAGCTTCCGTTATTACCATCATTGCCTTGGGTAAGGGCTTTCAAAATGCCGTTATTCAAAATCTAACCCAGACTGAATCAGATGACGTGGTCATTAACATTCTATATCAGCCCAATACCACGGGCATGTTTGGCTCCACCTTGTCCTATTATGATCAAGCCGATATCGAATTAGTCAAAACGGTAGCTGGCGTTGAGAAAGCTGAAATAGGCGAATTAGATCGTGGGTTTATGCCAATTCAAGCGACCAGTAGTCTGCGTGCAGGCCGAGATAAACCACTGACTTTGATGCTTAATATTGAACCATCTACGGAAACAATTACTGAAGGCAGAAACTTAAACTCAGCAGATATGGAAGCTAGTTCTCGGGTTGTAATTATTTCACGAGGAATCGGTGAAGAACTGTTTGGTCGAGTGGATAGCTTTGTAGGTCGCAGCGTCGATATTAGAGGCGAACTATATCGAGTTGTTGGTGTCTACGAAGGCGACGCGACAGACATGATGAGTTTTAATGCCTTGGGTTATGATATTTATATGCCGCAGTCGACCTATGAGAAACATTATGAAGAACCAGATTCTGGAAATAACTTAATGCTGACCATTATGTCTGGCTATACACCAAAAGACGTTGCTGATGAAGCCTTGGAACAGTTAGAGGACTTTGGCTCCATGCGTTCAGAGGGGGCCTATCAAGTATTTGATATGGCTTTGATGATGGATGGAATTGGAAATATCTTAACTATGGTGACCTACTTTATCTCAGCCATTGCCGGAATCTCTCTTTTAATCGCCGGAGTCGGTGTCATGAACATGATGTACATCTCTGTATCAGAGCGAACCAAAGAGATTGGAATCCGACGGGCCTTGGGAGCTACTAAGTCTTCAGTCCGCAATCAATTCCTGTTAGAAGGCTTAGCAATCACTATGATTGGTGGACTCACAGGACTGCTTCTCGGTGTGGTGGTGTCGAGCGTTGCATCCAACTTCTTGCCATTCCCGGCCGTAGTAGACTTGTTCTCTGTGCTCTTAACGGTAATCATTTCCAGTGCCATCGGTTTATTCTTCTCAGTTATGCCAGCAAATTCTGCGGCCCAGAAGGATTTAATCGATATTTTAAGATAAGCTAAAGAGTCTAAAGAAGCTAGAGAAGCTAAAGAAGCTAAAGAATTTAAGGAAGCTAAAGAAGCTAAAGAAGTTATTCTTAAACTGGCTATTAAGGTGGATGTCTAATTAATTGAAATCCAGCGATAAAAAAAAGAAAGTCCTGCTTGGCCTAATTATCTTAGGCCAAGCAGGACTTTTGTTGTTGAACTGAATAAAATCCACCACAAACTCTCTTAAGATTAATATGGTTAGAGTTAATGGATGTTCCGGTTATTTATTGGCTGCCGCTTTACTACCTGCGATACGTCCAAATGTAAGTGACATTTGGATTGAAGTTCCGCTTGCTGGGTACTCAAGATTAAAGAAACTTCCGTTTGCAATTTCACCAGCTGCATAAAGACCTTTAATGGGTTCATCATCGCCGTTTAAAACTTCAGCATCAAGGTTTGTTTTAATCCCAGACATGGTTCCAAGAATCGCCGGTTCCACTACTAATGCATAGTAGGCGGGAGAGTCAATTGGCTTATGGTCGGTAAGGTCTTTACCAAAGGCTGTATCTTCTCCACCAGCTATCATAGCATTATAATTTTCTACAGTAGATTCAAATGTGGCTGGATCAACGCCCATTGCCTGAGCTAAGTCAGCTAATGTTTCAGATTTAAAGGCAACGCCCTTTTCGACAGCGTCATCTAAGGTTTCAACATAAGTATTCGCATCAAAAACTAGATATCCAATTTGCTCTGGTTGTTTGATTAGCTCTTCATAGAATATGGGGTAATCAATTGTTTCATTGACAAACCGTTCTCCATTGCTGTTGACATATAGGTATGGCATCCACATAAGAGAGGAAACAGGCGTTGTGTAGGATGGTTCATCTTTTACCCGTCGGAATCCGATGGTTCCGCCATTGGAGATAACTTGTGCACCAGCATCACTAGCCATAAGTAAACCATCGCCTGTATTACCAGAACTAGCAAAAGAGTGGTGGTTTAAAGAACGAGAGGCGTATTCTTTCATTAGATCTTCATTGTGATCAAAACCACCAGTTGTTAGAATCACAGATTTTGCATTAAATACCTTTTCTTGTCCGTCTTTTTGTATTGCTTTAACACCTGTAACCACACCATCTACTATAATTAATTCTTTTACTGGTGTTTCTAAAAAGAACTCAACACCTTTTGATTCAGCGTGTTCTTTTAAGGGCTTAATGATTCCAGCACCACCGTTGTCAGTGGAAACAGCTCTTTTCACTGGACTTGTTCCAGTTGGATAAGGTTCTCCAAATTTAACTCCGCGCTCTACGATCCAATCCATGGTTTCGCCGGAGTGTTCGGCAACAAATCTTAAAACGTCGAGATCATTTTTACCTTGAGCTCGTTCGGACCAATAACTTGCTAAATCCTCAGGGGAATCTTCGACACCAGCTGATTTATGAATTTCTGAATTGACGCCATAAACAATACCGCCTGATAACATAGTGCTTCCGCCAACAAAACTGAGTTTTTCAAGCAAAGCAACCTTAGCTCCTTCTTCAGCAGCAGTAATTGCAGCAGTTAGTCCAGCGGCGCCACCGCCCACTACCACGACATCGTAATCTTGGGATTTGCTAGAGGTTTCTGTGGTAGTTGTGCTGGGAGTAGAATCTGGTGTACAACCGGCTACAAGACCTGTTAAAAGGCTTATTGCAGCAATAATGGATAGATATTTCTTTTTCATATAAAACTCCTTTTTATTATAAAAATTTTTGAAAGTATCAACAATTAAACTTATCAAAGCAAAGTGGTATGCATGCTTAGGTGCTGACAGTCATTCCATTTAGGCGGATCAACAGAGCAATAAGAGTAGCTGAAGTTACAATCACCTCATTATAAAGTATTAAGTTAACACAAACAACAACTATTGTATTTAAATTAACAAAATAAGTCTCCGACTATTAAGTTCAGAAGATTCATTCAAGTCTTGTTTATAATAGTATTTCTTGATTTAATAGTAGTTTGCTTGAAAAGCTGTAGTAATAGCCTTATACCTAAAGCTGTTTAGAGGTATAAATTTCAATAAATTTTATAATATGATTTTAAAAATATAAGGAACAGACAAAGCTCTCAATCTTTGAGCTTTGCCTGTTTACTGCTTTTCCTAAATGTATAAACTACTGATGGGTGTTTTAACCTCTTATTTTTTCAATAATATAATTAGTTGGATTTGAGTTCTTCTTCAGCCCTTCTTTGTTGGATTATAAGCTGGGATTTTAGGATGTCAACAATTGACCCCAAAGCATAAAGAGGTAGGGCGGTGATGGAGAAAATGGCTAAGAAGGGTGATATTTTCATAAACTGAAGTCCTTCATAGGGCTGTGTTTTGTAATCCAGTCCTCTGGCTAAATCAATGAAGTATTGAGTTTTGGTGATTTCTTTAACTTCTGAAAAGGTATAGTAATCATGCTTGGCAATTAAGAAAAATCCATAGAAAAGTAAGACGAGGGATAGAAATAGAGTGGCCCAAAATAAAACTTGTGATAATATTTTAAGGGTCTTGCCGATGTTTTTAAAGAATCCTTTTTCCATATGTAATCTTGCTCCTTTACTAATTATGAAGGGGTGTTGTCCTATGCTAAGCCCGCGTGATGTATATAAGAGAAATCTCACTAGGAGACTAGCTGTGTTCAGGTCTTATCTTTTTTTATTAAACACTGTCTTTTCCTAAGGGTCTTATTTTTTCTAGGACCTAGACCTCTAGCTTTTAAATAAGCCTTAATTATACTGTACTCTAATTTTACCATAGCTAAATTTAAGGAATCGTTGAGAGAGTTAAGGCTTTCAATGAATGGAAGGATCTTATTAGGAAAAAGTGGGAGCATAAGGCTGAAGTTGCTAAGGGTTCTCATATAAGACAAACAAAAATCGAAGAAATTTTCTGGCCTTGCTCTAGTGGCAGAGCATTGAGACGCTTATTATGTTAAAATATAAGATGGTATTATATTTATTAATTTGCTTTAGTTAAATGACTTAAGAGGAGGTATGGACCCATGGCAGAAAAGAAAAAGACACCGGCGACGAAGCGAACAAGCCGAAAGAAACCCGTAGCCCGCACCAGTCGAACAAAATCTGGTAATAAAAGCAACCGGTTTTTTGAGGGCTATGGCAATGAAGTCACTGGCATTATATTAATTGGTTTTGGTTTATTGCTCACTGCCGGGATCTTTACCGATAAGACCGGGCAAGTGGGTAGATTTCTTGAAAACTTAGCATTGACCTCCTTCGGGAGTTTAGGCTATATATTCCCAATCATATTTTTAGTTTTGGGCATGGCCTTTATCCTCCGCAAGCGTGACTTTTTATTAAACCGGCGTACAGTGGGTGGCATTTTAGTGATCTTATCGATTTTGATTATGTTATCCATTGGCCACATGTATCTTTTGAATACTATGTCTCTAAAGGATGCTTTGAGCACAGTGGGGGGATTGCGGTCCAAAAACCATGGTGGTATGTTAGGCTATTTGATGACCTATCCCTTTATCAAGTTATTTGGTGAGGTTGGCGCCTATATCTTCTCTTTTCTTGGGCTGATTTTAGGAGCGGTATTAATTTTTAATACCACCCTTTATGATTCCATTAAAAAAGGCCAAGCAGTAACGGGAACTGTTCAATCAAAACTGTCTGACTTTAGGGATAAAAACAATGAACTAAAAGAAACAGCTTTCCAAGAAAAAGAACGGCATCAGATGCTGGATGAGTTGTCCCAACCGTCAGCGGGTAAAAAACTGGGCTTTACTCAAGATAAAAAGGAAGATAGCGGTCACTCTCCTCGGATCGGCAAAGGAAACCCTTCCAAAAAAGATGAATCCTTTGAAGAGGAAGATAAATTAAAGCTTCCTTCGTTTTTAGCAGGCTATGGTTCAGCAGGTCAAAAGTCAGATGGAACGAGACCTAAGAAAAATCGGTTTAACATCCAGGTGGCAGGAAAGGGAGACGTAAAAACAGACCCTGACCAGGATCCAGACAACCATAACCCAATCACGGTACCTTATCTAGAAAGTTGGAACAAGGTTCGTGATGAGAAAAATCCTCGGATTGCCCCTTCGGGATCAATGGATTCATCCGAGCAAGAGGAGACCAATAAAAGAGGTGGTGAGCCTAATGATTCTGTAGAAGGTAGAAAAGAAGAACAGCAGATAGGCGATGAAATGGGTCGTGTGTTTGTAAATAGAGAAGAGGCTAAGGCAGCGGAAGAAGAGGCCAGGGATTCAATGACAGAACAAGAATTTCAGGAATTCCGCAAATCAAAATTGGCTCAAACAGATAAACCTCACTCTGAAAAAGGCAAACAAGTGGCCATGGATGAGGAAGAGGAAGAAAAGCCAAGACCAGAGTACCAGTATCCTGGGGTAGCTCTTTTAAAAGAAAACATGCGAGGGATGATGGATGATGATGATCACCATGAAATTTTAGAAAATGCTCGCTTACTTCAAGATACCCTGTCAAACTTTGGTGTGGAAGCTCAAGTGATTGATGTGAGCAAGGGCCCATCGGTTACTCGTTATGAACTCCAGCTAAAAGCTGGTACTAAAGTGAGTAAAGTGACCAACTTGTCCGATGACATTGCCCTAGCTCTAGCGGCGATTGGAGTTCGAATTGAGGCACCTATTCCAGGTAAAGCAGCGGTGGGTATCGAAATACCCAATCGAGAAACCGTACCGGTATTTTTACGTGAAGTCATTGATTCAGACCGATTTAATCAAAGTACTCATAAGTTAGCCATGGGCCTTGGTAAAAACATTTCGGGTGATATTATCATTGGGGATATTACAAAGTTCCCCCATGTCTTGATTGCTGGTGCCACTGGCTCAGGTAAATCCGTGTGTATTAACTCACTAATTGTTTCCATGCTCTATAAGTACACACCAGAAGAAGTTCGTTTAATTATGATTGACCCTAAAATGGTGGAACTGTCAGTTTATAATGGCATCCCTCATCTCTTGGTCCCGGTGGTTACGGACCCTAAAAAAGCAGCAGGTGCGCTTAACTGGGCTGTCAATGAAATGACTCGACGCTATGATCTATTTAATGATCACACCGTGCGGAACATTGAAGGCTATAATGCTCTTCATGAAAAAGGCAAGATTAAGGAAAAGCTGCCCTACATTGTGATTATTGTGGACGAATTAGCAGACCTTATGATGGTGGCCGCAGGTGAGGTGGAGAACTATATCGCTCGCCTAGCCCAAATGGCTAGAGCGGCTGGTATGCATTTAGTCATTGCTACTCAACGTCCGTCGGTGGATGTTATCACTGGTGTCATTAAAGCCAATATCCCTTCGAGAATCTCTTTTGCAGTTTCTTCCTATGTGGACTCTAAAACCATCTTGGATCAAGGGGGAGCTGAGAAGTTACTGGGTAAGGGAGATATGCTGTATTCACCCATGGGCGCACGCAAACCCAAACGAATTCAAGGTGCCTTTATTTCTGAGGAAGAAGTTGAAGCCATTGTATCTCATATCAAGGTAAAGGAAGCTGAAGTGGAGTATGATGAAGCCATCATCGAACACATAGAAAAAGGAGCTTCAGGGGCTCATTTAATCGATGAGGAACCGGATGAACTGACGGATGAGGCCATTCGCATCGTTCTAGAGTATAATCAAGCCTCCACGTCCTTCTTGCAACGCAGAATGCGCATTGGTTATAATCGAGCAGCTCGAATTATGGATGAGCTAGAGCACCGCGGCGTGATTTCTGGACCAGATGGAGCAAAGCCAAGAAATGTTCTTTGGACAACCGATGATATGATATAAAAATACCCCAGAGCGAACTTAAAATGCTCTGGGGTGTCTTACTTAATGAGTCAAGATTTCTCTTGCATTGAAATGATGATTGGTAAAACAAAAATAGATGAACTATGATAAAATTAAAGATGGTGAAATCCATGGGTCGTTTTCGACCACACCCTGTGAAAATTCTTCGCAGTTTCATTTAAGTTTTGAATAAAACGATATGAAAATAGAAGAATATCATAGTGGTATGATCAAGAAATAGAGCAATACCGATGTAAAAACATAAAATAGAATAAACATAATATGAACCAAAAAAACTAAAAATAGAACTGTCATGATAAAAATGAAGGTAAAATATGATAAAAATTATAGCATAAGCTATTTAGGAAACGAAGGCGAAAACCAAACAAAAGCCAAACAAAAGCCAAACAATAGTTATAGAGAAAGCTATCTAAGAATAGTTGAATTAAGAGTGAAAGAGGGGCGCTAGCCACATATGATTGAAAGAGATTTTTTAATTAGCAAAAAGACGGACAAGGGGTTAAATCGCGGTGAGCGGTATAAATTAGCTTTGGTTAGTTTAGGGTGTGATAAGAATCGAGTGGATTCAGAAATCATGCTGGGGATGTTAAAGAACAAGTACCAGATGACCGAAGATCCCATGGAAGCGGATATTATTATTGTGAACACTTGTGGATTTATTGAAGCTGCCAAAGAAGAATCCATCAATACAATTCTTGAAATGGCTCGCTTTAAAGAGGAAGGCCAGTGCAAACTATTAATAGCAACAGGTTGTTTGACTCAGCGTTATGGCGAGGAGCTCATGCGAGAAATGCCGGAGCTGGATGTAATTCTTGGGGTTAATAGTTACGCAAAGCTGGATGAATACGTTGAAAAATTTATTGTGGATCGGAAGCGGATTATTGATACAGCCTGGTCAGATGTAGGTGTTAACGACGGACGTCGTTTGTTAACCACGAATTTCGGGATGACTGCCTATGTCAGAATTGGAGAGGGGTGCGATAACAACTGTACCTATTGCATTATTCCAAAGATTCGTGGCAAATATCGTTCCCGCGACAGGGACTCTATTATGACAGAAATTCGTCTATTGGCAGATAGCGGCGTTCGGGAAATTATTGTGATTGCTCAAGACATCACAGAATATGGCCGTGATACAGAAGGACGCCAAGTACTCCATGAGCTTCTGGAAGAAATGAATGGAGTGGAAGGGTTAAAGTGGATTCGTCTTCTTTATATGTATCCAGAAGGGATCTATGATGACTTATTGGCGACCATTGCCAAGTCGGAAAAAATATTACCTTACTTTGATATGCCGATTCAACAGATCTCAGATAGCGTATTGCATCGCATGGGACGAAGAACCAATCGCCAAGCCATTGAAGAGGTGATTGCTAAAATCCGTAGCTTAATGCCTGAATCAATCATTCGAACCTCTTTGATTACTGGGTTCCCCGGTGAGACCGAGGAAGAGTTTGAAGAGTTAAAGACTTGGCTAACAGAAATTAAATTAGATAAGGTGGGGGTGTTTGCCTATTCAAAAGAAGAAGGCACACCAGCTTGGCATATGAAAGATCAAGTTTCAGAAGAAATTAAGCTAGAGCGCAGAGGTGAATTAATGCTGGCCCAGCAAGCTGTTTCCTTGGCTAAAAATGAGGCTAAACTTGGTTCTGTTTATGATGTTCTAGTGGAAGGTAAAATTGAGGATTACTATACCGGCCGCTCCTACGAAATGGCACCTGAGATTGATGGTGAAATATTGATTGAAACAAATAAGGAGCTCATCGCTGGCAACTGGATTAAGGTTAAAATCACAGAGGCCTTGGAATATGATTTAATCGGGGAGGTTTATCATGAATCTAGCAAATAAACTCACCATGCTGCGGGTTATATTAGTGCCTGTTTTTATTGTAGTGATGTCCATTGAGTCAATTCCTCACTGGGCACTTTGGGCACTTTTGATTTTTGCGGTGGCTTCGATTACAGATACTTTAGATGGACAGTATGCCCGCAAGCACAACTTAATAACAAACTTTGGGATTTTCATGGATCCTTTTGCCGATAAGTTATTAGTGGTTTCTGCAATTATCATGCTGGTAGCTCACGGCTTAATCCCAGCTTGGGTATCGATTATTATCATTGCTCGAGAATTTGCAGTTTCTGGTCTTCGCACTGTGGCTGCCAATGAAGGCAATGTCATACCGGCCTCAAATCTTGGTAAAATAAAAACAATTCTTCAAATGACAGCTGTAATTGTTATGCTGATTAAGCTCATCATTATGACTGATATTTGGTTTGCTTCGGTTAAGACTTGGATTACAACAGAAGCCCAATTTATTGGATACCTGCCAGATGTTTTAATTTATGCAGCTGCTTTTATGACCCTCTACTCAGGGATTGATTATTTTAAAAATGGTTGGAAGTTTATTGACCCAACAAAATAGATGGACATAAGTTATATAAAATAGATCATATACAATAAGTGATACAAAACAGGTGATACAAAANNAGATCCACAAGAAGATGGTTTAAACGAGGGGTTTAAAATAGTATAGTTAGAAAAAGCAGTTTTTAAACATTGTTTGGGAGAACCTATCTAGGCTTAGCTATTTAGCGTTGGTTTTTAGCGTTGGTTTTTAGCCTTAGCTCTTTAGCCTTAGTTGTTTAGTTTTGGCTCTTTAGTTTTGGCTGATTAGTTTTGGCTTTTTAGCTTTAGCCGTTAAAATAGACGTATTATTACATTGTGGAAACTTTTAAAATTTATGGATTAGGTAAGATCGTAGGCTTTAAAAAAGCTCTCTTCGCGGAGAGCTTTTTTTATTGCGAAAGTTAGTTAAAAGGACGAAATAAGAAAAGAAATATGGAATGTCCCCGGCGATTGGGAGTTTTTTATTATAAATTATGAACTAACCTTAAAGTTAGCTCCTGGTTTTAAAGTTTGTTGCCCATTAATTAGTTATGGGAAATACTCTCTTAATGAGCTGGGTTTAAATTTAAGAAAGAAGAAAAGGGAGGCTAGATGGTAGCTGGAAGCTATTTTGATTAAGATCCTCCAGGGTGAAAACAGTTTGAGTTAACAAATAAAGCATTAAATGAAAGCTAAGCAGATAAATCTAATTTAGGTCGTTAGTGAATAAAGTTTAAATTTATATTTAATTTGTGATGGGATGACCTATGTTTTGGTTTTAAACTGTTAGAATTTCAATACAGAGAAAAAATAAAGAAAACTGTAAACCATAACGGAGGTAAATTATATGGGATGGATTATGTGGATCATTTTCGGCGCCTTAATCGGTTGGATTGCTCGCAAGATATCGAAACATGGCCGTACAATGTCAACTTTTCAAAGTATAATTGTAGGTATTGTCGGATCTGCTGTGGGCGGATTAATCGGTGATATGCTAAATTTAGGTACTGTGGATGGGTTTAACATTGGAAGTATTATTTTAGCGGTCATTGGTGCCATTTTGGTGCTGTGGCTCGTGAACAAAATGGCCAAGCGTTAAGATTTTTTTGTATCGATCCAAAGCTAATGGTAGGCTTCAAGATAAATTATTTATTAAGAATATTTTTGAGCTGAGAGGTAGATGAATTCTGTACTTATTAAATACCAAATTAAAAAAAAGATTCCAGGCACTTTTAATTGCTAGGAATCTTTTTTTCTTTTTAATTTAGTGATTCAGCATAGGGCCGGTGGGCCATTCGCTATCATTAATATTGTTTTTTTTGAATATCTCGTTTATCAGGATCGTAAATAATAAGAGCGGTGGTTCGACCTTCCTCTTCTTCGCCGATGCGAACCTCGATGAGACTTTCTTCTTTAATGGAATATTGTTTCAAGGCATCTTTTATGCGGTCCTGAATGTTCTTTTCCCCTCGGGATACGGATACAAGTTTTGTGCGCTTCACTGTCGTCGGATCTCCTTTACTAAATTCTTGATGGTGACTTTACGGGCATTAATATAAATGGCTACAAGAGCCGAGGCAACTGTGAGCCCTAGGGCAATGGCAGCTGAATAGATTAAGGTGTTCATGAATTGGGTTAGGGCTTCGTTATTATCGCCTCGAACGGCTGCTAGGACTGCGTAATAGGCATTGGAGCCGGGGACTAGGGGAACGAAACCTGGAATGTAGAAAATCGTAGCTGGACTTTTCAGTCGACGGGCTAACACTTCAGAATATAGACCCATGGCCATGGAGCCAATAAAAAGCGACACGGCGAAATCATCTGTGGCCATGAGGCCGAGCTCATAGGCAAACCAAGAAAGACCGCCACCGATTCCGGCAAAGATTGCTTTTCTTCGTTGAATGTTTAGCATGATGGCAAAGCCTAAAGCCGCACCAGCCGCAAAGAAAATGGATGAGATTGCTCGTGGCGCCAATTACATCACCCCCGTTAAGACAAAGCCAATAGCTGTTCCAAAGGCGATTCCTGATGCTGTTACAAAGGCTTCCACCCCTCGAGTAACACCGGAGATGTAATCTCCTTGAAAGGTGTCACGGATGGCGTTTGTAATGGTGATTCCAGGTACAAGGAGCATGATGGTTCCGATGACCATAATTGAGATGGTTGGAATGATGTTCATTTGTTTAAACAAGCTGCCGATTAAGACGGCTGTAATTCCACCAACCGCATTTTGCAGGAAAAAGTTGAGGCGAAAGCCTTTGGCGATGCGTTTAAATATATAGACCGTGATTCCGGCAAAGAAAGCACAAATGGCTTCTCGGATGGTTCCACGAAAAATCATGGTGAAACATAGGGCAGCAAAGCCTGTCATCATTAAAGTTAACCACAAGGGATAGTAGGGGCTTAAGCTGATTTCTTTAAGTCCTTCTTCAAATTCGTCTGGGGTTATTTTATCTTGAGTGATTCTTCGTGATAGGTCATTGATCATGGAAATTTTTTCTAAGTCCACGTTGATTGCGTTAACTCGTCGCACCAGGCTGACAGTTGTTCCATCCAGATGTTCTCCGGATATTACTAGACCTGTGGGCATCACAAAACTTTGAGCATTGGTGATGCCATAGGACGTTAAGATTCGATTAATTGTGTCTTCGACACGATAAGTTTCGCCACCAGCCTCCAGCATAATCTGACCGGCCAAGGACGCAAGTTTGATGACTAATTCATTTTGCATTTTTTCATACCTCTTTTAATATGAATAAATTATAACATGGAAGAAGATTAG
>LFRM01253016.1_pt3 | contig 30993 bp, 33 predicted proteins | sample 618341 | NCBI WGS metagenome assembly LFRM01 (sample SAMN03654438, study PRJNA283298) | anaerobic digester metagenome | isolation source: pool of bioreactors CSTR01a, CSTR02a, and CSTR03a thermophilic anaerobic... | place: Denmark: Kgs. Lyngby | collected 2014-05-21 | reverse complement strand
GCAAAAATACCATCTCGGGTTGTTTCATTGTTTTCTTCATTAACAATGAGGCACTGCCATTTATTAATTTCAAGTCCTTCAGTAGTGGAAGAAATCAATGGGTTTGGTGATGTACCTAAAGCCATGATGACGGTATCACATTCGATTTCAAATTCGCTACCTGGGATTTCAACTGGGCGTCTTCTACCTGATGCATCAGGTTCTCCTAGCTCCATCCGGATACAACGAATTCCCTTAACCCATCCTTCGTCATCCACAAGGATTTCTGTAGGATTCGTTAACAAGTCAAAATGAACACCTTCTTCAATGGCATGGTGAACCTCTTCTGCTCTCGCTGGAATTTCTTCCTTGGATCTGCGGTAAACAATGTGAGATTCTGAACCTAAACGCAATGCTGTTCTAGCAGCATCCATTGCAACGTTTCCGCCACCAATGGTGACACAACGCTTACCAATCATGATTGGGGTATCTGAATCTTCTTCATAAGCCTTCATCAAGTTATTACGTGTTAAAAACTCATTGGCAGAGGAAACACCCATGGCATTTTCTCCAGGAATTCCCATAAATTTAGGAAGTCCAGCCCCTGAACCGATAAAGAAAGCCTTAAAGTCTTCTTCTTCGATTAATGTGTCGATGGAAACGGTACGACCAATAATGGTGTTGGTTTCAATCTTTACGCCAAGACGCTTAACGCCTTCGACTTCTGCTTTTACAACATCATTCTTAGGTAGTCTGAATTCAGGAATACCATAAACAAGAACTCCGCCTGGTTCATGAAGCGCTTCAAAGATTGTAACATCATAGCCCTTCTTTGCTAAATCACCAGCAGCTGTTAGACCAGCAGGACCAGCTCCAACGACACCAACTTTAAGGCCGTTACTTGGAGCAGTCTCATCAAATGTCACACCAGCATTACGGTTTGCATCCGCTACAAAACGCTCTAGCTTTCCAATGGCTACTGCTTCGCCACGAATCCCTAAAATACAACCTGCTTCACACTGTGTTTCTTGAGGACAAACTCGTCCGCAAACTGCAGGTAAGGCAGAGTCTAGAGAAATAATGCGACCCGCCTCTTCAATATTTCCTGCTTTAACTTCCATAATGAAAGCTGGGATATTGATATTGACAGGGCAACCAGGTACACATCTTGGTACCTTACAGTTGAGGCAGCGTGCTGCTTCAACCATTGCTTCTTCTAGATTATATCCATAACATACTTCTTCAAAATTAGCCGCTCTTACTTCTGGAGCCTGCTCTCTTACTGGAACTCTTCCTTTTTTCTCCATTATTTTGCTGCTCCTTCCGCACATGAGTCGCTTTTATGTGTTGATCCTTCCTCATTTCTGAGGGCTTTTTTTCCTTCTAATGTTTTGTACATTGCCTGACGTCTCATGGCTTCATCAAAATTGATTTTAGAAGCATCAAACTCAGGGCCATCTACACAAGCAAACTTAACTTCGTCCCCTACCGTTACCCGGCAAGCTCCACACATACCTGTTCCATCAACCATAATTGGGTTCAATGAAACAACAGTTCTAATGCCACGTTTCAGTGTTTCTTTGGCAGCAAACTTCATCATGATCATTGGTCCAATAGCGACTACAAGGTCGTATTCCTTACCTTGGTTATCAACGAGATCATTGAACATAGCTGTAACCATACCGTTAAATCCATAGGACCCGTCATCAGTACAAACGTATACGTTTTTCGCTACTGCTTTCATTTCTTCTTCCATGATTAAAGTGCTATGTGTTTTTGTTCCGATGATTACATCACAAGGATAGCCTCTATCTTTTAAATACTTAACTTGAGGATATACAGGAGCTGTACCAACACCACCAGCAATGAAAAGAATATTCATTTTTGAAAGTTCTTCATCGCTCATCCCAACAAGTTCTGATGGCTGTCCCAATGGAACCACTACATCATGGAAATAATCGCCAACTTCTAAAGCGGCCATCCGTTTCGTTGAATCTCCCAGTATCTGATAAACGATTGCAACGGTTCCCTCTTCTTCGTTGATATCGCACACAGTTAAAGGAATTCTTTCCCCATTTTCATCTAATCTTACGATTAGGAATTGCCCCGGCTTAGCAGCCTTTGCCCCACGTTTGGCTTCGATATCCATCCAATAGATGCCATCGGCCAACAACTTTTTACTTACGATTTTATACATTCCTTAATCACCCCTGTCCATATTTTAACAAAAAGTTAGAAATTATTTAATTCTCTATTCTTAATTATAACCTTTGTTAATAATAGCATAATCTCCCAATTAAAAGATTTCATTGTTATTTTGTAGATTAATGCTTAAAGTAAGAAATAACCTTGCTAAATCTTAACTTTCTTAATTCCACACGTTAAACTTTCTTAAGTTCATAATCCAGCCGGTTTTGTGCTAAATTATCTTATCTCTGCTTCTTTGAGCTTATATTATCTTTACAAACAAAAAATAGACTTCCATTTAGCTGATAAAAAGTTGTTAAGATTGACGCCCAACCTAATTTTATCTTATTTTCGCCTACCTGATTGCTGTCTTTTAGCCCTTGTCGTTCATTAGATAGACTAAGGTTAGAAGCGAATCTGATAAATGAACTGATTCAAAAGCTACACCCTTTGGCACTGAAATATCAGTTGGTGCAAAGTTCCAAATTCCTTCAACACCACCTTCTACCAAAACATCCACAGACTTTTGCGCCACTGTTGTAGGTACACAGACTATACCAATGTCAATTTCATTTTTACTCAAAAATTCTTCCATAGAGTCAATGTCTTTGATTTCAACATCTCTAATCTTTAACCCAATTAATTTAGGATTGGCATCAAAAATTGCCATTAGATCAAAGCCGATTTTTTGAAACCGTGTATAGTTTGCGATTGCTTGGCCGATGTTCCCAGCGCCCACAATAACTGTTTTGTAGCTGCGATCCAATCCAAGAATTGCTCCCGTCTTGGTAAATAGTTCTCGGACATTATAACCATAACCTTGTTGGCCAAAGCTTCCAAAATTGTTAAAGTCCTGTCTAATTTGCGACGCTGTAAAACCAATTCTCTCACTAAGTTCCTCTGAAGAGATACGATCCACATCGTTTCTTAGTAATTCGGCTAAGTGTCGATAGTATTTAGGCATCCGCTTAATAACTGCCATTGATATTTGTTTTTTCTTATCCATCACTCTACCCCATTCATTATTTGTTATTGACGTTTTTAACAATCCTTTGTACATATATTAACATAGCATAGCAATAAAATTAAGTGTTTTTTCAATTAGTTTGTTAAAAATCCATGTTTCATACTTAATGTTGATAAATAATAAGAAAGCAGGCGTCTTTTCCTGCTTTTCTATGCTTGTTTCAATTAATCACCATTCTCAGATAGGATTGGCTTAGTTATTAAAATATCATGAATCTCTTGGCTCAAGATATCTTTTAGACTGCTGTTAGCCCTATAGTTTTCTTCCATTGATGCCATTAATTGGCCAAGGATTTGATCTTTTGATGCTATTATTTTAAATTCTGTGTCAGCTGGTAATTTTTTCCGGATTTGTTCCATTCGCTCATCACCCACCAGATTTGATTCCTCCTGATACATGATAATCTGTAAATCATTATCGTTTAAGTTCACCTCTGAACTACACGAGCCAATCAAAATTAAGCCTTTTACCTTGGTGGATTGGTCCCCGAGGAAACATGCTTTGTTAGCCCCTTTGCCAATTCCTATCGATACCCATCCTATATCCCTAACTTCTGGCAATATCTTTTCATAGTCTGTTTTAAAGCTCGTTCTTCCCAAAGGATACCTGGCAACTCGAACTTCGAATCCCATAGCTGATATTTTTTTGGCCATGGGCGCATAGCTCACTGGATCTTCATGATCATCGGGAAAAATAATGACGCCCCCTTGGGTTGTACCCTGAGCATCTACGGTGTAAAATCTCAATTTATTGTCAATCTTTGAGGCCATTGCTTTAAACAAGCTCGATGCCTCAGCTGAAGCTGGTGAGCTTTTCGGGTAGCAGAAAACAACTGCTCCCATCAGGAGAAGCAGTCCTAGAATCATATACGTTTTAGAATTTCTAGGTTTTTTCATAATTGTAACCTTTCTGTAATAACTTATTAGGCTGATTATATAATAGAAAGCCAACTCTGTAAACTTTCAAGGCAGGGTGAAGTTGTCACTTCCTGCCCAAACCCCATTTTGCCCGTTTCAGATCCATAATCTTTATCACTGTATTTAAATCAGCACTCTATCTTTTATCTTCTCATCGCCCAGTTTAAATCTAGATACGAAAAAACGCTAAGACTGATTACTTAGAATAAGATTAGACTACCAAAACAATCAAAGCTACGCCCTTAAACGAATCCTCCTTAAACAAACCTTCCTTAAANNAAACCTTCCTTAAACAAAATTTCTTATAATAAATGACACCTTCTTAAATAAGCAAAACAAGTTTGATAAAGCAAATCTATTCCTGTACAGCTTGCTTTATCATGCCCTCTTTTCTAAAAACTAATTTCCTGCATAATCTTCTGCGGTTAATACAATAACTCCTATAAACAATCGATTCTTACTTTCATATTATTTTATTTGCAAAACAATATAAACCAGCAAGGGTGATATTTTTATTCTAAGGATGTATTTGAATCCTTTTACCCTTATAATGATTATGGTGATTAACATGAATAAATTAACAAGCAGCCGCTATGTCTTTATAGAACGTTCCAAGGACTACGTCTACTCTGACGGAGACCGTGTGCGTCTGCGCAAAGATATCCGGAGCTTTCTCAAAGAATTGACTGACTACAATATCTCGCTGCGAAAACTTTCCGAGCGAGAAGTCAGTTATACTGATCGTAATAAAATATTAAATATAGCCCTCGACCTGATCAATAATGATGCCATTGCCCATTCCCTGGTGATGACAAAGAAACTGCCAATGTCAGATATCTCTGAAAACACTGGCTATCCCGTCGAGTTTATTAAGGTTAACCAAAATCTCATCGTTGCTTATATGCTTTTGTTTGGAATAGGTGATCATTCCTTCTTGGCAAGGCAACTTTCAATTGGTACCAAGTTGGATCGAAGCAAAACACCCCTTCGCAGAAATCAAGGCATCAAGCTAAAAGATTATGGTGTCACATCAGTCGTATTAACACCTTTTGGAGAGTTTCTATACTTAGATCCATCCCTGCGTAGTTCTAACACTGGTGATTTCATCACAGGCTCCAAGCCAATTGTAAAGCCAAAGCGTGCTATGATTTTCGCGACTCTAGTAGCAGCCCTTATTTTTCTCTTCATTTTCTTTGCTTACACATTTTATCAACCGGTTCGCAGCTTTACCGTGATGGGCAAAGTAGAAGCTAGCTTTTCTTTTAATCGCTACGGCCGAATGGTTGAAGCACAAGGTCTCAACTCAGATGGTCGCAGTGTGTTAGCTGATGTTGTTTATTCCAATAAAACCATCGATTCAACCTTGGCTCGTTTCTTAGCCGAAGCCCTCGACCAAAATCTCCTAACCCAAAATAGTGAGCTCACCTTAATTGTGGTTGAAGGTTACTTTGATGAAAATGAATTTAAAGGAGAAGATACTTCCCATCAAATTCAAAGAAATAACCTCCGCATCAAAGTTAACCAAGGTGATGGCAACGGGTTTATTTTATCTCCCATAAAATAACAAATAGATTAAATAAAAGCTACCCTAGCTTGGATTCAAATCCAAACTAGGGTAGCTTTTATTGGTTATATGAATACCAACTAGATTAAGTACAACTACATATCAAAAACCTCGAAAATGGGCTCTACTAAAGGTTTGTCCTAAAAAAAGGTCGATACGCTTAGTACCAACCTCTCAAATTTAACATAGAATCGGGATACCTAAGAAGCCCAGTTCAGATGTTATTCGTTTAAAGAAAATAGGTTTTAAACTATTTATTCAACTTCAAACTGATCTTTTCCTACGCCACATAGCGGACATACCCAATCTTCAGGTAATGCTTCAAAGGATGTTCCTGGCGCAATTCCATTGTCTTCGTCCCCATCTGCTGGATCATAAACATATCCACAAACCTGACATATATACTTTTTCATATTTCCTTCCTCCTTTTGAGTTTTTATCTTTTTATGGTCTTCATTTGGATTTATTTGTATTTTTTCTTCAACTAGCTCTTTCTCTTCAACTAGCACCTTCTCTTCAACATTCACCGATCCTGAAACATCTTCAGCCCCTTCATCTTCTAAGGAAGCATCGCTAGGATCTACTTGATTTAACACAGCCGCTTCCTGTTGGGAATCCGCTTCGATTTGTTGCTCTTCGCCTTCTAAATATGTTTCACTCATCAGTTTCTCAATTTCTACTGGGTCAAAGCCTACAAAATAATTTTCACCTATAAAAATAGCTGGTACGCCTCGAATCCCCATTGACACCAACTTTTTTCTATTTTCTGGGTTTGCTGTGCTTTTCTCCTCATAGGGAATACTTTTTGTTTTAAAATACTCTTTGGCCATGTCACAGTATGGACATGTGGTTGATGTGTAGACAATGATTTTATTAGTTTCCATTTTATTCCTCCATTTTACACTTATTCTTCAAATTAAACTTGGTCTTTATTCTTAAGAGTTCACAATTCAGAAACTCTAACCATTAAAGTAATGTTATACACGCTGATGTTGATGACTGATTTTTTCCAAAATACTCTTCTTACTCTACATTTTACTCTGAAATTAGAGCATTTGTAAAAGATTGTAACACCCCTTTACATAATGTTCAAACTTTATTCATAGACCTTCCTTCGTAATTGATTTAAATCTCTGTGAATCTCAAACAATACAGCCATAAGACCATGTATAATAAGGGAAAGAAAGCAAATTGCACGATTCATCAATTTAAATAGAGGTATCAAAAATGAAATCAGAATCAACCCGAATAAATAAATATATATCGGCATCTGGCTACACGTCACGACGCCAAGCTGACCGCCTAATTGAAGACGGGCGAGTACGCATTAATGGAGACCTTGCAGTGATTGGCTCTCAAGTTTTCTCTGGGGATCAAGTTACGGTAGACGGCAAAACCCTGGAAAAGAAAAAGAAAAACGTTTATTTAGCTTTTAATAAGCCAAGGGGGCTGGAGACCACCACCAATGAGTCTGTTAAGGGGAATGTGATCTCCTATATTAATTATCCTGAACGAATCTTTCCCATCGGTCGTTTAGACAAAGATTCTCAAGGACTCCTTTTGTTTACTGATGATGGTGATATCGTGAATCGAATTCTTCGTAGTACCAACAATCATGAAAAAGAATACATTGTTACCGTTAATAAAACCATAACCGATGAGTTTATTCACAACATGTCCCACGGCGTTCCCATCCTAGATACGGTCACCAAACCTTGCACCGTGGAAAAGTTATCCACACGCCAGTTCCGAATTATACTCACCCAAGGCCTAAATCGACAAATTCGCAGAATGTGTGAATTCCTCGATTACCGAGTGGTTAACCTAAAGCGAATTCGAATCATGAATATACTGCTGGGTGACCAAGAAGAAGGCGTTATTCGACACCTATCACCCTTGGAAATGAAGGAACTAGACGATTTACTCCAGGACTCCATTAAACACCCTGAAGTTAAAGACGCCCCTTAAAAATATCTAACTTTTGCCAATATCCATTGCAAATAACGAGTAGGGAGTAATTATAAAAGAACATAAATTACACACACTTTTAGAACTTATCCACATTTTGCACAGTGTCTTGTGGATAACCCCCTGTTATTTTGTGCAAAAGTGAACATATCTTAAAAATCTCTTTATATTTTTCATGGTTTGCCCCTTGATTTTTAAGACATGTCTAAGATTCTTTTTAAAAAATTAGTTAAAAAATCATCTTTGTTGATTCGTTGTGTATGAATTTTCTAATTCATTGCATAATAATTGATTTAAACTAGACCAATCACTTTAAAATGATTTTAATTAAAAACAAGTAAAGTAATAAAGCGAGGATAAAAATATGAGAATTGGAACTGGATATGATGTTCACCGCCTAGCGGAAGGACGTCCCTTCATAATCGGTGGCGTCACCATCCCTTTTGAATTGGGGCTAGATGGCCACTCTGATGCCGATGTATTGCTCCACGCCATATCAGATGCTCTATTGGGTGCAGCTGCCCTTGGCGATATTGGAAGCCACTTTCCGGATACAGATCCAGCCTATAAAGGAGCTGATTCCCTGGAACTGCTCCGCTTAGTGGGTAATTTACTCAACGAACATGGTTATCTTGTCAATAACTTGGACTCCACTATTCGGGCTCAAAAACCTAAGCTCCGACCCTATATTGAGTCCATGAGAGAAAACATTGCCAAAGCACTTCGTCTCCCATTGCAAGATGTGAGTGTTAAAGCAACCACAGAAGAAGGTCTAGGTTTTACCGGTGACCTCAAGGGAATCAGTGCAGAAGCAGTTTGCCTAATCCATCGCACAAAAGGGTGGTCCGATTAATCAAACCCAATGACTTAGAAAACTCATAGAGCAACCACTCTATGCCCTTTTCAAAACTAAAAACAAAACCACAACAAAACCACAACAAAACCAAAAACAAAAACAACATCAAAAACAAGCTAAAATTCAAGGAGGATTATTATGAAACTCAGAAAAAACAGATTGGTGGCCTTAGCTGCCATAGCCGGAACCGTATACCTGCTCAACCGTGAATCCAAAAAAAATCCAGAGCTAAGATCTACAGTTAAAAACAAATGGGAAAATGTTAAAAGCGACCTAGGTAAAGTAGTTAGCGATACCCAAGAACAAGCCAACCAGGTCATCAATGACTTTGAAGAAGAAGTCGGCGACTATTCTGGTGAAGCTTTTCATGTCGCTGAAGACGTAAAGGACGACGCACAAGACGTTATTGAATCACTCTAAAAGTTTTTCTTTCACTAAAAGTCTAATCCTCAACCTTTACCTTTAACTCGAACCATCATCAAGGATAAAGGTTTGGTAGAATGACATGTTCTCCCAAGCTTATAACTCCTGTATTAAACCAAAAACAGGGCTTGTATACTCCATCTGGAGGCTACAAGCCCTGTTTTATTAGCAATTTAGCACCAAGCTAATCTTACATTTTTTTAGTTAATTGCTGTCAATTTAGTTTAATGCCGTAAATAAAGCATCCTCATCTAATCCGCTTGCTCCAGCTTCTCTTGGAGAACCTCAATGGCTTTTTGTAGCTGAGTATCTTTTTCTTGGCTGTAATCAACCGCTGGAATATCATCTGGATAAGCTATGTTAATATCTGGACTAATTCCAATTTGATGAATGTTCGTTCCCTTGGGTGAATAGTAGGATGCCACAGTGAGCTTTAATCCTTCGCCACCATCTAGGTCCATAATGGTTTGAACAATGCCTTTTCCATATGTCTTTTGCCCAACCAATGTGGCAGCATCATAATCTTTTAGGGCACCAGCTACAACTTCAGAGGCGGAAGCTGAACCCACATCAACTAAGACCACAAGAGGTGTCCCAATATAATCGCCACCCTTAGATAAATCTTCTTGGCGGTTACCATGTTTATCGATGGTTGAGACAACTATTTGATTCTCGGGAATAAAGTTTGAAGCCATTCTAATCGACTCCTGTAGATAGCCGCCGGGATTACCGCGTAAATCAAGAATAAAGCCTTTTGCGCCATCTGCGCTTAATTGATCTAAAGCTTTTTTAAAATCTTTGTCTACATTTTGAGTGAACTGTGACACCGTAATCAATCCCATATCGTCTGCTAGCATTTCATATCGAACGCTTTTGGTTGTAATTTCTCGTCGAATGATTTCAAAGTCTATTTCTTCTTCATTTCTCCGAATGGTTAAGGTCACCGGATCACCCACCTCACCTCGCATATAGTCGACGGCTTCATTCATATCCTTACCGGTATACACCTTGCCATCCACTCGTACGATGACGTCACCAGACATGATTCCTGCTTCTTTAGCCGGGCTCCCATCAATGGGGGCAACCACCACAATTTCGTCATTTTGAACATTAATTTGAATTCCGACGCCTACAAATTTCCCAGTACTATCTGAGTTTAATTCACTGTATTCTTCTGCATTATAGAACTGGCTGTATGGATCACCAAGGGAATCCACCATCCCTTTAATGGCTCCTTCAAGCATGGCATTTTCATCAATAGGACCGTCATAGATCTCGTAAATCTGATCCTTGATCATGGTGAGCTTACTCCAGTTTGCTGGCGCTTGCACTTCATTTCCATTGGTTCCCTGGGACGTTACTGGTGGCACAATGGACTGAAAAGGATCTACCGGCTTTTGATTTCCTAAAAGCCAACCTGCTAAAAAGCCTAAGGCTAAGACGATAAAGCCAGCGATGAGAATGGGCGTTGTACGATTCTTCTGTTCCTCGCCATGATGAGGGGTATTATTCTGATCTGGAAATTGATCCAATTTAAAACACCTTCTTATTTATGTTTACACATTCAAATGTTTACGAATCGATAGGAAAGATCCCAAGGCTCCAATCACCATACCGGCTAGGGCAAATTGCCAGCTAAGCCACTTAATGATCACTGAGGGATCAGGTAGACTAATAAAAGGTATGCTAAAACGCAGTTGTGTGTAACCATAACGGTATCCGAAGTAGAGTACTACCACGGCTAAAGCGGCTCCCAACACACCAATAATCATCCCTTCAATAATGAAAGGCCAGCGTATAAACCAATTAGTTGCTCCCACGAATTTCATAATCTCAATTTCCTGCCTTCGGCCAAAGACTGCCAACTTAATAGAGTTCCCGATGAGGAAGAGAGAAATTAAAATGAGTATTGCAAATATTATAACCCCAATGAGCCGAATTGTCTTGGCCCAATTAATTAGAGTATTCACTGTGTCTGAATCATTAGCCACCGATTCAACCCCAGGTTGATGAACCGCAACCCCGACAAGGCCTTCAGCGAACTCTGGTTTATCGAGAGAAACGATATAGGAACTAGGATACGGATTGTTTTCCTCCGCTGAAAAGCCATCCAATAAATTAGAATCCTTAGCCAAGGAAGCCTTGGCATTGTTAAAGGCTTCCACCTTATCTTCATAGGTCAATTCTTGAACGCCCTCCCTGGATCGCAACACTTCTTCTAATTCATTTTTTTCTACTTGGGTTGCCTGATCGGTGAGAAACACTCTTACAACCGTTTGTTCTTCCATGGTTTGGACCAAGCTATTGATTGAAAGAGCCAACATTAAAAACACACCGAAAATTAAGATGGTCGCAGACACCGTAGCCACAGAGGCTAAGGTCACTGATAAGTTTCTTACCAAAGACTTAAAGGCATTTTTAAAAGATGCAAAAAAATTATTCATTTTCCGTATACCGTCCTCTCAACACGTCCCGGACCAAATTTCCTTGGTCAAAGGTCAATACGCGTTTATTCATTTCATCCACCAATTCTTTGCCATGGGTAGCCATAATCACTGTGGTTCCTTGCTCGTTAATACGCAATAGCAAACGCATTATCTCCCAACTGGTATCCGGATCTAAATTCCCCGTGGGTTCATCAGCTATCAAGATATTGGGTTCATTAACCAAAGCTCGAGCCACTGAAACTCTTTGCTGTTCTCCCCCAGATAATTCATTGGGAAAAGCTGTCTCTCGTCCCTTTAATCCCACCATTTCCAAAACTTGTGGTACACGCTCTTCAATTCGACTTTTTTTTGCAGAGGTAACCCGCATAGCAAAGGCTACATTTTCGTAGACATTCATCCGATCAATCAGTTTAAAGTCTTGAAAAACCATACCAATACTTCGTCGGTAAGCTGGAATCTCACGATCTTTTAGCCCTGCCACGTCAATACCGTTAACCAAAACCTTGCCCTCTGTTGCCGTCAACTCTCTTAACATTAGTCTTATGAAAGTCGATTTACCTGCACCGGATGCCCCGATGAGAAAAACAAACTCTCCGTCATAAATTTTGACTGAAAAGTCTTTGAGCGCTGTTACACTCTTAAATTCTTTAGTAACATGTTCGAATTCGATCATTAGCTTTTTGCTCCTTTGTCCTAACGGCTACCATCAGTAGCCCATTTCATCTTACAGCACTTACTTTAGTGGCTGTTCATTTGCTTTTGTATAGAAGTATCAATAGGTTTGTGCAAAACAAATACCATGTCGCCCATCTATTTTTATTCTCTACCAATTAATTTTCAGCCAAATCAGTAAAAAACTTAGCTCCCTATGTGCTACCAAATAGACTCTTCAATCCCATTAACAGCTCCATAATGTTTCCCCTCTAAAAGAACCCAATCCATTTCTTTATTAAAATTTAGACTGACCGCCACTCAAAAAAATAGCTTAAAATTTTCATCTTAAATATCTGAAATCGTTCCGACTTCTAACCACTAGGCTTCTTACTATATATTATAGAACTTAATTTTCACACATGCATATGAAGATGCAATAAAGACAAAAAAACCGACAATCCCTTGCCGGTGTTTTGAAATGAGTTTAAAACAAAGAGATATCCTGGTATCCTTCTCCCAGTACTTCACGAACTTCACTAACAGATAGGAATGCCCGAGGATCCACTTTCACAATATGGTTACGCAGTTGTACATACTGCCGCCGATTTAGGACAACATAAACAACTTCTGTGTTCATTCGAGTATATCCTCCATAACCATTTAAAAGAGTACAGCCTCGATTCAGTTCTTCTGTAATAAAACGCCTGATCTCCTCGCTTTTATTGCTGATAATCATAATTTCCTTAGCTGTGCGAGTACCTTCAATGAAGCGGTCAATCATAGCTCCATTAAAGAGAACGCTAAGTAATGAGAATAATCCAACTTCCCAACCGAATACTACAAATCCGGTGGCAGTGATGAAAAAGTCAACTATTAATAAGGACTTGCCTACATCCGTGTGAAAATACTTGCTAATAATCTTAGCTATAATATCCGTTCCACCCGTTGATCCTCCATAGTTAAAAACAATCGCCATTCCAACTGAACTAAGCGCCGTTGCATAAACTGTGTTAAGGAACATATCTTGTGTCAACACGATGCTACCAAATACTCGGAGCAAGACTTCTAGTAGTGCAGTAATGTAAAAAGAAGCAAAAATTGTTTTAGCTCCAAACACCTTACCTAAAACGATAAACCCAATCAGAAAGAAAATTACGTTTAAAACTAAAAGAATTGTTGGTTTTGCAATGGGTAAAAACTGGGACAAAATAACGGCCATACCGGAAATTCCACCTGCCGCCAATTGGGCAGGAAAATAGAAGAAATGCAGTGCAAGAGCGACAAGCGTAGCCCCCAATGCGATCATGAAATACTCTTTTAAGAAATTCTTAGGCAATTTACATCCTCCCCTCTTTCCAATGGAACTTATTGTTCCACGGAAAAGGCCCCCTAAATAGGAGGCCCGTTTTTAATTTATTATAAAATGCGACAGGCTATGAAACCATATGATTAGCAAAGGTTTCCCCGCCGCTTTTCTGATACGCTTATTATATCAGTCTTTTGTTTTGTTTTCAATTTCACAGGCTTTGATTTCAGCTGATGAATCGACGTTCTAAAACTGGCTCTAAGCACTTACCACGCACAATTAGAGGGTTTTACTCATTAATGTATTTTCTTGGCACCCGGGCACCTATATTACAGGTAATCTCATAGGAAATCGTGTCAAGGTCTCTTGCCATCTCATCGGCCCAATAGGATACATCGCCATCTTCACCTAAAAGGGTCACCACATCGCCTTTTTTCACTTCAGGGGTTTCGGTTAATTCAATCATAAATTGATCCATGCAGACTCGTCCGCGAATAGGTAGCTCTTTTCCTTTAAAAAGTACCTTGCCTTTATTGGATAATAACCGATTATAACCATCAGCATAACCCACCGGAATAGTGCCGATGGTTGAATCGGCTAATCCTGCCCAGGTGTTGCCATAGCCTACTGGAGTTCCAGCTTCTAAATCTTTCACCATCGCTATACCAGCGTATAAAGAAAGAATAGGTTGGATTTTAAGATGTTCTTTATTCACGTCATCGGAAGGATAATAACCATATTGAATAATTCCAGGACGAACCGTATCAAAATGAGCTTGTGGCAAATCAATGATTGCTGCTGAGTTGGCCATATGATAATGATTAAAATATACCTCTTGATCCTCAAGGTCTTGCTTCATTTTAATAAATTTCTCGATTTGACCACTGGAGTAGGTTTTATCAGCCTCATCCGCTGTAGAAAAATGAGTAAATAATTCTTCTAAAATAACATGGGGAAGCTTTGCTATTTGGACAATTTCCATCAAGGATTCTTGGCCTNNGCACTGCCTCAGTCGAAAAAGCCTTGGCCTCATCCAGGGAATAAACTGTAACCGTCATATCTTGTTCCACCGCTGGTCTTGCCATATCTCCTGGCGTATAGCCCAGAATCATAATCGAGGATGTGGGGTCATCTGCTCTCAGCTCTAAAGCCTCATTGAGAATTGCTACAGCAAAATCTTGGATGCCTACAGACCGCATCGCTTTTGCCACTGGAATCATACCATGGCCATAGGCATTGGCCTTAACAACACACATGACCCTTTTTCCCTTGGCCTGCTTTTGGATATTTTTAATATTTTCTTTTAGTCTGCCTAAATCAATTTCCGCCCATGCTGGACGACCAGCAAAATACTTATCCACTTTTTCTTTCTCCTCTCAATCTTGAACAATTACCACTCTTTAGATTCTACAATGATCTTCTCAAGTTTAGTCAAAAGATCGCCGATCATCCGATTTCTTCTAAATTTTAGGATACTTCAGATTAGTAAACTCTTCCCTCATCCAAATAAATTTAGCAGGTTTAATCCTTGTGATTAGCTTCCTCCACCATTCGTTTTAGTTCAAAAGGAATCCGACTGATGATTTCTGATGCCATGACGGAGTACCTAGTTTTTGCCAGCTCATCACCAATCCAGCCATGAAGGTAGGTTGCCGCAATCGCTGCTTCCATAGGTTCTAGACCCTGCCCAGCTAACCCTGCAATCATTCCCGTCAAGCAGTCCCCCATTCCCCCAGTTGCAATAGCAGAGGAACCTGTGGGATTAACAAAGTTACTAACACCGTCAGAAATGATGGTGTTGTGGCCCTTAAGAACCAGGGTTACATTGTGCTTGGCAGCAAATTTCTTAGCCACATCCATGCGATTTTTTTTAATGAACTCCACACTTTTTCCCGTTAAACGAGCCATTTCTCCAAAATGAGGAGTCAGAATGACTCGCACACCAATATTCTCTAAAAGTTCTGTTCGTCCTTCTAACACGTTAAGACCATCGGCATCTAAAACCAAAACCGTGTCTGACTTGCCTTCTTCTCGAAGTTTTTTAATAATGCGCATTAATAAAAGTCGAGTCGCCTCTGTATTTCCCATTCCAGGCCCAAAGGCAATCACATTGCATTCCGTCACCGCTTTTTCAATTTGAGATGGATGAATAGTCATTGACTCTCGAACATGCTCAGCAATTAAATCAATTACTCGAACATCTGAGGATACAGTAACTAGTCCTGCACCCGATGCCAAGGCTGCCTCAGAGGCAATTTTGTTAGCACCTGTATAACCAGGTGATCCGGCTACTACTAAGATTTTCCCATAATCACCTTTATATCCAGTGCGTGATCGCATCGGAATTAATCCACGCACTGTGGCTTGATCCACTAAGTATTCATGACTTCCCATGGTATCGCAAAACTGGTCGGGAATTCCGATGTTTTCCACAATAATTTCACCACAAGATTCAATGGTTGCATAATTTAAAAACCCTTTTTTGTAACAGGAAAAACTGATGGTACGATGTGCTTTCACAGCACTTCCCCGCACTTGACCCGTATCAGCATCTAAACCCGATGGAATATCAATGGAAACTGTATTGCTACTCATTTCATTGATAATTTCAATAATTTCTTTATGGATCCCCACTAATGGACGTGACAGGCCAATCCCAAATAAGGCATCGATGACTGTGTCAGCATCATTAACTGCCTCACGCAGGTCCCATAAATCAGCCTCTTCATGAACTGAGATGATGTTAATTTTCATGCGTCGGCAGATGTCTAAATTCATCAATGTATCTGGAGTAGCCTTGTTGTCATCGGATACAAAATAAACATCCACATCCTTGCCCAAGTTAAATAAATGGCGGGCAACCGCCAAGCCATCCCCACCATTATTTCCGCATCCACAAATCACTACAAAATAGCTTTGGTCCATATCCAAATGCTGGATGACCTTGAGGGCTGCGTTCTCCATAAGAATCATAGAGGGAATCTTTAATTGTTCGATGGCGAACTGATCCAGCTCTTTCATCATTTTAGCTGTTGCTATTTTCATATTCGTCGGTTCCTCCTAGGGAAATCAATAACTGATACCTGTCCCCACAACCATCGGCACAGTAATTTCTGCCCAAAAATATTCGGACAGTGCATCGTATATTTGTTAAATTTTTAAAGCTTGACTCGCTCGATCATGCAGGTCGCCATGGCGAATTCTTTTTCATGGGAAATAGACAGATGAACCTTTAATCGGTCATTAATTTTTAATTTCGTTAAAACATCTTTTAGTGAGTCCGCCGTCATAAAAGGCCGCCCAAGTTCATCGCGAAGGATTTCAATATCTTTCAAAGAAAATCCCCGGAAACCTGTTCCCAACGCTTTGGCTACCGCTTCCTTGGCTGCAAAATTACCAGCAATCCGCTCCCCTCGCCCATCAAACAACTGGATCTCTTTCTCTGTAAAGCAGCGACTTAACTTTATTTCATCTGAAAAAGCTCTTTGGATTCGACTAATTTTAATCAAATCACAACCTATTCCATAAATCATCGTCCATCACCTTTTTTCCTTGTTAATTCATTATAATATCCCCAGCTTTCTTTAACAATGAAACATCTGTTTTCTCTATTAATAATCCATTTTTATTATTGCTTCAGGTTTTACTTCAAGGATTATTCCAAGCATTATTCCAAGCATTATTTTTAGTTTCACTTCCGGTTTGCTTCAAACATTACTTATTGGTTTTGCTCCTAGTTTTACTTCTGGTTTACTTCTGGTTTACTTCTGGTTTACTTCAAACCTTACTTGTTGGTTTTGCTCCTCGTTTTATATTATCTTTTGTTTTGCCTATAGATTGGTTTTAATCCATACACTCCTTTAATTTATTCCCATAATACTTTATTTTATTTTACATTAGAGCTTTTTTAGCCTTTAACCATCTCTTAAAATTCGGACTTTTGAACTAAACTTTGTTATTTTTTAAATAAAATTTTAGGTTTTCAAGGTTTTATCTCAGCGGTATTCTTTGTGAAAACTTGACGATCAAAGAGATCATTGACAGGTCTTATCAGGCTTTCTCACTGACTTTAGGATGTTCATACAATGTTAACCTGGAACTGAGAGACTTTTTGAAATCCTGATATATAATAGTCAATGAAATCATTTTTAGCCTTTTGTTTTCTGAGAATATTTAGGCTGTTATTTAATTATATTTCACTTATTTTCCAATGGATTTTAACCCGTCTTTTCCAAAGACAAACATACCCTATTATTATTCACTTCGGAGGAACATTATAAATGGATAAAATTATCATTGCTGGCAACGGCATCGCCGGCCACAGTGCCTTACAGGAACTTTTAAAGACTCACGACCCATCTGACATAACGCTTATTTGGGAAGAAAACAAAAATACTTATATGCGTACTCAGCTTATAAATTATGCAGTAGGCGAAGTACCTGAAGAACGTTTTTTTATGACCAAGGGCGATTTTTATAAAGAAAAAGGGATTCGATCCATCCAAGGGAAGATTTCTTCCATTGACAAAGAAAAGAAAACCGTGAAGTTAAGCAGCGGAGAAGTCCTCCCCTGGGATAAGCTTATTTTAGCAACTGGCGCTCATAACTTTGTTCCCCCGGTAGAAGTAGTGGGCCATCCTATTTTAACTTCCGTTGATTCCCATTCCATTAAAAGGCGTCCAGGCGTTTTCACCCTTCGTGATTTAGAGGATGCCAAAACCTTTGGTCAGCGATTGAAACAATCCCGTAAAGCCCTAGTAATAGGTGGTGGTTTGTTAGGCCTTGAGGCCGCTAGTACACTAATTGGACAAGGTCTAGACGTTACCGTAGTTGAATTTGCTCCTCGTCTTTTACCTCGTCAACTGGACTCCACTACTGCAGCTTTGTTCCAAAAAGAAACGGAAAACTTTGGCGCAAAATTTATTCTTGGCGACTCCGTCAAAGAAATCAAATATGACGGTGACACCCTCAAAGGGGTTGAGTTAATATCAGGAAAAACCCTTGATTGCGATCTCATTTTATTTTCTATCGGCATTCGATCAAACCTTGAGTCTTTTGGTGAAACCATTGCAACGGACCGAGGCATTGTTATTAATAAGTATACCGAAACCTCTGAAACCAACATTTATGCCTGTGGCGATGTAGCCCAATACAATGGCATCGTCTATGGAACTTGGGGCTTTGCCATGGCTAGCGGAAAGGCTGCGGGTCAAAATGCCGCCGGTATACGGACTGAGATGAAACCCTACGTCCTTAACACCATTTTTAATGCCCTCGGCACTAAAATATTCTCCACCGGTTCTGTTAATTTCGATGATCCTGCTTTAAAATCCTTTGTCTCTGGAAATCCCAAGTCAGGTTACGTCAAGCTTTTATTTAAAGCTGATGAACTAGTCGCTGGTATATTAATGGGTGACACCAGCCAAGGACCTAAGTTATCGAAATCCATTGATAGTCGGATGTCTTTTAATGAATCCATCCGTACCTTCTCAAGAGAAAGCCAAATCGCTTAACCTTAGGAATAACCAGAAAATAGAATAAGCCAACAGCTTTAATAGACCCCCTTTATGAAGTACAGTGAAGCAAAAACTCCTGTTCACCATAAAGGGGGCCTTTATTCTGTCATATTTAAAAACTATTAGCTTTTATTAGTTTGCCTTAACTGTCTTCTGCCCTCCCCATTCCTCTTTTTGCTCTATTAATCTCTCTTGGCGATTTCATCTGCCTGCTTTCATGAGTTCACCATCTCTTCTTCATGACTTAAGCTTTTACAGAAATCTAACCTGTAGTAAGATAGATGATAAGAGATGATTCATTAAGCTCCACCCAATGAATCCATTCAATCCTTATAACTATAAAATAAAAATACGGCAAAGGCTGGTGTACTATATGAAAACAACTCCCGTTAAAGGAACCAACGATTACAATTCCAATGAAGCTGAAATTCGCGATTATTTACAAGATAAAATCCTTAGTGTGTATCGTAACTATGGTTATGACCGCATCGTGACACCGATCTTAGAGGATTCTCAAAACCTTGATAAAAGTGAAGGGGGCGACAATTTAAATCTTGTTTTCAAAATTCTTAAACGCGGTCAAAAGCTAGAATCTGCAATGGCTAAAGGCTCTTCTGATGACCTTACTGATATTGGTCTGCGTTATGATTTAACCCTTCCCTTAAGTCGCTATGTGGCCAACAACCAAGGGAAATTGGTATATCCTTTTAAGGTGATCCAAATGGGTACTGTTTATCGGGCCGAGCGTCCTCAAAAAGGGCGTCTTCGCGAGTTTACCCAATGCGATATTGACGTGATAGGTTCTTCTTCTCCCAATATAGAAATCGAATTGCTCCACGTTGCCTCTGAGGCATTGATTGCCATCGGCATTAAGCGGTTCACCGTTAAAGTCAATGATCGCCGAGTTCTTAAGTCCATGTTGCAAGGTATGGGCTTTGCCAATGATCAGTTAGATTCTGTTTGCATCTCCTTTGATAAGCTAGATAAAATAGGCGTTGATGGTGTTTGTGATGAACTCACGGGAAAAGATTTTTCAAAAGCTGCCATTGATCAGTTAAAGCAGCAATTAGAATCTGGGGATTTTACCTTGGCTGCTATGGCCGATCGGATTTCTGAAAAACAAGCTGCCGACAACCTACGCCACATCATCGATGAGTCAGAGCGTCTTGCTCAAATTAATAAGGGTAAATATGATGATGTCGATTATAACGTGGTTTTTGATCCATCCCTGGTCCGTGGTCAAGGCTACTACACTGGCACAGTCTTTGAAATCGAATCAAAGGAATTTAGAGGCGCTATTGCCGGAGGCGGACGTTATGACGACCTCATTGGCAAGTTTATTAAAAACGATGTGCCCGCCGTTGGAATTTCCATTGGGTTTGAACGTATATTCTCCATCTTAATGGATAATAACTTTACGGTTCCGAATCAAAAAAAGAAAATTGCCATGTTCTATGAACCCGACCAATTCCACGAAGCCTTTCAAGAAGCTGAAGCCATTCGAGATCAATATACAGTGAGTCTCCTCGAACGTCCTAAAAAAATGGGACCTTATTTAGACAAACTGAAAGAAAGAGGCATTACCGGCTTCCTAAACTTTGGTGTTTCCGACTCCATCACTGAGCTTGATTAACTTTAATAATGGCCTGTTTATATTTGTAAATTAAGGCTCATTTTCTAAAGCATAACCCGGCCCCCTACTCAACCGTTTGGGTTAAGTAGGGGGCCGGGTTTATTTAAATCTTATATTGGATTTTAAATTATTCTACTAAAGATTCTAAACACTAGTTTCGGCATATTTTTGGTTATAAAAAGAATTATTTCCAACTAAAATGCTATTGTCTTTTTGTGCACTTCTAGACGTAGAGCCGTTGGCATAAAAAACATACTTGCGAGAAAATAAATTCCTAGATCTGTTGCTGCCGAAGCTACGCTACCGAAAAAGACAAAAACATTTAAAATGACAAGTCCTGTAACAATTGAAGCACTATCCAATAAGAACATTTGCAATGAAGTAAATCGTTGGTAGGAGTGATACATTGCTTTAAAGTATATGGTTAAAATAAAAGCTATAAGAATAAAATAAACTGGTAGTGGTAAGAATTTCTGTAAAAAAAACGGAAATATTAAATACAAAAACCAAAACACAATGCTATAGTGTTCGCAAAAATAATTTAATTGTTTCTCGGTCATATCCTCGCCTCCCTACATGTGACCACCCTTAGGCGCTTTATCACACTTCTTTTTTCTTAAAAATTATAAACTAAAACGACTGGCCTAGCAAACCAAGAATGTTTGTCCTAGCTTAGAGGCGTTCCTTTGAGGCTCCTTTGGAGTTTCGATAGCGCTCCTCCAACTTATCAACTGCTTCAACTCGCACCTTGTTTTCCTCTACTTCCTTGCTCCCCCAATAGGGATATCTAATCCCCTTATTATGGATTAACAAGGAATTAATTGATCCCCCCACCACCATAATAATGGATATCAGTAGCAACCAGAAAATCAAAATAACGACTGCTCCCATCGCTCCATAAAATCGGCTATAATTCGCAAATGTCGCTACATAAAATTGAAAACCCATAGAGACTACCATAAATGCAACGGACGCTGTAATAGCACCAGGTAAGGCATAACGAATTTTAATTTTTTTAGCCGGCACAAAAATATAAAACGCTAAAAATAGAAGTAAAATAAAGGCTAAGGGCAAAATCATACTCAGTATTGTTTCACTAGAACCAATCTCAACTGTGGGTAGATAACTTTTTACCGTACTGATAATTGGTTGAAAAAATACAACTAAGAGTAGTGAACCGACAATTCCTATGGCTAAAAGCACTACATAGATGATGGCATTTAAATTAACCAAGAAAAAAGATCGTTCTTCTTTTAAACCGTGGACCTTGTTCATCGCTTTCATAAAAGCCTTGAATCCACCAGCTGCCGACCAAATAGCCGTGATAATAGAGATGGACAGCAAGGTTCCATTTTGTTTTCCTGCTACCTCATTGACAATCCCTTCAAATAAACCGAAAGCTTCTCCTGGCATTAGCACCTCAATCTGCTCAATAATTTTATCTGGATCCAAATTAATAAAACCAACCAAGGTTAAAAGGAAAATCAAAAAAGGGAAAATCGCTAACATCAGACGATAAGACAGTTGATAAGCATATGGAATGGCATCGTCTTGTTTCAATTTACTCAGCAAGTCTTTAATAAATTGAACCAATTTATTTTCTTTTAAAGTTTTTACTATTCCCATAAATTCGTCTCCTTTCATCAGACTGAACCCTTCCAGTCTTTATTATATCCTACCAGTTATCATCAAAAAAATAAGGCATCTTTTATAAAGATTTTAAAATTAAACTTCAGTTCATATTTATCTGGCCATTTCATGGTTTCCCTTTAATTCTCTTGATACCACTCACTTTTCACGGTACACGTTTAATTTTCACTGGACACACTTAATTTTCACGGTCCCCTGAATTTAATCAGCTTGGAATTAGGCTTGGCAAGTAGATCTATGCTCAAGAAAGTTGTTGCTTGCTGTTCAGATTAAACTGCACATTAAGGAACAATAAACAGGCAGTAACCATTAGCAATCCCTCTTCGTTTCCCAGAACCTTTAATTTTTATAAGCATTTTTAAAAGTCAGTGGTGTCAAATCCTCGGCATATTGGTTTATCTCTATTTAGAGGGAGTCCCCACCTAGTTTAGCAACATCTTCCATTGGAAACCAACTGGAAGGTAATAGTTTCAACACATTGCGTTGGCGGTAGCGACTATCCATTAACAGAAGAATCCCTTGATCGGTTTCACTTCGAATCACTCGACCCCCAGCTTGTGTTACTTTATTTAAGCCAGGATATGTGTAAGCATAATGAAAACCTTCATTTTTTTCTGAATTAAAGTATTCCATGATTAATTCTTGTTCAAAATTAAACTGTGGATAGCCTAAGCCGATTATGGCAGAGCCAATTAAACGGTCTCCCTTCAAGTCAATGCCCTCAGCAAAAACCCCGCCTAAGACCATAAAGTAAAGAAAGCTTTGTTCCCTTTCTTCATCAAACTCCGCCAATACTTTGGCCCGATCCTCTTCCGATAAACCTGGTTCTTGGAGTCTTACATCATATTTATGACCATATTCTTCCATAAACACTTCATGTGCTTTTCGCATATAAACATAGGAGGGAAAAAAAGCTACATAGTTTCCAGTTTTCCTTTGCAGCATATGATCCAAGTTTCGACTAATCGCCCCATAGCTATGTTCCCGAGCTCGGAACCTGGTATCCACTTTATAATCGCAATAAACCTTTAAGTTTTCTTCGGGGAAAGGAGAAGCCAACATCATCCGGTAATCATCTTCATTTGCCCCGTAGAGGTCCATATAATAATCCATCGGGGTCAAGGTGGCTGAGAAAAAAACAATACTGTCAGCTCGCTTGGAGGCAGCCTTCAAGTTTTCGCCAGGGTGGATGCAAAATAGCTTGTAACTAATGTCTTGATCTTTAGCCACGGCATAGCTTAAATATCCGTGACCATAAAGTTCTGCAATTCGTGTAAAAGCTAAACTATTAAAATAGGTGTCCATCAAGGCTTCTTGAATTTTCTGATCACGTTCTTTATTCTTTTCTTTCTGTGCGACTTTCTCTTCATCCTGAAGATACTTCTCACAAGCCCCTCGAAAGCCCTCCACCGCCTTTAGGATCAAAGGATCATAGTCCTCAGTCATTATCCTCCCCGCTTCAGGCAAAGCCTCCTGGAGAGCTCGCAGCTCATCTGAGACCTTGCCTGCTTTATTTGCAATCCCTACATCAATCCGTCTAAATCCATCAGACAACTCTTCAAAAGCAGTTGCAGCAATCTCAGCTGAAAACATTGATCGTGCACGGTCGAGTAAGTTATGAGCCTCGTCCACCAAAAAAGTGATTTGTTCTCGCTTTTCATCAAAAAACCGTTTCAAATAAACTCTTGGATCAAAGGCATAATTATAATCTCCGATAATAATATCGGCATATAAGGACAAGTCCAAGGAATACTCAAAAGGACAAACCTGATGTTTCTGTGCATAGTTCTCCAAGACCTCTCGAGACATGGAGTCTTCGCTGCTCAATAAATCCTTCATGGCACCATGAACTTTATCATAATAGCCTTTGGCATAGGGACAGTGGTCTGCCTCACAGCGGACCTCATCCATAAAGCATATCTTTTCTTTTGACGTTAAAGTCAAAGAGCGCAGCTTAGCTCCTCCCTGACGGAGAAGTCCTACCGACTCTTCACCAATTTGTTTCCCTGTACCTTTTGGAGTTAAATAAAAAATACGATCAGTTCGGCCTTCCCGTAGGGCTTTGACAGCTGGGAAAATAGCTGAGATGGTTTTTCCAATTCCAGTCGGCGCTTGAACAAAAATCTGTTTTTTGTCCCGTATGGTTCCATACACATTAACCGCCATCTCCCGTTGTCCTGGGCGATAGTCAGCAAATGGAAAATCGGAAAAAACAATGCTTTGGTCTCGCTTTTCTTTCCAGCGAAAATATAGGCGCTTTAGCTCCACATAGCTTTCTAGAACCTCTCCGGCAAAAATCTCCAGTTCATCTTTACTATACTGTTTATCAATGGAATAAAGCTGCTCTGTATCAATGTTAAAATAGGTCAGCTTAAGCTGGATTTCATCTAAATCTTGTTGTTTCAAATACATTAATCCATAAAACTTTAATTGAGCCCAGTGCAGTGGATTATTATATTCTGCCAAAGCCTCAGCTGAAAGATAAGTGCTTTTAATTTCTTCGATATATTGACCCGGCAAAATTCCATCTGCCCTACCATCTACTGTGACTTTAATATCATCAAAGTCAAACTCTGTTTTTAAATAAAATTCTCGGTGATACAGTGGCTCTTCCGCCAAACGGCGCTCTTGATGCAAGCGATGCACCCGAGACCCCTCCTCTGCCCGTTCCGGTGATAAGAATCGCATTTCCGATCCGATATCCCCAGTCATCAGCATGGATTCCACCAAATTTCTAACTGATATTTTTAATTGATACATTGGTACCTCATACTGATTCCTAAATCCCTTTGTCGGGATTCCTTGTCTGATTTAAATATTGCCATTTATCCATATATCGTATTATTCCGATATTGCTTTTTTATTGTTAGACTACTATTATAACGCATCTGTAAAATCTTGTTCAAATATTATACCCGACCATTAAACTATGATAGAATATGTATGGAAGAGAGGTCTTACTATGGCAAAAGAAAATAAAGAAAAAACCATCCGTATCAACCCCGCTGCCGTCGAAAAGATGAAACTTGAACATAAAGAAGGTTTTGTTTATCGAATCGAAATTTCCACATTCAACTGACGCGGCCCTATTTATCGTCTGGTTCAGACGGAAAATACCGCAGATGAGGATTTGGTCGTCACTGACCATGATCTAACCATCCATGCAGCAGCTGACACATTGGAATTCTTCGAAGAACTTAAGATTGATATAGCTTATATGTTCGGCGATGAAAACTTGGTTGTTAAGGATCGAACCGTTTAAAGGTTCAAGCAAGACTGCATAGTTCAACAAACAAAAGATAAGAGGTGTAAAAAATGGAAGATACCGAAAGAGTCCGTATTTCCCCAGCAGCTGTCGAGAAAATGAAATCTCTAGCTGTTGATGGTCAATATTTTAAAATTAATATGATTAATAGCTGCTGAAGTGGCCCAGAATTCCGTCTGGTTCAGACGGACACAATTAGCAGCGAAGACTTAGCCTACCAGGAAGGCGACATCACGGTTTACTTAGACCCTAATGCCCTACCTTTTATTGCAATTCTTGACATCGGCTTATTTGAAGCCTACGGTGAAGAAATGCTCCTCGTAGAAGAAAACTTGATATAAAAACAACTTGCACCTGATGCTTTGCATCAGGTGTTTTTATGATTGTTCTTTTTTTTATTCCTTTAAAAGTTTTCGAACTTATAGGTAAACTTAAATGTTCATTCGCCACTTTAAAGTTACCATTATTATGTTCCATTGGTTTAATTTCGTGATATTCAATTGCATTCTATTTAATACTTTCATAACAAAACTACTCAATACTTTAATTTCACCGATTCATTCCCTGCTTTATATATCAAGTTAATAAAAAAATAATATTGAAGGAGTGGTTTGTACTTGGTAAGTAAATACTTAAGTGATAGTGTGGACTTAGATGATTATTCAAAGGAGGGGTTTAAAATGAAAGCAAATCAACGTAGTGCTAATATTGATATAAAAGAAAAAATCTCTATACTATGGATCGTAGTGATGATAAATATGATTTTCGCAGATATTCTTTCTTTTATGCTACCAGGATTTTTGAATGATATAAACACAGGAAACACTCCATTTGGAATAACGCAAGAAATTCTGTTGGTGTTTGCATTAATATTGGAAATCCCAATTGTAATGATTTTTCTTTCAAGAATTTTGAAAAATAAATTTAATCGTTGGGCAAATATTATTGCAAGTCTAATTACTATTATATTTGGTATTGGTGGCGGTTCACTAGCTCTTCATTATATATTTTTTGCAACTGTAGAAGTTCTTGTTCTGTTACTAATTATCAGATATGCATGGGAATTGAAATAAGGATAAACACGGTATATTCTCATTTCCCAGCAACCAATTTTTGATGGTTATTTGCTAGTTTATAGTTAAAGAGGAAAAACTTGAATCCCTTAAACCCTTTTAGTGAAAGGATTTAAGGGATTATATAATTGAGCTCCTCTTTAATAAAGGCTTGTCCATATACTTGGGATGCGCCTTTTCAAAGTACATTTTAATTACCTACTTATATGTTCCCTATCCCTAATATTATCTTGTCAGCACCCTCTTATTCATTACTAGTCTAGAAACTTTTAAAATTACAACCGGAGCAAACATACTTGCTCCGGTTGTGGACTATAGGGCTTTTCCGTCGGTTAATGTTTGAGACAACTGGTTGATGCTTTGAGTTAACAGCTCTAATTTACCTTCAATCCGAACCAAAAGGTAAAGCGTCACTGCAATCGGAAAACCCAAATTACCCACTAAATTAAACAACTCTTCCATATAACCACCTCCCACCTATAAATAGACAAAAGAGAAGGAATCGGCATAAACCCCTTCCTTCTCTTTTGTCTATTTATTTTGCCTATTTATCCCTTTACCATAACTTTCTCTTATCATATTATTCTTTTTATCTTTTGACATGTATGATTTCTGCATCTTCTTTTATAGCTCAGCCTTTATTAATTAGATCCCCTGACTAATAATAGTTTGAGCTCTCCGTTTTAAATCCGTTGCTCGAGCCACTAGGATCAAAACCTGAATAAATTGGCGGATTTGCTCATAACTGTCTTTGTTAATTTTTAGGGCGTCAATATATCCGTCAATCTCAGTTTCTGCCCAGTTCATTGGCAGGTCATCGCTATTACTGGTCACTCGATAAATTGCTAAAAACATCTCATAGGCTTCTTCCCAGCTTATAATATCATCTTCTGGTTTATTGATTTCATTAAAAGCCAAGGCAAATACTTTACGAATCTCTTCCGTCGTTAGGATGGGACGCATATAGCAAAGGAATACCAGTTGAATAAGATGCATCCTGTCATAGCCTCTTTTTTTACCATGAAATGGTTTGGTAATTACTTCACCTTTTATATAGTTTTGGATCATATTACCGGTAAACCGTTCCTCAGGAAAGTATTCATTAAGAAAATCAATGACTTGCGATAAAAACAAATCATATTTAGGCATTTCTTCTAAGCTTACTGGTTCATGGCCTCTTGTCTCTTCCATCCTACACCACCTCTCTAAATTATTATATGGTAACCTTAACCTCTTTTCAAGTTAACCACCATCTCCTTATTCGATATCAATAACCTTCATATACACGTCATTTTTCTTTAAGCCCCGTTCTTTAGCCGTCTTTTTCACGGCCTCCATTTTTGAAAGCCCGGCTTCTATATATTGAAAAACCTGATCTTCAATTGAAATTTCGGCTAGTTTAGCTTCCATCTCTTCTTGAATCACAGCGGAAGATTTTCCTTCCACCACAATCACATATTCGCCACGAGGCGTTTTTTCTAAATAGCGGTCTCCTAGTTCACTTAAGGTACCACGTTCATATTCTTGATGTAATTTGGTGACCTCTCGCCCAAGGCAAGCTTTACGGTTCCCCAAAACGCTCTCCAGCATGGGTAAAAACTCACGCATTCGGTGGGGGGCCTCATAAAATATTAAGGTTTCCTGACGATCAATCAACTCTTCTAATTGCCGTTTTCTTTTGGAACGATTTTTTTCAAGAAAACCAATAAAGCTGAACCGATCCGTAGCTAGCCCTGATCCAACCAGTACTGTGACAAAAGCAGATGGTCCAGGTAGCACATCCACTTCAATGCCGGCTTCAATGGCCGCCGCGATCACCACTTGACCTGGATCTGAAATCCCTGGCATCCCAGCATCGGATACTAAAGCCACTGTCTTGCCAGAAGAGACCGCATCTAGGATATCTTGAGTTCGCGCTTTTTCATTATGCATATGATAGCTAATAGTCGGTGCACTGGCCCCAAGATGTTGCAAAAGTCTTCCTGTGGTTCGAGTGTCTTCACAGGCAATTAGATCAGCCGCTAGAAGCACTTCCTTTGCTCGAAGGGTCATGTCCCCTAGGTTTCCAATCGGTGTCGGCACCACAATTAATTTATTGTCTTGCATCCCTATAGATCTCCTTTAATTCCTCAGTATAACTACCTGTATCAGTAAACATTGTTAATTCCGCTTCCCACTTCAAAAATGGTTTTTGACCCTTAAGTCCTTCCACCAAAATCATATTGGGCGCCTTGCCTTTTTTAGGTGCAACCATGCGGATTCTCTTTAATTCCAGTCCATGTTTGGCCATGAGGCGATAAATGTCAAATAAGCGCTCGGGCCGATGAACCATACAAAACCTTCCATGGTGGCGCAAAAGAAGACTAGCTGATGAAATAACCTCCTCTAGATTAACGGTGATTTCATGTCGAGCCACCATTAGCTCATCTTTCGGATTTAATAAACCACGCCCGGCTTCCTTATAAGGTGGGTTGGCTGTGACAACATCAAAGGAGCCCAAACTTTTTATAAGCTCTTGATTGCGCAGATCCCCTTGGTGAATTTTAACCCGCTCCTTTAAGTTGTTTATCTCAACACTTCGCTGGGCCATATCAGCATATCTTTCCTGAATCTCGATTCCTTGAATATTTTGAGAGCTAGACCGTCCCGCCATTAGGGTAGGGATAATCCCAGATCCAGTACATAAGTCCATCACGGATTCTTTATTTTTTAAGTTCGTAAAATGAGCCAATAAAACTGCATCACTACCAAAGCGAAAGCCTGACTTTTTTTGTAAGAGCTTTAAACCGGCGCGACCTAAATCCTCTACTGTTTCATCATCATGAATCAAAGCCGCATCCCTTTGGACCGGACAAGCTCCATTTTCTTGCATGTCATCCATTCCTGTCTCCCTCTCTTCGTTTCCCCTACAATCCTCAACGGCTTAATTACCACCATCAAAGCTGAGAGCTTCACTAAAGCATTCACTAAATCAGTTATTGCTAAACCATGAGCTCTGTCACGAGCTGGTGCTGAATCCATTTCATATATTGTGCCATCTTTTACTTTCTTATTATTTCTTTTTTTACTGCGTATTTTCTAGATTTCTTTCGCATTTTATATAGTTGGTTGACTGTCTTAGCTTTTCTGTTTCTTGTTTCCTGAAAATGTTACCAAACCAGTCTCTTTTCTTTTCATTTCCGGTGCGTTCTTAGGTTATAATGAAAGTGTATTTCCATTTTAACATGGAACTAACTCTGTATTAACTGGAGAAACAAGATGTTTGATTTGATTTTCAAAATGGATTACCGAATTGTTCACTTCGTGAACGCGCACCTGCGTAATCGGTTTTTTGATTATTTAAATATTGCTTTAACCTATCTTGGCTCCGATGTGTTTGCCTTGGGACTCCTGTTGGCCTTAGTTTTTCTGCCTCAGGATGTATTCCGTCCCTTTGCAATCCATGCAGCCATCACATTAACCCTATCGGGTATTTTTGTCCAGGTTTTAAAACGAATTTTCCGCCGGAAGCGGCCCTTTGTCTTATCCAAAAGGCTTCATTCCATTCAGATAGGTGTTGATCCTTATTCCTTTCCATCGGGCCACACCACGGCAGCTTTTGCTCTGGCCATGTCAACCAGCCTTTTAGCGGTAAGTCCTACGGTGCGTTTAATATTTATTCTCCTCGCCTTTGGCGTGGGCTATTCTCGAGTCTATTTAGCGGTTCATTATCCCTCGGATGTTATAGCAGGTGCGATTATCGGCACGTCTTTTTCCTTAATCGTTAATCTGTTCATGCCGGCACTATCACTGTTTGCATAGTAAATGGAGTTTATAATGTTTGACAAGATAAAAGGAGTTATTTTTGACCTAGATGGTACTTTGGTGGATTCCATGTGGGTTTGGTCCCGTATTGATGAGGACATCATTAAAACTTTGGGGTTAAATATGACACCTCACGAAATTATGAAAGATATTGCTCACTACTCATTTAATGAAACAGCCTTATATTTTAAAGATCAGTTTCAACTAAGCCAGTCAGTGGAAGAGCTACAAGACCTATGGATGCAGACGGCTGAAATCGAATATTCCACTAACGTTCCACTGAAACCAGGAGCCCGAGATTTTTTAGAACAGCTTAAAGCAAAGGGTATTAAGCTTGCCATTGCCACTTCTAATAATCACCATCTTCTAAATATCTGTTTAAGAGCTAATGATATTGAACACTACTTTGATGCTTTGGTTACAACAGATGATACTAAAGCGAAATCAAAATCCGAGCCCGATGTTTATCTCCACGCCGCCCAGTCCATTGGCATTGCAGCAAAAAACATCGTGGTCTTTGAAGATGTTCCTCACGCTATGCGAGGAGCCCGCAGCGCTGGCATGAAAGTAGTGGCAGTCAATGACGCTCATAGCTCATTAAGCGAAGAAGAAGCTCTGTCACTGGCCGACCTTTTTATCCAAGACTTTACAGTCTTACTGGATTCCACGGCAGTCAAGAATTAAGTTTGCTACTGAACGTTTAATATGGCCGTTTAATGTATTT
>LFRM01267840.1_pt2 | contig 31011 bp, 35 predicted proteins | sample 618341 | NCBI WGS metagenome assembly LFRM01 (sample SAMN03654438, study PRJNA283298) | anaerobic digester metagenome | isolation source: pool of bioreactors CSTR01a, CSTR02a, and CSTR03a thermophilic anaerobic... | place: Denmark: Kgs. Lyngby | collected 2014-05-21 | reverse complement strand
TACTGCTTCATGCTGAGTTTAATTCTTTTTTGATCCTTATCTATTTCTAGAATGCGAACAACTACTTCTTCACCCATACTTAGAACGTCTTTTGGTTGGTCAATCCTATCTTCAGAAATCTGAGATACATGGATAAGTCCTTCAAGACCTGGTTCAAGTTCAACAAAGGCTCCGAAGTCAGTAAGAGATACGATTTTACCATCATAGTTCTCTCCTGCAACATAGTTGTCATCAATAATTTCCCATGGGTCAGGGCTTAGTGCCTTACGGCTTAGAGAAATCTTATTACTTTCCCTATCAAAATCTAGGACCATGAAATCCAAGGTCTCATTAGCTTTTAAAACATCTGATGGCTTATTAACCTTACCCCACTGAATTTCAGATACGTGGATAAGTCCATCAGTGGCACCTAAATCTATAAAGGCTCCATAGTTTGTAAAGCGACGGACAACTCCTTCACGGACCTGGCCTGCTTCAAGGCCTTCCCAGAAATTATCCATTTCATCCTTACGCTCTTTTTCAATTACTGCTTTCCTTGAGAAAACTACCTGGTTACGACGCCTATCAAAATCAAGGAATTCAACCTGGCATTCTTCACCGATAAACTGGTTTAAATCACGAACAAAATTAACATCAACATGGCTTGCCGGTATAAAAGCACGGATGTCATTAAAATGAGCAGATAAACCACCCTTAACGACTTCTGTTATTTTAACAGTAACAGTCTCCTTGTTGTTGAATTTTTCTTCTAGAAGTTCCCAGTCCTTGCGGGATTTTAGGCGTTTACTTGATAAAAGCACATCACCCTCTCCATTATCCCTTTTAACTACAAGTACTTCCAGCTCTTCGTCAACAGCAAAAAGCTCTTCTAGCGGAAGGTTTTCGGGATTGGATATTTCATCTAGGGGGATGATCCCATCAGCCTTGTAGCCAATATTAACTACAACGCCATCGTCCTTAACCATAACAACCTTACCTGTTACGACTTCATTTCTTTTGGGGGCAGAAAATGATGATTGCTCCATCATTTCTTTCATTGACAAGTTTTCCATGTATAAGTTACTCCTTACAGTCTCATTTTGCAGATACTCAACAATTTCATTGACAATCCAGTCTGGCGTTGATGCTCCTGCACTAATACCTATTATAGCATACTTTTGAAAATCATGCATAATTATTTCTCTGATGTTTTCAACATGTATGGTGTTTTTATTGACTGATTTGCATATTTCATAAAGCTTTTTAGTGTTTGAGGAGGCCTTGCCGCCAACTACTATCATCATATCCACCTGGCCTGCCAGTTCCTTTGCTGCCTCCTGCCTGAGCTTGGTAGCAGAGCAAATGGTATTAATAGCATTAAGCCTGGTTCTTTTAGAAAGGTTTTCCAGGGCCTTGTCATAAAACTCTTTATTAAGGGTAGTTTGGGCTAGAAGGACCAGCTCCTCTCCTGGATTAAAGGCTTCAACTGCCTCCATATCTTTTAAGACACTTATCCTCTCCCCCCAGCTAATTATTCCCTGAACCTCAGGATGGTTCCCATCCCCTAAAATGGCTATATCCTTACCTAAGCTCAGATACTTCTTAACCAGTTCATGGATTCTTTTTACAAAGGGGCAGGTAGCATCGTAGTAGGCTATTCCATTTTCATTTAGAAATTCATAGACCTCTTTACTAGCCCCATGGGAGCGTATTAACACAGGAAGATCCATATTTTCTTCAAGGCCATCTACTGTCACCACCCCTTTTGTTTCAAGTCTTTTTATCTCATCAACATTGTGGATAAGGGGTCCCAGTGAATAAATCTGTCCATTCTCAGATAGGTCTTCAGCCATATTAATAGCCCTGGACACACCAAAGCAAAACCCCATAGGGTCACTCATTTTAATGATCATTTGTTTCCTCTTGTAACTTCTGATATATATCTGAAAGAAGGCTATTTACTATTCCACTATAGGCACGGGAATTTAGCCTTTCATAACCAAATTCTTCAACAGATCTAGCAGGTAAAATAAAGACCTTTAGGGATCTAAAGAGCTTGTAATTACCGACAAGGGCAATAGGTAGCATGTCCACTCCAGCCTGGGCTGCCATCATCACTGCCCCACTCTTACCCTCTAAGGGAATCAGGCTGCCATTTCTAGTTCCCTCGGGAAATATCAGCAGGCTACTTTCCTTAAGCTTAGCAATAGATGTTTTTATAGCCCTAAGGTCCAGCTGATCCCTATCCACAGGAAAGGCGTCTACAGCATAAAGAATATACTTTAAAATTGGAATCTCAAAAAGTTCGGTTTTACCAATAACAAAAAAATGCTTTTTATAAGCCATGTTAACTAAGAAGGGGTCCAAAAGATGGCCATGATTAGCCAAGACTAAAACCCGTCCTTCAGGAATATTATCCTGTCCATAAATCTCAATTGGGTAAACTAGTTTTAGTAGGAAATTAACTAGGCCACTGGCAAATTTACGAAACATTTTTAATAATCTCCTCGACCTTATCTATAGTCTCTTCAAGAGATAGGCTAGAAGTATCTAAAAGAAGGGCGTCCCTAGCCATTACTAAAGGAGCTATCTCCCTAGTAGTATCGTAGGCATCCCTCCTCCTAATATCTTCGAGAATTTCTTCATAGCTCATCTTATTGCTTCTTTGAAGAAAACGTCTTTTTGCCCTTTCTTCTACAGAAGCAGTTAGAAAAATCTTAACCTCAGCCTCGGGAAAAACGCAGCTTCCAATATCCCTGCCATCCATAATTACATTGGCCTCTTTAGCTTCTTGACGCTGGACTTCCTTTAATTTCTCTCTTACTGAAGCCATAGCCGAATAATAGGAAACACTTTCATCTACTTTCTTAATCCTTAGCTCATGGTAGAGCTCTCTACCATTTAACTCAATTCCACCATCCAAACTTTTAATTGTTAAACTCTCTAAAAGAGGAAGAAGCTCCTCTTCCTTATCTAAAGCCTGATCCAAAGCCCAAAAAGTCAGGGCCCTAAACATAGCCCCACTATCGATATAGGTAAAATTTAGCCTTCTAGCCACTTCCTTAGCCACAGAAGACTTACCTGAAGCTGCTGGGCCATCAATTGCTACAATCATTTTCACCTCACTAAAAATAGGTATCAAGTTCCTTCCAAATATCTTCTAAAGTTGCCAATTTATCCTCAGTGAGTAAAAGGTTATCATAGGCAATCGAAGTGATTACTGTATTAAGAAGGGCCATGGGCGCAACCAAGGAGTCAATAAAGGACTCCCTAGAATAGGGAACAACCAGGGTATGGCTGGCGTACTCAGCAATAGGAGCATCAAAATTATCAGTAATAGCTAGGATATCCACTCCCTGATCCTTGATAAATTTAGCCATTTCAATTGTATTTTTTGCATATCTTGGAAAGGAAAACATAACTACCAGGTCATTATGTTTAATATGAACTAGCTGTTCAAATAAATCAAGCACATTGGACTCTAAAACCTTGACATTATCATGAAAATAATTCAGATAATAAGCTAGGTAATCAACTAAAACCCCTGAGGACCTCTTGCCTAGTATAAAAACTCTTGGGGAGTCAGAAATCATACTAGCAGCAAGTTTTACTGCTGGAAGATTAACCATCTCATAAAAATTATTAAGGTCTTTTATATCTCTTTTTAAGGAATTTATTAAAACCGTATACTGGTCCTGGGCCTCTAGATTTTGGCTGAGTTTTAATCTAGTGCTCATAACCTGCTGGGAACTCTCTCTAAGATGTTCCTGAAAAGCTGGATAACCAGAATAGCCTAAACTAGTAGCAAAGCGAACCACTGTTGATTCGCTTATGCCCAAGTTTAATGCAATTTTTCTGGCAGTCATATAAACTGCCCTATCATAGTGCTGCAAAATAAAATCTGCAACCCTTTGATGGGAACGACTCAGCCCTTCATAGTTTTCAGTTATTATCTCAAAACTATTACTTGTTTTCATTCCAGTTTTTCACAAGCTCAATTCCCGCTTCAATAGCCTGGATATTGATTTCTTCTGTTCCTTTGGGTATTCTATCAAGAACACTTTCCAAAAGAGCTTCTTTTGTAAAGAGCTGGGTTATCTCCAAAATAGCCCCAAGGCTAATAATATTTGCTGTGATTTCCTTACCTAGTTTATTTCTAGCTGTATCAACTATAGGCAGCTTATAAATCTTTTCTGTACCTGGATCCTCTACTAAATCAATCAAACTGTCTACAATTAAAACAGTGTCTGGTGTTAGGCCCTTGGCAAACTTATCGGCAGCAGCCTGGGACAGACAAAGGATATAGTCTGGCTTTTGAGCCTTGGGATAATAAATCTCATCTTGGGAGATTATTACCTCACATCTAGAGGCACCTCCCCTAGCTTCAGGTCCATAGCACTGGGTTTGAAGTGCGTTATAACCTTCATTAATGGCAGTTTCAGCCATGATTACTCCAAGAAGAATGACTCCCTGGCCGCCGGTTCCAGAAAAATTAAACTCCAGCTTCATGTCTTGCCTCCACTTCATTTATCATTTGATAAAGCTTGTCAGTATACTCGGGAGCTTCAATATTTACAAACTCACCAAAGGGGAATTTGCCTATCCTTTGCTCCTCATCTAACCTCTCATAGGCTCTTTTTTCTACAAAAGTATCCTTCATCCACTGAATCATGGCAACAGCGTCGCCTAACTTGTTTCTTCTACCATAGTAGGTGGGACATGAAGAGACAGCTTCAACAACACTAAGGCCTTTATGAGTAATGGCCTTCTTAATATAATTAGTCAGCTGCAGAGCATGGTAGGCAGTTCCTCGAGCTACATAGGTTGCCCCTGCCCCTTCTACTAGTTTGACCAGGTCAAAGGCTCTGTCAATATTTCCGTAGGGAGCAGTTGTTCCAAAGGCTTCATGGGGAGTAGTAGGTGAATACTGACCTCCTGTCATACCATAAATACTGTTATTAAAAACTATTACAGTTAAATCAATATTTCTTCTACAGGCATGAATTAGGTGGTTACCTCCAATAGCAGATGCATCACCATCCCCTGTAATTACAATTACATCTAGTTTTGGGTTTGAAACCTTTATACCAGTGGCATAGGCCAGAGCCCTACCATGGGTTGTATGAAGGGTGTTAAAGTTGAGGTAGCCAGCCGCCCTAGAGGAACAGCCAATACCTGAAACAATAACCACATTTTCAGGATTAAGCCCTAAATCATCTATAGCCTTAACAATAGCCCTTGTTGTAATACCGTGGCTACAACCAGGACACCAAATATGGGGAAGATTTTCTGTCCTAAAATATTTATCAACTAATTTACTTCTATCGCTCATTAAAGTACTCCTTTGCATGGTTGACAAATTCTTCAGGTCTTAAAATGTCACCATTAGCCCTGCCCAAATGGCTTACCTTGGTCCTTCCTGCAGCTATGCGTTCTACCTCCAGGACATATTGACCAAGATTCATTTCAGCAACACAGATTCCTTCGACTTTACTGGCAATTTCATCAATAGCCTTTTCTGGTGAAGGCCAGATTGTGATTGGTCTAAAAAGCCCAACCTTATAACCTTCAGCCCTTAATTCATTTACTGCAGCCACTGCAGATCTTGAGGTAGAACCAAAGGCTAGGAAGACATATTCAGCATCCTCCATCTGGTACTTTTCATACTTAATTATTTCTTCATCCTTTAACTTATTATGAATTCTTTCAAGCATTAGCTTGGCATTTTCCTGTGAGTTACTGGGGAAGCCCGACTCATTATGATAAAGCCCGGTTATGTTATAGCGATAACCAGTGCCAAAAGCTGCAAAACGGGGAACCTTATCTCCCTCTTCTACACCAAATGGCCTATAGGGCCTATCCTCTAAAGGAGGAAGTCTGTCAAAGATTTCAATTTCACCGGGTTCGGGTAGGATAATTTTTTCTCTAGCATGGCCAATGACCTCATCAGTCAAAATTACAACGGGAGTTCTGTATTTTTCGGCTAGGTTAAAGGCTTCAACGGTTAGGTAAAATGTTTCTGTAACTGAGTTTGGTGATAAAACAATCAGACTATTATCTCCATGACTCCCCCACTTGGTCTGCATTACATCAGCCTGAGATGACTGGGTAGGTAGTCCAGTTGAGGGTCCACCCCTTTGAACATCAACTATTACAAGGGGAATTTCTGACATAACAGCATAACCAAGGTTTTCCATCTTTAAAGTGAAACCTGGTCCAGAAGTAGCTGTCATGGCCTTTTTACCAGCTATAGAAGCTCCAATAGCAGCTGCTATTCCACCAATCTCATCCTCCATCTGAATAAAGGCTCCACCCACTGTTGGAAGAAGGACAGCAGACATTTCTGCAATCTCTGTTGATGGAGTTATGGGATATCCTGAATAAAACCTCATTCCTGCATAAAGGGCGCCTCTAACGCAGGCCTCATTTCCCTGCATAAGTAAAGCTTTTTTATTCACCGCTAGCCTCCTCTAAGTAAATTGCATAGTCAGGACAACGAAGTTCACATTGACCGCATTTAATACAAGCCTCTAGATTGACGATTTTACATTTATTATCCTCAACAATGGCTAAAACATTGGTGGGACAAAAGGCTACGCATATTCCGCAGCCCTTGCAGGACACACGATTTAATCGCAGCACAAGATTTTCTTTACTCACAATAAACCTCCCATTAGTTATAGTTTCATTTTACCACTTCTAGCATATAATGCAATAAAAAATGCAATACTTCTCAAAATTCAGTATTATGAAAGGAGCATTGCATTATTTCTTTACTATTAGCCAGGCTTCTGGTGGATTATTTATTCCGTTATAATGTACCATCCTAAAAACATCGGCCTCTTTTTGATTAAATTCAAGAGTTTTTAGCATCTCGATTTCTTCCTGACCTTCTATATGCCCATAGGCAACAATAATAATCCTTCCTCCCTTTTTAAGCAGCTTAAAACCTGCTAGGATAGCTTTCTTAGTTGTAGCAGCCTCAGTTGTTATATCCTTAGACCCACCCGGTAAATAGCCCAGATTAAAAACAATAACCTCAGGCTCCTCATTAAGAAACTCTGCCATCCTACTATGGCAAACATTAAAAAGCTCAACATTAAATGGACTAAGGAGCTGACAGGCGCAGTTATAAGCCTCCTCCTGAATTTCAAAACCCACCACTTTTTCAGCCCTATTAGCTAAGATTAAAGTGTCTTTACCATGACCTACAGTAGCATCAACGGCCAGGACTATCATTTCAGGTATTAATAAATGTGCAAAATCAAGGGCGGATTTCATTTTTAAGCCTCTCAACTTCCTTAATCTTAAGTTGCCTATACTGGCCCTCTTTTAGGTCTTCTAGTTCAAAGGGGCCCACTCTTATTCTCTTTAAATCCACAACTCTTTTTCCTGTGGTTTCAATCATTCTTCTAATCTGTCTATTTCTTCCCTCTACCAAGGTAAAACTATAGCGCCTGGGCCCAAGCCTTTCAATTTTAATGGGCTGGGTCATATAGCCATCAATTTCCACTCCCCCTTCAAGTCCCTTGATCTCTTGACCACTTAAGCTAACATTAAGCTCAAGCAGATAGGTCTTATCCAGGTCATAGCGGGGATGAATAAAGAGCTGGGCAAAATCCCCATCATTGGTAAGAAGAATTAAACCATGGCTATCAAAGTCAAGCCTACCTACAGGAAAGATCCTCTTATTCCCCTTGTAAAAATCCATAATGGTCTTTCTTCCCCTATCATCCTTAACAGTAGAAAGAACTCCCTTTGGCTTATTAAAGGCATAGTAAACAAAACTTTCTGCACCTAGAAGGGGGGTTCCATCAAGGAGGATATCATCCTCAGGACCAACCCTCTGGCCTAGCTGGGCAGGCTGGCCATTAACAAGTACCCTGCCCTCCTTTATAATGTCTTCAGACTTTCTTCTTGAGGCCACTCCGGCCCTTGCCATATACTGTTGAAGTTTCATGCTAATCCTCTATAGAAGGCAGGTCATCTAAACTATCCAGTTTAAAGTTTCTTAAGAACCTAGGAGTGGTCACATAGAGTCTGGGGTTTCCCAGTGTATCCAGTACACCCCCCACTTTTATAAGGTCCCTATCAAGTAGGACTCTGACAGAATAGTCAGAGGATAGGCCCCTTAGTTCATCAATCTGGACTCGGGTTATGGGCTGTTTGTAGGCAATAATAGAGAGTACTTCAAGGGTGGATGGCCCCAGGCCCCTATTAGGGGAAGCCCCAATAAAGGCTTCAACCAGCTCTTCAAATCTCGAGTTTGTAGCTAGCTGGTGGAAGTTTCCAAAGGTCTCTATGCCTATACCCTTGCCCTGGTCTTCGTATTCCTGCCTAAGCGCTTCTAGACCCTCAAGTACCAATGAAGGACTTACCTCAAGAAGAGAGGCCATCTTGGCAGTAGAAAGTGGTTCCCTTGCCACAAATAGAAGAAGTTCAATTTTCCTAATTATTTCCACGGCCCCTCCTTTCTATTTCAATCTCAGAAAAGGTCTCCCTTTGATGTAGGAGGACCCTTTGGTCCTGGGCTAATTTTAGCAGGGCTAAAAAAGATGCCACATGCTTGCCCTTGGGCTCATTTTCAATAAGTTTTGAGAAATTTAATCTGTCACTATAGGATAAATAGGTTAAAATTTCCTTTTGCTGGGCAAAGACTGAGAAGTTATCTTTTTTTAATCTATCTTCTAATAGCTCCTGGCTTGTGCTATCCCAGCGATTTAGAAGTGATTCCATGGCCTCCTTTAGAACTAAAGGGTCTAACTCAAAATCTAAACTGCTAGGCTTGGGTCTTGGAAGTCTTATAGGCAAGTCATCGCTGTAGATAGACAGGGGAAACTCTCTTTTACTAAGGTAGTTCCTAGCCTCCTTAACTCTTTGGTAATCAAGGAGCCTAAGGGCCAGATAACGTCTTGGATCTTTTTCATCATAAAGTACCGACTCAAGCTCATGGTCAGGTAGTAGCATCTGGGACTTTATTTCCAAAAGATAGGCAGCCATACTGATAAATTCAGCAATTTCATCGGCTACAATTGTTCTTTTCTCCATCTCTTCTAAAAAAGAAGAGGTAATTGAATGGATGGGAATGTTATAGATATCAAGCTCATCTTTTTTTATAAGTTCTAATAACAGGTCCATAGGACCTGAGTACTCTTCTAGACTGATATTTAGCTCCACAGCACTTCCTTAATTTCTTCACCCTCTTTATAAACCAGGGCCCTTATTAGCTCTACCTTTTGAGGCTGATCTTTAGAAAAACTCAGGGCCTCAAGAAGCCTCTTTCTGGCATCATCAAAGACTCCTGGTCTAGAAGTATAGAGCCTGGCTAAAAGCTCACCCTTACTTAGTTTATCACCAATTTTATGGGGCAGATAGATGCCCGCAGTTAAGTCAATCTCGTCTTCCATGGTCTGTCTGCCTGCACCTAAAAGGGCAGCCGCCTCACCCACCATCTGGGTATCAAAGCCAGCCAGGTAGCAATCCTCTTCCACAAAAATTACTTCCTGGAAACTAGCAACAGCCATATCCTTGATTTTGCCGCCCTGAGCTTCTACCATTTCAAAAAAGCTTTCTAGGGCCAAACCATTATTTATCTGGGCTTCAGCCTCTTTATAGGCATCCTTATAATCAGTGGACTTACCTGTCATAAGTAGTAGCTGGGCTGCCAAGGCCAGGGTAAGCTCCCTTAAATCCTCAGCCCCACCATCTCCTAGTATGCCCATGGCTTCTTGAATCTCCAGGCTATTACCCACCATATAGCCAAGGGGCTGGTCCATGGAGGTAATAAGGGCTCTTGTCTTCTTACCAGCCATCTCACCAATTGATACCATTATCCTTGCTAGATGGATGGCCTCATCTAAGGTCTTTAAAAAGGCCCCACTGCCAACCTTAACATCAAGCAGGATATAGTCACTTCCTGCTGCCAGCTTCTTACTCATAATTGAAGAAGCGATTAAGGAGGGGTGGTCAACTGTTGCAGTAACATCCCTTAGGCTATAAAGGAGTTTATCTGCAGGTACAAGGTTTTTGGTCTGGGAGATTAGGCTTAGTCCGATTCTATTAACCTGGCCCTTAAACTCTTCCTCGCTAAGCTCTGTCCTAAAGCCTGGAATAGCTTCTAGCTTATCTATTGTACCTCCAGTGTGACCCAGACCCCTGCCACTCATCTTGGCTACTTTAAGCCCTAGACTTGCAAGAAGAGGGGCCAGGGTTAGAGTGGTCTTGTCCCCTACTCCTCCTGTAGAGTGCTTATCTACGCATATTCCTTCAAGGTCCCCTAAATCAAGACTATCGCCTGAAGCCAGCATCTCCATAGTCAGGTAATAGGTTTCCTCATCATCAAGGCCTTTAAGAAAGGCTGCCATAAGAAAAGCTGAGGCTTGGTAGTCAGGTATCCTGCCCTCAACATAGCCCCTAATAAAAAAGCTTATCTCTTCCCGGCTGAGTTTTTCTCCCTGTCGTTTTTTATATATAAGATCATAGCTTCTCATAGCAGAATACTTTCTCCCAAATGGGGTCCCTTAAGTTCTAAATAATCATAGAGGCTGGCTGAAATGTTATAAAAGCCTCTAAGGCTACCAAGATTTCTAGCTTCAATTCCTCTTTTATAAATAAGAAGAGGAACTCTTTCTCTGGTGTGGTCTGTACCTCTAAAAGTAGGGTCATTGCCATGGTCTGCAGTAATCATGAGTAGGTCTTCATCTCTAAGCTTTGCATAAATCTCAGGCAGCCTCCTATCAAAATCCTCTAAGGCCTGGGCATAGCCCTGGGGATTTCTCCTATGGCCAAAATTGGCATCAAAATCCACTAGGTTAGCAAATATAAGCCCAGAAAAGTCTCTCTCCATAACCTCTAAGACCCTATCAACACCATCCATGTTGCTGGTAGTAGGCAGCTCCTCTGTAATACCAGCCCCAGCAAATATATCACCAATCTTACCAATCCCAATTACCTCAAGGCCCTGGTCCTTTATATCATCAAGAACCGTCCTCTCAAAGGGCAGCACTGAAAAGTCCCTGCGGTTAGATGTCCTGGTATAATCGCCTTCCTCACCAACAAATGGCCTGGCAATAACCCTGGCCACAGCGTGGTCACCAACTAGAATCTCTCTGGCTATCCTACAAATCTCATAGAGCCTATCTAGAGGGATTACCTCCTCATGGGCGGCTATTTGAAATACGCTATCATTAGAGGTGTAGATAATAGGGTTACCAGTCTCTATATGCTCCCTACCATAATCCTTAATAACCTCAGTACCGCTATAGGGCAAATTACAAAGGGCCTTCAGGCCTGTTCTAGCCTCAAAGGCCGATATAACTTCCTCAGGAAAACCCTCGGGATAGGTTGGAAAGGGCCTATTTATCTCAAGGCCAGCCATCTCCCAGTGGCCAATAGTTGTATCCTTGCCTGCAGATATTTCTTCCAGAGCTCCGTAAACTCCTAGAGGAGCCTCTTCATCCTCCATATAGGGGATCTTGTCAATATTACCAAGTCCCAGTTTACTTAGATTAACCAAAGAAGGCTTCTGAGCTATAATTGAAGCCAGCGTATTGGCACCCTCGTCATTAAAAGCCTGGGCATCGGGTGCATAGCCTATTCCCAAGGAATCCAAAACTATTAAAATTACTCTTTTCATAAGTCCTCTCCTTTTGCCCTTTTGATCATCTTCCTAGCTGTCTCTAGGCTAGCCTCATTTATCTGGGCACTCATCATGTTGGCGAGTTTTTCCACATGCTCATCATAAGTAAGTAACTTGGCTTTAGTAGAGTCACCCTCTTTATCTAAATAGTAGTGCTGGTCAGCAAAGGCCACAACTTGGGGCAGGTGGCTAATAGCCAGAATCTGGCTCTTCTTAGACAACCTCTTAATCTGCCTAGCCACTTCATGGGCCACCCTTCCAGATATCCCCGAATCTATCTCATCAAATACTAAGAGTTCCCTGGTATCAGCAATTGACTTAAGGGCTAGCATAAGCCTACTCATCTCTCCGCCAGAAAGGATTCTGGCCATAGGTCTGAGTTCTCCCCTATTCATACTAGCTAGGATTTCATACTTATAGTGGCCTTCAAGATTAATAGAACCCATATCTCTTTCTTCTATCCTTAGACCAAACCTAGCCTGGCTAAGCTCTAGAGATGCCAAGACCTCCTCTAAATCTGAAGCCATAACCTTAAAGCTGGCTTCAACCACTTTTAGAAGCTCCTTGGAGGTTTTGTAGTAGGCTGCTAGATTGTCCTTTCTTTTGGCTTCCAGCTCCCTTCTAATCTCATCTTGCCTCCTATCCCTATCCAAAATACCTTCAAGCTCCACCTTATAGTCTACTAGCCCCTCAAGATCTCTTTGAAAGCGTTTTTTTACATCCTGGAGCTGGCTAAAGCGCCTTTCCTTTTCCAGGACCAGGGCCTCATCTATATCAATGGCATCTAAACTATCGACCAGCTCCTCTCTAATATCAAGGAGCTCATAGGAGAGGCTATCAAGTCTTTTACTTAACTCCTCTTGTTTAGAAAAATGTAGGGTGGACTTTATCAAGTCCGAAACCTTATAGAGACTTGAAATTGACTCATCATCCAAGATTAATTTAGACCTCTCTAGGTTTTCAAGAATATCCTTACTATGGATGATTTCATCAAAACTCTCCTCAAGTCTTCCATCCTCTTCAAGGTCTAAACTTAAGTTTTCAAGCTCTCTAAACTGAGCCTCCAATGCCTCCCTTTCTAGGGAGGATAGGTCCCTTAGCTCACTAAGCTGTTTTAGAAGCCCCTCATCAATCTCCTTTTGGCTTTTAATAACTTCAAGAAGAGGTAGGCTTTTTTCCTTTGAGTACTCAAAAATCAGCCTCTGCTGATTGGTTCTATGCAGGAGCAAGGAATCATCCCTCTGGCCATAAAAATCAATTTTCGGACCAAAGACCTCCCTGACCCTACTAAGGTTAACTAGCTCACCATTTATCCTAGAGACTGTTCTCCCCGAAGGAAAAATCTCCCTACTAAGGGCTAGGATTTCCTCCTCGTCTTCATATATAAGCTCAAAATAAGCCTTCTTATTAGGGTCTCTTAGTTCCTCCTTAGACACAGCTTGTCCAAGGACTATTCTAAGGCCTTCAAGTAGGACACTCTTGCCAGAACCAGTCTCACCTGTTATTACACTAAAACCAGGAGGAAACTCCAAATGGAGGTCCTCCAGTAATAAGTAGTTTCTAAGACTGAGTTCCTTTAGCATCTAACCTTCCTTAATAAATCTTCTCAGTGCCTCCCTATCAAGGCCCTGAGATTTTCTTAGCTCTTCCCTACTACCCTGCTCCAAAAATCCATCATCTAGGGTCAAAGGAACTATATCAAAATGGCCAGCTAGCTTTTCAGCTAGACTTCCTGTATAAATATTATCTTCAATAACTATTACTCTCTCATAGGCTGAAAAGACTTCTCCTAGCTTCTTTAGATCCAGGGGAAGGATGATTCTATGATTATAAAGGTCAAACTCCTCCTCTTCATAAAGACCTAAGAGTTCTTCCATCATGGTGCCATAGGATACAACCAAGGTCCTAGCTCCCTTGGAGTAAAGCAGATTCTCCCTGATATTTCCAAGCTCCTTAGTAAGCAAGGGACAGTTGCCCCTGGGATACTTAATTGCTAGGGGTTTATCAAAGGAAAGGCTTTCCTCCAGCATGGCTTCAAGTTCCACCTTGTCCATTGGAGCCCAGAGGTTAATTCCAGGAACAATACTTAAAAATGAAGTATCGTAAATCCCCTGATGGGTCTCTCCATCGGCGCCTACTATCCCACTCCTGTCAATACAAAGGACCATCGGTGCCTGGTGGAGGGCCATGTCGTGGATTAGCTGATCAAAGCCTCTTTGTAAAAAAGTAGAGTAAATTGCAAGATAGGGTTTTAGCCCACCAAGCGCCATAGAAGCTGCCATGGTTACAGCAGTTTCCTCGGCTATACCAACATCAATAAGTCTATTAGGGAAAGTTCTTGAGAATTTCTCAAGGCCTGTGCCCTGGGTCATGGCCGCAGTTATAGCAAAGACTCTAGAATCTTTTTTTGCCATCTCCACTAGCTTATTACCAAAGACTGCAGAAAAGTCCTCTTTTTTTCCTTCTACAATCTCCTTACTGGCATCAAAGGGACCAACACCATGGTAAAGAATTGGGTTCTTTTCAGCAAAACCATAGCCCTTACCTTTTTTGGTCAGGACATGAAGGACGGTTGGGCCATGATAATCCTTTATAATCTCCATAGCTGCTATAAGCTCTTCTAAGTTATGGCCATCTACTGGTCCATAGTATCTTAGTCCCAGTTCTTCAAAAAGGGTTGAGGGCATAACCATGCGCCTCAAATACTTCTTAAAAGAAGACAGCGTCTTTTTCACTTGCTGACTCATATTTGGTCCATACTTATTCTTTGCAGCAACATAGCCCGGGCTATTCCTAACGTGGTCAAGTTTCTTAGCCAGATAGCCAACATTATGGCCAATACTCATCTCATTGTCATTTAGGATAATCATGGCCCTTTGGTTCCTAGCCCCCATGGTATTCATAGCCTCAAAGGCCATGCCACCGCTAAGGGCTCCATCGCCTATTACAGCTACATGATAGTTATCCCTACCCTGGGCCTTATCAGCAATTATAAAGCCTAATAGGGCTGAAAGAGAGGTAGTAGCATGGCCTGCGCCAAAGCAGTCATAATCACTTTCATGGCACTTGAGAAAGCCTGAAATACCTCCAAACTGCCTAATACTATCAAGCTGGTCTCTTCTACCGGTAAGAATCTTGTGGGTATAGGTTTGGTGGCCCACATCCCAAACAATCCTATCATTTGGAGCATCAAAAACCTTATGAATGGCCAGGGTCAGCTCCACTGTACCTAAATTGGAGGACAAATGCCCCCCTGTTTTTTCTAGGGTCTCAATTAAATATCTTCTTATCTGACTGGCTAAAACTTCAAGTTCAACTAAAGATAGGTCCTTTATGTCCTGTGGGCTATTAATCTTAGAAAGCATCAGTACTTCCTTTCCAATAGGCCTTTATAGTATTCGTAGAGCTCAAAATCCTGGCTGAGCCTAGCTAGATCCTCCAGGATAGTTTTCTTTAAATTCTCGTAGTCCTGGCTAGCTTTATCATATCCATAGACCTGAACATAGGAATTTTTCTCACTAATTTCATCCTTGCCCGGTGTCTTACCCAGAACCTGGGCACTAGAATCAACATCAAGAAGGTCATCCTTAATCTGGAAGGCAAGGCCTAGCTTAAGTCCTAGGTTTTTCCAGATCTCAACCTCCTCCTCGGCTAGGCCAGCCCTAATGGCTGCTGCCTCTATGGGGTGGGAAATCAGTTTACCGGTTTTATTTTTAAGCATCTCTAATAGAAGCTGGTCATCCATTCTTTTACCTTCATAACTAAGGTCTAACAGCTGGCCATAAACCATACCGCCATCACCGGCAGCCTCAGCTAGTTTCTCTCCCATAGTTATAAACACCTGGTCTTCCTTTGCCATCTTAAAAAGCCAGTGGTAGGTCAGGTTTAAAAGCCCATCACCAGCAAGAATAGCTAGATCCTCACCATAAACCAGGTGATTTGTGGGCTTGCCCCTCCTTAGACTATCATTGTCCATGGCGGGTAGATCATCATGAATTAGGGAATAGGCATGTATCATTTCTATAAGTGCACTATAGTCATAATCAGCCTCATTAACACTTGCAAAATTTGCTAAATGAATTAAATATAATTGGCCTCTGACTCTTTTTCCCCCTCCGAGGGTGGAATAGGCCATGGCCTCCTGGAGTCTGGTCTTTGCGTTACTAAAGATAATCTTTTCCAGGGCTTTTTCAATCTTATTCTTGTAGGGCATTAAAGTCTTCCTCTATTCGTTTATAGTAGGCCTGGAGCTCTTTATAAAGGTCAAGGGCCTCCTTGTATAATTCCAGGGACTTATCAAGTTCTAGCGTTTCCTCTAGCTCCCCTTCTATTTTTTCAAGTCTTTCAATCTTTTCTCTATAATCCTTCATCAATCCTCACCTTTCTTATGCCATCATAAAAATGAATCTCAGCCTGACCTTCTTTTAGCTGGTCTTTTCTTTTCACCCAGCCATCCTGACTTAAGGCCACATAACCACGCTTTAAAATTTCTTCCGGGTTGTAGGAGGCAATCCTAGTATAGAGCTGGTCAAGAAGATTTAATTCTTCTTTTAGCTTGTTTTTCATCCTATTTTCAGCAGATATAAAAAGATCCTCCACTTGACGCTGCTCGTTTACATACCTCTGCTTTAGCCTCATTTCCATTCTATCCATTGATGCATCAAGAGAGATTATTCTCTTATCTATATCAAGAAGCCTATTTTTACCCTTGATTTTTAGTCTTGACATAAGATTATTTATTAAACTAATTAAATCATCACTGGCTAACTCTGCTGCCTGGGAGGGAGTAGCAGCCCTTAAATCTGCCACAAGTTCAGCCAGGGTAAAATCAATCTCATGGCCTATAGCACAGATACTTGGTATTTCAAGCTGGGCCAGAGTTAAGCAAAGCTCCTCATCATTAAAAACAGCCAGATCCTCGTAGCTGCCTCCTCCTCTAGTTAAAACTAAAAGGTCTGCATCAGCCTTTTTAAGAGCCTCTATGATTGAGGAAGCTGCGCCCTGTCCTTGAACCAATACCGGATATAAATCCACCTGGCAAAAGGGGTTTCTTTCAGTGAAAATTTTTAAAAAATCCTTGTAGGCAGCTCCAGTTGGAGAGGTCAGTAAAGCAATCCTTCCAGGTAACCTGGGAATTGGTTTTTTTAGGCCTGGGTCCAAAAGTCCCATTTTTTCAAATTTATCTCTTAATTCTAAAAAAGCCTTTAAAAGGGCTCCTTCTCCCAGGGGCTCGACCGAGCTTACTATAAACTGGGTTCTTCCAGTCTTTTCATAGTAGGAAATCCTACCCTTTAATAGTAAACTATCCCCCTGCTCAAAATCATGGGGGCTTTTTGCAACACTGGACCTATACATAACACAATCGATAGACGAATTATTATCTTTAATAGTAAAGTAATAATGGCCGCTTCCATGACGGGTCAGTCTACCCACCTCGGCTTCAACCTCAATATTTGAAAACCTGGGACTGGCTTCAAAGTGTCTAGCTATTAAAAGGTTTAACTGGGTAACACTAAGCCTTTCCATGACTTACCACACTGCCAAGTATACCGTTAATAAAGGAGTAGGAATCTGGACTTGAATAGGTCTTTGATAGTTCCATAGCCTCATTAATAGAAACCTCATGGGGGATGTCTTCTAAATATAAAATCTCCACTGTAGCTAACCTTAATAGGGCCAGATCCACCTTATTCATTCTAGCAACAGGCCAGTGAAGGCTAAGCTCATCAAGTAAGCCATCAACTAGCTCAAGGTTTTCAGAGAGTTTTTCTAAAAGATCATGGGCATAATGGAGCTCTCTTTCCTCCTTTATTGTCTCAAAGGCATAGGCAGAAAAAACTTCATCAAGATTATTTTGAATTTCGCAGGAATATATCCACTGCATCAGCCTGCGCCTGGTTGCCCGTCTAGTCATGCTTGATTCCTACAATTTTTATGTTTACATCCTTTACCTTAATTTCAAGCATAGTCTCTAAAGCTGATTTAACCTTTTCTTGAATTTTCACGGCAAGTTCTCCAATATTAAAGCCATTAAGAACTGTGACATTAAGGGTAAGGTTAAGGGCATCTGAATCGCTATCAAAGCTTACCATCTCCTGGCTATCCTTTTTTAGAAAGTTGAGGACCTGGGAAGGGTTGTCCTGAATAAGGGCCACACCTTTAACCTCTTTTACTGCAAGTCTTACTAGGTCACTAATGGCATCCTGGCTGATACTCAAGTTTCCATATTTTGTTACTAATACTTTTTCCATAATTTCCTCCACTAAAATTATACCAAAAAAAACAGACCTCTTCCACCTATAGCGGAAAAGGCCTATCTGGTTTCTATTCTTCTTCTTCTTCGAAAAACTCAAAGTCCTCGTCGTCGAAATCGGAGAAGAACAAGTCATCATCTTCATCATCAAAGTAAAGATCATCATCTAGCTCATAGAAGTCTAGTTCAAGATCAGTTAGGTCTTCATCGATGGCTTCAATAACTTCATCCAGCTCGGCTATTTCTTCGTCCAGCTCATCCAGTAGATAGGTCATCTCATCTAAGAGGTCTATCACACCAAGAATCAATTTGTTTTCCTTTTTGCTCTCATCTAGCTCTAAAGCCTCAGCAAAGCCCTGTAGGAAATTTAGTTTTTCACGAATATAGCTCATTTCTCCTCCTCATTAAATCCTAGACAGGTATTCCCCTGTTCTAGTGTCGACTCTGATGGTATCACCAACATTTACAAATAATGGAACATTGACCTGGGCACCTGTTTCCAGAACTGCCTTCTTGGTTATATTGGAAGCGCTATCTCCCTTAACTCCTGGCTCAGCCTCGACAACTTCAAGTTCAACAAAGTTGGCGGCTTCAACATCAATGACCTTGCCATGGTAAAAGCGCACATCCACTGAATCATTTTCTCTTACATACTTGATAACGTCTGTTACCTGCTCTTCAGTAAGTTCAAGCTGCTCATAATTTTCGTTATCCATAAAGACATAGTTGCTACCATCATTATAGAGATACTGCATACTCCTACGCTCAATCCTGGCCTTATTAAATCGGTCTGAGGGGTTGAAGGCCTCTTCTCTGGTTGCACCAGTAATGATATTTCTGTAGGTAGTTCTTACAAAGGCAGCGCCTTTGCCTGGCTTAACATGTTGAAAGTCAACAACAACATAGGGTTGGCCATCAATCTCAAAGGTTACACCCTTTCTAAAATCACCAGCTGATATCATAGGACCTCCTTAAAATTCTAATTCAATAAGTTCTTTGTCAGATTTTGATAAAACCTCGTAACCATCTTCAGTGACCAGTACAAGGTCCTCGATTCTTACTCCGCCAAGTCCTGGTATATATATACCCGGCTCATCGGTCATAATCATACCTGGCTTCAAAATAGAGTTATCAACTTGATTAAAGCGAGGATTCTCATGAACCTCAAGCCCAATTGAGTGGCCAAGGCCATGTCCAAAGTTGTCTCCATAGCCGGCTTCACTAATTATACCCCTGGCAACTCCATCTATATCAGAGCAGACAGCACCAGGTTTAATTGCTTCAAGGGCAGCCTTCTGCGCCCTAAGGACTATCTCATAAATTTCTTTTAGCTCATCACTTGCCTTGCCAACTGAAATAGTTCTTGTCATATCAGAACAGTAGCCCTTGTAAATACAGCCAAAGTCAAGAGTTAGAAAATCGCCCTTTTCTATAACCTTATCTGAGGCTCTTCCATGGGGAAGGGCTCCCCTCTCACCAGAGGCAACAATAGCTGTAAAGGATTCTCCATCAGCCCCTCTTCTTGTCATCTGATTTACAAGTTCCAGATGTACTTCTCTTTCTGTCATTCCGGGCTTAATGAAATCCAGCATATAGCTAAAGGTATCATCAGCTATATTTTGAGCCTTTCTAACAAGCTCGATCTCATCTTCCCTTTTTATCTGGCGGATTTCTTCAATAAATCGTTTCATGGGTACAAGCTCCCCTGAAAACTTAGACTTAAGTACTTCCATATCCTCTATGGTCATAAAGTCATCTTCAAAACCCACTTTTTTTAGACCAAGTTCACTTAGCACCTGTCCAAAGGATATTTGAGTGGAAATTTCCTTAAGCTCAAAATCCGGGCACTGCTCCCCTACCTGGGAAAAATATCTAAAGTCTGTAATTAGGTAGGCTTTGTCCATAGTAACAAGGGCATAGCCCGCACTGCCTGTAAAACCAGAAACATAAAACCGGTTTTCGGGTTTATAAAAGAATCCACCCTCTAGGCCCATCTCCTTTAATTCTTCTCTAATCCTGTCTAAAGTATTCAAATCTTCCTCCTTAGTCTAAACTACTTGTAGTTTACCACAGTAACAAGCTCAAACTCAATAAGACTATGGATATTAGGTACGGCGCATTAAATTCATGGGGGTAACCTCAATATCACATGGAATATAAACCAGCTGCTGGGGATGGGGGGCCTCTTCTATAGGCTCCATCTTCTCATTATAAAGCTCCTTAATTTCAAGCTTAAAACTAGAAAAACCAGGTCCAACTATCTCTACATTATCTCCAATACTAAACTTATTTCTCTGCTCAAGTTTAATTAGTTTTTTCTCCCTATCATAATCAAGGACAAGTCCAAGAAAATCCGCAACCCTATTATAGCTTCTGGCCTCATAGAGCTGGTCTTCTTCAGTGGGCTTTCTTAAAAAGAAGCCCTGAGTAAAGTCTCTATGGGAAACCCTGGCTATCTCTTCAAAAAGCTCATCGCTCTTTAGTTCTTTAGAAGCAAGTATACTATCAATACCTTCTCTATAGGCTCTGACTATTGATGAAACATAGTAGATTGACTTATTTCTACCTTCAATTTTTAGGCTGACAACCCCAGTATCAATTATCTCTTTTAGGATATCAATGGTACAAAGGTCCTTGCTATTATAAAGATAGGTACCCTTTTCATCCTCGAATACTGGCAGGTATTCACCTGGTCTTTTTTCCTCCATCAGGTGGTAGCTCCAGCGACAGGACTGGGCGCAGTCCCCCTTGTTGGCATCTCTTCCAGTAAGAAAATTGGAAATAAGACATCTGCCGCTGTAAGAAATGCACATAGCACCATGGATAAAAACTTCATACTCTAGGTCCAGGTCCCTAGTTCCATCTACTATTTCTTTAATCTCTATAAGACTTAGCTCTCTTGCTAGAATAATTCTTTTAACCCCCTGGCTATGCCAGAATCTGGCAGCAGCTACATTGGTGGTATTAGCCTGGGTAGAAAGGTGGATCTCAATATCCCCTAGTATCTCCCTGGCTAGCATTATAGTGCCAGGGTCAGATATAATGTAGGCGTCAAAGGCCAGGTCTTTAATCTCCTCAAGGTAGCTTCTAAGAAGAACCAGGTCCTCGTTGTGGGGAATAATATTTAAAACAAGATATATCCTTTTATTTTTGGCATGAACTTCTTCAATGGCCAACTTCATATCATCAAGGCTAAAGTTCTTAGTCTGACTTCTTAGGCCAAAAACTTCTCCTGCCATATAAACTGCATCGGCTCCGTAGTGGATGGCAAACCTAAGTTTTTCCAGGTCTCCAGCAGGGGCCAACAATTCAATCTTTCTCATAGTTTTTCTCCAATAAATAGTCCATCATCTATAGGTAAAAGGCTGGCATGAAATTCTTCAAAGGCCAGGTCCAAAAACTCCCTAATCCTTCTTTGCATGGTTCTGTGTCTTTTATCTACTTCCTCTTCGTAGCTAAGTCCCCTGCCAAAAATGTTATCTGCTAGGAGGATGGCTCCCCTATCCATTAGGGGTAGCGCAGCCTCTAAAAAATGTACATAATGGGGCTTAGAGCCATCCAGAAAAAGCAGGTCGATTTTTTCTTTTCTCTTCGCCAGATAGTCTTCTCCTGACATGTTAAAAAACTCAACCCTTTCGCTAACTAAATATTCTCTTGCCCTTTCATACCTGGGAAAATATCTCTCTACACTGTGAATTCTAGCCTCAGGCAAAAGAATGTGGAGAAATTTAGTGGAATAACCATATCCACTACCTATCTCCACAACCTCATAAATATCCTTATTGTTTAAATAGAAGGAGATAAACTCCCCTATCTCATTGCTAATAACGCTTACGCCGGTTGCCTGGGAAGCCTCTCTTAGGGCTTCATCTTTGAAAACTAGATTCCTTTGATAGTATTCAAGAAAGTTTTTACGACTATTCATTTACACCTTCTTCAGAAATGCGGATGTTCTCTTCATGCTCCTCAAAGGTATGGGCAAAATAATGGGTTGTTGCCTCATCACTTTTGAGTACAAAAAAGAAATAATCAGTATCAGCTGGATAGAGGGCAGCCTCTATACTGGCTAGTCCTGGATTTGCAATGGGCGCTGGAGGAAGTCCTTCATTGATATAGGTGTTATAAGCAGATTCAATGGCCATATCATCATAGGAAAGAATAGGCTTTCTCTCCTTCAAAATGTACTGAACAGTTGCACAGCTTTCTAGCATCATACCATCCTCAATTCTGTTGTGGAAGACGCTGGAGATAATAGCCCTTTCTTCGGAATCTGCAGCTTCTCTTTCGACAATTGAAGCTAAGGTAATCAGCCGATTTAAATCCATATCAAGTTCCTTCATTCTAGTGTAGAACTCATCTTTAAATCTATACTCAAAATTAGCCAGTAGCTTGTCAATTATCTCTTCTTCACTGGCATCTAGATAAAATTCATAGGTGTCAGGAAAAAGAAATCCTTCAAGATGATGGGACCTATCTATTCCCTCAAGAAAGTCATAGTCAAACTGACCATTTTCTAGGACATCCAAAAACCTTTCTCTATCTATAAGCCCCTCAGCTTCAAGAAGATCCACAATGTTTCTGACCTCATAACCTTCAGGAATTGTTATTGTAATCGTTCCAAAGTCACTGCTAAGCACCATGGCATTTACAATCTCAGCAAGGCTCATAGATGGACTTAGCTCGTAGGTCCCAGGCTGGATACTACCATCAAGTCCATTTTCCTTAAGATAGTTTGTAAAGGCCAGGGAGGTTGAAATAAGACTCTTTTCATCTAAGAGCCCGGCAATCTCATTGGGAGTCATTCCATCCTCTACTTCAATTAGAATGATTGTAGGGTCATCTGGATCTACTGGATCATAGAGAGACTCTTTTACGCTGGCACAGCCCCCTAATAGTAGTAAAATCAAGATAAGAAGAATCGTCTTTTTCATAACTACTCCATTAGTTCAGCTAAAATCTCTGATATATCCTGCATCAGCCTTGCATAGGAAAATTCTGCTGCCAAATATTCAGCTGCAATTTTGTTCATACTGAGTATTGAGTAGAGCTCCTGAACCTTGTCCATTTCCTCCTGCCCTAATTCTTCACCCAGCATCTGACGCCTTTGAAGATCAAACTGTTTTTCTCTAAAGTCTTCCACCATTTCACTGGCAGCCTTGTCTTCTTCTAATTTTTCCTTAGCTTCATTAAACTTCTTGTAATCTTGGCTGAGCTCAATTGCTGTTTTAAGCTCTCTTGCCTTGTCGTAGGGATTCATTTAAACCTCCAAAATGAATACTAGAATCATTGGTCGTCTCTTTGTCTTATTAAAGAAGAAACGGCTCAGATCCTTTCTTGTTGTGTTCTTAATTTGTGACCAGTCGCTTCTTGTGGCTCTAGGCATGGAGTTTAGCTCCTTTGTAATCATGGCCTTGGCCTCATCTATAAGTCCTGTGGATTCCTTCATATAGATAAATCCACGGGAAATTATATCTGGTTCTCTTATTAGTTTTCCATTATCAGAATCAAGGGTCAGGAGGACCATCAGCAGGCCATCCTCAGAAAGCTGCTTTCTATCTCTAAGAACTGCAGTTCCAACGTCCCCGACTATTGCTCCATCAATAAGGATTCTTCCCGCCTGGACCTTCTGGCCAAGTTTTATTTGTCCATCTCTAAGCTCTATAACATCACCATTTTCAGAAAGGATAACATTATCTGGGCTCATTCCCATATCTACTGCCAGGTCCGAGTGGTGTTTTAGCATAGAATACTCACCATGGACTGGCATAAAGTACTTAGGCTTGGTTAGAGCCAGCATGAGCTTGAGCTCCTCCCTGCGGGCGTGGCCCGATACGTGAACATCATATAGTTCTTGATAGATTACCTTGACTCCCATTTCAAAGAGGCGATTAATTACATTACTCACACTCTTCTCATTTCCAGGGATTGGAGAAGAGGACAAGATTACCATATCCCCCTCTTTTAGCTGAAGCTGAGCGTGAGTATTATCAGCCATCCTGGTTAGGGCTGCCATAGGCTCTCCCTGGCTACCTGTAGTCATTATAGTGACTTCATTATCAGGATACTTATTGATATCAGCAATATCAATTATGTCCTCTTTAGGAATATTTAAATAGCCCAGTTCCATGGCAATCTTAGTAATAGTATTCATACTTCTACCAGTAAAAGCCACCATGCGCTGGTTTAACCTGGCTGCATTGACCACCTGCTGAATTCTTTGGACATTTGAGGCAAAGCTGGCTACAAATATCCTGGACTGAGACTCTCTAAAAAGCTTATCAAAGGTAGACCCAACTGTGGCCTCACTCATTGTATAGCCATCTCTTTCCACGTTGGTAGAGTCACTTAGTAGAAGGTCAATTCCCTCATTACCTAAGGCTCCAAACCTGGCCAGATCAATAGCTGGACAGCCTACTGGGGTGAAGTCCACTTTAAAGTCTCCAGTCATTAGTACCTTGGCTGAAGGCGTCTTAATAAAGAGGGCAACCGCATCTGGAATCGAGTGATTAACGTGAATCATCTCTATTGTAAAGGGGCCAATCTCAAAGACATCCCCTGCCTTTTTCTCTTGAAAATTAACCTTGGTCTTGCCAGCCTCTTTTAATTTGTGATTTAGTAGCCCCTTTGTAAAGGGGGTTACATAAAGGGGGGCTGAAATCTTATCCATTAGATAAGGCACAGCACCAATATGGTCCTCGTGGCCATGGGTAAAGATAATTCCCCTTATTTTTTTTGCATTATTCTCTATATAGCTAAGATCTGGTATTACAACATCAACTCCTAGAAGGTCTTCCTCAGGGAACATAATGCCGGCATCAACAATAACAATATCATTGCCATACTCAAAAACCGTCATGTTTTTGCCTATTTCTTTTAGGCCCCCTAGAGGTATAACCCTCAGAGTGTGTTTAGCAGGTCTTTTACTTTTTCCTTTTTGCTTACTCATTTTTCTCCATTCTTTTTTTGCATTCGGAGCAGATACCATAAAAAATCAAATTGTGGTCCTGGATCTTAAAATCATACTTATCCTCCAGTTCTGCCTCCAATTTATCTAGAAAGTCACCATGTACTTCTTTAACGGATTTACAGTAGTTACAGATCATATGGTGGTGATGGTGGTGGTTGTCTTCAGTTGTCTTTAACTCATACCTGTCAAGGCCATCACCTAGATCAATTTTAACAAGTAAATTAAGCTCTTCAAAAAGTCTGACATTACGATAAACCGTAGCCTGACTAATTAAAAAGCCTTGACTATTGACCAGGTCATAGATTTCCTCTATGGTACAGTGTCTTTCAGTGGCTTCTAAAACCTCTGCCAGGCGCCGTCTAGGGTCGGTCAACTTGTAGCCTTCTTGCTTTATTTTTTCAAGTACTGGTGAATTTCTCATCTTATTCTAATTCTTCGTAGTAGGCCCTAACCTCTTCAAACTCTTCATCGGTGGGGGTTATAAAGCTATAACCATCTTCCTCCTCAACGCTTTCAAATAACAGGCCTTCTCCATCTTCATCAATTAGGACAGCATAGATTTTGTCATTGTATTCAAACCATTCTTCTAGTTGGAATACTAGGACATTGCCCTCCTCATCAATTAATTCAATCTCGTCAATTTCATGAACATGATCATGTTCACAGTCGTGTTCCATATCTCCATGGATATCTTGGCTCATATTAGGCTCCTTTTTCTTTTAAATAATCTTCTAATAGAAGGCTGGCTGCAAGAGAGTCGATGATTTCTTTTCTCCTGCTCCTTGATACATCCTGCTGAATAAGAATTTCCTCTGCTCTTGTAGTAGTGTTTCTTTCATCCCACAGGTCTACTTCAGGCCTTTTTACAAGCCTATTTGTATATCTTATCTTTTTTTCAAGGGCCTTTTTAAAGGCCAGAACCTTATCCATGGCTTCTCCCTGACTATCATCCATGTTGTAGGGAGCGCCTAATACAATAAGGTCTACATCTTCCCTCCTAAGAAAATCAATAATACAGTCTATGGCCTGACTATTAGACTTCCTTGGTATATAAGGCCTGGCAAAGACAAAGTCGCCCTCTGTATTTATTGCAAGACCTATTCTTCTGTCACCATAATCTAAGGCTATTATAGTCATTAAACCACCTTGATGTAAAAATCTTCACAGCTTTGAACACAGTAGCTACATAGGACGCAGCGGGAAGTATCAACAACCGCCTTCCCCTTTACAAGGCTCAGCGCTCCCTGCTGGCAGCGGGCAACACAATTGCCGCAGCCTATGCAGTAAGAATCAATTATAAGCTTTCTTGACCTATCCACAGCCCTAGTAGCTATTTGATTTTTCATTACAGAAAGGACATTGGCAGCTATCTCTTCTTCTGATTGCATGCCTATTGCTAGGCTATCGATATAGGGAAGTCCTAGCACATACTCAAGGGCTTCACCATAACTCTTTAGAAGGTGGCCCCCACCCAGTGCTTTCATGGCAAAGATAAACTTACCCTTAGATTTGGCAAATTTTATCGCTTCTTCCATATCCTGCCTAGTTCCGTCTACTATACCCAGTCCTGCCTTGTTAATTATGGGATGAATAACTTCTATGAGGGGATGGACTGCACCAGCTCTAACTCCTGCCACAAAATGGCTACTCATGCCAATATGGCCTATCCTACCCTTGCTTTTCATCTCAGCAAAGTAGTCTAAGGCCTCAGCATGGCCTCTAAGTGTATGCTGGCTTTCCTGTTCATGGAGCATGAAAAGATCAATATAAGGAGTATCCATAGACTCTAGAGCTAGGTCCAGGGACTCCTTGGCAGTTTTTCTATCATAAGCATAACATTTGGAAGAGATAAAAACCTCTTCCCTAGGTAGATCCCTTTTTAAAAATTCCCTAAAAAGTGGATAGGACTCATAAATTTCTGCAGTGTCAAAAAAGTTTACACCTTGATGGAAGGCATACTCCATTAAATCAGCAGCCCTTGCAGGAGAAAAGTTCTGCTGCAAGGGACTGAGTGTTAGAGTGCCAAAACAAAGCTTTGATACATTATTCATTATCTTCCAAGAAGTTCTTTAAAAGCACCTCCAGAACCTCATCTCTATCTACTTGCTTAATGATAATTCTGGCATCATTATGGCTGGTTATATAGGTCGGATCTCCAGAAATTAAATAACCAACTAATTGATTAATAGGGTTATACCCCTTGTCAACCAGGGCTTTATAAACCTTGTTCAAAACTTCTCTAGTTGCCTGACTCTTCAAATCCTGATTGTTAAATCTCTGAGTATGATTATTCATTCTACCTCCTAGTTCCTGCTTTCCTCAAGAATATCTAAAATATTCTCTAGTACCCCGTCAAGTTTTTCAAGATCTCTGGCACCGGCTGTGGCAAAGTGGTCTCTACCACCTCCACCACCGCCTAGCTCTTTAGCTATCTTTGATACCAGTCTACCTGCTTTATACCCCATATCTCTTGATTTATCACCTGCGGCTGCAACCATAGTAATCTTATTATCAAGACTTGAAGCTAGGAAGACTAGACCCTGGGGATCTTGAGCCTGAAGCTGATCTGCTAAAAGTTTTAAGCCATCAATGTTTTGATCTTCAAACTTTTTAACATATACATAAATATCATCCAGGCTTTTTCTTTCAGATACCATGTCCTTTATTATATCACTACCTGCCCTATCTTTCAATTTTCTAACGGTTTGCTCAAGCTCTTTCTTTTCTTCCTGGAGCTGAGCCAGCTTTTGAGGCAGTTCTTCCCATCGGCCTTTAACTAGGCCTGCAGCCTCTTCTAGGACTTCATTTTGACTAGCTACATAATCCAGGGCTTTTTGGCCAGTAATAGCCTCTATCCTTCTAACCCCAGAGGCGATTCCCCTTTCTGATAGTAAAATGAAAAGCCCAATTTGCGAAGAGTGCTCAACATGGGTTCCTCCGCAAAGCTCAACAGAAGTCCCCATTGATATAACCCTAACCTCATCATCATACTTTTCACTAAATAGAGCCTTGGCTCCTTTCCTTTTTGCTTCTTCAAGTTCTGAGTGACTCTCCCTGACCTGGTGGTCACTTAGGATATTTTCATTGACCTGGGCCTCAACCTCTCTTAACTGCTTAGCAGTCATAGGTTCAAAGTAATTAAAATCAAAGCGAAGCCTGTTTTCATCCACTAGTGAGCCTGCCTGCTGAACTCCTTCCCCTAGGACATTTATAAGGGCCTGGTGGAGAAGATGGGTTGCTGAGTGGTTTCTGGCTGTTGACATGCGCTGGTCCTTGTCCACTACAAGACTTACTATATCACCCTTTCTAAGCTCCCCTCTAAGGGCGCTAACCTGGTGGAAATAGAGTTTTTCAGTCTGCTCAACAAGGCTGACATTAAGAAGATTATGCTCACTTTCAATATAGCCCCAGTCCCCTACCTGGCCACCGCCTGTGGCATAAAAGGGAGTTCTATCAAAGATAACCTGGCCCTTTTCACCAGCATGCAGGGTATCTCTAAGCTCATTATCTACAATGATTTCAAGGACCTTGGCGCTGACCTCCAGCTGGTCATAGCCCAAAAATGTAGTAGGTTCAAGTTCCTTTAGATACTTTTGAAGGTCTCCCTTCCAGCCTAGGCCTTCCTTGTCAACCAGGGCCCTTGATGTCTCCCTTTGCTTTTGCATGTATTTATCAAAACCTTCCAGGTCAACTCCAAAGCCTGCTTCCTCCAAAATTTCTTCTGTTAGGCTAAGTGGAAATCCATAGGTGTCATAGAGCCTAAAGGCTCGCTCTCCATCTAGAATAGTTTGGCCCTTCCTTTGCATATCCAGGCTTATTTCATCAAGATAATTCATACCCCTTCTAAGGGTCTGGTGGAATTTTTCTTCTTCAAGATCTATCATATGAAGGATGGTATCCTTTCTTTCTCTCAGCTCAGGATAACCTTCTTCATATATTTCTATACTCTTCTTAGCTAAATCTTTTAGATACCTTTTTTCTTGACCTAGTAGATAAAGTTGAAGACTGGCCCTTCTTATAAGCTTTCTAAGCACATAGCCCCTACCTTCATTACTAGGAACCACTCCATCACTAACTAGGAAGGTCATACTCCTAGCATGGTCAGCTATTATACGCATCCTCATATCGCTTATATCACCAACAGGGTACTTAAGGCCTACAATTTCTCCAATTAAAGTAAGAAGATGGTCCATAAGGTCAATCTCATAAACTGAATTCTTCTCTTGAAGGACCATGGCTAGCCGCTCAAGCCCCATACCCGTATCAATGTTCTTACTTTCTAAAAGCTTGTAAGAACCATCTTCTTGCTTGTCATACTGAGTAAAAACATGGTTCCAAATCTCAATAAACTGGTCGCACTCACAGCCTGGCTTATGGTCAGGATCTCCACAGCCATACTCAGGTCCCCTATCATAGTAGATTTCAGAACAGGGTCCCGATGGGCCAAGGCCAATCTCCCAGAAGTTGTGCTCCTTACCCAGTCTAACTATCCTTTCCTCTGGAAGTTTTATTTCATTTTTCCAAATCTCATAGGCCTCATCATCTTCTTCATAAACCGAAGCCCAAAGCCTGGACCTTGGAATCTCCATCCAGTCTTCTAAAAACTCCATTCCCCAAGCTAGGCTTTCTTTTTTAAAGTACTCTCCAAAGGAAAAATTACCCAGCATCTCAAAAAAAGTTAAGTGTCTGGCGGTCTTTCCTACCTCGTCTATATCCCCTACCCTAACACATTTTTGGCAGGTAGCCATACGAACATTTGGAGGGGTTGCTTGACCTGTAAAGTACTTCTTCAAAGGGGCCATTCCTGCTCCCACCAGTAGTATACTGGGGTCATCTTCTGGTATTAAGCTATAGCTGTTTTTAACGGTGTGGCCCTTGGATTCAAAGAAGTCCAAAAACTCTTTTCTAATTTGACTACTGGATTTAGCTTTCATTATTTCCTCCTAAAAAAAATAAGGCACCCAAAGGTAGGGACGCCAATGCGCGGTACCACCCTACTTATCTCCCTTAGAAGATCACTCTGAGTTGCCTAAAATTTAATTGTCTCTTCCTTATTATGAGAATTGGCGTAAGTTTGCAGATTTCCACCCTGCTCTGCTCTCTATAAAACTCTTGATTCTCGGAATATCAGGGACAGTATAGCATAATTTAACTACTAATGCTAGTTTTTTTAATAATTCCACCGCCATAAATATAATCATCTTTATAGAGAACTAGGGACTGACCAGGTGTGGGAGCTCTAAGAGGCTGGTCAAAGTCTGCTTTAATCTCATTTTCATCAGTCCTCTCAACTATACAATCAAAGGCGCTTTGAGAATACCTAACCTTACCCTTAAGCCTGATCTTTTCACCAATCGCTAGTTCCTTATATATAAAGTTAATATCCCCAGCTAAAACCTGGCTGCTATAAAGTTCATCCTCATGGGACAGATAAACATCTCCAGTCTTCTCATCAATGCTCTTTACATAAAGAGGCTGGCTATGGCTAACTCCTAGCCCCCTTCTTTGGCCAAGTGTATAGGCTTCTATTCCCTTATGAGGCCCCAGGTCCTTTTCTTTAAGCTTGAAATGACCCTGGCTTAGGCTGGTCCTTTTCTTTAAAAAGTCCAGGTGGTCACCGCTGGGAATAAAGCAAATGTCCTGGCTGTCCTTTTTTGAAAAGATGGGAAGCTCAATCCTTCTTCCAATCTCTCTAACCTGGTCCTTGCTATAATCGGATAGAGGAAAGAGCAGCCTACTTAACTGGTCCTGCTTAAGCCTATAAAGCATATAGCTCTGGTCCTTGGATAAATCAAGTCCCTGCCTAAGGAGATACCTATCATTTTTTTCTATCCTGCTATAGTGGCCAGTAGCTACAAAGGCCGCCCCCTGCCTATTAGCTTCATCAATAAGAAGTTTAAATTTAACAGTCTCATTACAATTAACACAGGGATTGGGAGTAAGCCCATTTTTATAGCTTTCTATAAAAGGAGCTATTACTAGCTCATTAAAAAGCTCCTGTGCTTCTAGAACCTGAAAGGGAATTCTTAGATGGGAGCAAACCCTCCTTGCATCCTCGATTCCTTCCTTTGCATGTTCTTGCAAATAGAGATAAACTCCTATTACTTCATAACCCTCTTCTAAAAGAAGATGAGCGGCTATGGCTGAATCAACCCCTCCGCTCACTCCTAAAAT
>LFRM01303261.1_pt1 | contig 31020 bp, 27 predicted proteins | sample 618341 | NCBI WGS metagenome assembly LFRM01 (sample SAMN03654438, study PRJNA283298) | anaerobic digester metagenome | isolation source: pool of bioreactors CSTR01a, CSTR02a, and CSTR03a thermophilic anaerobic... | place: Denmark: Kgs. Lyngby | collected 2014-05-21 | reverse complement strand
GTATTCGGACGGCACGCATTTGTCACGCGACGGCTCTTTGCTGGTTAGCCAGGGGTTGGCACCTGTCTTGCTGCGTGAATGGGGCCTGGCCCCAGACACGGAATAGCGCGTTGCGTTCAGGCTTTTGCCGGAATTTTTCTGATAAGGCCTTCTTGCGCACTAGAGGCAACCAGACGGCCCCGGCGGTCAAAAATATTGGCACGGCAAAATCCCCTGGCATTGCTGGCGTTGGGCGATTCTATGGCATACAGCAACCAGTCATTCATGTCTACCGGTCGATGAAACCACATGGCATGGTCGATACTGGCCATTTGCATGGACGGACTGAATGCCGATTGCCCGTGTGGCAGCAAAGCCGTAAACAGCAAATGAAAGTCAGAGGTATAGGCCAGCATGGATTTGTGCAGGAGCGGGTCTTCGGGCAGGGTGCCGTTGGCCTTGAACCAGAAATGGGAATAAGGTAGATGCGCGCCCGGATTCAAAGGGTTGATGGGGTTAACCGGACGAATGTCGATAGGCGGTGTTTGCATGGCGCGTTTGGCCAGGGTTGGGGGCAGTTCCTGGGCAATCGCCCTGAATAGCTCCATTTCGCTTTGCAGGCCTGTAGGCGATGGCACGGTTGGCATGGTGGCCTGGTGTTCAAACCCCGGTTCGGGGGCCTGAAAACTGGCAGACATGAAGAAAATGGGCCGTTCATGCTGGATGGCCACTACCCGGCGCGCCGAAAAGCTGCCGCCATCGCGGATACGTTCCACTTCATAGCGAATGGGTTCATTGGTATCACCGGGCAGCAGGAAATACGCATGCATGGAGTGTGCCTCCCGTTCGGGGTTGGCGATGGTTCTGGAAGCGGCCATGATGGATTGCCCCAGGACCTGGCCGCCAAATACGCGTCCCGAGCCAAAAAGGTCAACACTTTGGCCAAGAAAGGTGTCTGCATCCAGGGGGGTTAGCTTGAGTTGCTCAGTCAGGGAAGTAAGTGCTTGATTCATTGCCGAGTGTAAACAAAATGGTGAATGCAGGAAGTGTAGCAGGTAACCTGAAGCCTGTTCATCAGGTGCGCTTGTTGGGCTGACAGTGGGTAAAGTCTGGCAGTTGTGAAATGGAAATAAAAGGGCTTTTTGTAACCCTTAATGTAAGTTTTGGTAAGTTGTGGTAAAATAACTTCAAATTAATAAGCCAATAAATAAAGTGAAGTTTGCGCATTGTAAGTATGGTCTGTTTGCCCCTTGCTGCCATGGGGCAAATTTTTGTGTTCGCTGCTTAACTACTAATAGGCACGGTTATTTGTAACATGATAAGGTATAAACGGTTTATGCACATAATGCGTGGGTTGCTGGTGTCTGCGCTGGGTGTTCTGTTATTGGCGGGCCATGCCCGGGCAGATCATAATCATCCCGTTCCGGTAAAGCTGCCGCAGGTTTCTATGGTGGTGGGTACCCACCTTTCCCAAGTCCTTAACGAATTTTTCACGGTTTTTTCGGGTTTTGTACATAAAAAAACGGGCAGCAACGTGCAGCTTATGCAAATGGCCGGGGAAAGTGGCATGATTAGTGCCGATTACGTCACGCAGTCTGCTGATGATGGCAGTGTGTTTTTGTTTTCAACACACTCAACCCAAGGTGTTAACAATATGTTGCAAAAAACAGTTTCCTATTCACCCGGACAGGATCTGGTTAATGTTGGCATAATCGGCACGTCTGCGGCTGCGCTGGTGGTCCCTGCCCACAGTCCGTTACGTACGTTTTCACAATTGCTGGATGCCATTCGTTTGAATCCGCTTGATTACCGCATCGGTTATTACAACAGTACCTCGCAGGTTGCCGCCGGTTTGTTCAATTATTATGCCGAAGTGAATACGAATGTGATGCCTTATAAAAACCGGGCCCTGCTTTTGCACGAACTGGCTATTAATGGCATACAGTTTGCCTTCATCGATGGCATCTTTGTGCACGATTTGCTGAAAGAAAAAAAGATCCGCGTGCTGGCCACTACCGGAGAGATCCCGGGCATTGATACGAACGCGGTTGAGTTAACCGCAAAACTGCATCCGGATTTTGTCCTGGAAGGCTGGATTGGCGTGGCGGCCCCCAGTAAGGTGCCCGATGATGTGGTTGTCCAGATGCGTTCCGTGATGCGCGATGCACTGGCCGATCCCAACATAAAGCTGGCCATGCAAAAAACAGGCCTTAAGCCTGTTGATAATGTTTGCCTGAATATAGAGCAATTCGTTAAACATGATGCCGAGCGTTGGCGCAAGCGTATTACGCTGGCCAAAATCACGCCCCGCTAGGCTTGGTGGCTGGCACGGCACATCATTTTTAAAACCGGCCGGCCTAGTTGTTTGCCCTGATCTCGGCGTGACGTTTTTCCATTTCCTGGCGCAGCTCGCGGCGTTGCTGCGCGGCAATGAAACGATGTTTTTCTTCTTCCGTTGACGGAACAAGCTGGGGGACGGCGGTGGGCTTGCCATTGTCATCAACCGCGATCATGGTGAAATAGCAGCTGTTGGTGTGGCGCACGAATTGTTCACGAATGTTTTCCGTGACCACTTTAATGCCAATTTCCATGGATGTTTTGCCGGTGTAGTTAACCGATGCGTAAAAATTAACCAGCTCACCCACATGAATGGGCTGGCGGAACACCACCTGGTCTACCGACAGGGTAACCACATAAGAGCCGGCATATCGGCTGGCACAGGCAAAGGCCACCTGGTCAAGATATTTCAAAATCGTGCCACCATGGACATTGCCGGCAAAATTGGCCATGTCGGGTGTCATCAGAATAGTCATTGAAAGTTGGTGTGGCTTGTTGTGGCTCATGGCGATATTGCAGGGGGTTTATTTGAAAATTGAATTATACCGAATTTAAGTCACCTGCCTGCCTTTTGTGGCCGGCCTGAAATGGCAATCAGGGATTGGCCCTGTGTCGGAGACCGGTGCTGGGTTAAAATAGACCCTGGTTTTTTCAACAGGAGCAGGGGTAATGCTGGCACAACGTTACAAAGAAGTTAAAAACAGGGTGGAACAGGCCTGCATAAAGGCCAAACGAGCGCCCGACAGTGTGCGGATCCTGCCGGTAAGTAAAACCTTTGGGCCCGATGTATTGCAAGAAGCCCTTGATGCGGGCCTGCGCCGATTTGGTGAGAATAAAGTGCAGGAAATGAAGCAAAAAGCCGAGGTGTTTGCAGAATATCCCATTGACTGGGTCATTATTGGCTATTTGCAAACCAACAAGGCCAAAGAGGTTGCCCGTTATGCGTCTGAAGTCCAGTCGATGGACCGGCTGGACCTGGCGCTGGCCCTGGACAAGCGCCTGCAACTTGAAAACCGCACGCTTGATGTGCTGGTACAGGTAAAAACCAGCCCCGAGCAAACCAAGACCGGCATGTCTGCCGAAGCGGTGCCTGCCTTTTTGCAGGAACTGAAAGCCATGCAAACGCTTCGTCCCATGGGGCTCATGACGGTTGCGGAAAATAGCGATTCAGAGGCAACGGTGCGAGCGTGTTTTGCTGCCTTGCGTCATTTAAGGCAGCAATGCCAGGACCAGACCGGGCTGGCCCTGCCCACGCTGTCCATGGGCATGAGCGGAGATTTTGAATGGGCCATCCAAGAGGGTTCTACCGAGGTCAGGATAGGCTCGGCCATTTTCGGTCAGCGTGATTATGCTTAAGACTTCCGGCAACCACCCCGTCGCTGCGCGCCACCCCTCCGCAGGAGGGGAATGTGTAGCACAGACGTTTCCACGAAGAAGGAAAATTCCCCTCCGCAGGAGGGGAGTGTGTAGCACAGACGTTTCCACGAAGAAGGAAAATTCCCCTCCGCAGGAGGGGAGTGTGTAGTACAGACGTTTCCACGAAGAAGGAAAATTCCCCTCCACTGGAGGGGTGGCAGGCGCAGCCTGACGGGGTGGTTACACACAAAAATTAAACAATTTGCATCTAATTGCCGTAGTTTTGCAGGCCTTCCAGGTCTTGTATGCAGATGGCCCCGTATTCCACCCTTAACAGGCCGTCTGCTTCCAGCTTTTTAAGGGCCTGGTTGGCTCGCTGGCGCGAAACTCGGGCCAGGTAGCCCAGTTCTTCCTGGGTAATTTCCATGCGGTTGCTAATGCCTGGATACAGGCGCGAGTTGCACAGTTCTGCCAGGCAGCGTGCAATCCGGGCGTCGGCGTTTAGCAGGCGGTCGTGCTCGGCTTTGCCCACAAAGTGTCCCACCCGCTCGTTCAGCAGGTGCAGCAAATAGCGGTTGAAGGGGATGCTGTTGTCCAGCAGCCATTCAAATGTATGCACGGGCATTTTGGCAATGGTGGAATTGCGCAGCGCAATAATGTCATATTTGCGCGATTCTTTTTTCAGCAGGCTGCCTTCACCCACCCAGCCCCCGGATGGAATGCCAATAAGCGCCGCCACCTTGCCTTCGGCATTGCCAACCGAGATGCGGACCAATCCTTCAATAACGCCAATCCAGTGATCGGAAGACTCGCCCTTGCGCACAATCATGGCGCCAGGCGGATAGTGATGGACCTTGATATCCTGCTTGACCCGTTCTTGATGTTCGGGGGCCAGAAGGGGAAACCAGCTGGAGAAGTGCGGAGCAAATTCAGTCATAAGGACTTACCCTAGAAGCGGTTGGAATGTCACCATAACGACAGTTAGATTACATTCAACAGGCTAACTTTGCAATACATTACAAAGAATAATTAAACAAGATTGATTCATCCGGTTTTATTTCCAATTTAAAATTTTACGGGAAATGAAATCAATCGGAACCAGTCATGCTAGAGACATAATATAAAAGGAGACAACATGGCGTACGCTATGTATGGTGCAGGTTCGGAAACGGGTCTGGACACATTTCCTGCCTTGCTGTTGCATCACGCGAACGTTCGCGCTGACAAACCGGCATTGCGTGAAAAAGATCTGGGAATTTGGCAAACCTTAAGCTGGGCCCAGGTGGCCCATGAGGTTCGGCAAACAGCCTGCGGCCTGGCCGCATTGGGCGTTAAGAAAAATGACCACGTGGCGGTGGTGGGTGAAAACCGTCCCCGCCTGTATATGGCGATGATGGCGGCCCAGTCGCTGGGGGCCATTCCGGTGCCCATGTACCAGGATGCCGTGGCGCAGGAAATGGTCTATGTGCTGCAAGACGCCGGGGTGCGGGTGGTGGTGGTTGAAAACCAGGAGCAGGTGGACAAAATGATCGAGATCCGCGAACAGGCTCCCGATCTGGCCCATGTGGTTTACGATGATCCGCGTGGCCTTCGGCATTACACCGACGAATTGCTGCTGTCCTGGGAAAACCTGCAGGAAAAGGGACGGGATTATGACAGCGCCAGCCCCGATTTTTATCTGAATACCGTGCAAAGCCTGTCGGCCAACGACACGGCTGCCATGTTTTATACCTCGGGCACCACCGGCAAGCCCAAAGGGGTGGTGCTAACCCATCATGCCCTTATCGACCGTGCCCGCGTTATCCAGAAACTTGAAAACCTGACAGACAGGGAGGAAGTGCTGGCTTACTTGCCGCCGGCCTGGATTGGCCAGAACATGTTCTCTTATACCCAGCTGCTGGTAACCGGTTTTACCGTGAATCACCCCGAATCACCGGCAACGGTATCTATCGATATGCACGATATCGGGCCCACCTATTATTTTTCACCGCCGCGAGTGCTGGAAGACTTGTTAACCCAGGTCATGATCCGGATGGAAGACGCTGGCGGGTTTAAAAAAACCATGTTCAAGTCATGTATGGCGCTGGCAAAGCGGGTGGGTACGCGTATCCTTGATAAAGAGTCGGTAGGTTTATGGGACCGTTTCAAATATATGCTGGGTGATGTGCTGGTGTATGGGCCGTTGCGTAATGCCTTGGGCATGAGCCGGGTGCGGGTGGCTTATACGGCCGGTGAGGCGATTGGTCCCGACCTGTTTTCTTTTTACCGATCTATCGGTATCAATTTAAAGCAATTGTACGGTTCCACCGAAACCTCGGTGTTTGTGTGCGTGCAAAGTGACGGTAATGTACGAGCCGATACCGTGGGGCCGCCGGTTGAAGGGGTGGAACTGCGTATTGCCGACAATGGTGAAGTGCAAATCAAAAGCCCGGGCCTGTTCAAAGAGTATTACAAGAACCCCGAGTCTACCAAAGAGTCTTTTACCGAAGACGGCTGGTATCACACGGGCGATGCCGGGGTGATAGATGCCAACGGACAGCTTAAGATTATTGACCGGGCCAAGGATGTGGGCAAGTTGCGTGATGGCCGCATGTTTGCACCCAAATATGTCGAAAACAAGCTGAAGTTTTTCCCGTATATCAAGGAAGTGGTGGCGTTTGGGGCCAATATGGATTTTGTGTGCGCTTTTGTGAATATAGACCTTGAAGCGGTGGCCAACTGGGCCGAGCGCCGTGGCCTGGCCTATGCCGGTTATACCGACCTGGCCTCCAGGCCCGAGGTGTATGACCTGATTGCCGATTGCATTAGTCAGGTCAATATTGATGTGGCCAGTGATGAAATGCTGGCCGGATTGCAAATTCACCGTTTCCTGATTTTGCATAAGGAACTGGACCCGGATGACGGGGAGCTGACACGCACCCGCAAGGTGCGACGGGCGTTTATTGCCGACAAATACAAAGTCCTTATCGATGCCCTGTTTGAAGGCAGGAAAAACCAGTTTATCGAAACCGAGGTCAAGTTTGAGGACGGGCGTACCGGCAAGATTTCTGCCGATCTGAAGATTGCCGAAGGCAAAGTGGTTGATGTCAAGATGAAAAAGGCTGCCTGAGAATGATGAACGAAAGAGAAAAGCAGATTGGTGACGTGATATTGGATATGCAAGGCATTTCCCTGTCATTTGGGGGTGTCAAGGCGCTAACCAATATTTCATTTAATGTTAAAGAGCATGAAATCCGTGCCATTATCGGCCCTAACGGTGCCGGTAAAAGTTCAATGTTAAACGTGATTAACGGGGTGTATGTGCCACAGGAAGGCGGCATACAGTTCAGTGGCAATCATTTCAACTGGATGACGCCACGCCGGGCTGCCGAAATGGGTATTGCGCGCACCTTCCAGAACCTGGCCTTGTTCAAGGGGATGAGCGTACTGGACAACATCATGACAGGCCGTAACCTGCGCATGAAAAGCGGCATCCTGTCACAGGCATTCCGGGTTTTTGGTGCCGAAAAGGAAGAAATCAGGCATCGCGAATTTGTGGAAAACATTATCGACTTCCTGGAAATCCAGGCCTATCGAAAAACCCCGGTCGGGCGTTTGCCCTATGGCCTGCAAAAAAGGGTCGACCTGGGGCGGGCGCTGGCCATGGAGCCTCGACTGCTGTTGCTGGATGAGCCCATGGCAGGCATGAATATCGAGGAAAAACAGGATATGAGCCGTTTCATTCTGGATGTGAACGATGAATACGGAACCACCATTGTGTTGATTGAGCACGATATGGGGGTGGTTATGGATATCTCGGATCGTGTCGTGGTGCTGGATTACGGCAAGAAAATCGGCGATGGCACACCGTCCGAGGTTCGTTCAAATGAAGAAGTGATTCGTGCCTATCTGGGCGTAGAGCATTGAGGGCATTATGGGATATTTCTTGGAAACTTTATTTGGTGGTCTGATGAGCGGCATGCTGTATGCGCTGGTCGGGCTGGGTTTTGTGCTTATTTTCAAGGCATCTGGGGTATTCAACTTTGCCCAGGGGGCCATGGTGCTGGTGGCGGCCCTGTCAATGGCGCGGTTTTCAGCCTGGTTGCCCGAGTGGCTGGGTTTTGAAAGCATGTGGCTGGCCAATATTCTGGCATTCATTATCAGTGCGGTATTAATGGTGGTTATTGCCTGGCTGGTAGAGCGGCTGGTTTTGCGTCACCTGGTCAATCAAGAGGCCACCACCTTGCTCATGGCAACGCTGGGCATCAGTTATTTTCTGGACGGATTCGGCCAAACCCTGTTTGGCAGTTCGGTTTACACGATTGACGTTGGCATGCCCAAAGACCCGGCCTTTATTTTGGACAGTCTGTTCGAGGGCGGCATTTTAATCAATCTGGAAGACCTGACGGCGGCAGCGATTGCAGCGGCCCTGGTGGCAGCCCTTGCCTTTTTCTTTCAGTACACCTCTACCGGACGTGCCTTGCGGGCGGTGGCTGATGACCATCAGGCGGCCCAATCCATTGGGATCCCCCTTAACCGGATCTGGGTCATTGTCTGGGTGGTGGCCGGTATTGTGGCGCTGGTTGCGGGCATTATCTGGGGCTCCAAGTTTGGCGTGCAATTTACGCTTTCCACCGCCGCGCTGCGGGCTTTGCCAGTGGTTATTCTGGGCGGCCTGACTTCGGTTCCCGGGGCGATTATCGGGGGGCTCATTATCGGGGTGGGTGAAAAAATATCGGAAGCTTATCTGGGTCCTTATCTGGGGGGTGGCATTGAAATCTGGTTTGCCTATGTATTGGCCCTGACATTCCTGCTGTTCCGTCCGCAAGGTTTGTTTGGCGAAAAGATTATCGACCGCGTATAGCGGGCAAGCGTAAAGGAAGTACATCATGTTATATCGTGAAAATGGGCAGTTCAAGACAAGTTACCGGGCTGATCAGCAGATCTTCCCCATCCGCCAGGACCGTGTCTTAATGGTTTTTTTGCTGGCATTTGCCTTTTTGGCCGTGCCGGCAATGGCCAGTGACTATTTGTTAAGTGGCGTTGTCATTCCCTTTCTGATCCTGTCCCTGGCGGCGATTGGCCTGAATATTCTGGTGGGCTACTGTGGCCAGATTTCACTGGGCAGTGGTGCCTTCATGGCCGTGGGTGCCTATGCGGCCTGGAATTTCGGCGTGCGGTTTCCCGAGATGCCCCTGCTGGTGCAGATCCTTTTGGGCGGATTTTTTTCCATGCTGGTTGGGGTCATTTTTGGTATTCCCAGCCTGCGTATCCGCGGTCTGTATCTGGCAGTTGCCACCCTGGCGGCCCAGTTTTTTGTTGACTGGACTTTCCTGCGGATTCCGTTCTTTACGAACTATTCTTCTTCAGGCAGTGTGTCGGTGCCGCCACTTACCTTTTTTGGCCTTGACGTGCAAACACCGGTACAAAAATACCTGTTCATTCTTTTGCTGGTGGTCGTTATTGCCCTGTTGGCCAAAAACCTGGTGCGCAGTGCGATTGGCCGTGAATGGATGGCTATCCGTGATATGGACGTGGCGGCTTCGGTTATTGGCATTCGCCCCATGTATGCCAAGCTCAGCGCCTTTGCGGTCAGTTCGTTCATTATCGGGGTGTCCGGGGTGCTGTGGGGTTATTTGCACCTGGGGTCATGGGAACCCCTGGCGTTTGACCTGAACCGTTCTTTCCAGCTGTTGTTCATGGTCATTATTGGGGGTCTGGGTTCTATTGTAGGCAGTTTTTATGGTGCCGCCTTTATTGTCCTGATTCCCATTTTGCTTAACCGGATTCCGGCCATGATGGGTATCCCGATTGGCGTTGATACCGCTGCGCACATAGAGCATATGGTATTTGGCGCCCTGATTGTCTTTTTCCTGATTGCGGAGCCGCATGGCCTGGCAAGATTGTGGAGTATTGCCAAAGAGAAGTTGCGGATATGGCCTTTCCCACATTAAAAAAGCTCAAGTTTAACTGACGTTGTCATTCATAAAAAAACAGCATGTATCAATTTCTTCGGAGGAGACCGATATGAAATTAAGCTTTAAATCCATCACGGCAGCCCTGGCAGTTAGTGGCGTTTTGGCGACTGTTCCCTTGCAGGTACAGGCGGCAGAAGAACAGTTTGTTCCCCTGTTTACCTATCGTACGGGTTCATTTGCCCCATTGGGTATTCCATGGGCCGATGGCAAGATTGATTACCTGAAACTGATTAATGAACGCGATGGCGGTGTCAATGGTGTCAAGCTGGTTTTTGAAGAGTGTGAAACCGCTTATGCCACCGATCGTGGCGTTGAGTGTTATGAGCGCCTGAAAAATGCCAAGGGTGGCGCGTCCGGTTTTGACCCGCAATCCACCGGTATTACTTTTGCGGTGTCCGACAAGGCACCGGTCGACAAGGTGGCGATTGAAACTGTTGGATATGGTCTGTCGCAATCGGCCAATGGCACTGTGTTCAAGTGGAACTTCCCGCTGTTGGGCACTTACTGGACAGCGGCCGATGTGATGATTCAGGATATTGCCAAGAAGCTGGGTGGGGAAGACAAGCTCAAGGGCAAGAAAATTGCCCTGGTTTATCATGACTCCCCGTATGGCAAAGAGCCCATTCCCCTGTTAAAGGCCCGTGCCGAAGCCAATGGTTTTGAGTTGCAGCTGTATCCGGTCACGGCCCCTGGTGTGGAACAAAAATCAACCTGGCTGCAAATTCGTCAGAAACGCCCTGATTATGTCCTTCTTTGGAGTGCGGGCATTATGACCCCAACCTCTATTCGTGAGGCGCAGTCTACGGGATATGGACGTGACAGGATTTATGGCATTTGGTGGGCCGGTTCCGAAGGCGATGTGAAAGACCTGGGTCAGGTTGCCAAAGGCTATAACGCCATCACTATTCATAATACGGGTGAAAGCAAGGGCAGAATTTACGAAGACCTGAAAACCCACCTGTATGACAAGGGCCTGGAGTCTGGTAAAGACACGAAAGGTTCGCTGGCCTATAACCGTGGCATGGTCATTTCCATGTTGCAGGTGGAAGCCATTCGCGCAGCCCAGGAAAAGTTCGGCAAAGGCCAGCACATGACACCCGAGCAGGTGCGTTGGGGCTTTGAGAACCTGGACCTGACCGAAGAAAAACTCAAGGCGCTGGGCTTTGAAGAAATGCTGCGCCCGTTAAAAACCAGCTGCGAGAATCATATGGGTGATGATTGGGCCCGCATCATACAGTGGGACGGCAACAAGTTTACGGTGGTCTCCGATTGGTATCAGTCTGACAAGAAATATGTGGATCCGCTTGTCAAGTCCGAGGCCGAGAAGTATGCCAGCGAGAAAAAAATCACCCCGCGCGATTGTGCAACCGAGTCTTAAGTAAATGGTAGTGCTCCGGGAAGCGGTATTCCCTGTGGCCGTATTGTGCATAGACGGCCACAGGGGTGTGTGAGTACTGCTTCCCACCTGACCTCAGGAAAACTGTATGGAAACGAAACAAGAGGCTCCAAAGGCCTTATTAGATGTGAATGGTATCGAGGTTATTTATAACCACGTTATCCTGGTGTTGCGGGGCGTATCGCTGGTGGTTCCCGAGGGCAGGATTGTTGCCTTGCTGGGGGCCAACGGTGCCGGTAAAACCACCACGCTGCGCGCCATTTCCAACTTGCTGAAAAGCGAGCGTGGCGATGTGACCAAGGGAAATATCCATTACAAAGGAGAGCGGATTGACAGCCTGACGCCTGCCGATCTGGTTAAGCGCGGTGTGATCCAGGTCATGGAGGGACGGCATTGTTTCGGGCACCTGAGCATCGAGGAAAACCTGTTGACCGGTGCGTACACCCGAACCGATAGCAAGGGTGAAATTGCCGCTTCGCTGGATATGGTGTATCAGTATTTTCCGCGCCTGAAACAGCGTCGTACCAGCCAGGCCGGGTATACCTCGGGGGGCGAACAGCAAATGGCCGCCATTGGCCGCGCGCTTATGGCAGACCCCAAAATGATTCTGCTTGATGAGCCCTCCATGGGGCTGGCACCGCAAATTGTGGAAGAGATTTTTGAAATTGTGCGTGACCTGAACACCCGTGAAGGCGTCAGTTTCCTGTTGGCCGAACAAAATACCAATATTGCCCTTCGTTATGCCGATTATGGCTATATCCTGGAAAGCGGCCGGGTCATGATGGATGGCAAGGCCGATGATCTGGCCAATAATGAGGATGTCAAAGAGTTCTATTTGGGCATTGAAAGTGGCGATCGCAAGAGTTTCAGGGATACCAAGTTTTATCGTCGCCGCAAACGCTGGTTGGCCTAGGAGCTATGATGAGTGAGTTTTTTGATGTATTGGAGCATCGCGATGCCGATGCACGTGAACAGGCCCTGTTTACCGCCTTGCCCCAGGCCCTGAAAACGGCGGTGGAACGGGCGCCTGCCATTGCCGATCAGTTGCGGGGCATCGAGGTGGGGGGGGTGCATAACCGTATTGCCCTGGCCGGTTTGCCTGTCATTCGCAAGTCAGAGTTGCTAGAGCGGCAACTGGACGGACGCGCCAGCATGCGTGGCGTAGGCAGGCAACAAGGTGATGAAATAAACCGTGTTTTTGGCGGTTTTTCCACCATTGGCTGGGGACAGGCTTTGCGGGTGTTTGCCTCGCCCGGGCCGATTTTTGAACCGGAAAGTGCCCGCGCTGATTACTGGCGTTTTGGACGTGCCCTGTTTGCGGCCGGTTTTCGTAAAGGCATGCTGGTTTACAACTGTTTTTCCTATCACTTTACGCCGGCCGGCTCCATGTTTGAAACCGGTGCCCATGCCCTGGGGTGTACGGTTTTCCCTGGCGGTATCGGGCAAACCGAGATGCAGGTGCAAAATATTCGCGATCTGGCTCCTGATGGCTACACGGGAACCCCCAGTTTCCTGCGTTTGATCCTGGAAAAAGCCGACGCCATGGGGGTTGCGCTGCCTTCCCTTAAGCGTGCCCTGTTTTCCGCCGAGGCGTTTCCGCCGTCCTTGCAGAAATGGTTTGCCGACCGTGGCATAGAGGGTTTCCAGGCTTATGGGACTGCCGACCTGGGGCTGATTGCCTACGAAACGCCCGCGCGTGACGGTTTGGTCGTGGCTGAAGATATCATTCTGGAAATCGTGCGTCCTGGCACCAATGAGCCGGTTCCCGATGGTGAGGTGGGCGAAGTGGTGGTCACCACGCTTAATCCCGATTATCCGTTGGTGCGTTTTGGTACCGGTGACCTGTCGGCCATTATTGCCGGACCGTCGGCCTGTGGTCGAACCAATAAGCGTATCAGGGGATGGATGGGCAGGGCCGACCAGACCACCAAGGTGCGGGGCATGTTTGTTCACCCGAAGCAGGTGGCAATGGTTGCCCGGCGGTTTGCCCAGGTCCAGCGGGCGCGTCTGGTCATTAGTGGGGCAGTGGGGCACGACCAGATGAGCCTTTGGGTTGAAGTGGCGCCGGGTGCGGTGTCTGACGATCTCAGGCAGTCTTTGGTGGATGCCGTGCGGGATATCACCAAGCTGCGGGCGGAAATCGTGTTTGAACAGCCTGGCCTGTTGCCCAATGATGGCAAAGTCATTGATGATGTCAGGTCATATGAGTAACCGCCAATGTTGTCTGAAACCGGCATTGCAGGTATGGATGCCGGTTTTTCAATCCAAAAGCCGGGGTTAGTGTGACGCAAGTGTGACGGTTAATTAAAGATAAGCGGATTGACAGTTGGAGATCGGTGTGGGACTATATCGTGATCAAATGCTACATTGACGATTAGCTCGCCTGATGCCTTCAACCAATCTTCGTTTTCCCCGTTTGCTGCCACAAGGTCTTTAATGATGCCACGTCTTGTTATGCTCTGGCTGGTTGCGGCGATGCTTTCGGGTTGTTCAAACGCACCATCCGTTTATGCGTTCGGATCGTACTTTCCTTCCTGGTTGCTTTGCGCCTTTATTGGTATTATCGGGGCGGTTCTGGTACGTGTGGTTTTTATTCGACTGCAGCTCGACGACGCCTTGCCGCTTCGCCTTTTGGTCTACCTGTGTGTAGCACTCATTATTGCCATTGCCACCTCAATGGCCTTCTTCTCTACCTGATCCATGACTCATCCCGTTTCCTCCAACAAGCATAAAGCTGTGGCCCGATTGGTTGCGGCCATCATTATTGTGGCTGCCGTTGCGCTGGTCCTGTTTTATCAATGGAAAAACAGTCCCTTGTCGGAGGATGCCATGTTGCAGGCCGATGTCGTACATATTAGTACGCCTGTGCCTGGCCGGGTTGAGCAGTTTCATGTTGTTGAGAACGGCAAGGTAAAGCGCGGCGAGCTTCTGTTTACCCTGGACCCAACGGTTTACCGTCTGCGCGTGGAACAGGCCGAAGCCGAGCTCAAGTCGGCTATGGCGGCCCGGGATGCGAAACAGCGGCAGATTGAAGCCGAGCGCGCCAATCTTACTGTTGCCAACGAGCAGGTTGAGCGCGCGCTTTCAAACCTGAGCCTTACCGAAAAAACACTGGAAAGACTGATTCCCCTGAACAGGAAGGGTTTCGTGACCACTCAGCAGGTGGATGACGCCAGAACCCTGCATCGCGATGCCCAGGTCAGTCTCAGGCAGGCCCAGGCCCAGGCCCGGGCGGCTGAAAGCCTTGTTGGAAACCTGGAAGCGGCCGATGCCCTGGTTCAGGTCAGTCAAAGCGCGTTGGCCATTGCCCGGCGTGCACTGGCCGATACGCAAGTTCGAGCCCCCCATGACGGGCTTGTGGTGGGGCTGTCGGTATCATCGGGTGAATATGTCGCGCCCGATCAATCCCTGTTCACCCTGATTAATACCGAACAATGGTATGCCACCGCTTTTTTCCGTGAAACCGAGCTCATGGAACTTAAGCCCAATGCCTGTGCACGGGTTTATGTGCTTTCCGATCCTTCCGTGACCATCAAGGGAAAGCTTGACAGCATTGGCTGGGGCGTGAATTCCACCGATATGATTGAGTTGCCTCGCATTTTGCCGGTTGTGCAAAAATCCCTGAACTGGGTGAGGGTGGCCCAACGCTTTCCGGTTCGGGTGCGCCTTGGGGATGCACCTGAAAACCTGTTACGTGTCGGAGCATCGGCGGTTGTTGTGGTAAAACAACATGACGACGACTGCTAATCGTTTTTTGTCAGCTGTCCTGCATACCGCACGCAATGATCTGCGTCCCTTCGACGGGCGTCTGGCCATGGCCTGGCGGGTTGCGGCCCAATGCGCGCTGGCGGCCTTTGTTTTCATGACTTACGGAATTCCGTTGGCGGCCATCGGGTGCTACCTGATCCTGTTCTTGATGAAACCTGATAGCGCCGAAAATACCTTAATGGCGATTGGTTTGACGGTGTTGGTGGCCCTGGTGGTGCTAATGCTGCTTTATCTGGTCCGCTGGACGATTGATGATCCCATGTGGCGTCTGGTGGTTATTGCCGTCGGTTCTTTTGCCTTTCTGTATCTTGGCGCTGCCAGCCAGTTGGGGGAGATTGGCAGTGTGCTTGCCCTGGTTGTGGGTTTTGCCATGACCTTGCTGGGCGATGTTCCTTTCGGTGAGGCCGCCACGCGCGCATTGCTTTATGCCTGGTTGATGACCGTAGCACCCATGGGCATTATTGTGGTCTTTAACCTTTTTCTGGGTCGCTCGGCGGTACGCCTGCTGAAATCAGAACTGGTGCAAAGGCTTGAAACGGTGGGCCGGGTGCTTGAACAGGCAACAGCTGCTGATGCTTTGCAGGCCCTGCTGCACGAAGGCAATGAAGTCCTGAAAAAGCGCGCAGGGAATATCAAACTGTTGCATTTGGTCTCTACCGCTCAAACCCGCTATTTGAATGTTGCGATTGATGAATCGTATCGCCTGATGCTGGCCGTTGCAACGCTGGCAGGCCGTATGCCTGAACGGCAGCGCGCCGAAATGGCTGCACAATGTCGTCTGGCGGCCCGGGCAGTAACGGAAGGTTGTCCTCCCGATATGCCTTCTGAAAACACCGCCACGTATGGAACGGGCCCTGCCGAAGCAGCCAGACAGGCACTTGATACGCTGCTGGGCCGTTGCGCCCTGCCGGCGGAGCAGTCCGGTAAAGCGTCTTTCTTCTTCAAGGACGCGCTGACCAATCCGAATTATGTGCGATTCGCCCTTAAAACCACGGCGGCTGCCATTATCAGTTACCTGATCTACGCGGCGATCGACTGGCAGGGTATTCATACGGCCATGATTACCTGTTATGTCGCAGCGCTGGGAACCACCGCCGAAACGGTACACAAACTAACGCTGCGTATCATTGGCTGCCTGATCGGTGCAGCCATGGGGGTGGCTTCCATCCTGTTTCTGATTCCTCACATGACCGGTATCGGCTCGTTAATGGCGCTGGTTTTTGCGGGTATCCTGGTGGCAGGATGGGTGTCTGCAGGCAGCGAGCGGATTGCCTATGCGGGTATTCAAATCGACCTGGCATTTTTGCTGACTGTTTTGCAGGGCTTTGGCCCTGATATTGATATGTCTGCCGCCTCTGATCGCGTGGTGGGGATTTTGCTGGGCAATCTGGTGATGTACCTGGTTTTTACCCGGGTTTGGCCCCTTGGCATTGCCTCTACGGTGAATAACAAGATAAGCGATGCCCTTGAGGGGCTCACGCAAATTCTGGCTGCAAGCCCGGCCCGGCCCGCCACTATGGATGAAGTCTCCAGCGTGGTTGTCACCTTGCATCAGGCCCGGGAAGCGCTTGGCCTGTCGCTGTTCGAACCCCGAAACCTGCGGCAGGATGATGAGACCATTTCGCGCCTGAAAGACCTGATTGTGCGTGCAGAGGCGTTGTGCCCCGTTGTGGCTTTCAAACCGGCAGGCCCTTCTTCAGTCACTGCAAGTGTCCTGAATGAGGTTGATCAAATGAAGCAATTACTAAGCAAGAGTCAAGGATGATTAAACAGGCACTTTTTCCTACCCGCTTTAATCCGGCCTTAAGGCAGTCGTGTCTTGTTTTGGCAATGTGTGCTGTTTTGTCGGGTTGTGCCAGCAGCGCCTTAACGCTGGCACCGGCTTCGCCAGACAAACCGTGGAAACCGGCCCCGCAAGATTCTGTTTTGTCTGCCACGGCGTCTGGCCAGCCCGACGTGCCCCCGGGTTTTGGCGTGCCGGTCTTGCCCGAGGCCGCTGTGTTGCCTGCTGCACCGGCCATAGACAGCAAAAAGGCCTATGGTTTGCCCGAACTGATTGACATTGCCCAGCGGGAAAATCCCGAGACACGGCTGGCCTGGAACCGGGCCAGGCAAGCCGCCCTGGCGGTTGGGGTTGTGGAAGCGACCTTCTTGCCGCAATTGTCCGCCAACGTGATTGGCGGCTGGCAAAAGACCCATACGCCGCTGCCTTTGCTTCCTGGCAATCGAAGCATTAATACCGAGTTGAATGGCGTGGTGCCGGCTCTGGCGCTTCAGTGGCTGATTTTTGATTTCGGGCAACGCAAGGCGCTTGCCGAAGGGGCCCGGCAGGCTTCGTTTGCGGCCAATGTCCTGTTTAATGGCATGCATCAGAAAATTATTCATGATGTGACCCATGCCTACTACCAGTATGGCGGGGTCACTGCGCAAACGCAGGTGGCCGCCCAGGCCTTGAAAAATGCACGCCAGATTGCAAATGCCGTTGAAGAGCGTCGCAAGGCCGGCCTTGCCACCGTGCTGGAAACGGCCCAGGCCAACCAGAAAGTGGCCCAGGCAAAATTGCGGCAGGTCACGGCGCAAGGCAACCGGCAAATTGCTTTTCAGGCCCTTTTGGCGGCAGCGGGCCTGCCGGCAAACCTGCGTATTAATATTAGCGCACCGCCCAAAAACGCACTGCCCGATACCAATACGATGTTAACGGATGAGGCCATACGGCTGGCCATTTCACGACGTCCTGATGTACTGGCCAGCTATGCCGCCATGAAAGCCAGTGCCCAGGGGATAACCGCCGCCGAGGCCGAGTTCCTGCCGAAAGTGTACCTGGGGGCTGTGGCTGCCCGCAACCGTACCAATTTTGATGTGCGCGGTTTGCCCAGCCTGCAACAGCAAACCAGTTCAACCAATGTGATACTGGGCGTCACTATACCGATCTTTGATGGTGGCCTTCGTTCGGCCCGCCTGCAGGATGCGCGTATCCAGGCCGATAAGGCTTCTGATGTTTTCCAGCAGTCCCAGCAGGCCGCCATGCGGGAAATGATTGTGGCATCCAATATGCTGCGTACGGCATTGGCCAGCCATCAGGCAGCCTCTGGGCTGGTCAGGACCGCAAAGACAACTTATGATGGTGCGCTGGAAGCCTATCGCCAGGGCTTGGGTACCCTGACGGCGGTTACCATTGCCGATACCGCACTGCTTGATGCGCAGCAAGCCCGTCTGGATGCAAGAACCGCGTCCCAGACAGCGGCCGCCAACCTGGCTTTTGTGACGGGAAATATGACTGCGGCACGCGAAAGCTGGGTTGAGTAGGGCAGGTGAACGCGTCTTGGTCTGGTGGGCGCATGCGCGTAATAGGATGCCCCCCTGGTTGCCCCGATTGGTCAAACAGGAGTGCGTCTGTTATAACGGCCTTTTGGTACCGATGGGTGCCAGTCATTTGGTTGCTTTGTTTGCAACTATCTCAAGGGTATTTTTTTAAGTGTGAAGTAAATATGAATATTTGCAGCCTGTAAATATTTACGGTCACATTTATTTTAATTGTGAAATAAATATGCGTATTTACAGTCACATTTAAAAAACAGCCTTTCCTTAAGACGACAATAATTATTAAAAAACCAACACGCTGGCTCGCACAGCGTGTTTTCGTCGTTAATTATTACATGGAGTTTTATTTGGCTAAAACAAAAATTGCTATTTTAGGTGCAGGTCCCAGTGGTTTTGCGCAATTGCGTGCTTTTGAGGCTTTACGCAAAGCCGGTGTTGCGGATCTTCCTGAAATTGTCTGTTACGAAAAACAAAATGACATTGGTGGCATGTGGAATTACACATGGCGCACCGGCCTGGATAAAAACGGTGAACCCGTGCATGGCAGTATGTACCGCTATTTATGGTCCAATGGCCCCAAAGAGTGCCTGGAGTTTGCGGGGCAAGATGTGTTGCTGGTGGGTGGCAGTTATTCCGCTGAAGATATTGGCTCCCAATGCTATAAATATGGTGCGAAATCCGTAACCATAAGCCAGCGTAGCGGTACTTTTGGTTATGCCTGGCCCGAAAACGTGAGTGAAAAACCCGGGCTTGATCACATAGATGGTAATGTGGTTCACTTTACCGATGGCAGTACACAGGCTTTTGACGCCATCATTATGTGTACGGGTTATCAGTTCCATTTCCCATTCCTGCCCGATGAGCTGCGCCTGGATACGCACAACTGCCTGTATCCCGACAATCTTTATAAAGGTATCTTTTTCCAAAGCAATCCCAAGCTGATTTATCTGGGCATGCAGGATCAATGGTTTACGTTTAATATGTTTGATGCCCAGGCCTGGTATGCACGTGATGTGATCATGGGGAAAATCCAATTGCCTGACGAGGCAAGCCGCCGTAAAGACATGGATGCATGGTTGCAACGTCACGGGCAGTTGCCCAGTCCTTGGCTGGAGATCAAGGATGATTCCCTTGAGGGATTTATGTCTTTGAAGTTTAAAGAAGTTGCTTGATTGATGTTTTCAGGCTTTTTCTTTGGCCTGTTTCTTGATTTTGGTCTTGATGCGGTTTTGTTTCAGGCTTGAAAGATGTTCAACAAAGACCTTGCCCATTAAATGGTCCAGTTCATGTTGGACACAGACCGCCAGCAGGCCATCGGCATCAAACGTGTATTCTTCGCCTTTTTCATTCAGCGCCTTTACCTTGACCTGGGCCGCACGTTCGACCTTGTCGTAAATGCCCGGCACAGAAAGGCAACCTTCCTCGTAAACCTGGGTGTCATCGCTTTTCCAGATGATTTCCGGGTTGATCAGTACGCGAAGTTCGTTGCCTTCTTCAGAGATGTCAATGACCACAACCCGTTCATGAACATCAACCTGGGTGGCCGCCAGGCCCACACCGGGGGCGTCATACATGGTTTCGGCCATGTCCTTGACGAGCTGGCGAATCCGGTCGTCCACCTGTTCAACAGGTTTTGCCACTTTGTGCAAACGTGGATCGGGGAAATGAAGAATAGGTAGTAAGGCCATAAAATAAAATGTTGGTTCAAGTAAAAGACATATTAGCAATATTATAGGCAATTTTTGCGCGCTGATTATAACTGCTGTGCCCTGAACGGGGTATTTCCCGTGCGGGGCTGGCGCAGGCAAACGCACTTCGCGAATGCCGGGCAGATCAAATTATCCGTTTTTCCCGTTTCTTCACCGTAAATGGTGGCACACTGTCGTATTTCAAGTTGGCGCACGGGTGTGGGCCTTTCTGCGTCACTGGCACGGTAAGATAATGCTTATTTCATCCTTGTTTTTCAAATGTCTTTTATGAGCTCCCAAGAAGAATTGCAGGCCTGGTTAAGGCTTACCCTTGAGCCGGGTGTGGGGCCGGTAACGGCGCGCCAGCTGCTGGCGGTTTTTGGTTTGCCAGAGCAGGTGTTTGCCGCTTCGGTTGGCCAGCTCATGAAATATTTGCCACAAAAACTGGCTTTGCAACTGGCGGCAGAGCCTGAACCTGACATTCAGGCATTAATCAATAAAACGTTCGAGTGGCTGGCCCGGCCCGGGCATTACATTCTAACGTTGGCCGACCCTTTGTATCCGAAAGCCCTGTTCGATACGCATGATCCACCTGTTTTGTTATACGTGGATGGCCGTCCCGACGTGCTGGCCATGCCGGCCATTGCCATGGTGGGAGCCCGTAATGCCACGCTGGGTGGCAGCGACAATGCCCGTGCCTTTGCCAAATACCTGGCCGGGCAGGGCTGGTGTGTGGTCAGTGGGCTTGCCCATGGCATAGACACGGCCGCGCACGAAGGTGCCCTAGAGGCCCCGGCAGGTACTGGCAGCACAATTGCCGTGATGGGTACGGGTATTAATCGCCTGTATCCGGCCGCCAACAAGAACCTGGCCCTGCGCATTCGTGAACAGGGGGCACTGGTGTCAGAACTGCCGCTGGATACACCGGCCGTGGTGCATCAGTTTCCACGCCGCAACCGGATTGTGGCGGGTTTGTCCAAAGGGGTGCTGGTAGTGGAAGCGGCCAAACAAAGTGGTTCACTCATTACCGCCCGTCTGGCCGGAGAAATGGGGCGGGAGGTGTTTGCGATTCCGGGCTCGATTCATTCTCCCCTGTCTCGGGGCTGTCATGCCCTGATCCGTCAGGGGGCAAAACTGGTGGAAACGGCCATGGATATACAGGAAGAGCTGGCGGGCACCCCGGGAAGCAAGTTGAATGCTGGCATGGGAGGCGCGATGAAGGCGGGTGCGGTGCCTGACCATGCCGATGGCTTTGTTCCAGCTCCCGAACAGCTTCGTTTGCTGGAGCGGATGGGGTTTGAACCTTTCAGTCTGGATGACCTGGTAAACGATTTGCGCATTGGCGTATCTGAAGCAGGTAGCCAGTTGCTGACGCTGGAGCTGGCCGCTTGTATTGTGCGTTTGAATGATGGACGATATCAGCGTGTGCGCTAGACGGTTCAGATTATAATGAAAGTTTGAAAAAAGCCGTTTATGGCCCTGAATGATTATTTTTAAAATGAGCAAACTAAAGGAAGGAAGACAGTCATGACATTGCCAGATAAAGTAAAAATTGTAGAAGTAGGTCCACGTGACGGCTTGCAAAATGAGAAAGAATTCGTCCCTACCGATATCAAGGTGTCGCTGGTCAACCAGCTTAGCGATGCCGGTTTTCTGAATATAGAAGCCACTTCCTTCGTGTCACCCAAGTGGGTGCCGCAAATGGCTGATGGCGCCCAGGTCATGGAGGCCATCAAACGCCGGGAAGGCACGGTTTATTCGGTGCTGACGCCCAATATGCGCGGTTTTGAAGGTGCGCTGGCAGCCAAGGCCGATGAAGTGGTTATTTTTGGCGCAGCCAGCGAAGCTTTTTCGCAAAAAAACATCAACTGCTCCATTGATGAATCCATCGACCGTTTCGAGCCGGTGGCCCGGGCGGCCAAAGAGGCTGGCATCCGCCTGCGTGGCAGTATCAGCTGTGCGCTGGGTTGCCCCTATCAGGGCGAGGTTCCGGTTGAATCGGTGGTACACGTGGCCCAGCGCCTGATTGCCCTGGGTTGTGATGAAATTGATGTGGCCGATACGATTGGCGTTGCCACTGCCGCCCAGGTTTACCGGGTCATGTCGGCGGTTACCGAAAAGGTTGACCCTCGTCAGGTTTCCGGGCATTTTCATGATACCTACGGGCAGGCGTTGGCCAATATCTATGCTTCCTTGCAGGCCGGTATTTCAATTTTCCATTCATCGGTGGCCGGATTGGGTGGCTGCCCTTATGCCAAGGGGGCAACGGGCAACGTGGCCACCGAAGATGTCCTGTATATGTTGCAGGGCATGGGTATTGAAACGGGCATTGACCTGGATGCCGTTATTACCACCGGGCAGTGGATTTCCGATTATTTGCAGCGTCCCAATGCCAGCCGTGCCGGCAAGGCTCTGGTTAATAAACGTGCTGCTGTGTGTACCTAGACTCTTGCGTGTCTGGCCGTAAAAGACGGGGCATATGCCTGGCAGGCGTCAAGCCCGCCCGGGGTATGGCTGCCAGGCTGATTAGTGCGGGTCAAAGTGGGTGGTGATATCTAAAATATCCTCATCCACCATAGCCCGCCGGCAGGCTTCTTCGGAAATCTCATGGCCTTCGGCAATGGTCATGTTGGCGGGCAGCTCAAGGTGCACTTCCACTAAAATCATGTCCCCCATTTTGCGGGTTTTAAGGTCATGAATGCCCAGCAGGCCAGGGGTGCTGGCCAGTTTGTCGTGAATGCGCTGGTAGGTTTCGGCATCTACCGAGCGGTCGGTCAGGTCATTCAGGGTAGACCAGATGAATTTAAGACCCATGCGGGAAATCATCAGGCCCACGATAAGGGCGGCAACCGGGTCGGCCCAGGTAAAGCCAATCAGGTTGGCCAGAATCCCGATGGCCACAATCAGGGATGAAGCGGCATCGGAACGCGAGTGCCAGGCATTGGCCACCAACATGGACGAGCGGACTTTTTCAGCCTGTCTGAGCAGATACCTGAATAGCAGTTCTTTGCCAACCAGTGTGGCGAAGGCAATGATAAGGGCGGCGTAGTGCACCTGGGCAATAGGCTTTCCGCTTTGTACGCTTTTGGCCGCTGCCCAGATCATTTCAACGCCAACCAGTAACAATAAAACCCCAATACCCAGGGCCGCCAGGGTTTCAAAACGCTGGTGCCCGTACTGGTGGTTGTCATCAGGGGCTTTATTGGCATGTTTGCTGGCAAACAGCACCACAAAATCTGACACCAGGTCTGACAGGGTGTGAACGGCATCGGCAATCAGGGCTTGTGAATGGGCGATAATGCCAATAATGATTTGCAAGACTGACAGGCTGAAGTTAACGGCAACACTGACCCAGGTGCTGATACGGGCTACCCTGACACGCTCATTATTTTGGGCCAGGGTAGCGCCCGGCTTTTTTGCGGAGGGGTGGTGGCTGGAGGAATCCCGATTTTTTGCTTCGGAATGGGGTAATTGACTCATAATATTGGATCGTGCCGAAAGAAGTGCTGATTGCCGTTACTTTAACTGAATCGGCTGAAGATAAGCGTTGATGGCCAGAATTTACGGCATGTAGTGAGTTAAAATCGTTATCATTCAGGATTGTTTGCAGGAAGATAAGGAATTATGCGAGTTATATTTGCCGGTACCCCCGAGTTTGCCCGCCTGGCCTATGAGGCAATTGTCAAGGCCGGGCACGAAGTCCCGTTGGTATTAACCCAGCCCGATCGTCCGTCGGGCAGGGGGCTGAAATTAACGCCCAGCCCGGTCAAGCAAGAGGCCCTGGCGCAAGGGGTGCAGGTATTGCAACCTCAAAGCCTGCGGCTTGACGGCAAGTATCCTGATGAAGCCCGACAAGTGCAACAGGTGTTGCAGGCGCTTGCCCCTGATGTGATGGTGGTGGCGGCTTATGGGCTTATTCTGCCCCAGTGGGTGCTTGATCTGCCCAAATACGGTTGCCTGAATATTCACGCCAGCCTGTTGCCACGCTGGCGTGGTGCTGCGCCCATTCAGCGGGCGATTGAGGCTGGCGATGCGCAAACCGGGGTGGCGATTATGCAAATGGACGCCGGTCTGGATACGGGCGACGTCTTGCTTGAAAAAAGGATTGATATTACCGACCAGACGGCTGCCGTGTTGCATGACCAGCTGGCACAAATGGGTGCCGAATGCATTACCGCGGTATTGGGCAAGTTGGGTACGGCTGAGTTCAAGGCCGTGCCCCAGCCTGTGGAAGGGGTGACTTACGCGGCCAAGCTGGAAAAATCCGAAGCCCCGATTGATATTAACCAGGATGCCCAAACCATTGCCCGCCGCATTCGGGCATTTAATCCGGTGCCAGGGGCCACTTTGCAGCTGCCAGGCCTGAAAGACCCGGTCAAGGTGTGGCAGGCGGTGGCGTTGGATGAAAATACCAACGCAGCGCCTGGCAGCGTGTTACGTGCTACGGCCGAAGGGGTGGATATTGCCACCGGGCAGGGCGTATTGCGTTTGCTTGAACTGCAAAAAGCGGGCGGAAAGCGGCAGTCGGCAGCGGTTTTTGTAACGGGATGGAAACCTTGAACCGCCGTAAAACAGGGGTTTTGTTTTCAAAATACCTGATGACCGGGGTGCTGAATACCCTGATTCACTGGGGTGTTTTTTTTCTGGTGTATGTGGTATTGGGGAGCAATCAGGCGGTAAGTAATTTTGTGGCTTTTTGTATTGCCGTGACCTTCAGTTTTTTTGTCAATGCCCGCTTTACCTTCCAGTCCAATACCAGTGTAAAGCGTTATTTATTGTTCGTGTCATTCATGGGGGCGCTGTCCATTCTGTTCGGATGGGGAGCCGATGTGCTGGGTGCTTTACCGGTTATCACACTGGCGGCTTTTTCAGGCACCAGCCTGGTAATTGGGTTTATTTACTCAAGATATATTGTATTCAGGCCATAAGCGGTATTTCCACGTGGCGTAAAGTACCCCCCTAAATTGGATACCCATTCAATTTAGGGGGGTACTTTAGCGCTTGGGAATGCCTGGTTGGCAATTAAGTTAACGCCTTAACGATGTCTGCCGGGGAGTCAAACAAAAAATTGGGCTGTTCCTGTTGCAGGGCATCACGGTTGTTATAGCCCCAGGTGACCGAGCCAATCATGACGTTGGCTTTGCGGGACGCTTCAATATCACGTAATTCATCACCAATCAGCAGGCATTCGGCAGGGGACAGCTTGTGTTTATCCAGCAATTTGCCCAGTTTGGCCGGTTTGCCGAACAGATCGGTGCCACACAGGAATTCATTAAAGTAGCCCGTGTTCGTGCCAAGAATCTGGCGGACATTGATTTCACTGTTTGAGCTCAGGATCGCCATTTGGTATCCCTTGGCATGCAGCTGTTGCAACGCCTCGGGAATGCCGTCAAACAGTTCGATATTGGGGGAGGCGTCTTGCATGCGCTGGCGGAACTCCATCAGGATAGCGGGTGCTTTCCAGAAAGGAATTTGCAGCGTTTGCAAAATTTCGCCCGCCTCCATGCTGCGCAAGCGGGCCTTTTCTTCGGCCGAAGGGTCCCGAAAGTGATATTTTTGTGCAACACTGCTCAGGATTTCATCGAACCAGGGCAGGGTATTGGCCAGGGTGCCGTCGAAATCGAAAGCAATGATTTTGGGAAATACGCTCATTATTTGACGTCTGCCCACAAATCGTATTCATCGGCATCGGTTACCACCGCACGCACGATATCGCCCGGTTTCAGTGTCTTTTCACTGCTTAGGTAAACACAACCGTCAATTTCGGGGGCGTCGGCGCTGGAGCGGCCAATCGCATCGCCATCTTCGTCAATTTCGTCAACCAGAACGCTAATTTCCCTGCCAATTTTAGTTTGCAGGCGAGCGGCTGAGATAGCCTGCTGGTGTGCCATGAAGCGTTCCCAGCGATCCTGTTTGACATCGTCAGGGACCGGGTCGGCCAATTCGTTGGCCGGTGCGCCTTCTACCGGCGAATACTGGAAGCAGCCAACCCGGTCAAGCTGGGCTTCGCTCATCCAGTCAAGCAGGTATTGGAAGTCTTCCTCGGTTTCACCGGGAAAGCCCACGATAAAGGTGGAACGAATGGTGAGCTCGGGGCAGATTTCACGCCATTTTTTAATGCGGGCCAGGGTTTTGTCTTCAAACGCAGGGCGTTTCATGGCTTTTAAAATGCGCGGGCTGGCGTGCTGGAAAGGAATGTCCAGATAGGGCAGTATTTTGCCTTCGGCCATCAGGGGGATGACTTCATCGACACTGGGATAGGGGTATACATAGTGCAGGCGAACCCAGACACCCATTTCTGACAGGGCGCTGCACAGTTCGGTCATGCGGGTTTTAACCGGGCGGCCATTCCAGAAGCCGCTGCGATATTTAAGGTCTACCCCATAGGCGCTGGTATCCTGGGAAATGACCAGGATTTCTTTCACGCCGGCATTCACCAGGCGCTGGGCCTCGTCCAGGACATCGCCAATCGGGCGGCTGACCAGGTCTCCGCGCATGGACGGAATAATACAGAAGCTGCAGCGGTGGTTGCAGCCTTCGGATATTTTCAGGTAGGCGTAGTGGCGGGGCGTCAGTTTGATGCCTTGTGGCGGCACCAGGTCTGTAAACGGGTCGTGTTCCAGATTGGGGGGCGCTGCCTCGTGCACGGCACGCACCACTTCCTCATATTGCTGGGGACCGGTAACGGCCAGCACGCTGGGGTGCACCTCGCGAATGACGTTTTCTTCCACACCCATGCAGCCGGTCACAATCACTTTGCCATTTTCGGCAAGCGCTTCCCCAATGGCTTCCAGCGATTCGGCTTTGGCGCTGTCGATGAAGCCACAGGTGTTAACCACCACCACATCCGCATTTTCATAAGAGGGGGAAATTTGATAGCCTTCGGTGCGCAACTGGGTAAGAATGCGTTCAGAATCGACCAGGGCTTTGGGACAGCCAAGGCTGACAAAACCGACTTTGGGGTTGGACATAAAAAACAATACCTTTTGAAGGAGCCAGGCTCAACAATACTTTTAAAATCAGTATTTTAACTTTTTTTTTGGAAATTCGTTCCGTTCAGGCCCCATTCACCGTAAACTGTGAAAAGTCTTGTTTTATCAACCTTTTTCTGAAGAGGTCATTGTGATGGAACGTAAAAAAGCAAGTGATTTTTCGCCCGCCGTACTGAAAGAATTTGATTTATACGTGCATGGCATTATCAGCCGGCGCGAGTTTTTAAACCGTAGCGCCCGTTTTGCCGTTGGGGGGGTTACCGCTGCCGCCCTGCTGGACAGCCTTCAACCCAATTTTGCCTGGGCCCGACCTGGCCGCGGCAGTGCCATTTTATGGTCCCCAGCCCCCGGTGTCTGAAGTGGCGGCCATCAAGGCGGGTTACACTTGGGCTTGTTCGTTTATTTTTTGTCTGCTCCCTATGACTTCTTCCGTTGCCGCGCCTGCCCTGTCTGATGTTCTGTTTGCCTGTGCCGGCTGCTTGCGTGACGTCCTGGCAGGCCGTTCTTTAACCGAATCCCTGCAAGAGGTGCCCGATGAATGGCGGGCGCCGGTGCAGTCGGTGTCGTTTTATGTCATGCGACAGCTGGCAACCGGTCAGGCCTTAAGCGAGTTGTTGCTGGATAAAAAAGCCCCTAATCGCCTGGTTGAGTCTTTGCTGGTGGTGGCTTTATGCCTGCTGGCGGTTGATGAAAACCAGGAACGGAACAAGGTGCGCCACGTACCGGTTTACGATGCGCACACTGTGGTGAACCAGGCCGTCAAGGCGGCCGAAAAAGGCAAGAAAACCGCCTCATTCAAGGGGCTGGTCAATGCCTGCCTGCGCAATTTTCTGCGTAATAAAGCGTCGTTAATGCAAGCTATTGCCGTACGCAGTGAGGTGAAATGGGGTTTCCCCAAATGGTGGATTCGTCAGGTGCGACAGGCATATCCCGAGCAGTGGCAGGGCATTCTGGCCTCAGCGGCCACACCAGGCCCCATGACCTTGCGTGTGAATACACGGCAAATCAGCCGTGAGGAATTGCACAGGCTGTTCAGTGAGCATGGTATTGAAGCGCATGAAACCGGGCATGCCGGCCTTGTGCTGGCACAGGCCCAGCCGGTTACGCAAATACCGGGGTTTGAACAGGGCTGGTGGTCGGTTCAGGATGCCGGTGCCCAGCTGGCCGGTGAAATAGTCCCGGTTCACCATGGCATGCGGGTGCTGGATGCCTGCGCCGCGCCGGGCGGTAAAACGGCACATATGCTTGAGCTGGCCGACCTGGACATGACGGTGCTTGATGTGGACAGCCGCCGGCTTGCCCGGGTGGAAGAAAACCTGGCTCGCCTGAAGCTGGATGGCCCGCATGTGCACATGCGGGCCGCCGATGCCGCCGACTTGTCGCAGTGGTGGGATGGCGTGCCGTTTGACCTGGTGCTGGCCGATGTGCCTTGTACGGCATCGGGCATCGTGCGCAGGCATCCTGATATTAAATGGCTCAGGCAAGAGGCCGACCTGGCCAAAACCGCCGCCTTGCAAAGAACGATTGTGCAGGCATTGTGGCAAACGGTTGCTCCGGGCGGTTACTTGCTGTATGTCACCTGTTCATTGTTTCCCATAGAAGGGCAAGAGCAGGCTCGTTATCTGGAAATGTCGCTGCCACACGCCGAGCGGCTGGGTGCACCCGGACAAATCCTGCCGCTGGCAGAGCAGGCAGGCAGTGTTGCGCCGCATGACGGTTTTTATTATTCCCTGTTCCGTAAAAAGCCGGTAGCAGGCAAGGATGGTAAAGAAATTTGAAGGACGATGTTTTTTCTCAATCTGGATTTCAATGGTTTGGCCGTATTTTCATGTGGTCGTTTTTAGCCGTTTTCCTGCTGTTACCAGTGTGGTTTTCATATGCCCATCAGTTTCAGCAGGCGCAGCCCGATGCCTGGATAGAATCCCTTGAGCTGGACAAGGAAAAAGAGAACTATACCCTGTCGGCCAATATTTCCTTAAACCTTGGAGAGGAAGTGCGCAATGCCGCTGAAAAAGGGGTGCCGCTTTATTTCACCATCAATATGGAAGTGCTTAAGCCACAGCGCTTATGGTTTGATAAAACAGAATTGGCGCAGCAGCATACCTGGCGTATTCAATACAATGCGCTGTTGCGTCAGTGGCGAATCAGTAACGGAGATCTATCCATTCCAGAATTGTCGCTGGACGACTCCCTGCAGCATATTATTAACCTTGAAAGCTGGCCAATCAATGATCTTGACCAGCTTGATCCCGCCATTAACTATAAAGGCAGATTACGCCTGAAGCTCGATACCTCCCTGCTTCCGAGGCCTTTTCAGATTAATGCATTCAACAGCAGTGCCTGGTCATTATCAACACCATGGAAAAATTTCACCTTAAAAGTTTTGGACATAAAACCGAGCTCCTGATTTCATGGCTGGTGAAAATCAGCTTCATGATCATTGTGTTGGCGGCATTTGTTTTGCTGGGTTTGCTGGTTGGTTCAACCGGGAACACGTCGCGTTTTGCCCAGCAGTTTGATTTGCTGCTGCTGCTTAATGGCGTGTTGGCCCTTGCTTTGTTTATCTGGGTCGCAACGCTTACCTGGCGACTGGTTCGCCAATTGCGCAAGAAAAAATTCGGCGCTCGCCTGACTTCCCGGTTTGCCATGGCTTTTGCCGTGATGGCAATTATTCCTGGGGTGATTATTTATTTGCTGTCGGTACAGTTCATGTCCCGCTCTGTCGAGTCGTGGTTTAACGTCAAGGTGGACAGTGCGCTTGAATCGGGGCTGGCCCTGGGACGGGCTTCGCTGGACAGCCAGGTGGCCGATTTGCTGGCCCGTGCAAAAGCCATTTCCAGTGATCTGTCACGGGTGCCCGAACAGGAAATGCCGCTGGAGCTGACGCGACTGCGTGAAGCCAATGGCCTTGGCGAGGCCCTGGTTTTTTCCGCGGCCGGTAACCGTGTTGTGGCATTTTCCACTTCAAATTTTGGCAGTTTATTGCCCTCCATGCCGCCGGCCAGTATTGTGAACCAGCTCAAGCTGACGCGGCAATATGCCCGTGCCGAAGAGTCCGGCAGCCCTGACACGGAAAACCCGCAGCTCAGGATTCGGGTCATTGTGCCCGTGTTTACCCATTCTTTCCGGTTTGATGTGCCACTGGGGGCAGCCCCTGAACCGTATTGGCTGCAACTGACCCATCTGGTTTCCGAGAATCTGGGCAGTCACCTGAACCAGGTGCAACAGGGTTTTCGTGATTATGAAGAGCTGGCACTGTCCCGGACCGGCATTCGCAATCTGTATGGCATTACCCTGACCATGGCCTTGCTGTTAACCGTGTTTGCCTCTATTGGTGTGGCGCTGGCCATTGCCCGTCAGCTGGTCCAGCCCCTGCTGAATCTGGCTGAAGGCACACAGGCGGTGGCGATTGGTGATTACCGGCCGTTGCCCGAACCCGATGCCAAGGACGAAGTGGGGCAGCTGACACGTTCGTTCAACATGATGACGCACCAGCTTGATGAGGCCCGCAAGCAGGTGGAGCTGAACCGCCTGCAACTGGAACGTTCCAATGTGTATCTGGAAAGCGTAATGGAGGGCCTGTCATCGGGGGTCATTGTTTTTGATGAGCGTTTTAATGTCACGACCGTGAACAAGGGTGCCCAGACCATCCTGAATGAAGACCTGCGTTCGGTGCCGGGGCGGCCGCTGGAAGTGGTGGATAACCTGATTGAGTTCACGCAGGACATCCGCAAGGCCTTTTCCAATCACGCGGCGGTAGGTTCGGGGCGCCATTATTGGCAAGAACAAATCGAAATCATCATTGGTGCGGAATCGGGGGGGGACCAGAAAACGGTCACGTTGTTGATGCGTGGCACTCGGCTTAGGGTGGATGGTCGGCAAACCGGTTATGTGGTTGTATTTGACGATATTTCCGAGGTCATTTCAGCCAACCGTGCGGTTGCCTGGGGAGAGGTGGCACGCAGGCTGGCTCATGAAATCAAGAATCCCCTGACACCCATTCAATTGTCGGCTGAAAGGCTTGCCATGAAGCTGACCGACAAACTGGAGGAAGCCGATGCCAACATGCTGATCCGTTCCACCAATACCATCGTGAACCAGGTGACTTCACTGAAAAAAATGGTGGATGATTTCCGCGAATATGCCCGAACACCGCCTGCACAGATGCAACACGTCAATATTAATGCTTTAATAACGGATCTTGCATTGCTGTATGGCTGGGACCC
>LFRM01020483.1_pt1 | contig 31154 bp, 28 predicted proteins | sample 618341 | NCBI WGS metagenome assembly LFRM01 (sample SAMN03654438, study PRJNA283298) | anaerobic digester metagenome | isolation source: pool of bioreactors CSTR01a, CSTR02a, and CSTR03a thermophilic anaerobic... | place: Denmark: Kgs. Lyngby | collected 2014-05-21 | reverse complement strand
GTGGAGGAGAAAAATCACTCCATCGATCTGCCGTTGATTGTACAGATCTATAATCTTGTCTGCGCTGGAAGTGTTTTTGATGTGGCAGTATGTAACCGCATAACCATGCTTTTCAGCTACCGAATCGATTCCCTTGAGGATGTCGGTAAACACCGAGTCTGATATGTCCCAGAACGTTGCCAGCCCCAAAACCCTAGACTTCTGCGTCCTCATGCTCTGGGCGATCCGGTTGGGTGTGTAGTTGAGCTTCTTGGCTGCAGCTAGAACTCGCTCTCGGGTTTCTCTGCTGATTGACACATTGGGATTGTCGTTTAAAACATACGAGACCACAGAGATGCTTACTCCTGCCTCTTTTGCCACATCTCTAATTGTTGTTCTTGTCACTAAACCACCCTGCAATCTGTAGAAACGTTTCTGCTCACAGATTACAAAACCTTTTTTTGTTTGTCAATAATCACAAGCGCCTACAGAGGCCAATTAGCACGATCGTACAGATATTTCACAAAAACTAAAAGAAAGCTACTAAAAATCCGCAATCTCGGGTAATAAAAAAACATAATTCAACATTGGGAGGAACGGCATGGAAAAGAAAGTGCTTGCAAAGGAAGACCAAGAAAGACTCTTGCAGACTCTAAAAGAGCGTTTTGAACAGAACATGGAACGCCACAAGGGTCTTACCTGGGACAGTGTACAGGCTAGACTAGAGGTAAATCCCGCAGGGCTCTGGTCCCTTCACGAGATGGAGAGAACCGGCGGTGAGCCTGATGTAGTCGGGGTGGACGAACAGACGGGAGGTTACATCTTTGTCGATTGTGCAAAAGAAACGCCGTCAGGTAGAACAAACCTTTGCTACGACGACGAGGCTCTTGAGTCCCGAAAGAAGAACAAACCCACAGGCAGCGCGCTGGGCATGGCTAAGGCCATGGGGATAGAGATCCTGACAGAAGAGGAGTACTTCAAACTCCAGGAACTTGGCGAGTTCGACAACAAAACGTCCAGCTGGGTTTATACGCCCCAGGAACTCAGGAAGCTGGGAGGAGCACTCTTTGGCGATCGCCGTTTTGGTCGGGTGTTCATCTACCACAACGGTGCTGAATCTTATTACTCAGCACGGGGTTTCCGTGGGAAGATTCAGGTCTAAGCGTTCAGACAAAAACCTACAGGAATTTAGCAAAACACCTTGATTTCTCCCCTCGTTTCCATTAAAATAAACCTCGTAAGATTATTAAGTAACTTAACTAACTAAATCAAAACACAAAATCCGATGCCTTCTCAAGCCACTGTGCAGCAGACTAGTTGGACCAGTTGGCTACTAAGACGGTACCTGGAAACGGATGTACGAGGGAGGAAAAGACGATGAACATGTTTTGCTTTCAGTGCCAGGAAGCAGCAAAGGGAGTTGGCTGCGATGTTAGAGGCGTATGTGGAAAAAGCCCAGAGGTTGCAAAACTTCAAGACCTCTTGATTTACATTGCTAAAGGCATTTCCCTGATAGTGGAAAAAGGAAATGTCGATACAAAGGGGCTCGATGAGCTCAATACAGAGATTTTCAGCACTCTTTTTATGACTATTACCAACGCCAATTTCGACGAAGCTGCACTGGAAAAACAGATTAGAAAAATGTTGACGCTACGAGATGAACTTGCAGCTAAGACCGGCCTTTCCCATCTGCACGATGCGACATCTTTCCAAGTGTCTACAAGAGAAGAAATGCTCGAGAAAGCGAGTAAGGTCGGAGTTCTTGCCACAGAAGATGAAGATGTTCGCTCTCTCAGAGAAATGATCATCTACGGGTTGAAGGGCATGGCTGCTTACGCTGAGCACGCTGCCAACCTCGGGAAGAAGGACGCGGAGATCAGCAAGTTTATGTATGAAGCTCTCGCCAAGACGCTCGACGATTCCCTTACCGCAGACGACCTTGTAGCACTAACTCTCAAAACCGGTGAGTACGGTGTGAAGGTTATGGCCCTCTTAGATGAAGCCAACACCTCGCGGTTCGGGCACCCTGAGGTCACAGAAGTGAGTATCGGTGTACGCAGTAACCCCGCTATCCTAATCTCCGGACACGACCTAAACGACTTGGAACAGCTTCTCGAACAGACTAAAGGTACTGGTGTCGATGTTTACACTCACGGTGAGATGCTGCCGGCTCATTACTACCCAGCATTCAAGAAGTACGACCATTTCGCTGGGAACTACGGCAATGCCTGGTGGAAGCAGGTTGAAGAGTTCCAGACCTTCAACGGGCCAATCCTCTTCACCACGAACTGCATTGTGCCGCCGAGAAGCGAAGAAGTAAGAAAGAGAATCTTCACGACTGGTTCTGCAGGTTTCCCAGGATGCGTCCATATCGAAGCAGACGAAAACGGCAAGAAGGATTTCACAGCGATCATCGAAATGGCAAAAACCCTCCCGGCACCAACGCAGATCGAATCGGGAACGATTGTCGGAGGTTTTGCTCACAACCAGGTAATGCAGCTTGCAGACAAAGTTGTTGAAGCAGTGAAGTCCGGAAGCATTAAGAAGTTCTTCGTCATGGCCGGCTGCGACGGACGCATGAAGTCCAGAAGCTACTACACAGAGTTTGCAGAAGCACTGCCTCAGGATACAGTAATCATGACTGCAGGCTGTGCCAAGTACCGCTATAATAAGCTTGATCTCGGCGATATTGGCGGTATCCCCAGAGTCCTCGATGCCGGTCAGTGCAACGACTCTTACTCTTTGGCTCTGATCGCACTCAAACTAAAAGAAGTCTTCGGTCTTAACGATATCAATGAACTCCCAATCGTGTTCAACATCGCTTGGTACGAGCAGAAAGCGGTAATTGTGCTTCTTGCGCTGTTGTACCTTGGCGTAAAGAACATCCATCTCGGTCCTACACTTCCTGCTTTCCTGTCGCCTAACGTGGGCAAAGTGCTGGTGGATAAGTTCGGGATCGGAACGATTGGCACTGTTGAAGGCGACATCGAGTTGTTTATGACAAAGTAATCTAAGATAAGCGCTGCCTGCGATAACAGGCAGCGTTTTTCGTCTATGTCTCCTTTGTGGTATGCTTGAGGAAAGGGACAACACTTTTCGAACTGGGGGAAGAGTAAAATGGAGATAATCAGGGATCTCGTCTACGATCCGAAGCATCCTGATCGATGCACACTAGATGTTTACCTCCCTAACGAAAACACCGGAAAGCTCCTAGTATACATCCACGGAGGCGGGCTTGAGAGCGGAGACAAAAGCGATTTTACGTTCTGCGCAAAGGAGCTTGCAGGATCGGGAATTTCGGTGGCTTCTGTCAACTACCGAACCTATCCCGAAGCCAGCTTCCCTCAGTTTATTCAAGACTGCGCCCGTGCCATAGCGTATCTAACCCAAAATGTAGAGCGTTTAGGTGGGATCGAGGAGCTTTTCATAGGAGGATCTTCTGCTGGTGCATACATTTCCATGATGCTGTACTTTGATCGGACTTATCTCCAGGAGGTGGGGCTTGATCCCGGTATTGCCAAAGGATACATCTTCGATGCAGGGCAGCCTACCACCCATTTCCGGGTGCTCCAAGAAAGGGGAGATGATCCGAGGCTCGTGCGCATCGATAGAGCAGCACCGCTCTTTTTCATCGATAGGGATATTGAAGACGAAGAAAACCTACCTAGGTTTTTGCTTGTGGTAGCTCAAGACGATCTGCCAAACAGATTAGAGCAGACATACCTACTTCGTCGGACTATGCTGCACTTCGGTTACCCCGAGAAAAACATCGCTATGCATATCTTCGAAAACTCAACCCACACCTCTTACATCGGGAGCAAAGAGTACCTCAAGCTGCTTGTAGAGTTCATGAAGTGATGGTGGAGAAAAAAGCCCTAGTGTTGGGAAAGATCCAAAGAGTTCCCTCTAGTAAAAAGTGCGCTGAGAACTTTTTCCTGCGGTCGATAGCACGATCGCAGAGATCCTTTCGTTGACAGTTCGGTTAATATCAGGTATCATAAAAACGTAATCTCCGAATATCGACACTCGGTAGTGGGGGACGCACTTTTTTGGGGTGAATCTTTACAGAGGGGCGACTTGGGCGTCCTAACCCGTCAGCTAACCTCATAGGAGTACACCAAGCGTATGAATTGGCCAATTGGCCAATTATGCGCTTTTTTTGGTTTTAAAAAACCAAAAAGCGTCCCTAAGGTTGAGCGCATAGCAATACGGTCAATTTCGCTACGAGATGGAGGAATTGTATGGACGTACTATTGAAACTAGGGATTGTTCTATTAGTGGGTCTTCTAGGAGGCAAGATTGCACGTTTTTTCAAACTACCTAACGTGTCGGGGTATTTGGTGTTCGGTCTGCTTTTGGGACCATCGTTTGTGAAGCTGATAAGTGCAAGCGATATCGAAGCGTTTACAGTTATCAGTGAACTTGCCCTGGGAATTATCGCTTTCAGCATTGGCAGCGAGTTCGTTGTTAAAGAAATGAAAAAGCTGGGCAAAAAAATCTTCATCATCACTTTGGCAGAGGTTGTGGGGGCTGTTTTTGTCGTTTTCTCTGTCATGTACTTCATTTTCAAGCAGCCTTTTGCTTTCAGCGTAGTAATTGCTTCTATGTCTGCTGCCACTGCGCCAGCAGCAACGCTATTAGTCATTCAACAATATAAAGCTCACGGTCCGCTCACCAGAACGTTAATACCCGTTGTGGCTTTGGACGACATTTTCGGCATCATGGCATTTGGCATAGCGATGGCACTGGCAAGACTGTCTATCGGCCGCACCCAGGGATCGTTTATAGCCATGGTTGCAACCCCATTGATTGAGATTGTGGGATCCCTAGTCTTGGGACTGATAATCGGGTTGCTATTAGTTTACATCGCAAAAAAGGCAACCAATAGAGACAGTCTGCAAGGGGCGTCCCTGGCAGCGATCGGTGTAGCTTGTGGCTTGGCTAAAATGATTGGTTTCTCGCCGCTTCTCACCTGTATTGTGGTCGGTGCAGTAGTGGCAAATCTCTTGTCCGCATCAAAAAGGGTCTTTGGTTCGGTAAATGACTTTGCTTCTCCGGTTTATGTCTTGTTCTTTACGCTGGCAGGGGCAAGCCTAGACCTCAAGATCCTCGCTTCTGTTGGACTACTAGGCATCGCCTACATTTTTGCTAGAGCTTTCGGGAAAATGTTCGGCGTATGGGTAGGGGCAAAGTCGGTTAAAGCAGAAGAGACCGTTCAGAAGTACTTAGGTCTCGGGCTGCTCCCTCAAGGCGGAGTTTCGATCGGCCTTTCGGTTTTAGTCCGGCAGCAGCTTCCGGAGTATGCAGTTCCTATTACTACAATCATTATGGCAAGCGTACTTGTGTATGAAGTTATGGGCCCTGTGTTTGCTAAGGTCGCTATTGAAAAAGCCGGGGAGATCGACGGCCTAAGCAAGTCGCAAGCTCCTCAGATGTCGCAGGAAGTGTTAGGGTAAAAATACGAAAACAAGAGGGGATTATTATGCTGGCCTTATTTCTTGTGTTAAATGAAGTCGACTACCTCGACGATATCTTGGCCAAGTTTGTTGAAGTCGGTGTAAAAGGTGCAACGATACTTGAAAGCCAGGGTATGGCAAGCGCCATGCTGGAGAGTGCAAACAGAGGCGTGGCAATGTTTGCAAGTCTGGGGCACCTTTTAGACAACGCCCATCCGTACAATAAGACCATCTTTACGGTTTTAGACAACGAAGAAATCCTGGAGAAAACAGTAGCTGGCGTTGCAGAAGTGCTTAAAGACCACAACAAGCCAGGGGCCGGGTTTATGTTCACAGTGCCCATTGGCAGTGTTTACAGCTTATCTAAACTAGGTAAATAACAACACTTCACTCCTTCATATAGCGGGTGCGCGAAAAAGCGCATCCGCTTTTTACAAACCTCATTTCTGCAGAGGCTTTTTCCCAATGCAGGATAGTACCGGCAAAATCCACATAGGAATCTAGGATGATTAAGCTAATTACTAAGAAAAAGAACAAAACCGGGGTGATAACAATGAAAAAACACCTTAGAACCACTCCAGAGATCAAGGAATTTCTGATAGAAGCGGACTCTAAGTTCTCGCCGATTATTTCCGCTGTAGGCGATATTGAGGTGGAACTTGAGCCTGACCTCTTTGTATCTCTGGTAAGCACCATTGTTGGTCAGCAGCTTTCAAACAAAGTACTCGAGATTATCTGGAACAGGTTCGACACGCTCCTCCAAGGAGAGGTGACCCCGGAGAAGATCTTAAACCTACCAGACGAGAAGATCAGAGAAGTAGGTATTTCCTATCGCAAGATCGAGTATATCAAGAACCTTGCCCAAAAAGTTTTAAACGGGGAACTGGATCTAGTGGCGCTAGAAAGCTTTTCCGATCAGGAAGTGATTGAGAAGCTGGTGGAACTAAAGGGAATAGGGGTCTGGACCGCAGAGATGCTGCTCATCTTTTCCTTAGGCAGGAACGACGTGTTTTCAGTAAGAGATCTTGGTTTGAGGAGAGGTGTGGCCCGCTTGTATGATCTTGGAGATGTTTCCGACGACGAGGTTGCAAAGATCGCAGCCAAGTGGAGTCCATACAGGACTTTTGCATCCCTCTATCTCTGGAGGTACTTTTCTTCTTGAAACCGGAATATCGTCCATAACACAGAACTCGGGTAATATCATCGAACTAAGAAACTTTCCCTCAGCTCTTGTCAAGGAGCTGGGGGAAAGTTATAATTGAATTAGCCCACCCCATATGGGGAGGGACATAAAGTCATTTTTGTTTGTGGAAAACTAGATGTACTGTAGGAGGTAGGTCTTATTGGATAGCGCAGAAAAAACTAAAGTGTTGAATCTCCTCAAGACATCACGGGGTCAAATCGAGGGTATTATTAAAATGGTTGAAGACGACAGATACTGCGTGGATATCTCCAAGCAGATCCTTGCAGTTCAAGCACAGCTCAAGAAAGCGAACCTGCAGATCTTGGAGCAGCACATTAAGCACTGCGTTAAAGAAGCGGTTCTGAGCGGCAGTGAAGAGGAAAAGATCAACGAGATCATTGAGCTTCTCGATCGGTATGTTAAGTAGCCGGAGTTCGGCGATTGGTGGTGGACAAGATGAAAAAAGAGACGTTGAATATAACCGGTATGACCTGTGCTGCTTGCGCAAATGCCGTTGAGCGCAGCGTTCGTAAACTAGAAGGTGTTGAAAGCGCCAGTGTCAACCTTGCAGTTGAAACTCTCACTGTGGAATACGATGAAACTGCAGTAGACATAAAAGATGTGAAGGATGCGGTGATTCGCGCAGGCTACGGAGTAGAAGAACCGAAGACCTCAAACGTTAAGGAGATTTTGCTCCCCATTGAAGGGATGACGTGCGCTGCGTGCTCTACAGCCGTGGAAAGAGCATTAAAGAAACTTCCCGGAGTCGAAGAAGCGGTAGTAAACTACGCTACAGACAGTGCAAAAATCACCTATGATCTTACCAAGACAAGGTTTTCGGATATTAAAGAAGCAGTTGCCAAAGCCGGCTATAAGGCGTTGGATTTAGAAGTGAATGCTCCTGATGTTACAGACCGCAGGCAGAACGAGATCCAGGCTCTTTGGAGGCGGTTCATGGTGGCGGTGGTGTTCACCGTTCCTTTGTTCTACATCTCCATGGGCCACATGGTAGGTTTGCCACTTCCTAGCTTCCTCGATCCTGGGGTATCTCCACTCAACTTTGCCCTGGCGCAGCTTCTCTTGACAGTTCCTGTAATGATCGCAGGTTACAGGTTTTACACAGTTGGGTTCAGCAAGTTGTTCAGACTCGAGCCCAACATGGACTCCCTCATTGCTATTGGTACCGGGGCTGCATTTCTCTACGGTGTCTACGCCGTTTTGCAAATCATAAAAGGTCACGGACACTTTGCCATGGATCTCTACTTTGAGAGCGTGGGGGTCATTATTACCCTCATTATGTTGGGCAAGTATCTTGAGTCGGTAAGTAAAGGCAAGACGTCCGAGGCCATCAAGAAGCTCATGGGTCTTGCGCCGAAAACGGCCACTGTCATCCAGGGAGAGAAGGAAATCGAAATTCCCATTGATGAAGTAGAGGTCGGCGATGTGGTTGTCGTCAAACCTGGCGAAAGAATCCCAGTCGACGGTGAAGTGGTCTTTGGCAGAACCAGTATAGATGAGTCGATGCTCACCGGCGAAAGCATTCCCGTTGAAAAAAACGTCGGAGACAAGGTCTACGGTGCAACCATTAACAAAAACGGCACTATTCGCTTCAAAGCCACAAGAGTAGGTAGAGACACCGTTCTAGGTCAAATTATTAAGCTGGTAGAAGAAGCCCAAGGCTCCAAAGCTCCAATCGCCAAACTGGCAGACGTTATATCCGGGTACTTCGTGCCCACAGTTATCGCTATTGCAGTTGTGGCAGCTCTCTTGTGGTTCATCTCCGGCCAATCTCTGGTCTTTTCGCTGACTATCTTCGTATCCGTACTGGTGATCGCCTGTCCGTGCGCTTTAGGACTTGCAACCCCAACGGCCATTATGGTTGGCACTGGGAAAGGTGCAGAGCACGGAGTTTTGATCAAAAGTGGCGAAGCACTGGAAACCGCTCACAAAATCGATGCCATCGTTTTTGACAAGACGGGAACTATCACCGAGGGCAAACCTGTGGTCACAGATGTCTTAACAGCCGGCGGAGTAAGCGAAGAAGAGCTCTTAAGAATCGCCGCATCCAGTGAGACCGGCTCGGAGCATCCTCTCGGCGAAGCTATCGTGGAAGAAGCCCAGAAGCGAGGCATCGACCTCCTTAAGGTACAGAGTTTTGAAGCCCTGCCCGGTCGCGGCATTGCAGTGACCGTTGCAGGCAAGCCGGTCCTACTAGGCAATAAACGCCTCATGGAAGAAAGAGGTATAGAGATAACTCTGCTTGAAAGGTCTGAAGTCCTTGCAGAAGAAGGAAAGACGCCGATGTTTGTGGCGATAGACGGCAAGTTCTCCGGGATCATCGCTGTGAGCGATGTCCTTAAACCCACTAGCAAGAAGGCTATCTCTGCTCTCCACAAAATGGGTATTTCAGTATATATGATTACAGGCGACAACAGGCGCACTGCAGAAGCCATTGCCAAGCAGGTTGGCATCGACAGAGTGCTTGCAGAGGTGCTGCCTGAGGATAAAGCCAGTGAAGTGAAAAGGCTTCAGGAAGAAGGCCTTAAGGTAGCGATGGTTGGCGATGGAATCAACGATGCTCCGGCTCTCGCTCAAGCTGACATTGGTATTGCCATTGGCTCAGGTACGGACGTTGCCATGGAGTCCGCTGACATTGTCCTCATGCGCAGCGATCTGGTGGACGTGGCAACAGCGATCGAACTCAGCAAAAAGACTATACGCAACATCAAAGAAAACCTGTTCTGGGCATTTGCGTACAACACTTTGGGTATACCGATCGCAGCAGGACTTCTGCACGTTTTCGGCGGTCCGCTGCTTAACCCTATGATTGCAGCTGCCGCGATGGCGTTTAGTTCGGTTTCAGTTGTGAGCAACGCGCTTAGACTAAGAAGATTTAAACCAATTAGCAATTAGAGAAAGAGAGGTTTTAGCTAATGACAAAGACACTTACTATTGAAGGTATGTCCTGCAATCACTGCAAAGGACGGGTAGAAAGGGCTTTGAAGGAGCTTGACGGAGTGGAGTCTGCTGTAGTGGACCTAGAGAAAAAGACCGCAACAGTTGAGATCAGCGGAGATGTGTCAGACGGCGTCCTTAAGGCAGCTGTAGAAGACGCAGGTTACGATGTCGTAAGCATTGCATAAAGAAGAGAACGTTACCGAACTACCATCGGGGTAGGAAGGTAACGTTCTCATTTTTCTAGCATGATTTTGGACATAATCGGCGGTGGTGTGAACCGATTCCTGGGAGTACTTTCAGTTAATCTAATTTTTTTGCATACTGTAGCTTAGCCGCTTGCGTCCTGCTATAATGGTTTGGGTAGTAGCCCGCTGCAAACAAGCAGCAGTCTCTTTTTTCAGGGGCATGTAGAACGCACAGGACACACAAGCTATATATAGCTTGTAAGCTAACACGATCGGGGTCTAAAGCTATGGAAAAGTACAATCTATACGTTGTGTTAACTCGAACGAACTCTATTGTGTCGCAAATGATCCACTTTGTGACTAAGGATGAGTTCACCCACTCAGCAATCTCCTTTCACAAGGATCTGCGTGAGATGTACAGTTTCGCCAGGAAATATGCAAATAATCCCTTCATTGGAAGGTTTCGCACAGAAGAGCTGGACAAGGGCTTGTACGGGCGTCAGAAAACGCTTCCCGGTGCGGTCATTGAACTGGATGTCACCAAAGAGCAGTACGAAAAGGCCAGGGCTATTGTAGATGAGTTTATAAAAAATAGCTCTAAGTACAAGTACAACTACATCGGACTGCTTAACAGTTGGCTTGGACGGAACGTCGTCTACGAGTACCGTTTTGTTTGCTCTGAGTTCGTCTACCACGTGCTCCATGAAAGCGGTGTAGTTGATTTCAATGTCTCCAGGAACCTTGTGACCCCTCTAGACCTGCTCCGTGTGCCTGGAAAGATCATCTATAAAGGAGACTTAAAAAGATACCATTGCACGTTAGCCGAAGTAGAACATTAGGCATCAGCTGATGCCTGATTTCTTTTTGGCGCGATGTTATTTAGGAGACTTCTTTCGCTGCGGTCTTTTTATGCTCTGTTAACATAACTTGCTTTTTGATTTGGCCTTTTAAGGAGCACGCAGCAAAGGAGTTTGTTTCAGCATTAAAGAAGTATACTACATGGATTCATGTTCCCGAAGGGGGTAGTTTGCCTTGCCCGTCCGCTCTTATCGTTATCGATTGCTCGAGATTATTGTCGGTAGCTTGATTTCTGCTATAGGTATAAATATGTTTGTGGTTCCCAATCACCTACTTGCTGGGGGAGTTTCCGGCATTTCACTGCTCTTATACTACTTGTTCGGACTGCCGGTATCGGTGATGCTAATCGTTATCAATATCCCCATCTTCATTTTGGGGTTTTGGAAGCTCCACTACGGCTACGTGATGCGGAGCCTTTTAGGTTTAGGGTCCCTATCGCTGTTTATCGCTTTAACCAGACCGATCGTTCCCGCTGTAAATGTCAATGATCTTCTGCTTGCTGCTATCTTTGGCGGAGTCATGCAGGGATTTGGCTACGGTTTGGTCTTCAGAGGTAGGGGGTCAACCGGCGGTGCCGACATTATTTCGCTTATTCTCAGAAGAAAATGGTCCACGAACGTCGGTGCGACCAACTTCATCATGAACGCCGTGATCATGGCCTGCTCCACCGCATTTTTCGACGTGAGATTGGTCGGATACACCTTAATCTCGATGTACATCTCTGGAGTGGTTCTGGACAAAGTCCAACTCGGTTTTGACAGGGCGAAAAACGTCCTTATCGTCTCCGACCGAGCAAACGAAGTAACGGAGGCCATTCTCCACAGAATTGGCAGGGGCGTTACGATCTTAAAAGGCAAAGGCGCTTACTCCCACGCTGAAAAGGAAGTTCTCATGACCAGCATAACCATTACCCAGCTGGCAAAGCTCAAAGACGTTGTTTATGAAGAAGATCCCGGTGCCTTTGTCACCGTGTGGGAGGCAAGTGAAGTGCTCGGTAGAGGCTTCAAACCGTCTCCGGCAAAGGAGCGTTCCGAATTAGAGATGAACTTCAACTTGAAAAAGTGGGAAGAGAAGTTCCAACACAAGAAGCTGAAAGCTTCGAAAGCAGACTGATATAGGAGAACCCTTTTTGGAGACTGTGGTCTCGCAAAAAGGGTTTTTTGTCGTATTTACGCTGCAGTTGTGCCGTTTTTTCTTAGTGTCAACTTGTGAAGCTCGCCGCCCACAAGAGGGAGGAGTCCCATTAGTCCTACCACGAGCCACAGGTTGCCTGACGGAAGCGCGATACCAAAGGCCTCTCGTGCAGCAGGAATGAGGACTAAGAGGATCATTAGAGCCAGAGACCCAAGAACCGATAAGACCATGGGCTTGTTGGTGGTAAGACCCAGCTTGAAGAGACTGGTTCTCTCGGAACGTGTAGAAAACGCTCTGAGCAGTTCGCCTAAAACCAGCGTAAAGAATGCCATAGTTCGGCCGAGGGCGATGTTTGGTTCTGGACCGGAGTAAGTGCCAATGGCAAACGCACCGAGGGTTGCCCCTGCAACGATGAATGCTTGAACCATTATGGACCGCCACACGGTGCGATCAAGAAGCGGCTCTTTAGGACTTCTAGGTTTTTGCTTCATGATACCGGGCTCACCAGGTTCCATTCCCAAAGCCAGGGCAGGGAAGGCGTCGGTAAGCACGTTGACCCAAAGGAGTTGAATAGGTGTTAGGGGAATGGGCAGCCCGAACAGCATTGCAACGGAGATTACCAGTACCTCTGCGATGTTGCAGGAGAGGAGGAAGTAGACGAACTTGCGGATGTTGGAGTAGATGATTCGGCCTTCTTCAACGGCGCCGACGATGGTGGCGAAATTGTCGTCCATCAGGACCATTTCCGCCGTTTGCTTTGCCACATCTGTTCCTGTGATGCCCATTGACACGCCGATATCTGCTTGCTTCAGCGCCATCGCATCGTTTACACCGTCTCCGGTCATGGCCACAACGTGGCCGTTTTCCTTAAGAGCGTTCACGATGCGGACTTTGTGCTCTGGAGATACTCTGGCGTAGATGTGGACTTTTTCCACGACCTTCTTGAGGTCTTCGTCGCTCATTTCGGAGAGCTCCGCACCTGTTAGAACCTCTGAGTCGTTTTCTGCAAGGCCGATTTGCTTACCGATGGCAAGAGCGGTGCGGGCGTAGTCTCCGGTGATCATCTTCGGTACGATACCTGCTTCTTTGCACTTCTCGATAGCTTCTTTGGCTTCTTTTCTAGGTGGATCGATCATAGCAACAAGCCCCAGGAAGATCAGGGACGACTCGTCTTCGAGCGTGAGTTTTTTGGGTTTGGTATCAAAGTCCTTTACCGCAACGCCAAGGACGCGCAAAGCTTGATCGGCCATTTTGCCGTTTTCTTGGGCAAAGAACTCTCTGATCTCGTCTGTGAGGGGAACGACTTCTCCGTCGATAAGCACTTTATCTGAAACCTGCAGGAGCTCATCTGGTGCTCCTTTGGTGGACATTCTGTAGCGCTCACCAAAGCGGTGCAGCGTGCTCATTCTCTTTCTGTCGGAGTCGAAAGGTAGCTCCAAGACCCTGGGGTACTTCTCGACAAGTTCAGCCTTAGTCAGGCCATTTTTTGCTGCTGCAACGATCAAGCTGCCTTCTGTCGGGTCGCCGATGATGTCCCAGCGATGCTCCTTCAACACCAGCTCCGAGTCGGTACAGAGCGCTGCAGCGGTAAGGAGTGCTTCTAGACCGGAGCCAGAACCGTCTTTCAAGACAAACTCGCCTTCAGGCGTGTAGCCTACACCTGTTACCTCGTACTGCCCTTTGGGCAGGACAACTTTTACAACGGTCATCTGGTTTTCAGTGAGAGTACCGGTTTTATCGGAGCAGATGACGGTTGTTGTACCGAGTGTTTCAACAGCAAGGAGCTTGCGGATAACTGCATTTTTCTTGCTCATTCGCGTCATGCCAAGGGCAAGCACTACCGTAACCACTGCAGGAAGGCCTTCAGGAATTGCCGCAACAGCAAGGGCAATGGCGGTCATGAAGACGTCGAGAATGCCCTGATGCGGTCTCATCAACCCAACTACAAACACCACCACAGAGATAAGAATAATTACGAGTCCGAGCTTTTTGCCGAGGTTGTCAAGCTTTTTCTGCAGGGGAGTGGTAGAGGTGTCCACAGCGCTGATGGCTTGAGCGATCTTGCCAACTTCGGTGTTCATACCGGTAGCGCAAGCAACGCCGAGCCCTCTGCCGTAGGTAACGACAGTACTCATGTAAGCCATGTTTTTCCTGTCCCCAAGGGGAGTTTTGCTGTCTCCGACAAAATCTGCGTCTTTTTCTGAAGCTACAGATTCGCCGGTAAGGGCAGCTTCTTGAATCTCCAGATTGGTAGACTCGATAAGCCGCAGATCGGCAGGAATGCTGTCTCCGGTTTCAATAACCACAATGTCTCCCGGTACGATTTCGTCGGACGAGACGACCTCCCTCTGGCCATCTCTTATCACTTTGGCTTTTGGTGAGCTCATTTTAGCCAGAGCTTCTAAAGCCTTATCGGCTTTGGCCTCTTGGACCAAACCGAAAGCAGCGTTCATGATCACGATGGCGATGATTAGAAAAGCGTTTACCGTCTCGCCCATGATCCAAGAGACGACTGCTGCGGCGATAAGAATGAGGATTAAGAAATCTGAAAACTGGGCGACTACCTTCTGAAGAAAGCTTCGTCCAGTTTTTTGTTCGAGCTGGTTTGGACCGTACTGTTCTCTGCGCTTTGTTACTTCCGCGTCTGTTAGGCCGTTGAAGTCGACGCTTAGTTCTTTTAGCAGTTCTTCTTTGCCTTTTAAGTGTGCTTCCATATCATAGCTCCTTTCACGTACTTAAATATGAAAAAACGGCAAGACCCCGAACCGAGGTCTTGCCGTTTAATATCGTAAACCGAGCAATTATGCTGAAATGACGACTTACGATCCTCCAAGTGAGGCGGCTACTCCCCTCTAGAATTAACTAGAAGTATCACTGTCATGATTATTCTATCACTTTGTGCAGTTTTTGCAACAGAGAAGTCAGCGAAGAACTCGGAACATCGAACTACACGGCCAGATCAAGGTAGCTGTTCTTCAATTACACTCGGTTTTCTTCGTTCAAGAAGGCAAAATCTGCAGGTTTGCGTTCTCTGAAAGCAAAGGGGTTGTCCTTAGTATTTCCTTCCCCACCTCTATAGGGCGGTCTGTCGGAGCGGTAAATTATGCCAAGAGGAATCCGGTCGCCAAATTCATTGGCTTTCTCGAAAGCCAGAGCTTTGTTTGTCGGATCGTAATCGTCGGGAAGGTAGTAAACCCTTTCGCTGTACCACTTGTAAGTGTTTACTTTGTTGAAAGTAACGCAGGGCTGGAGTACGTCGATGAGAGCGAATCCTTCGTACTCTGCTGCTTGTTTGATTATAGAGACTAAATGCTTTTTGTCTCTGGCAAAAGCTCTTGCAACAAAGCCGATGTTGAGTGAAATGGCAAAGGGAATGGGATTGAAGCTGGGATACTGGGTTCCCTCTGGAGTCATACCTCCCACGTGCCCCTGAAGGCTTGTGGGCGATGCCTGTCCTTTTGTGAGTCCGAATACCTGGTTGTCGTGGACGAGGTAGACCAAATCCACATTCCTTCGTATAGCATGCATCAGGTGGTTTCCGCCTTCTGCATAACCGTCGCCATCGCCGCCGAAGACAAAGACCTTGAGGTTGGGATTAACCAGCTTTATAGCTTGTGCGGCAGGCAGAGTTCGACCGTGGAGACCGGTATAGGAGTTGCCTGTGATGTAGACCGGAAGCTTTGCAGCCTGCCCAACGCCAGAGGCAAAGAGTACCTGATGGGGTTCAAGCCCCATTTCAACCATAGCATCTCTCACGGCATCTCTAATGCCGAAGTTGCCGCAGCCCGGACACCAAGCGGTTTCCTTTAAAATGTAATCGTTAAGAGTTACCAAGGAAGGTCGCCTCCTTTTTCCAGCTTGCTGGTGATGTACTCAGGGGTCAGAGGTCTACCGTCGTATCTCAGAACGAAGCCGGTCATGCCAATGCCTGTTTCTGCTTTGATCAGTTTGGCAAACTGACCGGTGGCATTGTTTTCCACGGCGATTCTCGTCTTTGCACCTTCTAATGCCTTGATCACATGCTCCTCGTTTAAGGGGTAGACGTCAACAAAGTGTACCATTCTTGTGGGTTTCCCGCTGCCATTCAACAGATCAACGGCTTCCTTAACCGGGCCGTAGGTGGAGCCCCAAGAAACCAGTACAGAAGGCGCATCTTTCGGACCGTACTCTATAGGTTTTCTTGCCAGTTCCTTGAGAGTGCGCAGCTTTTTCAAACGTTTTTCGTGTTGCGCGATGCGTACCTCTGCTGATTCGGTGATGTTACCGGCTTCATCGTGCTCGTCGCCAATGACTTTGACCAGAGCACGGCTGAGTCCCGGAATTGCTCTTGGAGAGACACCGTCAGCGGTGATCTGGTAGCGTTTGTAGTTTGGACCTAGTGCGTTTCCTTCTTCGCTGGACAGGAGCTTGCCCCTATCGATTTCAACCTTGCTGAAATCAAAGAACGGAGTCGTTTTCATGGAGTCGGCAAGGTACTGATCTCCCAGTACAATAACGGGAATCTGCAGAATTTCTGCAACGTTGAAAGCCCTTACCATGGTGTCGAATGCTTCTTCATGGGTATGGGGAGCCATGACCATTCGCGGGAACTCTCCTTGGTGAGCATGGATAACAAAGAGTAGGTCTGCTTGTTCGGTGCGGGTGGGAAGTCCCGTTGCAGGACCGGGTCTTTGCATGTTCACAATTACTATAGGTGTTTCGGTGATACCGGCAAGGCCGAGGCCTTCCACCATGAGGGAGAAACCGCCGCCGGATGTAGGGACGAGGACTCTAGCTCCTGCATTGGCCGCACCAATGCCCATATTGATAGCAGCAATTTCATCTTCAACCTGCTCTACGATGATGCCGCAGGAAGCTTTGTGGGCCGCCATGTACTCGGTAAGGCTTGTAGATGGGGTCATGGGGTATGCGCTGACGAATGTACAGCCTGCGGCGATAGCCCCCATACCCATGGCCGTTGCCCCGTCGATGACCATGGTCTTTTCTCTCGGAGCTGCTTGCTTAATCTGGAACTTGAAGGTTTCCGGTTTATGTTCTTTTGCGTAGTTGAAACCTGCAAGGGCTGCTTTCTGGTTTTTCTCGACGATCTCCGGGCCTTTTGCTTCCCAGGTCTCTTCGAGAAGCAGGGCAATGTCGTCAAACTGTCCGCCCAAAAGTCCCCAGACTGCGCCCAGAGCTACTGAGTTGCTCATGATATGGTGTCCAGCGTGTTCTACCGCCAAGGCCCTAAGTGGAACAAAGAAGGTTCTCTGCGCATCGGTTTGTACATCTTCCGGATCGCAGACGATGAGACCATCTTGGTGCAGACCGTCCTGATGGGCAGTGACGGTCTCGCTGTCAAACGCGACGATCAGATGGCAGTCCTGGTTTACGCTGCGGATTTCATTTTCTGCGAAGCGAATCACGGAGAAGTTGTGTCCACCTCTGATGCGGGACATGTAGTCCTGAGTGGCAAAAACGTGAAATCCTGCTCTAGCACCAGCGCGCACCAAGGCAGAACCAAGAGACTGCATACCCTGACCGGCTGCTCCACCAACAATAATCGTGAGGTCCATTCTCCACACCCTTTCTGAGAAAACTCTTGATGCAAGGCTATTACCCGTCAAAGTGTCTGTAGAAACTCAGGTCCACCGTAACACCTTTCTTCAGCTGTTCGTCCTCATTCGTTAGACTCTCCGCCAGAATGGGTAACATCTCTTTTAGGGCAGTTTTGTGCATATTATGTAGGGTACCCTTTCCCACGGGTAAAAGAGGTCTTGCTTTGGCAAGCATAGAAGTGATAAGTACCAATAGGTATACCAATCTCGGTCACTTGTTCTGATCTCTTTTCAACAAAATACACTTTAGGAGCGTGACTAAGCCTATGAAGGTAGTACTTGATGGAAAAACTCTTGATGTTTCACCAGGTACGAAGGTCATTGATATTGTAGAGCCCGGAACGCTAGCCTGTATCGTTGATAACTACTTGGAGAGCCTTAACTACGAGATCCACAGCGAAGTTGAAGTTAAGAGCGTGTCTCTTTCTTCCATTTTGGGGCAGCGAATCTTTGAACGGAGCCTTGTTTTCGTTCTAGTCCGAGCTACCAGAGAACTGTATCCAGATGCCAGAGTGGTGGTAAGGCACGCTATCTCCAATGGCATCTTTGTGGACATTAAAAATATCGGTCAGGCTATGAGTCCTGCGGTAGCAAAAACCATCGCGCAAAGAATGCGGGAGATCATAAGCAGCAACGAACCGTTTGTAAAAGAGATCGTAAGAAAACGTGAGGCAGAGAAGTTTTTCTTGGAAGACGGTCAGATGGATAAGGTAGAACTGCTCAGGCAGAGACCTGAGGAGTACGTTCCCATTTACAGCCTTGGCTGGTATAAGGACTACGCCCATCTACCGGTAGTTTCTCATGCTGGTCTTTTGCAGGACTTCGATCTGAAGTTCTACCTGCCGGGTGTCATTCTGATTCTGCCTAGCTATTTTCACGGAGGCAAGGTCGGCCCGTACATGGAGCAACCTAAACTTGCCCAGGTCTTTTCCGAAGAGGAAAAGCGAGCGGAGATCCTGGAAGTCTCGGATGTCACATCGCTGAACCGCCAGATCAAGACCGATCCAAAGAAGCTCGTGCTGATTTCCGAAGCACTGCACTCCAGGAAAATCACCGAAGTGGTGAACAGCATCCTCGAAAATCCCGAAAAGCGCTTAATTCTCATCTCCGGTCCGTCAGGCTCGGGCAAGACGACCCTCTCACACCGCCTCCTCTATCAGCTGCAGGCGTTAGGGCTAAAGCCCGTTTCGATCTCTCTCGATGACTACTTCATCGACAGGGACAAGACGCCCCTTGACGAAGATGGACAGCCGGATTTTGAGAACATCAGAGCCATTGAGCTGGATCTATTTAACGATCATTTAGCAAGGCTTATGCAGGGCGAAACTGTAGAAACGCCCATCTACAACTTCAAACTCGGCCGCAGAGACGAAAGGACCAAAACTCTCAAAGTGGATCCCGATTCGCCCATAATCATTGAAGGTATCCACGGCTTGAATGAAGAGCTCACCGAAGCCATTCCCAAAAACCATAAGTTCAAGATCTATATCAGTGCCCTCACCCAGCTGAACATCGACGACCACAACAGGGTACCCACGACAGATGCGAGGCTTTTCAGGAGGATCGTCCGGGACAACAGATCCAGAGGACACGATGCCCTCACAACCCTCAGAATGTGGCCAAAGGTTCGTTTGGGAGAAGAGAAGTACATCTTCCCATACCAAGAAGAGGCAGATGTGATGATCAACTCATCGCTTCCTTACGAGCTTGCAGTACTCAAACCCTACGTAGAGCCGGTCCTTGAAAAAGTCGATCGCAGAGAACCGGAGTTCTGTGAAGCCCAGAGACTCCTTTCCTTCCTGAGGTATTTTGCAGTTTTGAGCGACGAATACATTCCCAACACTAGCTTCTTGAGGGAGTTTATCGGCGGAAGCGTTTTCGAGGACTAAACGCCTGTCTAGCGGCAGGGTATAGCCTTCTGCTGTGGAAGTAATTGCTTGTAGTAAGCGGCAAGCAGTTAAAATGCGGAAGGAGCGATTTGCTTTGAAGGCGCGGGATGTTGCAGGGTTTTTCCGAGAGCTGACACCTGAAGTGTATACCAGAGAGACGTGTGATGGTTTCAAGTTTGGGGATCCCGAAAAACCGGTGAAGAAAATTGGCGTCACTTGGATGGCATCCATGGGAGTTATTCATGAAGCTATCCGCCGCGGTGTGGACATGATCGTCACCCATGAACCTACATTCTACAATCATTGGGACAAAACAGAACATCTAGAAAACGACGCGGTCTACGCTGTAAAGAGAGCACTATTGGAGGAGCGGGGAATCCCAGTTTACAGAGTTCACGATGGTTGGGATTTCTACCCCGAGTACGGTATTTTGGACAGCTTGGCAAAAGCGTTGGGTTTGGAGCGTGTTGCAGGGCAGACCATGAAGATTAGAGTTTACGAATGCCCCAACATCCTTCTGGGAGACCTAGCGTTAAAGGTCAAGCATGATTTGGGACTCAAAGCTGTGCGCTATGTTGGCGATCCCGAAATGGAGGTTACCCGCATAGGCCTAGGAATAGGATCTCTGGGTCTTTGGGAAAACCTTAAAGAGGCCATGAGTCTGGAAGCAGACTGCCTGATCTGCGGGGAAACCATCGAGTGGCAGACCGCCCGATACTCTGAGGATTCTAGCGTAGCCCTGATGCCTATCGGCCACTCCAACAGCGAAAATCCCGGCATGAAAAGCCTTGCAGAGTTTATGAAAGCACGTCTCCCAGAGCTGGAGATCGAGTATATTGAAACGCCCGATCCATTCATCTATGTGTAGGATGAGGGAGGACAGCAAATGGCAAGTGATTTTACTGCAAAAATGGAAGAGATCATCAGTAACATCAGGACCTATGAAAAGGACAATATCCACCGAGCTGCAGAGATTCTAGCAGATACCGTAAAGGCCGGCGGGACTCTTTACACCTTCGGTACCGGCCATTCTTTCAGCGTGGCACTTGAGGCCGTGGGCAAGAGGGGAAGTCTAGAAACCGCAAAGCTCCTCGATGAACACATACCGAACTTGGCAAGGTTTGAGAGGCTGCCTGGGCTGGGGCCGGTGATTCTGAAAAACTACGACCTTAAACCCACTGACACGGTTTTTGTAGTTTCCAATTCGGGAAGATACCCGCTCACAGTGGAAGTGGCTGCGGAAGCGAAAAAAAGAGGTGCTAAGGTCATCAGCATCTCTGCTCATGCGGTAAAAAAGGAACTTCCGTCCCTTGCTGAGAGCGGTAAGTACCTCTCTGACGTGAGCGATGTGGCCATCGACAACCACGGTTTGAGCTCGGATCTTTTGGTGGACATTCCCGAATACGGTCTGAAAGTAGGTTCTCCGTCGACTCTTACGGGGATCTACATCTACTACCTGATTTTAGAAAAAATGGTGGATCTTTTAGTCGAGAGTAAAGTGAGGCCACCGTTAATTAAAGGATAGAGAATGAATGAAAGCAGTTTTAGTTGCGCTCAACGCTAAATATGTACAGTCAAATCTCGCGGTCTATGCTCTGCGTACATCATGCAGGAATCAGGGCATAGAGTGCGAGATCTATCAGAGCAATGTGAATGAATCCATCGAAGCCCACCTCTACGAAATCGTCCGGAAAAAGCCCGATGTAGTGGGCTTTTCCTGCTATATCTGGAATATTGCGGTGGTGGCTAAGCTGATGGAAGACCTGAAAAAGCTTATGCCAGATCTGATCATTGTTCTAGGAGGGCCCGAAGTCAGCGAAGCGCCTGAGGAAGCGCTCGAAAAGTACAAACCAGACTATGTAGTACAGGGACCGGGTGAGGCCGCGTGGCCGGAGCTCCTGTTCAGTATAAAACAGGGAATTCCCCCTGGAGAACGGGTGCTGAGCCGACCGGTCAGCATCGCAGAAACGCCCTTTCCGTATCTGGATGAAGACGATCTGGAAAACCACTTGGTGTACTATGAAGCCTCAAGGGGTTGTCAGAACCGCTGTGCCTACTGCTTGTCTTCGGTAAACCGGAAGTTGGAGTTCCGCCCTTTAGAGCTGGTGTTTGCAGACCTAAAAAAGCTGTGGGATAAAGGCGTGCGTCAGGTTAAGTTCGTGGATCGGACTTTCAACCTGCACAGAGAAAGGACCCTTGCCCTTTGGAAGCATCTGTTGGAAAACTATCCCACCGGCAACTTCCACTTTGAGATCGCAGCAGACAGGATCTCCGAAGAAGAGTTGGCGTTTTTAAAAACAGTGCCACCAGGTCTGTTTCAGATGGAAATCGGAGTGCAGTCTACCTATCCTCCAACCCTTGAAGCGATTAGGAGGAAAACCGACACCGAGAAGCTACTTGAGCGGATCGCCCAGCTCAGCCAGGATACAGACGTCCTGGTATATGCCGATCTCATCGCAGGTCTCCCCCACGAAAGTTACGAGAGGTTTCTCCAAAGCTTCAAAGATGTGATGAGAGCCCGTCCGAACAGGTTGCATCTAGGGTTCTTGAAGCTTTTGCCAGGAACCTATCTCAGGGAGCATGCACACGATTTAGGGATTGTCTATTCTCAGTACCCGCCGTATGAAGTCTTAAAGACGAAGGATATCTCCTTTCTGGAACTGAATGAACTGAAAGGCCTGGACTATGTGGTAGATCGCTACTATAACAGCGACCTTTTCCAGGAGACCTTTAGAGCCGTGCCTGATGCAGGTGAGTTTCTCCTTTGCCTTACTGCAAGGCTGAAGGCTACAGGCCATCTTTTCACCCGCATGAAGCTGGAGTCGTTCTACCAGATCCTGTACAAAGAGTTTCCCGAGCTTGGGGATTTCGTGCTCCTGGATTTCCTCAAACAGGGTCTGAGCCGCCAGCTTCCGTCATGGTACAGAGGAGATGTTGAGGTTGCTGCAGACATAGAGCGGCCAAAGGAGTTGCCCGAGAAAAATCCAGTGGTCTTTTTGCACCTATCTGATGATTTGCGGAGGGTCTTCGGGGCGGAAACCGTTGCATTAGTGATGGGCATGCCCCACATTGACAGAAGGTGCCAGGAGATCGTGAAGATAGGTTAAAAAAAGCTGCCTTTTAAAGGCAGTTTTTTTAATGGGGTTTGAATTCCTCGATGTCTTTTGCCAGATCCTTGAGGACATTTGCTGTTTCAATGAAGCTCTTTTGCTCTTCCAAACTAAGAGGTAGGTCGATTAGTCTCTGGATGCCTCCTGCACCAACCACTGCAGGCAGTCCCATGCTGACATCGGTAACGCCCAGGTAGCCATCTACATAGGTTGACACAGTGAGAACCGAGTTCTCGTCACCGAGAATGGCCTCAGTAATCCTTGCCAGAGTCAGGGCAATGGCGTAATACGTTGCGCCTTTCTTTTTAATGACCTCCATACCAGAGTCACGGACCCGCTCGAACAGTTCCACACGCTTTTCTTCTTCGCAGATACCGTCGCAGACGCTGCAGTAGATGGCCAGTGGAACTCCAACGACATTTGCCAGGCTCCACACGGGGATCTCTCCCTCGCCGTGCTCGCCGATAATCTCAGCGCTGATGCTTCGAGCTTCGATGTTGCAGTTTTGCGCCAGAGCATACTTGAATCTTGCTGTGTCTAGGAGAGTGCCAGATCCAAAAACTTTGGATTTAGGTTGTTTTGAGACTTTTTGAGCGGTGAGTGCCATAAGATCAACGGGGTTTGTGGCAACTACTATGACCGGGTCTTCCGCATATTTGTTGAGATGTGTAACAATGTCTTTAATAATCCTGGAGTTTGTGTGAATCAAGTCTCTGCGGCTTTGCCCTGGTTTTCTGGGTAGTCCTGCTGTGATCAAAACCACTTCTGCATCTTTAGTGTCTTCATAGGTCCCGGCGTAGATTTTGGCCGGTTTCATAAACGGCATGCCGTGATTGATATCTAAAGCTTCACCTTCAGCTTTGTCTCTGTTGATGTCGATAATAACCAGTTCGGAAACCAGTCCCTTGACCGCCAGTGTGAATGCAGTGGTAGCACCGACCTGTCCTGCACCAATGACAGCCACTTTATTTTTCTTTATCACGCGAATCCCTCCCAACTTTTAATAATATACCACGAGTGGAAAACTGCTAAACTTTCATGAGCGCGTGCAAGTCTTGTCACAGCAAAGTCTGAACAGGCCTTACCCAAAACGGCTATTTGAACAGTCTACCCGTTCCAGACTACTATTAAAATAAAAGATTAAATCTCGTTTTCAAATTAACTATAAAGGTTAGAGAGCAAAGCTTAGAGAATATTACAAAATACAAGGTAAACTCTATGCTGGAAAATACTAGAACCTAGTTTTAAAAGATTTCTTGCAAGAGACGCCTAAGTTGGTTATAATTGTTGTAAATAGTAATCATTACTAACTAGTAAGAAGGTTGGTGACGACATGCTTAGTAATGAGAGTGTGAAGACCACTGGTCTAGACGGAAAGAACATGGCGTCCGCTGGGTTGAGAACTGAGCTGTTTGATCACTATCGCGAGTTGGTCCCAAGACTGGTAAGAAGGTTTTTGGGCAAAGGGGAAAGCTACGAAGACTTAATGCAAGTCGGTTACCTTGGTCTTCTAAAGGCTATCGACCGGTTTGATCCCGAACAAGGGAATTCTTTTGTAGCATACGCGACACCAACTATTCAAGGCGAACTGAAAAGGTATTTTCGAGACCGAGCATGGAGGTTAAAGATTTCCAGAAGAAACAAGGAAAGGGCTCTACAGGTTAAAGACTTTATCGATAGATACATGAGAACAAATGGGCATAAACCTTCAAGCGACGTGATTGGTACAGAGATGAACCTCACTCAGGAAGAAGTAAGCGATGCCCTACAGATACTAGAAAACTTCTATACATTAAGTCTGGATGCACCGATTTCCTCGGATCCTGAGACCGACGACCTCGGTTCCCTTTACGGTGAGTACGATGCAGGTTTTGACAGCATCATCGACCGTCAGACTCTGGATCTGGCAATGCAGGAGCTCCCTGAAAGACAGCAGGAGATCCTTAGGTTGCGCTACTACGAGATTATGCCGCAGCGGCAAGTAGCAAGCCTTCTTGGAATTTCTCAGATGCATGTCTCACGTCTTGAAAGACAAGCACTTGATAAGTTGAGAAAGATCTTATAACAAAAGCACATAAGGAGCTTAGCCGTGCGGCTAGGCTCTTTTTTATGCGGGAAACCAACACAGTCTTTATGCGCTAAGAAAGCGGTCTGCTCCACATGTGGGTAAAGCACTCTCCTCAGGGCAGACTAGTTGGAAGAAGGGAGGCGAGCCCATGGATAAGCGGCTTTTTTTGGTGGGCCTCATAGAGGGCGATCTGCAAAGAAAAGCCCTTCTTCTGCAAAAACTTTTTGCAGAAAGATACGGGCTTTACAAAAGCAGCTTACCTCAGCTGCACATTACCTTAGAGATAGTTGAAGAGCAAAGCAACCTCGAATTCATCCAGACTGCGGTGATGGAAGCTGCAGGTGAACTCGAAAGATTCCCGGTCCGTGCAACGGGCTTTGCTTGCTTTCCTCCGCCGTACAAGTCAGTGGGGCTTTTGATTGAAAAAAGCAGGGAAATCGAACGGGCAGCGGAGACTCTGAGAGAACATCTGGCAGAGAGGGGGATAGAGTCAGTGCGGCCTTTCGGAACCCAGTTCATCTACCACCTGACTTTGGCGAACACTTTCTTGGCGGATAACCCATGGAATGAAAAAGAGTTTCTGGAAGCGTGCAGTATCGTTGACAGAGTCAAAGCACCTCTCAGTCTTGTCGGAACTGTTAACGAGATCGCTATCTGGAGGCCTTTGAAAGACGCTGAAGAAATGGTGGTAAGTTCATTTGCCCTGTCAGAAGCAGGTGCGGTGTCGAAGCTGCGCTAGATTAGCAAGGAGATGAAAAATTGTAGGAGCACGGGAGCCAACATGGACAGGACCGCTCCAGAAATGAAAGCTGCAATGGCGGTTTTCGGTCCTGCAGCTTTCAAAATCACAGGAAGGGTGACATCCATGCTTGTTGCACCAGCAGGCGCAAAGGTCAGCGCTTTTATGTCATCACCTTTAAGTTTTGAACTTGCCAAGAGAGGCGCGAGAATGAAGGTGAAAAGCTCCCTGGAGAGATTCGCTAGAAAGGCTGTAGCGCCGAGCTCTTCAGACACCAGATTGCCGATTAAAGGCGCAGATAGGCTGTACCAGCCAAATGCAGAGCCAACTGTCACCGTTTCCAGGACTCCCGTTGGCAGAATCAATCCGGCAGCCGCCGCACCAAAGAGACTGCCCAAGGCGATAAGTATGGGGTACACGAGGAAGGAAGCACTCTCTCTAAGATGCTTGAAAAATTCCTTGTCCCGGCCGAATTCGATACCAACAAAAAACATCGTTATAAGCAGAAAAACGGAGATCACAGGGTCCACTAATGACGAGTATTTGGGATAAATGAATCCAATGATACCACCAAAAACGGTTGCTGCGATGATTTTAACTGTCACGACTCTTCCTCCCCAATAGATACAACCAAACGAACAGAAGACTTCCTGAAACTGTAAACATACAGATCACTAGAGCGTTCAAGCCAAGTGCACTCAAGTTTTTTACAACCTCAGGGTTTGAACCTACCTTATAACCTAAGGCTCCAAGCATTAACAGGAGAATGCCACTGGAGATGCGGCTGGTGGCATTGGCACCGATCTTTAGCTTTCTCCCGAAAATGAATCCCAAGACAATAAAAAGCATACAAAGGAGCAGAAAGTTCACGAAACCACCCCGATCAGCAGATTTTTTTCACGGAATGAGTACGAGCAGAGCAGCGTTTGCAGGAAAACTCCTAACGATAGATAATACTTCTATTATAAACGAAATTTGCTAGGGGGGGGTTAATTTTGCGCAAAACGGTTCTAATGCTAGCAATCATACTTATCGTAAGCGTAGTAGGAGCTGCTGTTGAGATCACAGCATGGATTACCTACGGGGGCCTTATGGGGCAAATCCTTCAAGAACTCATTGAAGAAGACTTCACTCCGTCAACAGGGATCAAGGTAAACTACCAACCTTATATGGTAGACTCAGCGTTTTTCCAAAAAGCGCTTTTGGCACTTGCCACCGGTGATGCGCCGGATGTTATGACTCTAGGAGCAGCTCAGGTTATCGACCTGGCTATTCGCGGAGCTATTTTGGACCTGTCCGAATTCCCGGATTTTGATGAAGCTATTGCAGATATCTACCCAGGAGTCATGACCGCTCTAACCTTTAAGGACCACGTTTTCGGTGTTCCTTTTGAGATGGGTTGGACTCAAGCTTTCTACCGCACTGATATTTTCAGTGATTTAGGCATCAGCGTGCCAAATACATGGGATGAGTTTAAGGCGATAATCCCTAAGATTCAAGCTCAGGGCAAGGATCCATGGCTGTCCACTATCGGCAACACCGCTGACGGTCATGTTCGTGCTTTCGTTCCGTTCATCTATCAAAGAGGAGCGGATCTCTTCACGGAAGATGGTCTGAAGTCGAATCTGGATTCGCCTGAAGCCTTGGAAGCATTCAAACTCTTCACTTCGTTTTATACCGATTACAAACTGCCCATGGAGCTGCCAGAGGTTCAGGCTTTCATGAGCGGTGACTCGCCCTACATGGTGACTCTGAACTGGATTTACGCTCAGATTATCAGGACTCAGCCTCAGCTGCAGGGCAAGTGGACTATTGCTCAGGCCCCAGGTACTGTGGGTAAGGACGGCAAGTTGGATCGTACTGTTCCTATCTCAGCATTTGCCTTTGCCATTCCCAAGAGCAACAAAGACGAAAAAGTTCAAGCTGCTTGGGAGTTCCTTAAATGGATTGCTTCCGATAGAGTACAAAAAGAGTTCCAGAAACGGATCTATGAGTCGCCAGAAGAGTGGTATCTAGTGTTCGGTACCAGAGGTACTGCCAACTCCGAGATCTTCCCAGAACTCGAGAGAGCAGTCATCGACGCTGCCCTCAGTGAGTCCCGCGGATTCACACCAGTCGTGGGCGGATATCAAACCTACCGTTACCTCAGCTTTGCCTTTTCGAGAGTGGTAATGCAGAACGCAGATCCAGAAGCAGCTCTTCTGGAAGCAGCTAAAGAATCCAACTTGGAACTTTCCAGAAAGCAGAAGGAATTCGAGAGGTTTGTCTCTAAACTGTAAAAATAAACTCCCCCGCGACCCCGGGGGAGTTTTCAGAATTTAACATTAGGCTGTAGAAAGGGAAATATAGGGTTTTCACCTTAATAAGGTTTATGTTTTGATTTTTCGGGTATAATCAAAAGGTAACAGATATTTTAAGTTAAGGAGGATGTCACATGGAAAAATGGGTTTGCTCATTATGCGGGTGGGTATATGATCCAGCAGTAGGCGATCCAGACGGTGGTATTGAACCAGGCACACCTTTTGAGGATCTTCCAGACGATTGGGTATGTCCGCTCTGCGGCGCACCGAAAGAGGAGTTCGAAAGAGAGTAAGAGGATAGACTCCAACATCGTACTTAAAACGTGGTACACAAAAATGGGTGACTGCAGCAGCAGGCACCCATTTTTGTGTTGCTTTTACACCCAGTTCCGCTAAAATATTCCTATGCTAACTGTACAGAGGTGTAACTATGAAGCTTCCTAAGTTCTATCTTCGCAGAATCTGGCGGACGATTATGGAATTTGAGATGTTGGAGAAAGGCGATAAAGTCGTTGTTGGTCTTTCCGGTGGGAAAGACAGTCTGTTTCTCCTGTATGCTCTGAAGGTCATCCAAACCAACTCGAAGTTCCCTTTTGAACTGGCTGCAGCCACAATCGATTTGGGTTTTGGCGAGATCAATGAACCATATCTCAGGGAGTACTGCGAAAGACTTTCTGTGCCCTTCTACTTGGAAAAGACAGATATTGCAGCTATCGTAGAAGAAAAGGCCGAAGAAAAAAGTCCCTGCAGCACCTGCAGCTTTTACAGGCGCGGTGCTTTGGTCAAAGTGATGCAGCGTGAGGGTAAAAATGTGCTAGCCCTTGCACACCACCAAGACGATGCTGTGGAAACGTTTCTTATGAGCCTGTTGTACTCGGGACAGATCAAAACCTTTCTTCCTACCACATATCTGGACAAAAGCGGCATCAGAGTCATTCGGCCTTTAGTCTACCTTACAGAGGCGGAAGTTAAAGGCGGCCTGAAGTATGCTGAAGCCAAGCCTGTGAAAAACCCCTGTCCTTATTCGGGGAACACCCAGAGGGAGTATGTGAAGAACCTCTTAAAGACCCTGATCCGGGACAACCCCAATGTTTATACCCACCTACTTTCAGCTATGCGGGAGGGGAAGCATATCGAACTCTGGCCTAAAGTCAAAAGCCGCCAGGAGATGCACGAGCTTTACCTCCGGTATATGGGCGCAGTTGACAGGGATGACTATAACAGTTAAAATAAAGTTGATGTAGTTATGGTATTCCTCGTATAATCCCAGGAATATGGCTTGGGAGTCTCTACCAAGTGGCCGCAAACCGCTTGACTATGAGGGAGCAGCATTTAGTCTGTACACCTACCCAACTTTATAGCGTACGGGTCTGCCAACCCGGTTTGAAGCTATGAAGGTTCAGACTGTGATGTTTCTCCTTCATCTTCGCGAGGGAGGAAAGTAACAGGAGGTGGAACGGCTAATCATAACTACGTGGAATCGGAGTTAAGCTGCAGGCAAACCTGCAGCTTTTTTCATCGGATTGTATGGTGTCATTCCTTTAATGTTCCCCGAGTCTGTGTTAAGATATTACATGCAGAGAGACTTTAGTCTAACGAACAATTGTGCGGTAGAGGGGAGGCTTATAAATGAGTGCACCGACAAAAGAACAAAAAGTCAAATCAGTCCTTACTGTCTACCGCAATAGAGATCCGGTTTACGGCTATCGATATGTAGCAGATCCGTACTCAGGTTGCTCTCAAGGGTGTACTTATTGTCCTCAGCAGGATCAGACTGTTGAAATCAGCATCAATGCAGCAGAGGTGTTGAGCAGGCAATTAGCGAAAAAACCTCGCGAGACAGTTGGGATCGGCGACAAATGCGATCCCTACATGACATTGGAAAAGCACTATTTGATCACTCATGATCTGTTGCAGGTCCTTGTTGTTCAGGGGTTTCCTGTGCACATAGTTACTCGCAGCACATTAGTACTCAGGGATCGGAAGATCCTACAGGAGATAGCCACCAAATCAATGGCTGCAGTGACCTTCAAATTCTGCTCACCCTCGATAAGCGTGGCAAAGCATTTGGAACCTAATGCTCCATCGCCCATTAAGCGCTTCAGTGCGTTGAGCAGTTTGGCATCTAAGGGCATAACCTGCGGTATCAGCATATCGCCAATACTGCCGTTTATCGGTGACGATCAAAAGAGCCTGAAGCAGCTGGTTCTTGCAGCTAAAGAGTCAGGCGCAAGCTACGTTTTAAGAGCACCATTGACGCTCCCAAGCAAGCTCGATAAGGTGTTTTACGCTTTCTTGGAGAAGAATTACAGAGAATTGATTCAACCATACAGGTTCTTGTACGGTAAAGAGGGCAGGGTACCCGAGTCTTACTGGCGGCCTATCGACGAGATGATCGAAACCCTTGCCAGAGAACAAGGGCTCTGCACCGAAGCACCGTACTGGACGGAAGTGCAGTCCAAACAGCTGTCGCTGTTTTAAGGCATAAAAAGAGGAGCATTTTGTATGCTCCTCTTTTATGATGCTGCCGTATCTTTTTTGTCTTTGGAGTCAGTGATGTAGAAACCGTTTGTCTTATAGATAATACCAGATCCAGCAGAAATCAGCTTTTTGACGGTACTGCCGCATGTTGGGCAGTTCTGCAGGGGACTGTCGTTCATGTTTTGATAGTAGTCGAAGTTTCCGCATTTCGGACACTTATAGACATATGTTGGCATCTTAGGCACCTCCATGCGTTTCTAGATTCACTTTTGCGTTTAAAAGCAAGGCGGGGTTGGTCAACCCCTTTAAACTCTAATGATTATGATATTCCCTTTGTCCCAAAAAAGCAATAGTTTAAACGTAGCAAGCCTTCCTGACGTGTTCGGTGTACCTGTCCTGAAGCTTTTTGGCAATCTCGCCTGGAACGCCATTGCCAATCTTTAGACCATTAACTTCGGTAACGCTGAGCACTTCGTATCCGGTGCTGACAAGCATGACTTCGTCAGCTTCCAGAACTTCCTTTAAGGAGAACACTTTCTCCCCAAGAGGAATGTCGAGCTCGCCTGCGATTTCAATGACTTTCGCTCTGGTGATGCCCGGGAAGATGTATGGCGATAGTGGAGGGGTGTAGAGAGTGCCGTCTTTATAGTAGAAGATGTTGCTAGAGCCGCCTTCTACAACGCCTACGCCCGCCCGATCATAGAGCACGTCGTCGACGTTGTGGTCTTTAGCCTGCTGTTTTGCGAGGATATTTGCCAAAGCGCTCAAGGCCTTGATGTCGCAGTGAAGCCATCTGATGTCCGGAATGCTGATAACTCTCGCACCTTTCTGTCGGACTTCCTCAGGTGGTTTGGCTGCAGGCTGCGGGTTCATCACCAATGTGGGCTGAACGTTTTTTGGGAAGGAGTGTTGCCTAATAGCTCTGCCTCTCGAGATTTGCATGTAGATGTAGTCGTCTTTTAGGTTGTTGCGCTTGGCTGTTTCAAGTGCAATCTCTGTCAGCTCTTCTTTGGACCAAGGCAGATCGATCCTGATAACTTGCGCGCTGTGGATGAGTCTTTCAACGTGCTCTTCCAACAAAAACGGCCGATAGTTATACCAGTGAACTACTTCGTATACACCGTCGCCGAAGTTAAAACCTCGATCTTCGGCAGAGACAACTGCTTGGTCTGCAGGGACAAATTCACCGTTAACGTAAAAAATTCTTTCCAATCCAA
>LFRM01373610.1_pt2 | contig 31185 bp, 25 predicted proteins | sample 618341 | NCBI WGS metagenome assembly LFRM01 (sample SAMN03654438, study PRJNA283298) | anaerobic digester metagenome | isolation source: pool of bioreactors CSTR01a, CSTR02a, and CSTR03a thermophilic anaerobic... | place: Denmark: Kgs. Lyngby | collected 2014-05-21 | reverse complement strand
AAGAGATTTTTTCAAGAAAGATATTTTTCCCGATTGGTGGAGCCGGGGGACGCATTGCTTCAGCCGGTTCCAGCTGAAGGATCCCTTTACAGCCTTGATAGCCGGCAAAAAGAGTAAAGATTAGGGTTAAAAATATACTCATTAGTAAATAGGAAAAGGAGAATTCGGTACTGACTCCCGGGATAGAAAAAAACGTTTCATATAACGTGGTTAATGGCGCCGCCAGTAGGCTTCCGGATATGCCCCCTAGAATACCGCCACATAGACCTACGGTTAGAGCAAAAGAGAGATAATGGCAGAGGATTTCTTTTTGTGTATAACCGAAGGCTTTGAGAATACCGATTTGTCCACGTTGATTTTCGATGGTTCGTTTGAGCATGATATATAGAATGATACAGGCTACAGCCAGAAAAATCACGGGCATAGATTGGGACATTCCCTTTAAACTGGTTAATTCTTGGGTGAGGAGCATATGGCTCACTTGATCTTTGCGGGGGTACATACTTATTAATCCATAGGGTTTTAGTTTTGCTTTGAGATGTTCTTCAACCTCTTGATAATCTGCCCCTTGCTCTAAGGTGAAAACAAGATTATTTACGGTGGAGCTTTCGGCAAAAAGCATTTTCATCATATCATGAGGGAGGTAAGCGATACCAAAGGTTTCGGGGTTAGGAAAAAGGTCGCTGACATTTCTTAAGGCATAAATGAATTCCGGATTGTTACCGGTACCCATAATACGAAGTGTTCTTTTTTTGCCTTCTGCGATAATTTCCAGAGTATCGCCTAATTCTAAATTGTTGGCGACAAAGAATTTGCTGTCCACCCAAATGTTTAGGCTGTTATTATCTAAAGCTGAACCTTGCTCTAAAAACACGCCGTTAATCGGGTTTGTTTTTTTCGGGTCAATGGAAAAGAGGCGTAAATAAATATTCTCCTCACTATGTGAGGCTATTTTCTTTTTAGAGAAGGTATTCTTACTTGCGAAGTTTAGTACCTGTACTTCTTTGCTTAATCTACCTTCGATGTCCTTTATTCCTTCGATTGCTTGGAGTTTACTAACTTCGGATAAAGGCATGGCTTTGACTTCAGCAAAGCCGTCCGCAAAATTTTGCTCCCGGTAAAAGTTTTCTTGTGCTGAATACAGATTTTCTACAACAATGGAGAAAGCTGTAAAAAACATTAAACCGATAGTAATGATTACTACACAGGCAAAATAGGCTCCTTTATTCTCTTTTAAATCGCGGAACATTTTACGCCATAACATTACCAAGTCACCTTCTCTGGTGGGAGCGGATGTTCATTTTTCTCTATTCGCTTAAGCTGACCGTCCTTGAGATAAAAGATGCGGTCGGCAATTTTGGCAATAGCATTATTATGAGTTATTAAAATTATCGTTTTATTAAAATTACGACAATAATATTGCAGTAATTGTAAGACTTGAATACTTGTTTGGTAGTCCAATGCTCCTGTAGGTTCATCACAAAGGATAATTTCCGGATTTTTAACGATGGCTCTAGCCAGTGCTACTCTCTGTTGTTCACCACCCGAGAGTTGAGCAGGGAAATGAGTCGCTCTCTCGCCAAGTCCTACCTTTTCTAGCATTTCTAGAGGTGACAGAGGATTTTGGGCGATTTCCGCAGAAAGACAAACATTTTCATAGGCTGTAAGGTTGGGGATAAGATTATAAAATTGAAAAACAAAGCCAACCGTATGGCGACGAAAAAGGGTGAGTTTTTGGGGTGTAGCCTTATGAAGGGGCTGATCTTGGTAATACAGCTCTCCTGTACTGGCTTTATCCATGCCTCCGATTAGATTTAGCAGAGTACTCTTACCTGAACCGCTGGGTCCTAAGATTACAATAAATTCCCCCGGGTAAATCGCAAAATCAACTCCATGGAGAGCTTTAACTGTTACTTCTCCCATTTGGTAGAATTTACAGAGGTTTTTTGCTGTAATAATCGGTTTTGTTTGGGTAATCCACTTAGTTTTATTTGCGGTTTGCATTAGTTCACCCACTTTCGCAATGACATATAAAAGCACCTACTTATATTATTGTATATTAAATTTGTTATATTAGAAAGGTGACAATTATTTTTTCTCTCGGTAAATTTAATACATTATTATATAAAAATTAGAATTGATAAAAAATAAATAATATGGTATGATTAATTTGCTTAATTATCAAAAAGGAAGGAGAGATAAAAATGAGATTTGTAATAGGGGGCTTAAAGCTTGATCTTCCAACACTCCAACCTATATTTAGATTAAGTGATTTAAGCCAACGTATCAATGATTATCATGATGTATTGAAAAATGCAGTTGAAATTATTAACACATCTAATCTACCCAATAAAGCAGAGAGAATTAAAAGAGTGGAAGAAATTTTAACTCCATATTATAATGTGGGAATTTTACCGGCAGAAGATGATTTAATCCATCTTCAATTAGTCAAAAAAGCGGCTAAAATTGCTGAACAAGAAGGATTAGTTGAAAATTTTGTTAGGGAAATAGAGGCGGAAATCGTAAAAAAGGAACAAGAATGTCGTGAAGTTTGGGCTAAGGAAGGATTAAACCCGCAGGATAGACAAGCAAAAATGAAAATTTATAAAATTATGGACGATTATATGGATAAAATTAAAAGAGAAGTAATTGGGGGAGGATCCAGTAATTGGAGAGAAAGTTTAGATTCGCTGATCAAAGAAGCAAATAGAAGAGGGATAAAAGACGAACTATTATTTATTAATTCTTGTGAAAACAGCAGAAAAGTTTATGAAATTTATAATGATTTAGCAGCTAGGGAAAATCGCGGACTAGACCAAATTTTAGCAGAAGCTAAAGAAAATAATACAGATACAGGAAGAACTTTTTCCGGCAATCGAGATTCTCTTGCTCGTGAAACGAATAAAAATGCTCCGAGTAAAGAAGACAGATTTTAATAAATAACAATAACTACAAAAATGAGCAACAACCCAATCCCAAATTAATGTTTAAATTGGTTGTTGCTTATATGTATATATAAGGAAATAATAAATTTTTAGAAGAAAAGAGAGGTTGAGGTAAATTGAAAAATGTCGTACAAGGATTTCTCAATAGATTAGGCAGTACTAATAGTGTAGAAGATAAAATAGAATATCCGGACGATCATTATGAAATAACCAAGGATCCCAAAGAAAATTTATATAAATTTGAGGATGCTTTAGAAATTATCAAGAAAAAATATCAAGCTTATAATTTTGAAGCGGCTTTTAAAGAAAAATTTGGGGAAGAATTAAGTCCTGATGATTTTCAATATAATGAGAGAATAGAGGAATATTGCGCTAGGAATAATGTTTCCAAAGAAAGTTTGGATGAATTTAGGAAAGAGAGATTGAAAATAAGGGAACTTGGTAATAGGAAAATTTTTGAGTTTGTTACTCATGCAGAAGCTTTGCTCTATTATAGAGGAGAAGTTTGTCCCGATTATATGTTGAGTAAATTAGCAAGAATAGAAAAATTATATGGAAATAAGGAAAGAGCGGTAAAGTTTAATCAACTGTTAGAAAAAGCCAGAGCAGAAAAAACCAAGATTAAAGAGGGAGCAAAATGGACGCTTTTAAAGCATGCTGCTAATATTATTTTAAATAACATTGCACCCTATGGAAAAACACCGGCAATTAAGGAAAATTGGGTTAGAGTTGTTGATTTAGTTGCAGAAAAATTACGGGCAAAAGGAATAGATATCATTGAGGATGGTCATAGTCAGGAAATTTATGAATGTTTGCATAGGGTAATAGAGGAGCAGCGTAAAACAGGAATAGAGAGTTTAAGTATAGATCAGGATAGAGCAACAGAAGGGGAACTATCACAGAAACCGGTTCAGACAAGTCAGACAAGAAAGAGTTTTGAACGCGAAATCAGGTAGTTTAGTGGTTGACAGTTTTTCAATTTCTAGTTTTCTAATTTTTGCCGGCAATTATTGCAGTAACCATAGATCTCAACATGATGGTTTATAGGAAGAAAATCAGTATCACTTTTAATGTATGTTTCTAATTCACCAAAAGGACAAAAGGGTAAGGGTATGGTTTTATAGCATAAAGTACAAACCATGAAATGGTGATGGGAACCTTGTCCACGTAGTTTGTATTTGGTTTCTTTATTATAAGATATTTTTTCAACAATACCATTTTCCGTAAGAACTTCTAGGTTTCTATATACTGTAGAGAAATTCGTTTTTTTGCTTTTCTTTTTGACGAGGTTAAAGATTTGTTTGGCATTAAGGAGTTTTTGTTCAGATTCTAAGAAGATTTTTAGCATACTTTTACGTGCCGGAGTTAGTTTGAACCCTTTTTCTTTCATGGTTTGATATATTTGTTTAAGTTGGTCATTCATCAATAATCACCTCGATTTTATGCTTTAGGGGTGTATTTTTTTAAACAGCAATATTATTAGAAAAATAATTACCGAGGAGAGAACAATCGCTCCACCAGGGGCAAGTCCCAAGTAAAAGGAAGTAACAAGTCCAATTAAAACAGAAAGAATACCAATTAAAACAGCAAATAGTAAGGTTTGTTTAAATCCGCGCGAGAGAAGCAGACTTGCGGCCACAGGTACTATCATCAGAGAGGAAATAAGTAGTGCTCCCACGATTCTCAAACCAATGGCAATGACCATAGTGGTTAGAAACAGCAAGAAATAATTAAAGCGCTCAACGGCAATTCCGGCTAAACGTGCACCTTCTTCATCAAAAGTCAAGTAGAAAAATTCACGATAATAACGGATGATCACGAGAATTGAGAGGAAAGATAAAAGTCCGATTAGCAGGATATCTTGATTAGATAAGGTGATGATACTGCCAAAAAGTAGTCCTGTGACGCTGGTATCAGAAGCATTAGTAAACTCCATCAGGACAACAGCTAAGCCTAATCCGGCGGACATAATAATAGCTAAGGATAGTTCTGCATAGTTGGGGAAGATCTTTCTTAATTTTTCTAAAACAAAAACAATCAAGATAGAAACCAAAAGAGCAAAAGGAAGTGGGCTGATTCCCCACAATATACCTAATAAAACACCGGCTAAAGAGGTATGTGCTAAGGTTTCGCCGACCATAGAAAGACGACGGAGAACTAAAAACGTACCAATACTGGGGCATAGGCCTCCCACTAACAGTCCGACGACAAAAGCTTTTTGCATAAAGGTATATTGCAAAATTTCAGGCATTTCTATACCACTCTCCAGTTATCTTTCGGTATTTCTGTTATTTTCCTTCGGTCAACATAAAGAAAGCGGGAGGCATAGTCGAGAATAGAGTTGGGGTCATGTGTTACAGTAATTATAGTGAGGCCCTCTTGGTGGAAATTATGAAGAAGCTCATACAGTTCGTCCTGGGCTTGAATATCCAGATTGTTGGCCGGTTCATCTAAAAATAAAATTTGCGGATTGTTAAGAAGTGCTCGTGCCAGAAAGACACGCTGTAGCTGTCCGCCCGATAGTGTGCCCAGTAATGAATTGCTTTTTTCTTGAAGCTTTACTTTTTTTAATACTGCCTTTATTTGTCCGGTCGGGTCGCCGTTCTGAAAGAAACTCTTTTTATTAGTTAATTCTAAAATTTCTTGTACTGTAGCAGGAAAGCTTTGATTGAAGGAGGTTTTTTGCGGGAGATAACCGATAAGCGGTGATGCTATTGAGGATGTGCCAATTTTTATAGTACCTTTTTGTGGTTTTAAAAGACCTAGCATAATTTTCAGAAGGGTAGTTTTGGCAGAACCATTTGGTCCTAGTATTACGACGAAATCACCGGTATATATTTCCAGATTAGTATCTTCCAGAACCGGCGGATTTCCCGGATAGGCAAAAGTAATTTTATCTAAGGATATAATTTTTTCTTTCATGGCTTGTACTCCAATGCTAGTTGCAGATTTTTTAAGTTTTCTCTCATAAGCTTAAAATAGTCTTTTCCTTCTTGTATTTCTTTTTCGCTAAGGCTTCCCAGTGGATGGAGTTGAAGTACAGTTGCCCCGGTTTCCGCAGCAATAGTCTCGGCTACTTTGGGACTGAAGAGTGCTTCAGTAAAAAGATATTTGATCTTTTCATTATGAATCAGTTGGCAGATTTCTTTAAGCTTCATTGAGGAAGGTTCAGCTTCTGCATTAAGACCCATAATGGGTATTTGTTCCAGGTTATATTCATGGCAGAGATAGTTGAAGGCTTGATGTGTGACGATAATTTTTCTTTTCTCACATTGAGCCAAAGTGTTTTTATAATCCTGAATAAGTTCGGTAATTTTATCTTGAAAACTTTGGAAGTTTTTTTCATAAAAAGCAGTATTTTCAGGGTCGATTTGGATTAGAGCCTGAAGAATATTTTCTCCAATGGTTAAAGCACATGATGGACTTAACCAGGTATGGGGGTCTGGCATTTCGTTTTCTTTGATTAAAGTTACCCCTTGATTAGCGTTAATCATCAGTGGGGAGCTTCCCTGTAAGGTAGTGAGGAGATTATCTAAATAAGGTTCCATTCCTGCACCATTATAAAGAAAAAGGTCAGCCTTACTGATGTCAGCCAGAAGTTTACTGGTGGGTTCAAAGGAATGTGGTTCAGCTCCGGCAGGAGTAATATTTATTATAGTGATTTTATCTCCCCCAATTTTTTTAGTGAAATCATAAAGAGGATAAATTGTGGTGTAGACAATTGGTAATGATGATTCGGGAACTGTAGTACGCAAAGTACAGCCAAAGCTAGTTAAGATAAGGGATGTGGCTAGAATAAAGACAAAAAATAATTTAATCTTGTACTGATTAAACATAGCAACCCTCCTAAATGCAAAACATTTGCATTTAACATTATAACCTCTTTTTATTTTTTTAAGCAAGTATTCTTAAAAAATGCTTTTAAATTTACAAGTAAAGTTATTAATAATGTGGAAAATTGACAAAATAATAACAAAGGGGATAAAATAAAGACAAATAAAAAGGCTAGAAAGGATGTGACTGCATGAAATCTATTAAAAAAATTTTTTCAGATTTAAGAAATATGAAAGCTCGGGAAAATAGATTTTTAGTTAAATCAGATAGTAAAGACAAAAATGATAAATCGAATGAAAAACTTAAGAAAGGTTTGGAAAGAGGCTAAGATGAGATGGAGGTCTTAAGATGAGTATTTTCGAAAACTCATTTAAACTTTTAAAAAAGTTTAAATTAGGCAAAAGTAAATTCGAAATTAATGTTCACAATATTGAATATCCTGAAAGCTATTATCAGCCCACAAAAGATTTGAAAGAAATTTTGTTAATGTTTGATGATGCAGTAAAAAATATTAACAAGAAATATAAGGCTTATAGTTGTGAGGAATTATTTAAAAATAAGTTTGGAGAAGAATTAAGTGAAGTAGATTTTATTTATCCAGAAAGGATTGAAGCATATAGTCAAAGGAATAATGTTCCTATTGACCTTTTAAAGGAATTTGATTCAGAAATCAGACCGTTGAGGGAGGAAGTTTGTAAGGGAATTTACGAAGAGATAACCTTACATAAGTGTATAGCCTTGTATAAATATGGTGATAATTCAAATTATATACTTGATCAAATAGCAAAATATGAAATGATCTATGGAAATAAAGACAAAGCCAAGATGTTTAAAAAAATGTCGGTTGAGATAGCAAGAAGGATCAAAAAAGAGGAAAGAAATGAGCTAATCAATAATATTAAAAATTATATGGGGAATTTTTTCAGTAAGATTATTAAAACTAAGACTAAAGAACAGCCTAATATTGATCATGAAAAAAGTTATTCTTCAAGGGTAATTTCAGATAATAAAAAGAGAGTTTTACAAGGTATGATAGCGGTAATAGAGGGTGATATTAATCCTTACGGCAAAGAGCCGGAATATCAAGAAAATTGGCTGCGAACTTTTCAGATGTTAAATGATGAATTAAGTAAAAGTGGTATAGATCTTAACTGTGAGGATAACAAAGATAATGATAAATTAATAGGTGAGGCTTGGGCGAAGATATGTAATCAAGTTAAAAACGAAAAGAGTTTAACCTATTATGCAAAATTGGTTGAGGAAGCTCAAGCAAGGAAAGCAGAGAAAAGTCAGCCGGAAAATGAGATAAGTCACACAACAAGAACTAATAGTGAGCCGGTAAGGAGTTAGGTGAAAGAAAAAGATTAGGTAAAATAAAAAAACAAGGGAATAAATCCCTTGTTTTTTGGTCTTTGTTTTTCTTTTTTAGTTTTTTGTCAGATTTTTACAAGTATGAGCTTGGATTAACGGGGTCTCCGTTCTTTCTTACTTCAAAGTGAAGATGTGGTCCGGTACTATAGCCCGTACTACCAACCTTAGCGATAACTTGTCCTTTTGTCACCTGTTGTCCGACACTGACCAGTAATTTTGAGGCATGTGCATATAAAGTAACAAGATTACCGCCATGGTTGATCACGATCATATTGCCGTATGCATTATTCCAACCTGCTTGGATTACAGTTCCGTTCTCTGCGGCAACAATATTAGCTCCCTTAGGAGCACCAATATCCATGCCGGTATGCATTTTATTTTTTTTCAAGATAGGGTGAAAGCGCATACCATATTTCGAAGTGATTCTCGTATATCCGGGTGCAGGCCAGGCTAATTTACCACTACCTTGATATTCACCGTTGTCGCCACTGGTTTGTCTCCTGATTTCATTAGCAATTTGTTGAGATTGTCTTTCTAATTCATCTAATTCGGCTTCAATTTTAGCTCTTTCTGATTTTAATGAATTATAGATTGTTTGTTGACGGGAACTGGCTACTGACAGTTCTTTTCTTTTTTCTTTTTGGTCATTTTTTAATTCGTCAAGTTTTTGTTGTTTTTGTAGAGCTAATTCTTTTTTTAATTTAACGAGTTGAAGCTTTTCTTCGTTGGCCTTAATCATTTCTTTGTTGTTTTTTGCAATGCTGTTCAATAAATCCCAACGGGTCAAAAAATCAGTAATGCTGGTTGAGTCTAAAAGAACTTCTAGGAAATGTACATCGCCTTGTTCATAGATTATTCTAAGGTTTTTTTCCAGGGCTTTGGTATTAGCTTCAATTTGTAATTTACTTTCTTTCAGTTCTTTTTCCAGCTGGAGTAATTCTTTTTCTAAAGTGGAAAGTTTTTTTTCTGTAGATTGTAGGCTTTTTGTAGTTTTAGAAATATTATTATTAATAGCTTTAAGCTCTAATAAGGCTTTATTTTCTTTTTGTTTTTTCTGTTTTAGAATATTTTGGTTTTCTTGTATTTTTTGCATGAGCAAGTTTTGTTGTTCTTGTAAATTTATTTCAGTAGCAAAAGCAGTATTGGAGAAAAAGCTTGTAGCTAATAGTAAGCATGAGATACATATTAATAATCTGAAAACCCGTTTCACTCTTCAATCCCTCCCGGCAATACATAATAAAATTCGACGTATAGGAGGGAATTCCTGCCGAACTTTGTAAATATTTCGGGAGAAAAAGTTCAACTTTTATTTTGTTGTTTTAAAATGCTGAATTAGCTTATATAAATGCCCTTTTTTACTTAGCCAGGCAAATAAAATTATTATGAGCAAAGCAAGTACATAGTTGCCGATAAAATACCAGATTGTCAATAAATTGAGTTTAAAGGGAGTTAAATGATAGGTAGTACTTAAAGCTTCGGTCCAATTTTTCCCTTCACCAATAGTGTAAAGGAGTTGAGCAAAAAGTTGGTGATTTTTATTCTGGAGATAGGAAAAAACATGTGCTTGCCATCCCTTGTTTAGCATTAAAGCATCTCCAAGCTTGGTTAGCTCATTTAAGGGTAAAGTATGCCAGCCTTGTCCATACCAGTAGCCTAAAAAATAACGATGAACCGGAATCCTCGTAGTATTTGGCGAGAAGGGAGTTGGGGTATGGTAGACAAAAAGTGGTCCTTGGTATTCTTTGAAAAAATCGTGTTCTTGTCCCATAAAGATTAATAGAGGGCTTCTTGCTTTTACGGGTACGAAACCGGCTTCATTGGCCATTTTCAGATAGCTTTTGAACCAGCGCTGAACTTTAGTTTGTTCTTCCGTTGTGTAATCACCTAGAATCAAATTAGCTCCTTCCAGGATATAGGTATCACTTTTTATTTCTTCATTTAAATAAAAAGCTTCTTTCATTTCAGTGGTTACCTTATGACCTGCTGCGTCTGTAATTTCCCATTGATAATAAAGTTGTTTAAAAGGGCCTGGAGCGATAGTAAAATGGAGCAGGTCATAATTATATTGGAAGGGTTTAATGGCGAAATTAATTTCTTTTTCTTTTTCACCTTCCCAATTATAGCGCAAGGTAATTTTCGTAATATCGCCATCTTTATCAGTTGCCTGGCTTTTTATAATAATGCCTTTACGTCCTTCATTGGTATCGGCATATTTAATGGTTACTTCCGGAGAGGATAATTTGACTTTATCTCCAGGAAGTTTGGCGATCAGCCAAGGCTGGAGCAAAGCGTGAATTTGCAGTTCTTGAATTTGGTTATAAAGAGCTGCTAGCTTATTTGTATGCTGCTCATAAGATTTTCCTACTTCCCAATAAGCTCGGGGAAAAGGCGCATCGTTTTTAACCAGATTTGCAAAAACTCCTAATGCTCTTTTTTCATCTCCGGCTTTTTGTAAGTAATAAGCCTGACCTAATAGGATTAATTGTTTCTCTTCGGTTTTTGTAAAGTCATAGTATTTGCTTTCTATGAATGCAGCCGCTTCGTAATAATATCCTTGCGAAGTTAAATTAAGCAGTTGTTTTTTATTTTTTGTGGACAAGAGTGCTAACCAATCCTTGCTTTCTCCTTGTGTGTCAATGGTGATTATAATATCTTTCTTTTCCTCTGTTGTCTTCCAAACCCAATGGAGAGAGTCTCCTAGGAAAAAATAATTATTTGGTTCGAGCTTAATTATTTGTCCTGGGTGTGTATCTTTAAAATTCAACGTCAGGGTAAAGTCATAGGATTCAGTGGGCCAGAATTTATTTTTGGCCCAAGGAAAATGGAAGCCGATTTGGTGTGACTGTTGTTGTTCATTTATACTGTTTTGTAAGTTATATAATATTTCCAGTTCCACTTCGGCAGAAGGTTCTATTTGTATTTCCCAAACATAGCTATTAAGTTTTTGATTAAAGCTAGTAGTAACCTCTTCTTCCTGGATATAAACTAATAAGGGGGAATTTTCTTCTTGATTATTACGGATATTATTATTCGGAGGAGGTATGTTCAGTCCCAATTTTAGTTTTATAGTTTTGTTTTCCGGATTTACTAAGCGATATGAACCTTTAACTATCGTGGTATTTTCATACCAGTCGAGAGTAATATTTTGTTTGCTAAGTTTTATTGCTGTCTTGCTAAGGGGAAAGATATCCTGAGCTACATTTTCGATAGTATTATGTTCAGCCGTTGAAGTTGGAGTTGTGCCTAAAACAGGGACGGACAAGGCTCCATATGAAATCAATAATAACAGTAAAAATAGCCGTAGTAATAATAAATACCTTATTTGCATTGTAAAAAATTTCAATTTAATGCCTCCTTAGAATATATTCTAAGTTAACCCTAATTTTAATAAAAATTAAAGTTAAGGTAAACAACTCAAAAATTTATTTGAAGAAATCTGCTTAAAGTTGTATGATAATACCATATAATTTAAATGATGATTTACATTATAATATAAATAACTATTTTTTGTTTAACGTTAATATTTATAAGATTAGATTTTACTTAGAAAAGGAGTAGATTGCAATGAAAGAATATAGAGTAGCGATTGTAGGTATGGGCGCAGTCGGCAGGGAAATGGTAAGAATTTTAGATAAATCTTCAATCCCTGTATCTGATTTGCAGCTTTTAGTAAGAAAAAATGATGGAGCTATGATCCCCTTTCGCGGGAAAGAATATCTGGTTAAACGGGTTACTCCCGGTGTTTTTAAGGGGGTTGATCTTGTTCTGATGGCTGCGGGAGGAGATGCGGCAAAAGAATTAGCTCCCATGGCTCGTCAAGAGGGAGCAGTGGTTATTGATAATAGTAGTGCTTTTAGAATGGCTCCGGATGTCCCGTTGGTTATACCGGAAATAAATCCGGAGGCAGCACGTGAACATTCGGGCATTATTGCTAACCCCAATTGTTCCACAATTCAGATGCTTGTACCTTTGAAGCCGTTACACGATCTGTTTAAAATAAAAAGAGTAGTGGTTTCTACCTATCAAGCAGTATCCGGAACAGGGAAGAAAGCCATTGATGAGTTGAAGCAACAAGCAGAAGCCTATCTAGCCAGTAAAAAGGTTGAGTCCAATATCTATCCACATCAAATAGCTTTTAATATTCTTCCTCATATTGATTCTTTTTTAGATAATGGTTATACCAAGGAAGAAATGAAAATGGTTAACGAAACACGGAAGATTTTTGGTGATGAGGATATTCAGGTCTCTCCGACGGCAGTTAGGGTTCCTGTTTTTAATTGCCATTCGGAATCAATCAATATTGAAACAGAAAAGCCCTTGCCGGAGGTTTCCGAAATTAAGAAAATATTAGCTGAAGCTCCCGGGGTTGAGGTGGTAGATGATGTGCAAAATAACGTTTATCCCCTGGCTGTCAACTGCTCCGGAACTGATAAGGTATATGTGGGCAGGATTAGAAAGGACTTTACTATTTCTAATGGTCTCAATTTCTGGGTAGTTGCCGATAATTTACGTAAGGGAGCGGCACTTAATGCTGTACAAATTGCGGAGCTGTTAGTAGCCAAAGATTGGCTCTAAAAGCTATTTTACGCAACACTAAATTAAATAAATCCCCGACAACATACAAAACTTTAAAGGCTGTGATGCTGATATTGGCAGCATTACAGCCTTTTAGTATCTTAGTAATATTGGTAACTTTTTGTGCATGTGAGAACAAGTGGATTAATAAAGGATTAATAAAAGAAAAAAAGAATATGTTTTTAAAAATATAAAAATGATGCGTAACTTTTTAACGTCTTTTGCGTTTAAACAGAAGAACCGTATTATTGAGGAGGGTGAAAATGAGAACCGAACAAACTGTTGCGGTGAATGATGAAGAGCTTCTCCGGAAGATTAAGGCTGATAAGCAGGTGTTTTTAGAAGTATATGATCGATATTTCACCAGGATTTATAATTATATCTATTACCGCACCTTTAATCAGGCTGATGCCGAAGAATTAACATCACAGACTTTTCTGGCAGCTTTGGAAAACATTGATCGCTTTGAATATCGCAATATTCCTCTTGTTGTGTGGCTTTATAAAATTGCTGCTAATGTGGTGGTAGATTTTTATCGGCATAAAGGGGAAACGGTAGTGTGGGAGGAGACAGATAATAATCAAGCAAATGAGCTTTCTCCGGAAACTGCCTGTCTACATAATTCGGAAAAAGAGCAGCTCTTTTATCAACTAAAAACCTTGCCTCAAATGCAACAGCAGGCTTTAATTCTGCGTTATCATCATGATTTATCGTATAAAGAAATCTCAGAAGTAATGGAGAAATCGGAAGGTGCCGTTAAACAGCTTTTATATCGAGGGTTAAATAATCTGCGAGAAAGGATGGCTGAGCATGAGTAAAGATGAACTCAATTTTGAGAATGAGTTAATAGAGAATGAGTTTAGAGAATTAGAAAAAGAATTCGGCTTGAAAATCAGTCAATTAGAACAGGCTCCTTTGCGACAGGAATTTCAGGAAAACTTGCGCAGTTTGTTACAAACAACCGTTTTAAATAAAGGAAGTCAGCAGGAAAGAGCCTTAAGTGAAAACAGGTCAAAAGAAAACCCGGAAAAAGATAAGCAAAAGCATGCTTTGGACATGTTAAGGAATATGGTATCTTCATGCTTGCGTGTCTTTAAGCGGCGTAAAGTACAGTTAACTGCCGGTATTTTATTAGTTGCTTTTATTTTTGGTACCCTCTTTTGGGACGGTAGTGGATATAATCCGGTAGTTACACCGGTATATGCCGGAGAAATAACTATTAGTGCCTTGGAAACAGATGAATTAGGGGTGAAAACGGATTCAGCTTTTTTAATTACTAGTAAAAACCCCCTTGATGAAAAGACGGTTAAAAACAATTTACAAATTGAACCTGCTTTTGCATATAAACTGAAAAAGGGTGCCGGGGGTAGGGAATATCAAATTATTCCCCAAAAAGAATTATTACCTGATACAATATATCGCCTTTCCTTTGATCCGAAAGGCAAAGGACGCGAAAATTTCAGTTGGGCTTTTCAGACACAGTCAGACTTTCAGGTGATGCGCACTCTCCCGGGGAATAAAACGGTAGGTGTACCGCTGGATACAGGTATTGAAATAACCTTTACCCATGAAAATTTTGACTTGGCAAAGGTTAAGAAATTTTTTCAGATTTCTCCTCAGGTAGAAGGTCGCTTTGAACAACATAAAAAGACCTTGGTTTTTGTGCCGCAACAACAGTTACAACCCGAGACTTTGTATACGGTTACTTTGCGCAAAGGATTAACTTTGTTAGGTAGTAAGGAAACACTTGCGGAGGATTATAGTTTTAGCTTTGAAACCAAAGGAAGAGAAGAAGAAAAATTCAATTTCGAGATAGATAATAACTTAGTGGAATTTTCCACTACTGAAGCGCCTTTCTTTTCTGTTTATTTTTCTTCAGAGGAGAAGGCTCCACCGGTCTTGATCTCTTTGTACCGCTACGAAAATAGTCAGGATTTTAGTCAAGCTTTGGCTAAAAAGGATCAATTTCCCACCTGGTCTTATCATACCCGCAGGAATTATAAAGAGGATTTGAGCGATTTAACCAAGTATGCGGAATATAAAACGGAGTTTCTTAGTGTCGATCGCTGGACTCATTATTTAATCTTCCCGGAAGAATTACCTGCTGGTTATTATGTGGCGGAAATTGAGGTGGAAGAAGTAAGTCAGCAGGTTTGGTTTCAGGTTACAGATTTAGCAGTATATTTAGTTCAAGATGAAGAAAAGAATTTGTTTTGGGTTAATGACCTCAAAACCAATAGCCCGGTGGTCGAAGCTATTGTTTATTTGCAACAAGGTAAACGTAGTTTTAAAGGGAACGAACAAGGTGTAGTTGTCGCGGAATTTGTTAATGAGAAGGGTACTCAAAGGACAAGTGAGCAAAGTAAAGGTGGATCTGTAAATAATGCTGTTGCACAGGATTATGCTGTCGTTAAAAAGGATGATCAGGAAATAGTTGTTCCTGTCTTTACCCGTCAACAGGCGGAACAGTCTCAGGTGCAGCAAATTCAAAGCAGAGATTATTGGAAATATCTCTATTTAGACAGAGAGTTATTTAAACCCGGAGATATGGTTAATTTCTGGGGAGTATTGGCGCCGCGTAAGGGTGCCGAACCATTACGGGAAGTAGTAGTTGAATTAATGGGTATAGGTGCAAATTATTATCAAAGGGAAGAAGCTCCTATCCTTAGTCAAAAAGTACCTTTGCAGCAGGAGATTTTTACAGGGTGCCTAGAATTACCCGTTTTAAATCCAGGTTACTATTATTTAAGAATTAAGTCCGGAGAGACAACATTTCTTTCCAGAGGATTCTCAGTGCAAACATATCAAAAGCCGGCGTATAAAATCACTGTAGAACCGGAGAAAAAGGCGATTTTTGCCGGCGAATCGGTTAATTTCTTAGCCAAGGCAGCCTTTTTTGAAGGTACTCCCGTGCCTAAGGTGAGTTTAAATTATTCGATCTGGGAGCAGCGGGGAACGGTGAATACAAACGCCCAAGGTGTAGCCACTATTCCCTTTGTGGCTAAGATAAATACGGATGACAATGATTATTATTATGGGAACGCTTATCGTTCTTTCTATCTGGGTGTAAATGCCGCCTTGCCGGAGGCAGGAGAGATTTCTACTGACAGTAATGTTTTAGTCTTTGCCAGTAAAGTTTACTTGGAAGGAGAGGTTAAACGGGACGGAAACGGTTTTGTACTTTCCGGACAGCTTTCGCACGTGAATTTAGATAAAGTGAATCAGGGAGAAGATCCGGAGCGTGATAATTTTGTGAGCGGTCCGGCTGTCGGTTATCCGGTAAAGGGGAAGGTAATTCAGGAAAAATGGAAAAAAACAGAAGGTGGGGAGAGATATAATTTTATCACCAAAAAGGTTGAAAAACGCTACTATTATAGTCATTACACAGAGCAAATCGGGGAATTTGAGACCGTTACCGATCATGAGGGTAAGGTCTATTACCAAGGGGATTATCAGTTGGATCCCGAAGGGTCATATTATCTGGATTTAATCGCTCAGGATCAGGAAGGTCGTCAGATTAAAAAACGTTTGTATATTTTCCAAAACAGAGGTTATGAGAGTGATTATAAGTATTATCAATTACAAACCGAAAAAGTGGGAGAAAAATATATTCCCGGGGATAAAGTCATTCTCAACTTTACGGAAAATGAGCAAAAAATGGATTCTAGAAAGCAAGGTTATCTTTTCTATCAGGGACAGAAAACTATTGATACTTATAAAGTAAGCGATCAATCACAATATACTTTTAACTTTACAGAAGAGTATATTCCTAATATCAATGTGGGTGCGGTATATTTTGACGGTATTGCCTATCATGAGGTTTATCCTACAATTGTTCCTTATGACCCCGCTTCTAAAGAGCTAAAAGTAACAATTGAGACGGATAAAAGTGAATACCGTCCCAAGGATAAGGTGAAGCTTTCGCTACTGGTAACCGATCAGCAGGGGAAACCGGTGCAAGCTAAGGTAAACCTTAATTTGGTTGATGAAGCTCTTTATAGTATGGTTGACCAGCGGGTTGATATTTTGTCACGTTTATATACAGATTATTTGCGTTTAACTGTAAGGACTAGGTCTTCGCACGTTCATCCCGACTTTGTAGGTGGAGCCGAACGAGGGGGCGAAGGTGAAGGGGAACGTAAGGATTTCTTTGATACGGTGCTCTTTACTACCGTAGAAACAAATAGTCGCGGTCGCGCCTCGGCGGAGTTTACTCTGCCCGATAATTTGACCAGTTGGCGGCTTACCTATCATGGGGTTAGCTCGGATTTACAGGTAGTCAGCGGGACCGCTCAGATTCCTGTCCGTTTATCCTTTTTCGTGGAGATGGTCTTTAAAGAAACTTATTTGGAGGGAGATACACCCGTAATTGTCGTGCGTTCTTATGGAGAAAAAGTAGCGACGAATACTCCTGTTTCTTATGAAATGGCTTTAACCACTCCTACCGGTGAAACAATCGTTCAAAAAAAGCAAGGTCAAGTGGCTGTTGGAACGGATTGGCAGTTACCTGTTTTGCAGGTGGGTAAATATAAGCTTACAGTAGAAGGGCAAGTTGGTGAATATCGAGATAAACTAAGCCATGAGTTTACGGTTATTGATTCCTTCTTGGAACGGACATTATCCACACATCAAATATTAACGGAGAAGACAAAGCTTAAGGGTGGTGCTGTTGAACCCACCACCGTAGTTTTTAGTGACTATGAAAAGAGCCAATATCTACGGGGCTTATATAGTTTAGCGTGGCAGCACGGTGGACGGCTGGAACAAAAACTAGCCTCCCGGGAAGCCCGTAAGCTGCTATCACAGTATTTTTCTGATGGTCAAGAACTTTATGCCGCTGACGAGGAGGAAAGTCTTCTTGTTTATCAACAGTATGACGGCGGGGTAGGTATTCTGCCTTATGCGGAAAGTGAGCTTGAGCTCACAGCCTTGGTTGCTTCCGTGAGCAGTAATGATTTTGATTATGGGGCGATGAGCGGATATTTCTATAATATTATGGAGAAGGGTGAAGAGGCAGGTGAAGACCTTACCTTAGCCTTGTGGGGATTGGGAGCCTTAGGTAAGCCGGTACTTATTGAGATAAATAAGTATCTTGAGCAGGAGGATTTATCCCCGGCAGAAAAGGTGCATTTAGCTCTCGCTTTATTAGATATAGGAGATGGGGCCTATGCTTATCAGGTTTATGCGGAGCTGTTAGAGCAGTACGGAGAAAATCTCGGTAATTCCTTGCGTATGAAGATAGGGAGAGATCAGGATGAAATAATTGCCGCTACCACCCAGATGGCCCTTTTAGCCGCAAGATTAGATGCTCCGGAGAAAAACCGTCTTTATCAGTATGTCTTGGAGAATCCGGGAACGGAAATCTTGAACAATTTGGAGCAATTGCAGATTCTCAAATATAACTTGCAGTATATGGAGAATGTGCCGGTTAGTTTTGTTTATGAACTAAACGGGAAAAAGGAGAAAAAGGAATTAGAAGGGCGGGAAACCTTTACCTTAACGGTTTTGCCGCAAGATTTAGCGAAGCTAAAATTTAGTGAGATTACGGGAAAAGTCGGGGTGATGACTGCATATAGTGAGACTTATGACCGAGAGGATATTGCCGGTCGTGATGATTTGCAGGTGAGTCGTACTTATCTTGTTAATCAAAAGAAAACCACTATGTTAGAACGCGGTGATTTGGTGGAGGTTGTTTTAAATTATGAGATTAAAGATTTAGCACCCAGTGGCAGTTATGAATTGGTGGATATTTTGCCGGCAGGGTTGAGTTATGTCCAGAGACCTTATAACAGGACAGAGAAGCTTTCGGTTAATTGGCGTTATCCTGCGGAGGTTAAGGGACAAAAGATTACCTTTAATGTCTGGAAAGAGAAGAAAACCGGACAGACAGTAAAACCCAGACCGATTGTCTATTATGCGAGAGTAGTCTCTCCGGGTGAGTTTATCGCTCAGGGCACCTTATTAAGTCATAGTAAGAATAATGATTTTTGTATTCTAGGACAGGAAGACAGAGTTGTGATTAAATGAGAAAAAAAGTAAAGTTATTAGGGTTTTGTCTGGTTTTGTTGCTAGCTTTTTCATTTATATATGCACTTGAAGAGCTAGAGCTTATCTCACGGGCAAGTAAACAAAACGCCGGTCATCAAAACGCCAGCCAGCAAGTGCAGCAGGAGTGGCTCCAACATAAAGATAGGAAATTACCGCAAAACCTACAACAGCCTGCTCACCCCAGCTTTTTAACGCAAAAAGAATTATATGAAGTTTTAGCCAAGAGTAAGGCTCATCTTAATTCAGAAGAACCGTCTAATTTAGAGGAAGGGGTTATTACAGGGGAGCGGGTTGTACCGGAGAAACCGCGTGAATTGGAGGGGACAATTCTCGCAGGGGTTGTCCCCCATCATCTTGTGGCCGGTAGCTTGATTGTAGAAGTGTTGGCTGCTCTTCAACCACAGGAACCGGAATTGTTGATTATTGTAGGTCCAAATCATAATAATTTGGGAGGAAGAATCATTACGGGGTTTGCTGACTGGCAGACACCGGAAGGTTTAGTGGAAACAGAAGAGGAAATTGTGCGAATTCTGTTAGAAAAGAAAATTGCCGTTCAGGATGAGCAGGTTTTGTGTAATGAACATTCTATAGGCAGTCTGCTTCCCTTGATTAAGCATTATCTTCCCCAGGCCAAAGTTGTACCACTTATTTTTCATCATGATGTAACTTTAGAAGAAGTAGACAAGCTCTTGGCAGTTTTAGCCCCTTTACTGGCTGAAGATAACAGTGTATTATTGGCTTCTGTTGATTTCTCTCATTATCTTACGCGCAAAGAAGCTGAGGAAAAGGATAGTTTTACCTTAAAAGTCATGAATAATTTTGATTATCCCACTCTTTTTCATTTAGGAAATGATTATCTTGACTCACCGGCTGCTTTGGCTACAGTTTTTCGCTATGGGCAAAGGAAAGGAATTCATGAATTTCAACTGCTTGCTAATACTAATTCCGGAGTAATTTTACAAAACGATTATATTGAAACGACCAGTTATTTTACTGTGCTTTTTATCAAGGCTGACCAATCCTGATTATCTTCTAAAAACAAAACAAGTGTCTCAATTTTTTCTAAAGTTTTTGCACTGAGATTGTGTTCGATTTTTTTAGTTTGTTCCAGCAGATTATCAGTAACACCGATTAAGATTAGAAGTTTTTCTACAATTTGATGTCTTTTTAAGAGATATCTGCCTAGCTCGTTTCCTTTTGAGGTTAATTCAATTAATCCGTATTTCTCATATTGCACATATCCTAGTTCAGTAAGCTTTTGCATCATTTTACTGGCGGAAGGAGGCTGCACATGGAGTGCTTCAGCAAGGTCGCCGATTCTGGCGTAGCCTTTTTCTAAAGTGAGGCGATATGACATTTCCAAATAGTCTTCCATACTGGGTGTGAGTTGCTTTTCTTCTTGTTTTAGCAGTGAATAACCTCGTACTGTATAGAAATCTTGCTGTTTTTTAGACATACTTTCATCCATAAAGTCACCCCATGTTTTCAGTACAGATTATCTTCTGCTTATACTTACGCATGGAGTAAGTTTATTATTATCGTTATTATTATTTAATAATTAAAAGATGTTTTGCAGATTAAGTCTTTTGTTTTCAGGTATATGTTGGATATAGTTGATTAAGACATAAATTTCCGCTAGGGCATTATTGCTATCTTGATGGTCAAGATAGCTTTTAATTTTTCCGAAACATTCTTCGATCCGGTCTATTTCCTGGTGGTGAATTAATAAAGGCCAATATTCGCGAGCATGGGACCATTTTTCTTCTGTTTGTTGAAAAGTTCTTATCGCTGCATTCCAGTCATTTTGGCTAATTAAGGAACAAATTTCTTCGGTTGATTCCAGGAGTGTAGAGGAGCTTTTTTCTAAAATAAAGATCATTCCCCACCCAAGACTGAGTAAAAAAAGTAAAAGAGCCATCAGGACTATGGGGATAAACAGTTTGTGGTTAGTCATATTTCTTTAAATACCTTCTTTCTTTTGCCAATACAGCTCTCCAGTGTGATCTATACTGGCAAAAAATACTTCTTGTAGATTATTTATTCCTTGCTTTTGCAGTCTTTGTAGCAACTCTTTTTCCGTAAGGTTAAAGATTTTCAGATTATGGGTAATCACTTTACCGTCAAGAATAACAGAGAGGGGAAGTCCTGAACCAGGTGGGTGCAGACCTAAATCCTTGGTAATCAAAGGCCGATAACTGTCTTTGGGGATGACACTAATTTGTCCGTTTGTTTCCAAAATAGCATAATCAATTTCAGCAATATTGGGGTAGTTTTTGACACGAAGCTGTTCTAATAAATCGTTGAGGTTAATGCGTAGACGACGCAATTCACTTTCGTTAATCTGTCCCTTTTTTATTAGAATACTGGGACGTCCGCAAATGATTACTCTGGCCCGGTTGCTTTTTAAACTTAAGTAGGCTAGTCCTACTTGGGCAAAAAGCAAAGTGAGGATAGGAATTATACCATCGATGAGGGGAATTTCCGTATCGGTAATTGGTAATGCGGCAAGCTCGGAAATCATAATGGCGACTACTAATTCAAAAGGTTGTAATTCACCGATTTGACGTTTCCCCATCAAACGCATGACAATAACAACGAGAGCAAACAAAATAAGGGTGCGAAAGAAAACGATCAAGCAAAAACCTCCTTTGCTGTCATTTAACTTGCTATCTCTAAAGTTTTCTTGATATTATATGCTTAGTGGTAATATTTATAAATTTTGCGACAGGATGGTAACTTGGAAGGAAGTGATTTCCATTCAGGTATTGTTATGGATATTGGCACTTATCTTTTGTATCTTTATCTTTGCTTGTTTATTTATCTTAGTATGCCCTTGTCATTATTATATTGAAGGAAAGCGAAGGGGAAATTTTAAGGGTGTTTTAGCAATAAAAATTGCTTTTTTTAAAGTGCGTTTGTTCATTGCGGAAACCGGCAATAATCAGTGGGAGTTTTATATCTGGAGGTGGAAATTAAAAAATGTTCAGAGGCAGGATTTGAGGGAAGCGAAAAAGAAGAGACATAGCAACCGGTTTACAATTCATAATTTAAGTACATGGTTAAGAGAATTAGATGAGGCAAAACTTAATTTACTAATAGAACTAAGTCTAAAAATTTATCAAGAAATGCGTCCGCAGCAATTGTTGCTTAAAGGAAAACTGGGTTTTGCCAACCCCTATTATACGGGTTTGTTGGCAGCAGTACTATTTTGTATCCCTATTGAAAAGATAAACATTGAACCGGTTTTTTTTGAGCCGGTATGTGAATTGACAATTCAATTAAGGGGGCAGATTAACTTAGGATTGTTAGTTTATTATTCTTTTTATTTCCTAATAGCATGTCCTTTACGGGTAATTTTGTGGGAGAACAGTAAAAATAAAAGGGAGGAGAAAGGTTATGGACTATAAGCAACATCTCCAGACGATGTTTGAGAAACTGGAAAATTTTTTTCGTACTGAAACAGTAGTAGGTGAACCGATCAAGGTGGGAGAAGTAACGCTTATTCCACTGATTGAGATTAGTTTTGGGTTAGGTTCAGGAGTAGGAAGAGGGAAAGAGAAAGGTATAGAAGGAGCCGGTGGTGCAGGTGCAGGAGCCAAAATAGCTCCGACGGCAATCCTGGTAGTAAGGGGTGAAGAAGTTTCATTAATTCCTTTAAAAGACAGAGATTCTTTAGAAAAAGTTTTTGAAATGGTTCCGGAAATTATTAATAAGTTAAAAAATAAGAAGCCTGAGATAAACTCAGAGACAGAGAATAGTGTTGGCTAGTCAATAGTTCAATAATCTAAAGGCGAAGCTTGATTGTATTCGACAAACAAGTTTCGCCTTTTTTATAAAAAAATCTATTTATTGCTATTATTTAAGAACTAGCAGGAAATTTCTTGTCTTTTGTAGAATATTTTATTAAAGCAAACGAATACCGCGGATAAATTATCAAAAAAGTATAGAATATAAGAGCATTAATTGAGTTGGGTAGACATTATATTAATTAAAGGAGGTGCAGTTGATGACTTTAACCGAACAGGAAAAACGAGCTAGGAGATTAAAAACTAATTTGTTTCTTTTGGCACTCGGATACTTGTTGTTTGCTTTCGTTACATTACATATCAGTAATGCTTTTATAAATATAGAAATTGTTGATTTAGAGTCAATAAATAAAGCAACAGAGAACGCTTTTCAACATATGCAAAATAAGCCTATATTTATACCTACTAAGCAAAGTCTAAAGCATTTATTATTTTTCTCTGTTTTTTATTTTGTAATGGTTGCATACTATCTCACTACGAGAAAAAAATTCATGGCAGGTAAAGAGCATGGTTCTGCACAATGGGCTAGTAAGAATGAGATTAAACAATTAATAGATGAAAATGATGATAAAAACGTTATTTTTACTCAAACAGAAAGAATGAGTCTGGATACACGTAAAACAGGAAAAAACTTAAATATGCTAATAGTTGGTTCTCCCGGTACCGGTAAAACCAGATATTTTGCCAAGCCGAATATCTTACAAGCGAACACCTCGTTTGTTATTACCGATCCTAAAGGTGAATTGTTACGAGATACTGCTTGCTTTTTAATTGAAAAGGGATATAGACTTAAGGTTTTTAATCTTATTGAGATGGAATATAGTGATGGTTATAATCCTTTTGAATATATTAAACAGGAGAGGGATGTTTTAATAGTAATAGATGTTTTAATTAAAAATACTACACCAGAGGAATCCAAGTCGTATGACCCGTTCTGGGAAAAAGCGGAGATTGCTTTTTTACAGGCTTTAATGTTTTTTATCTGGTATGAGCTTCCAAAAAATGAACAAAACTTTGCCACAATGCTTGAATTATTAAGAAAAGCCGAAATAAGAGAGGATGAAGAAGATTATGAAAGTGATTTAGATTTAATCTTTAAACAATTAGCTCGAGAGAAACCGGATCATATAGCATTAAAACAATATGCAATCTTTAAACAGGCGGCAGGCAAAACCGCTAAATCAATTCTAATTTCAGCCGGTGTAAGATTATCTGTATTTAATATTCAAGCATTAGCTGACTTGACATCACATGACACTTTAGAATTAGAAACACTTGGCGATGAAAAAACAGCACTTTTTGTAATTATTTCCGATAGCATTAGTACCTTCAATTTTCTTGTAACAATGATGTACACTCAATTATTTCATACTTTATATCATGCTGCGGATTTTAAATATGAGGGGCGGTTACCGTATCATGTTCGCTTTATACTTGACGAATTTGCCAATATTGGACAGATACCTGAATTTGACAAATTAGTAGGAACGATGCGTAGCAGAGAAGTTAGTGTAAGTATAATTATTCAAAATATAGCTCAGTTAAGCAACCTTTATGAAAACAGTTGGGAAACGATTATCGGTAACTGTGACAGTCTCTTATTTTTAGGCGGTAAGGATTGGAATACACTTGAATATATTAGTAAGGCTTTAGGTGAAGAAACGATAGACGCAGTTGTTTACAATAAGACCAAGGAACCACGTTGGCAGTTCAGTACATCAATTAATTATGATATTTTAGCACGTGAGTTGATGAAACCTGATGAATTAGGCAGAATGCCTAATAGTGATTGTGTTTTGTTGATTAGAGGCTTAAATCCTTTCTATTCAAAAAAGTTTAAATTAGAAAGTCACAAGAATTATAAGTATTTATATGATAGTTCGGATCGATATTACTTTGATTACCGCAATGTTAGGGGGGTGAAAAGTTATAAAAGAGGCGAATTTGCATCAGAACCCTGGTTTGAGCATGAAGATGATTTCTTCAGAGAAAAATCTTTGACCGGTGATCATGCAAAGATGCAACATTTAACCAGGAGGTTATTAAAAGTAGACAAAAAATAAATTAAACTTAAATTTATAAAAATGTAAATAAGGGGTGGATAAAATGACTAAAAAAGTAATTAAGGGTTTAAAAAACAAAATGAAAAACAAGAGGTTTCAACGAAAAGTATTTTCCTTTATCACTATGGTTTTATTTATGGTCTTAGTGATAGGTCTTACGGCAACGCCCGCTTTGGCAGGATACACCGATAAGGGTCTAGAATCACTTGACCTGATAATTGATTGGATTGCTACTTGGGCAGGGAGAATTGGTCTGGTGGTGGCCTTCTTCGGTGCTTTGCAGACAGCACTTGGCTTTATGAATGATGATGCTGATTCTAAGGTTAGAGGACTTAAACTTTTGGCTGCTGGCTTTATGATCTGGGGTATTTCGGGAAGCTATGATTATTTCTTTAGTCCAAACTAGGTGGTTATTAGGTAAGGCTTGTCAGGGGTGGAGGATTGCTAACTACTCTGCCCCTTTATTTTAACAAAGTATAAAAATTTCCTTAGTTTCTATTTTAAATAAGATATAAAAATATAGATAATTCTACATTTTTAGTTTATTATTTGGTATAATAAAGATAATAACAGAGTGAAAATTTCGGTTGTTTTTCTGGAACGGGGTGAAGACGATGGAAATGAACATAAGAATGGTTAAGTCTCGCCAGAACAAAGGGGGTAAAAGCAAGCTGATAAGGCAAGTAGGAGCTTTTATCACCATGGTTTTTTTGATGGTAATTTTGATGGGGGTTACGGCCGTGCCGGTCTTCGCGGAAGACGGTTCTTCAGAAGGAATAGATGGAATCTACAAAAAAATGACAGAGATGGGGGCAAACTTTAATCAAGATTTAATAGATTTGATGGAAAGTATCAAAGATATGCCTTATGATGATAAGTATAATAAGAGTAATAAGCTTACGTTATGGGGATCAATTGAAAAACTCGCAGGTGCGTTTGTCCCCGTTGCCATGACTCTGGCGACTTTCTTTTTCTTGCTGGGTTTTTTGAAGAAAACGATAATGTTTGAATTCGTGACCATGGAAAGTGTCGTGAAATGTTTATTGCGGCTGGTGGTGGCAAAAATAATTATTTCTAACAGCTTAATTGTTGTCATAGGGTTCGCAAAGACTATGGAAGAGATTATGGATATAACAATGCTGGCTACGGGTATACCGGAAGAGCCGCCGAGTTTTTATGATCCGGATCAGGAAATTGATATAGTAGGTACGGTGATAGGGGTTGCATGGGGTGCATTCAAGTTATTTACGGGGTTAACATTTCTGGAAAAAATCATTACAATTGTACTGGAATTTCCGTACTTTTTGGTTATGCTAATTTGTAAGTTTGTTATCTTCATTCAATTGTGGGGACGTTTTTTACAAATCTGTCTCTTTGCCATAGTTTCGCCGTTACCTTTATCCACCCTGGTTGCGGAGGAGACCTCCGGGATCGCCAAGAAGTTTATCCAAAGCTATGTGGCAGTTTTATTACAGGGGTTATTAATTTTCCTGATGGTTCATCTGTACATTGTCTTTGTAAGTGTTATTAATGAAGATTTCTTTATGGGTCTATCGTCGTTACATGTACAATTACTGGTGAGTATTCTTCTGGTATTTATGGTGGCCAAATCCGGGAATTGGGCCAAGCAAATCATGGGAATAGGATAGGATAGGGGGGAATAACTTGATTGAGGTAAGAATTCCGAAAGAAATTCGTACATATAAGGAAAAATTATTCTTCGGACTGAATATACGACAAACGGTTTGTTCGGTATTAGCAATAGCCATAAATGTTCCGTTATATATTTATCTTCGCCCTTACATTGGAGAAGATATGGCTGGTTGGTTGATTATGTTTACGGCAGGACCACTATTTTTAGTAGGTTATTTCAATTATAATGGAATGCCTTTTGAACAGTTTTTAGTTTGTATTTTGAAGTTTCAATTTCTGACTCCCCGTAAGCGTAAATATAAAACAGAGAATATATATGGTTTATTAATGGAAGCTCATGAGAAAAAGGTAAATTTTGAAAAGAAAAAAAGAGCCGGATTCTTTTATAAAATAAAACGCAAAATGATTATGAAGAAAAAAATTAAGGCTCATCGTCAGGCTCAAACATTAAAGGGTTAGGGGTGAAGATTATTGAAAGCATTAATTAATCTTTTGGGTAATAGTAAATCGAAGAAAAATTCTAGAAATAGCAGTTTTAAAATGTTACCTAAAACATCACAGGAAACTATACCATATTTGATGGCTTATGATGATGGAGTTATAGAAATTAAAAAAGGAGTTTTTTCTAAGACGATTCAATTTTTTGATATTAATTATCAAATCGCCAGACAAGAAGATAAAGAAGATATTTTTATTAAGTATTGTGAACTGTTAAATTATTTTAATTCTACCGTTGGATTACAGATTACGGTAATTAATAAATCTATCAACCGTAAAACTTTTGAAGATAAAATTCTCTTAAAAGAAAGAGGAGACCGTTTTGATCCATACCGGCGAGAATATAATGAAATGCTCAGACATCAAGTTAATGTCGGTAAAAATGATATCCAAAAAGAAAAATATATTACCATTACTGTTACTGCAAATGCGGTGGAGGAAGCCAGAGGTATATTCGCACGTCTGGAAAATGAAGTTATAGGTTTGATTAGAAAATTAGGGAGTCATGGCAGGGTCTTAACAATTCAGGATCGTTTGGAATTATTACATGATATCTATCGTCATGGCAACGAGGGTGAGTTTATTTATGAGCCACGTATTAACAGAAGAAAAGGGTTAATGACTAAAGATCTCATTGCCCCGGATAGTTTTGAATTTAAACGTGATTATATGTTGTTAGGCAATAATTATGCCAGAGCGCTATTCATTAAGGATTTGCCAACTTTTATCAATGATGGTTTTTTAAGTGAGTTAACAGACTTTAGTTTCAACATGCTTTTAACCATTAATATTAAACCAATAGAACCACATATAGCCTTAAGATTGATTAATCGCCAAATAACCGGAATGGAAGCCAATAAAATAGAGTATCAAAGAAGAAGTTTTAAAGGCGGTTATTTGGAACCTTTTATTCCTTATGAACTGCGCAATAGTTTAGAGGAAGCACAAAAATTACTTGATGAAGTTGTGAATAAAAACCAGAAGCTATTTTTAACCAATTTCATTATTACACATCTTGCTGATGATAAAGAACAGTTAGATCGTGATACAGATGCGATTACGGCAGTTGGCAGGAAATATCTTTGCCAAATGGGAGTCCTTAATTATCAACAGGAAGATGGTTTGAATACTGTACTTCCATTGGGAATTAATAATATCAAAGCTGACCGTTGTTTAACTACAGAAAGTGCGGCTATTTTTATACCTTTTACTTCTCAAGAGCTTTTGCAGGATGATGGTATGTATTATGGCTTGAATGCTGTATCGCGTAATTTAATTATGTTTAATCGCAAGTCTTTAAAAAATGCTAATGGATTTATACTGGGTTCACCGGGTAGTGGTAAATCTTTTAGTGCTAAACGTGAAATGGTCAACGTGCTTTTGAATACGGATGATGATGTCATTATCATTGACCCGGAAAGAGAATATACGCGTTTAGTACAAAATTTTGGCGGAGAAGTAGTATATATTTCTGCAGGTTCAAAGAACTATATCAACCCATTGGATATGAGCATAGATTATTCTGATGATGACGAACCTTTGCTCTTAAAATCTGACTTTATTCTTTCCTTATGTGAGGTAATTGTAGGAGGAAGAGAAGGCTTAAATCCTAAGGAAAAATCTATTATTGACCGTTGCTTAAAGTTAACGTATAAAGAATATTTGCAGGATTTTGATCCTGAGAAGATTCCCACATTAAAGGATTTTTATGAGATAATGAGACGGCAAAAAGAATTAGAGGCAGAAAATTTGGCGACAGCTTTAGAATTATATACCACCGGTAACCTTTCTGTTTTCGCCAATAAGACAAATATAAATGTTAATAATAGGTTAATCTGTTATGACATTAAGGATTTAGGAAAGCAATTAAAGACCATGGGAATGTTGATAGTTCTTGATGCGATCTGGAACAGAATAACTTTTAATAGAGATAAAGGTAAGAGAACTTGGCTGTATATGGATGAAATATATTTGTTGTTTGCTAATGAATATTCAGCCAACTTCCTTTTCGAACTTTATAAGAGAGCAAGAAAATGGGGGGCTATTCCTACAGGAATAACACAAAACGTGGAGGACTTGTTAAAATCAGAGTTAGCCAGAAGAATGTTAGCTAACAGTGATTTTATTTTGATGCTTAACCAGGCTCCGACAGACCGGGTCGAACTAGCTAAATTATTGAATATTTCGGCGACACAACTATCTTATGTAACCAATTCTGACCCTGGACAAGGTTTGTTGTTCTCCGGTAACAGTATTATTCCCTTTATTGATAAATTCCCGCAACATACTCAATTATATCGTCTAATGACGACTAAAGTGGAAGAGGTTTCCCAATTTGTTTCAGAGGATGAAAATAAAGCTCAAGCTATAAAAAAACCGGTAAAGATAAAAAAGGAAAAGCTGGTTATTAAAAGATAATAAGCGCATCTTTTCTGTAAGAAAGGGGGCGAGGATAAATGGCCCATTATTATTGGGATAGATTTAGCAGTGGGGTTAAAGATGTTATCAGCGGTACTGCTGAAAAATTAGAGCAAGAGAAAGAAAAGTTGACGAAGCAGGTTAAAAAGCAGGTTAAAAAGGTTCACAGAAAAATCAGCGATTATAACAAATCGCGTCAAGGGATCCATTTAGGTTCGCTCAAGGATGAAATATATAATCATTTGGTTAGTGATGATGAGTTTGCCGATGTAGGAATGCACGCGGTAGTTGGTACCAGGGATAAAATGTTAACGGCTAAAGAATATACTATTGGGAACTTGCAAAGAGCAGTTCACGGTGTAGATTGGGACAAGGTTGAAAATCTTGTAAAAAACGGTACCGCATCAGAGCTTGTAAAGACAGGGACCAAAGGAGTTATTATACGTAGCGGAAAATTTAGTCTCAATACGACCAGAAGTAAGTTAAACGCAGCTGTAGACGAGTGGGCTAACAATGACCCTGAGGACGTAGGGACGGCGGCAATGGCGGGTTTGAAAGATAGCACAACTATGACCGTCGATGGCGCTTTTTTAGCTAAAAATACTGCGGAAACGACGGTAAAGATTGCTAAGTTTACTGTAAAATATGTGCAGGCACATTTAGACTTGTACCGTGCCGAGGCCGCTTTAGCAAGAACTTCGATTCCGGAGCGTCCCCCTGATCATTGGACATTAGCTAATCCGCCAAGTAAAGCGGAAAGGTTAAAACAGGGGAGCCAATATGAAAAGCAGATGAAGCTGCGTAAACAAAGACATAGGGAAGTATATAAAGCGAGATTACGGATTAAGCGCTATCATAGGGATATTCGTCTGGGGATTAAGAATAGGGTCCTTGCGCCCTATTATAATTTAAAAAATACAATTGAGACAACTTATCGTATCGCAAAAATCAGTAAAGATTTATTAAAACGTGGTGGTCGTGGTACATATCATGTAGCTAGGGCGGGGGCTAATTTTTCCCATCAAGTGCTTACAAATCCCGCCCAAGCAGCGAGTCGAGCCTATAGTTTTGGTGTAAATACTGTTGAAGGTGCTGTTAGAGGAGCGTATGATACAGGTAGCGCAACCGTCAGAGGAGTGTATAATAGAGGTAGAGCAACCGCTAGAAGAGCCTATCGAACTGAGCAAAGTACCTATCGGACCGGAGCAAATGCTGCGCGATGGACTTTTAGGTCAGGTAGTGGTCTAATACGCACAGCTGTTACAAAGTTAGGAGGAGTAACGGCAAAGGCTGTTCTAGGGGGTGGAGCAGTAGCCGGAGGTGGAGCTGCCTTAGCCGGGGGTGGAGTAGCAGCGGCAGGTGGTACTGTAGCTGCAGGCGGAACTGTTGTAGCGGGTGGTGGAGCTGCAGCGGCAGGTGGGGCTGCTGCGGGAGTAGGTTTGGTGACGGTTGGTGCAATATTATTAATTATTATATTAATTTTATATCTTGCGATTTCAATAATTACATATACTCCTCTTACTTTTTCTTCTGCAGTAATATTAGCAGATGAGGATGTTTTTCTGGAGTATCGTGATAAAGTGAGAGAGCTTGATGAAGAATTTAATCAGAGAGTTGCAGACATAATGCAAGAACTCAGGGAAGCCGAACGTTATACTGATTGTGGTGAACCGGAATGCGTTAGGTCAGATGCTTTTTATAATGGTGGAATTGATACTGATGGAAAATATAAGGAAGGACGTATTATAAAATTTACTGATCTTACTCTTACGACGGACCAAGATGGTAATCCCATAATTAAGACTGACTGGCAGAGCGTTTTAGCTTTGGCGGCAGTTGAATTTGATCAAAATCTAACTTTTAAAGGTGATGAGCAGGATTTTATCAGACAGGTTCACAGTGAGCTATATCAATTAGAAACAGAAACTTACGGACTCGGCTGTCCCGGTTGTGGGGTTAATTCGAATTGTTGCA
>LFRM01408302.1_pt1 | contig 31239 bp, 29 predicted proteins | sample 618341 | NCBI WGS metagenome assembly LFRM01 (sample SAMN03654438, study PRJNA283298) | anaerobic digester metagenome | isolation source: pool of bioreactors CSTR01a, CSTR02a, and CSTR03a thermophilic anaerobic... | place: Denmark: Kgs. Lyngby | collected 2014-05-21 | reverse complement strand
TTTAATGTACCCAGCCTCGCCAGCAGCAAAAACGCCACCGAAGTGCATGCGCTGCGCTTAATTGGCGCTTTACTGGATGGTGGCAGCAGCAGCCGTATTCCCACGCAACTGGTACGTGAGCAAGAGTTAGTGGCTGGAGCATCGGCTTGGTATAACGCCTTCTCCCGTGGCGACAGCTTATTTATCTTATCTGCTACGCCCAACGTACAAAAAGACAAAACCATCGCCGAGGTTGAAGCCGGCTTATGGCAGCAACTCAAGCAACTGCAAGATACACCGCCAACCGCAGCCGAATTAGCCCGTGTGCGTGCGCAAGTGGTGGCTGCAGAAGTCTATGCACAAGACTCGATCACCAGCCAAGCCACGCAAATTGGCCAACTGGAAAGTGTCGGCCTCTCGTGGCGCATTCAAGACACTGACTTAGCGGCTTTAGAAGCAGTGACACCTGCAGATATTCAAGCGGCAGCAAAGAAATTCTTTACNNACCAGCTTAATCAGTGCAGCGCTACTGATAAGTGTCGGTTGCAGCAACTTAGACAGCAGCACCTCACTGCAATCGAGCAGCGCCGAACAGCGCATCAGCAGTTTAGCCGCATTGTCTCAACATGATCCGGTGACCCGCACTCTGGATATTCAGGAATGGCACACCACTGCCGGCACAAAAGTGCTGTTTATGGCCGCGCCTGAATTACCCATGTTTGATTTGCGCTTAACTTTTGCCGCGGGCAGCAGTAAAGATCAGCACGCCTACGGTTTAGCTAATCTGACCAGCGCCATGCTGGATGAGGGCACCGGCACACTCAATGCGGGGCAAATTGCCACGCAGTTTGAAGACCTTGGCGCCGATTTTTCCAGTGGTTCTTACCGCGATATGGCGGTGATCAGCTTGCGTAGCCTGAGTGATCCTAAACTCAGCGCACCGGCGCTCGAATTGTTTAGCCAGATTGCGGCGCAACCCAGTTTCCCCGCCGACTCCTTGGCGCGCATTAAAAACCAATTACTGGCAAGTTTTGAATACGAAAAACAAAACCCCGGTAAACTCGCTTCGTTAGCCCTATTTGAAAAGCTCTATGGCGAGCATCCGTACGCCAAGCCCAGCTCCGGTGATGCCACATCTGTACCGGCACTGACTCGTCAGCAGTTACAAGATTTTCACCGCACTTACTACAACGCAAACAATGCACAGATTGCCTTGGTCGGTGATTTAACCCTCGAGCAAGCTAAAGCCATCAGTGAAAAAGTATCCGCTCGTTTACCGCGCGGTAGCGCAGCAGCCGTTACGGCCAAGCCCAAAGCTAACCTAGCGTCTACAACGCATATTGAGTTTCCATCCACACAAACCCATATATTGCTGGCACAGCTGGCGGTTAAACGTGGCGATCCTGATTATCCTGCGCTATTTTTAGGCAATCAGATTCTCGGTGGCGGTGGTTTTGGTACGCGTTTAATGGAAGAAGTGCGTGAAAAACGTGGCCTGACCTACGGTATCTACTCCAGCTTAAGCCCCATGCAAGCTGCTGGGCCCTTTATGATTAATGTGCAAACCCGCGCACAACTCAGTGAAGTCACTTTGCAGTTAGTCCAGGATTTATTACGTGACTATATTGCCAATGGCCCAACTGAAACCGAACTGGCCAATGCTAAACGCGAAAGCCTCGGCAGCTTCCCACTCAGCGCTGCCAGTAACTCAGCGATTGTCGGTCAACTGGCAGCCATTGGTTTCTACGATATGCCGCTGACTTGGATGAATGATTTTATGCAAGACTTGCAAAAACTCAGCGTAAAAGATGTACATGCCGCCTTTCAGCGTCATCTCAATCCTGATCAGTTCGTGATTGTCACTGCCGGCCCTACAGTTGAGCAACTGCCTTTACCCGAAGCGGTTGAACGCTCAGAACAACAGAGCGCAGTGGAGCGCCAACACTGATGACTAAAAAACCTCAAGCGGCCTCTTCAGGCAGCAGTCAAATACGCATTATTGGCGGCGAATGGCGCTCACGTAAACTCACAGTGCCGGATGGGCCTGGCTTACGCCCCACGCCTGACCGTGTCAGGGAAACGCTATTTAACTGGCTCGCATCCTATATTGGCGGCGCGCGGGTATTAGATGCCTTTACTGGCAGTGGTGCATTGTTTCTCGAAGCCTTGTCACGCGGTGCCAGCTCGGGGATTGCCTTAGATTTAAATACTGCAGCCATCAATAATCTACGGAGTAATCTTGAGATTTTAGACTGTGATAATGCCAAGGTACTGCGCGCAGATGCCTTGGACTATTTGGCTAGCAGTGCAGAGCAAGGCTTTGATATTGTTCTGCTCGATCCACCCTTTCACCAAGACCTGTTATTACAGAGCTGTGAATTGCTCGAAGCCAATAACTGGCTGAATGAGCGCGCGTGGATTTACACTGAAAGTGAGCAAGCACCCTCAAGTTTAGGCGTACCAAACACTTGGCGTTTGCATAGGGAAAAACGCAGCGGACAAGTGCATTACGCTCTCTGGCAAAAGCTTGCTTAAGTTTTGTCTGCTGACTTAAGCGGCGAAATCCAGTAACTTAGTGCGTTTGATACTGTCTTTGGGGTCATACGTGGAAGCCTTAAAAGGTAAGCTAGCACTGGGTGCTTTAAAACTGATTGCGCTATTACCGTGGCGCGGCGTGCAGGCTTTAGGCGGCGCTGCGGGATGGTTGATGTGGAAAATACCCAACCGCTCGCGTGAAATCGCTCGTCTTAATATCAGCCACTGTTTTCCAGAGTTAAACACTGAAGAAGTGGATCAACTCACTGAGCGCAGTCTTAAAGGTATTGCCAAATCCTTTACTGAAAGCGCCTGCGCATGGATTTGGCCACCGGAAAAAACCTTGCAGTATGTGCGCGAAGTTGAAGGCTTAGAAGTCCTGCAAGAAGCCCTGGCCAGCGGCAAAGGTATAGTGGGAATTACCAGCCATCTCGGCAACTGGGAAGTGCTTAATCATTTCTATTGCGCACAATGTAAGCCAATTATTTTTTACCGCCCTCCTAAACTTAAAGCCTTAGATGACTTGCTGAAAACTCAGCGTGTGCAGCAAGGTAATCGCGTGGCCCCCTCGACGCGTGAAGGCATTATTAGCGTGATTAAAGAAGTGCGCGCCGGTGGTTCAGTGGGTATTCCTGCCGACCCCGAACCGAGTCGCAGTTCAGGTATATTTGTACCCTTTCTCGGCACTACAGCACTGACCAGTAAGTTTGTTGCGGGGATGCTCGGTGGCAAGCAAGATAAAGTCAGCGCAGTGTTTCTGCATGCGATTCGTCTTGAAGACGGTAGCGGTTTTAAAGTCATTTTAGAAGCTGCACCAGATGAGATGTACAGCACTGATACCGAGATCGCAGTAGGCGCTATGAGTGATGTACTGGCCAGCTATGTACAACGCTGGCCTGATCAGTATATGTGGACCATGAAACGCTTTAAGCAACGCCCTGAAGGCGAGAAGCGCTGGTACTAAATCCCAGTGCTAGCTCTAAGCGCTGACTTAACAGATCTTTGTTAACGCTTTCATCAAGCTTAGATTTCGATACGATCTAAGCTTGATGAACAGCCAGTTGCTCAAGCTAACCGCCACATCTAAGAGGTTAAACTGCGGCGAAAGCGCAGCAACGCCACCAAGAAAAACACCACGCCAATCGCCGTTAATGCCAATATTTCTGGCCAAACCAAAGCCATGCCTGCATCCCTAAATAAAATCGCAGTAGAAAGGCTGACAAAGTGCGTGGTGGGCGACAACTGCATCACCGACTGCAACCACAGCGGCATACTATCCAATGGCGTGGTACCGCCCGATAACAACATCATCGGCATCACCACTGGAATGGCCAGTAAGCCAAACTGCGGAATTGAACGCGCCAAGGTGGTTAAAAACACTGCTAGCGACGTACAGGCAAATAAATACAACCCTGTGATAAACAAATACAACAGCATCGAACCGACTAAAGGCACACCCAGAGCTTTTTTCACAATCAACTCCAGCGACAGCCAAGTGCAAAACACCACAACCACTAAGCTCGTCCAAATTTTTGCTGACATGATTTCAAACGCCGTCAGTGGCAGGACCAATAAGTGCTCCAAGGTGCCATGTTCACGCTCCCGCAAGAGCGCCGTACCTGTGAGCAAAATCGCTAAAATAGTGACGTTATTGATAATCTGAATAATGGCTAAAAACCAGCCGCTTTGCATATTACTGTTAAACAACGCACGTGTGGTCAGCTTAATCGGCTGCTCACTTACCCCGCCACTGAGTTGCTGCAACTCTCGCTGAAAAATACGCCCCATATAGCCTGCGCCCATAAAGGCTTGGCTCATGGCAGTCGCATCCACATTCACCTGCAATTCAGGTTGTTTACCAGCCAACAAATCGGCTTGAAAGCCCACCGGCACATTAATCACAAAAGTATAACGGCCACTATCCAGCACTTCGTCAATCTGCGAGTACGCCAGCATCACTGGGGTTTGAAACTCTGGCGGACGTAATACTTCGGCTAACTTGCGTGACAAGCGGCTGTCATCTTCATCGACAATCGCCACACTGGCATTGTGCACACCCACCGATGAACCAGACGCTGGCATATAAATAGCAGCACTAAAGGCATACAACATAAACAACAGCAAAACTGAGTCATAACGCAGGCTGATCAGCTCTTTAATGCCTAAACGGAAAATATGTGAAAGCTTATACATCAGTTAAACCTCCTGCTTTTTCAAAAGCATCAGGCTTAAGCCGGTAAAGGCTAAGAAAAAGCTCAGCAACGCCAAACATTGCAGCCATAGATCACGCAAATCCAACGCTTTAGTAAAGGTGCCCACGGCAATGTCGAGGAAGTATCCAGCCGGGAATAAAACCCCCATCAAGGCTGCACCACCGTCTAACGATGAGCGCGGAGTAATCAAACCGGAAAACTGAATAGTCGGCAAAGTGGTTAAAATCATAGTGCCTAAAATCGCCGCGATTTGTGTCTTCGTCACCGTCGACACCAGTAAACCAAAACTGGTGGTGGCCAATACATAGAGCACTCCACCCACAGCCAAGGCAAAACCACTACCTTTCAGCGGCACGCCAAATAGCCAAATATTAATCCCCACCAAGAGCGCCAAGTTAAGCAAACTCACCGCTAAATAGGGCATTTGTTTACCGAGTAAAAACTCTAAACGGGTCAGTGGTGTGGCGTAGAAGTTAGTAATNNGCAGTCAACATAGCGGGGATAAAGACTAAAATCAGCGCCATCACCCCAGGACCAATGGCATTCACGCTGACCACATCTTGGTTATAGCGAAAACGGGTTTCTAAACGAGCCGGTTGGGCGAGTGCAGGTATCGCCGCGCTGCCTTCATCACGTAAACGCTGCAGGCTTTCGTGGTGGACTGCTTCGACATAACCGCGACTGGTTTCCGCACGGAATGGCGAGCCCCCATCCAGCCACACCCCCACTTCAGGGTGGCGACCGGCATATAAATCCCGACCAAAACCCGCTGGAATCTCAATAGCTAACTTAATATCAGCACGCTGCAAGCGCGCATGTAAATCTTGCAGATTAGCTAAAGGTTCGCGCTCAGCAAAGTAGCGAGAACCGCGAAACGCCTCCAAATAAGCGCGACTTTGCGCTGTATTGTCTTGATCAAGGGTAGCAAAGGCTAAATCTTCCACATCTAAGGAAATACCAAAGCCCAGAATAATCATCATAAACACCGCACCCAATAGCGCAAACCAGAGGCGCACACGGTCACGCAGCAGCTCTTTGCTCTCACGCACAGCCAAAGCACGGGTGCGCCGCAAACTAAAGCCACGCGGCGGTGTGGAAGTTAAGGCTTCAGTCGCAGTATTCACTTGCTCAGGTGCAGCGCCAGTTAAACCTTGCGCTTGCTCTAAGCAAGTCACAAAAGCATCTTCCAAAGTCGCGCCAGCAAACTGCTCTTGCAGCTCAGCGGGCGTACCTACGGCTAATACTTTGGAGGCGTGCATCAAGGAAATGCGATCGCAGCGCTCAGCTTCATTCATAAAGTGCGTGGAAAGAAAAATCGTCACGCCTTGCTCGCGGGACAACTCAAACAGCAAACGCCAGAAATCATCCCGTGCCGCAGGGTCAACGCCCGAGGTAGGCTCATCCAAAATCAACACTTCTGGCTCGTGAATCACCGCTACTGCTAAGGACAAGCGCTGGCGCAAACCCAAAGGTAAAGCGCCGGCTTGCTCATCGGTATAAGGGCCTAAATCAAAACGCTCAATCAGTGTTTGCGCCCGCTGCGCGCCAATATCTTTGGGAATATCAAATAAATGCGCATGCAGCTCAAGGTTTTGCAGCACGCTCAACTCGCCATACAGCGAGAAGCTTTGCGACATAAAGCCCACCCGCTTACGGGTGGCTAAATCATTGGCATCCACAGGCTTACCCAACAACCACGCTTCACCTTCAGTGGCTGGCAAGAGACCAGTCAGCACCTTCATGGTGGTGGTTTTACCGCAACCATTGGAGCCTAAAAAACCAAAAATTTCGCCGCGATCAATTTCAAAACTGACTTTATGCACTGCAGTAAAATCACCAAAGCGCAAGGTCAGATCCGTGGCTTTAATTGCCACTTCGTGACGCTCTGGCGCAAATGCTGTTATCTGCAGCGGCTCAACGCCACCGGCACCAACGCCTTGATAGTAAGTAAAAGCATCATCCAGTTTACCGCTCGGCGTGACCGCCGCTAACTCTTGCGTGCTACCCGAGGCAATTAAGCGCCCGCCGTCCATCATCAAACAGTGCTCAAACTGCGCTGCTTCTTCCATATAGGCAGTAGCCACCAGCAAAGTTAGCTGTGGGCGGTCACTGCGCACTTGCTCAATCAAATCCCAAAAGTGCCGACGTGATAAGGGGTCTACACCTGTGGTCGGCTCATCTAGAATCAATAAATCCGGATCATGAATCAGCGCACAGCACAGACCGAGCTTTTGCTTCATGCCGCCGGATAATTTACCAGCGGGGCGATCAATAAAGTTGGTCAGATCGGTCGCAGCTAATAAGCTGACCATACGCTCTTCACGCTCAGCGCGCGTTAAGCCAAATAAAGTAGCAAAGAAACGAATATTTTCCGCAATGGATAAATCTGGATAGAGGTTATGCCCCAGCCCTTGCGGCATAAAGGCAATACGTTGATAGAGCGTGGAGCGATGACGACGCTGGTCAATGGGGCCACCCAGCACATCCAGCTCACCGTTCTGTAGAATTTTTACTCCAGAAATTAAGCCCAACACACTGGATTTACCCGCACCATCGGGGCCAATCAGGCCGCAACGACTGCCCACTGGTAAACTAAAACTCACATCATCTAATGCGACTTGCTGACCATAGCGGTGCGAAATATGCACAGCCTTAATTGCTTCTGTACTCATGCTGCTCTACCTAATAGCCCCATCCATTGCTGCACTCTGCTGAGATGGCAGATATACACATCACTCTAGCGCTTTGCTGCGTGACACCTATCCACACACTGCGATAGGCATCAGCACCTTACTGCAATTGCTCAGGCCAGTTTATATCTGCAGAGTTGCGCACATAAGCTGAGCCCGGCATTCCCGGTTTAGCTTGCGGTACAGCAGCTGGGTCGGTCAGGCGTAACTTAACCCGAAACACTAACTTCTGGCGCTCATCACGAGTTTCCACTTCTTTTGGAGTGAACTGTGCTTTGGCTGCAACAAAGGCCACTTCAGCAGGCAAAGGTTGTTCAGGCAAAGCATCTAAAACAATACGCGCTTGATCCTTAGCCGCTAAGCGTCCTGCGACTGCAGAAGGTAAATAGACATTCATATATTGATCTGTCGGATCGATTAGCAAAAACACACGACCGCCTGCACCCAAGACTTCACCCGGCTCAGCTAGACGTAATTGCACCACACCATTCATCGGCGCTCGTAAGCTACTGTCATCAATTTCACTGGTCAACTGCACCACCATAGCTTCAGCAGAACCAATAGTCGCTTGTGCCGCCTGCACTTGAGCTTTCGCTGCGTCTAAGGCAGCAGACGCAGTATCAAAACGCGCTTGCTGTTGATCAATCTGCTGACCACTGGCATGGCCACGATCATAGAGTTCACGGAAACGTTTTAAATCTTGCGCAGCTAAACGACGCTCACTTTCACGTAAATGCACCGTGGCTTGCGCTGCTGCCACATTTTCCTGTGCGCGCAACACTTCAGATTGCGCCTGTGTGCGTTGCGCTTCTAAAGTACGGGTATCAATGCGTGCTAATAATTGCCCAGTAACGACGCTATCGCCCTCAGCTACCAACACTTGCGCTAAGCGACCCGGATATTTAGTCGCGACCTGCACTTCCGTTGCTTCTAAGCGACCATTACCTTCATAAAGACCTTCGGGCAGTCGATCTTGTAATGACTTCCAATAACCAAAGCCACCGGCGGCGGCCAAGGCTACTAATAGAGGCACAAGAAATAAACGAGACGAACTTTTATGCGTAGACATGCATTCTCCTAGCAAAAGATAACACTGCAGTCGTCGACGGCACTGTAATGTGTAAAAGCAAAAGATCAGTCGATGCTCAGTGCATTGTTCTCACACCTACAGCACTCAAAATATTCAGTGATTGTACCTTGTGCCTAGAAGGCGTCTAGGCAAAGCCTGCAAACCTGTAGCTTTTAGACCTATCTTGTCTGACAATAGTGCTTTGTTAGGTTTAAAGTAGCAGTCCTTAAAAATATTTATACCAATGACTGAACTTTTTATAAAAAAAGCACTCATTAGCTGCGGACGTGCAATGGTATTATCAAATATAATATATTGCAGTAATAATGACTTTAGATAACAGCGCTGATATTGCGAACAGTGTGGTGGAGAGCAGAGTAGCAATGAAACGTAAACCTGATTTAATGTGGATTTTAGTCATTATCCTAAGCTTAGGCATGGTAACAACAGGTTACACACAAAGCCTTTGGGAACGTGGTGACTATCAAAGCGAAACCAAAAACTTCCCAAGCGACACTATGTTAGTTCCCTATACCACTGCTGATCAGTAACCACTGCATGCAAAGGAATATCCCAAGGCGCTAGCGGTAAACGCTCAACACGCTGACACTCATGCGCTAAACCAATACGCTGCGGCGTGAGTTGACGGTCACACTGGTGTAATCCAGCAAAGCAACGATCATAAAAACCACCGCCCATACCTAAACGCCCACCGTAGGGATCAAAGCCTACTAAGGGTAAAAATACTACATCCAAGGTCCAGACTGGCCGCTGATCAGCGGTACACCAACGTGGCTGTAAAATACCAAAACGGTTCTTTTCCCATTGTTGAATCGGCCGTACACGCTGAAATACCATGCTTGTTTTTGGCCAAACGGGCAAGATCGGTAAATACACAGATTTACCGCGACGCCAGGCTTCACGCATTAACAGTTGCGGATCAATCTCACCGTCACTGGCGATATATAAAGCGATATGTTGTGCACGACGAAAAAGCGCATGCTGTGCTAACTGTCTAAACAATTGCAGTGCCGCTTGTGCTTGTTGACTCGGGGATAGAGTGCGCCGCTGTTGACGTAGCTGAGTACGTAACTGGGCTCGTGAGCGAGATGTATTGACTGGCATTGTGTAAAAAAGTCTCCCCAGAAGTGCCGCTATCGACGTGGCCCTTGAACCCGAAAGTTCAAGGTGGAGATTACGCTAGACTTTTAGGCTTTCCGCAAGCGGACATGCACACCAGTCTAAAAATGTAATCCCCGGTGTGGTATGAATCGGCTCAGGGACGTAGTCAACTGGCTAACACTCGAGGGAGTTGTCTCCAGTATACACAAATCTTTGAGCGCCTCAAGAGTCGATTACTCAGCGCTATTTAAACTCTGCTGCACACTGGATAATAAGCCTTGTATCTGCTCAGCACTTTTATCATCCAGTGGTTCTGCATGCTTTGTACTGTGCAGTTCATAGGTGATATTCAGAGCAGCCATCACCGCAATACGTTCGGCGCCAATCACTTTTCCAGCACGGCGAATACCGCGCATTTTCTTATCAAGATACTGTGCCGCACGTTCTAAGTTTTCACTTTCTTGTGCAGGACAAGCAATATGATAGTCCTTATCCAAAATACGTACGGTGACAGTCTGGGATTGAGTCATAAATCCTGCTCCAACGCTTTAAGCCTAGAGATCATAGCGACAATTTTTTCTTGCGCCATATCGTTTTGTTCGATTAATTGCTCACGCTCTTCATGCAGTGCTTGATTTTGCGTTTGAAGTTCAGTGTTACGTTGAATCAATTGCTCAACGGCCTGCACCAAGGCTTGTAAATCCGTATTTTTCACTCGCACTCCAGTGTTTACCACGTCATATTACATACTTTCTATATATATCATTCTAACGCCCGCATGCTGCTGCGCACAGTGCTATACAGCCTATCGTAGAAATAAACTTAAAGTTGTAACCTGTATCCTATACATTTTCATTGAAATGCTGAGTTTTGATGGTTTTTCCATATAAACCGAGCGAATCAGCGAGCAAATATATCAGCAGCTGCAAAGATCAGTGTTTAGCGCCATACTCAACAACGCGATATACTCAGATGCATTATATAGACGACTCTTCAAACCACGTAACAGTTCCATTACTTCGGATTTTTCATGCCTCAAACTCAATCTGCTTATACCTCATTTGCCAGCTTACTCAATACCAGCGGCCACGTTATTTCACCGGCTGAACTGCAAGGTTTACTGCTCGGCCGTTGCTGTGCAGGCGGCGGTTTTACTGCTGAAGGCTGGCTTAAAGAAGCCCAAGACTTATTTGACGGTGAAGTACCCAGCAGCCTGCATGCTGCGCTGCTTGGCCTACAAGAAATGGTCAAAACTGAGCTGATCGCTGATAGCAGCGTCTCCCTGACATTGTTACTGCCCAGCGATGACGAATCACTACAGTCTCGCACCGAAGCTTTAGGCCAGTGGGCACAAGGCTTTTTAAGTGGCTTTGGTAACAATATCGGTAGCACTGAAATCTCTAAAGATGTGCGTGAGATTCTCGAAGACTTAATCTCCATCGCGCAGATTGAGGTCGATGAAGAAGAGCACGAAGAAGGTGAAGTGGCTTATATGGAAGTCAACGAGTACCTACGTGTTGCGCCATTGTTTCTCTTTACTGAATGCGCTAATTACACGCCGCCGAGTACTGACGACGCCAAAGACGCAACACCCGCCGTACACTAAATTTTATAGGAGCCACACCACATGAGCTCAATCAGCACCTCTGAATATGCCCAACGCCGCCAGCAACTGATGCAAGGTATGACGCCCAACAGCATTGCAATTTTATCTGCAGCAGGCGTCAGTACCCGTAACAGCAGCGTTGAATACCCCTATCGACAAGACAGCGACTTTTTTTACTTGTCGGGTTTTTCTGAGCCCGAAGCGGTGTTGGTGCTGATTCCCCAGCGTGAGCAGGGTGAATTTGTTTTATTTTGCCGTGAACGTAATCCTGAGCGTGAACTCTGGGACGGCTTACGTGCCGGTCAAGACGGAGCCATCGCCGACTATCAAGCCGATGATGCCTTCCCGATTGGCGATATTGATAACATTTTGCCAAGTCTGATTGAAGGCCGTGAACGTGTGTATTACTCAATAGGTAATAACGCAGAATTTGATCAGCAAATGATGGGCTGGCTCAACACCATTCGCAGTAAAGCGCGGATGGGCGCACAACCGCCCAAAGAATTTGTCATACTCGATCACTTGTTGCACGATGCACGTCTGCGTAAAAGCCCTGCAGAAATCGCTACCATGCAACAGGCCGCTGATATTTCCTGCAGAGCCCATATCCGTGCTATGCAAGCCTCTAAAGCAGGCTTATATGAGTATCATCTAGAAGCTGAACTGGACTATGAATTCCGCAAAGGTGGCGCACGTTTACCGGCCTATTCATCGATTGTCGCCAGTGGTAAAAACGCCTGTATTTTGCATTACACTGAAAATAATGCACCGTTACGCGATGGCGATTTAGTGTTGATTGATGCCGGTTGCGAGATTGACTGCTATGCCAGCGACATCACTCGCACCTTCCCGGTCAATGGCCGCTTTAGTACAGAACAAAAAATCATTTATGAGTTGGTCCTGCAAGCCAACCTTGAAGCGATGAATTATATTTCACCGCAGCACCGCTGGAATGACGCCCACGATGCCACGGTGCGCGTAATTACCGCAGGCTTATTAGAGCTGGGTCTGCTACAAGGTGATCTAGAAACACTGATTGCTACTGATGCCTACCGTCCGTTTTATATGCACCGTGCTGGGCACTGGCTCGGCTTGGATGTGCATGATGTCGGTGAATATAAGGTCGATGGCCAATGGCGTGCCCTCGAAGCGGGTATGACCATGACCGTTGAGCCGGGTATTTATATTGCCGTCGATAATTTAGATGTACCTGAGCAATGGCGCGGCATTGGTGTACGTATTGAAGATGATGTGGTGGTCACCGAAAATGGCTGCCATGTTCTGACTAATGCAGTCCCTAAGACAGTGGCAGACATTGAACATTTAATGGCTGCCGCACAACAACCTGGAGCTTAGCCATGAGCCGAGTGCAGATCGCAATTATTGGTGGTGGTTTAGTCGGCGCCAGCTTGGCGTTAGCTTTACAAGCTGGCGCACGTGAACGGCAGTGGAAGATTGTTCTGATTGAACCCTACGCTCCCGGCGACAGCTACCAACCCAGCTATGACGCTCGCGGCTCGGCCTTATCCTATGGCAGCCAGCAAATCTATCAGCGCTTAGGCTTGTGGGATGCTATCGCACCTCATGCCGAAGCTATTACTGATATTCATATTTCTGACCGCGGCCGTTTTGCTGCAGCGCGCCTGAACGCCAGCGAAGAAGATGTACCCGCTTTGGGCTATGTAGTGGAAAACGCTTGGCTGGGCCACTGTCTCTGGGGCGCACTGGATAGTGATGTGGTTGAGTGGCGCTGCCCTGCCCGTGTGGAAAAAATGCAGGCACTCAGCGATGGCTACTGTTTAGATCTCGACGATGGCAGCAGTTTAACTTGTGATTTAGCGATTTTAGCCGACGGTGGCCGCTCTGGCCTGCGTGAACAACAAGGTATTCACGCGCAAAAAACCAGCTATGGACAGACGGCGCTGATCGCCAATATCAGCACCGCATTACCGCACCAAGGTATGGCGTTTGAGCGTTTTACCGATGATGGTCCCATGGCGCTCTTACCCTTATCTGATAACCGCTGTGTATTGATTTGGACCCGTGAGCCTCAGGAAGCCCAGCGTTTATATGAACTGCCCGATCAACAATTTCTACAAGAGCTGCAAGCCTGTTTTGGTTACCGCCTCGGCGCCATTGAACAGGTGGGCCAGCGTTATATGTACCCTTTAAGCCTAATCGAAAGCAGCGAACAAGTGCGCGCTCATTTAGCCATACTGGGTAACGCCGCGCACAGCCTGCACCCGGTTGCTGGCCAAGGTTACAATTTATCTTTGCGCGATAGTATGGCGCTGGCTGACTGCATATTAAGTGGCCCGCAGACACCCGGTGACCTAGCTACACTGCAACGTTTTCAAAAAAACCAGCAGCTTGATCAAGAACTGACCATTGGCTTTTCTGACCGTGTCACACGTTTATTTTCCAGTGGCCAACCCGCTCTCGCTGGTGGTCGCAACCTAGGTTTATTAGGGCTTGATTTGCTGCCGCCGGCTAAACGTTGGTTTGCTCGCCAAGCCATGGGCGTCGGCGTACGCAGCTCATCGGATCAGGCTTAAACCATGACTGTGCTGACCCAAGGTCGCAACCGCGTGTCTATGCACAGAACGGCATGCTCAACGGCCAACCTCAGATATCTACAGCGCAGCTTGCTGCCACTCCAGAGTAGGACCTTAATATGCACGCAGATTTAATCATCGTCGGCGCGGGAATGGTTGGTAGTACGCTCGCCTTAGCGCTCAAAGACAGTGGCCTTAATATCGTCTTAGTCGATCGCAGTCCATTGACCATCACGCCCTTTCGTCCAGAACAACCTTTTGAGCCGCGCGTCAGTGCCTTATCCATTGCCAGCCAGCGCATTTTACAACGCGTCAATGCGTGGCCTGCCATCACCGAAAATCGTGCCAGCCCCTACCGTGATATGCACGTTTGGGACGGCTCAGGCACAGGTAAAATTCACTTTTCCGCCAGCAGCGTGCACGCCGATGTGCTAGGGCATATTGTTGAAAACCGTGTGACCCAAGACGCCTTGCTTGAGCAACTGCGCAATTCTGATATCAACTTATTAGCCAATTCAACTGTCGAACAACTGCGCCACAGCAGCGACGGCTGGGTGATGCTACTCAATGACGACACCCAAATACGCAGCCACTTAGTGATTGCCGCTGATGGTGCGAACTCAGCGATTCGCAGCCTGACCGGCTGCGCGACCCGCGAGTGGGATTATCTGCACCATGCTGTAGTGACCAGTGTGCGTTGTGAAAAGCCACACCAAGACACCGCGTGGCAACGTTTTACTGATGAAGGCCCACTGGCCTTATTGCCACTGCAACACAGTGACGGCAAACACTGGTGCTCAATTGTCTGGTCAGTCCCTGAAGAACGCGCTAAACAATTAATGGCACTGGATGATGCAGCCTTTTGTACAGCCCTAGGTCAAGCTTGCGAACACCGTCTTGGTGCCATTGAGCACGCAGATCAACGCTATAGCATTCCCTTGCGCCAACGCCATGCTAAGCGCTATGTTGAGCCAGGTTTAGCGCTGATCGGTGATGCTGCGCACAGTATTCATCCTCTGGCAGGCCAAGGCGTCAATTTAGGCTTTTTAGATGCGGCAGTACTGGCCGAAGTGCTATTGCACGCTCATGCTCGCGGCGAAAATATTGCCAGTGAGCGTGTCCTTAGTCGCTTTGAGCGTCGACGCATGCCAGAAAACTTAGCCATGATGGCCGCCATGGAGACCTTTCAGCATCTCTTTCAAGCCGATGCTTTAGCGCTGCGCTGGTTACGTAACAGTGGTTTACAGGTGATGGATAATTTAGATCAAGCCAAAGCTGTATTTATCCGTCATGCGCTCGGCTTAGGCGCTAATTTACCTGACCTCGCGCAAGCTTAATCTTCTCTAGGTGCAGCGCGTCAACAACGCGCCTGCACCGACCCAACATTCTGCTCAATATCCATCTACTCGGCCTGCCAGTTAAAATACAGTTTTATGATAAATTTATGCAGATTTAGTTGATAAACTAAATGCAAGTAACTATCATTTACAAACTTTCACCCCAATCAGAGGTTGCCATGTCGATTCGTAAACCCATTCTTGCCGCACTCGCATTAAGTGTTATGGCTGGTCATGTCCAAGCAGCTGATGAAATCGTGGTTTACTCTTCACGTATCGACGAGCTGATCAAACCTGTATTTGATAAGTACACCGAGCAAACCGGCGTCAAAATCAAATTTATTACCGATAAAGAAGCACCATTGATGGCGCGTCTAAAGGCTGAAGGTGGCAACACTCCTGCTGATATCCTGATTACTGTCGATGCCGGTAACCTCTGGCAAGCCGAGCAAATGGATATTTTGCAGCCGCTGAACTCAGACGTTATTAAAGCCAATATCCCTGCTCAATACCGCTCTAGCGGTGATAAGTGGACAGGTTTATCACTGCGCGCCCGTACCATTGCTTACTCAACTGAGCGTGTCACGCCAGAAGAGTTGAGTACCTATGAAGCGCTGGCTGATAAAAACTGGGAAGGCCGTTTGTGCTTACGTACCAGTAAAAAAGTTTATAACCAGTCACTGACTGCCACTTTGCTTGAAACTCATGGTGCAGAACAAACTGAGAAACTGGTTAAAGCTTGGGTCAATAACTTAGCTACTGATGTGTTCTCGGACGACACCGCCCTGCTGGATGCTATTAATGCCGGTCAATGTGATGTGGGTATAGTTAACAGCTACTACTACGGCCGTCTGCACAAACAAAACCCAGATCTAAAAGTAAAACTATTCTGGCCTAACCAAGATGACCGCGGTGTTCACGTCAACTTATCCGGTGCTGGTATCACTAAATACGCACCGCACGCTGACGAAGCGCGCAAACTACTTGAGTGGATGACCACTGACGAAGCACAAAGCATCTTTGCTGGCGTCAACCAAGAGTTTCCAGCCAACCCAAGCGTTAAGCCCTCTGCAGAAGTTGCAGCTTGGGGCGAGTTTAAAGCCGACACCATTCCTGTTGAAGTGGCAGGTAAGCGTCAAGCTGAAGCGATCCGTTTAATGGACCGTGCTGACTGGCGTTAATCGCTGTATATGCTGCACTACAGACCGCCTCTTAGGGCGGTTTGTAGTTTTAAGACAGCTTAACTTCTTCTAAACAACTGACACCACGCGTGGCCTCACTCAAGGTCTCTTGCAATGCAGCCACTTGCTCATCAGGTACAGCTAAATTTAAGACCGCACCCTCTGCATCAAACTCTTCACTATTCACCACACCACCCGCCTCAGCGATGCGCACTTTAAAGATATCTAAATAAGTGTAGGGACAATGCCCAGTCAAAACAGTTTGCGGCACTAAGGTTTCACTGCTGGCGGTCTGTAAGACTTGATTGGCACAACCGCCATACGCACGCGCTAAACCACCAGTGCCTAACTGAATACCGCCGTACCAGCGCGTCACCACGATCAATATTTGATCAAAGTTCTGGTTTTCAATCGCTGCTAAAATAGGCCGGCCGGCGGTACCGCTGGGTTCACCATCGTCATTAAAACGGTATTGATCGCCACAGCGCCACGCCCAGCAGTTATGCGAAACATTGGGCGTACTTAACTGAGCAATCAGCTGCGTGGCTTGCTCGGCACTCGGCAGGAAAACCGCTTGCGCAAGAAAACGGCTTTTGCGGATTTCTTCCTGATAACTGTGCGGCGCTTTAATTATTCGCATTGAGTGTGCCTTAATCACTGTCACTGTCACTGTCACTGTCACTAGGTGCTACCCATTTAAATAGCGCCAGCCTAGGCTTATAAAAACCCTCTGCCGCGCTACAATCCAACTTAAATCACAGTAAAAATATCTTCGGCTGCTAAACGTGATTTAGGTAAAGACGCATTAAAATCAGTCTCTGCACGATAACCTAGCGCAACCGCAGTGATAGCAGTTAAATCGCGCTCATTTAAGCCAAATTCAGCATCCAAAATGGCCTGATCAATACCTTCCAAAGGCACAGCATCAATCTCCAGTAATCCGGCACCCAACAAGAAACTGCCCATATTTAAATAGACTTGTTTTTCGAGCCAGTGCGGCACGTCTTTGTTGGTGAATTTATGCTCATTTAAATAAGCCACACGAGTATTGTGCGCCGCCACTTTGACTTCAGGGTTGGCAACAAAACGGCCATCACGTTCCTCTGCTGCCAACACTTTTTGCAAATGCTCATCATCAATCTGCGTGCGTGCGCAAAATAGTACGACATGTGAAGCGTTGAGGATTTTGCTTTGGTTATAGCTGTAATTGCCACCCGCACCTTTAGCTAAACGTGCCTTACCCTCATCGGTACTGGCCACCACAAAATGCCATGGCTGAATATTGGTACTCGATGGACTTAAGCGCAACAAAGCAAATAATTGCTCAACCACCGCTTCAGGCAGTTTTTTGCTGGCATCAAAAGCCTTAGTTGCATAACGACGCTGTAACACTTCAATTAATTGCATAAAACACCTGATCTATTGATTATTTAAACTGTCGATCGATAGCCAAAAGTATTCACAACGCGACCCTATAACGACTCTCTCGCTACCAATAGGCTGACTATGACACAGTTAATTAAGCAACAGCCTACAGGTATTTTATCTGCAGCTAAAGCCAGCCACTGGCGCAGGTAAATAACATCACCGCTCAAGCAGACCAAGCCGCCTGATACCCCGCCCAGTTCAGTTTAATCACCCTAATCACAAATCAATCCACCCTGCTAGACAGCTGCAGTCAGCATCCATCACGTATTATCTATATGTATATAACATTTAACGCACATATCAGGTCTCGGCTTTAAAGATTAGCCAACGTAATACAACGAAGGCTTATTGATATGAAATCGTAAATTGTAGAAACACCCGCAACAGATTGGCAACTATCCGACACTGACACTCGCTGGATTCGTGCGCTTGAGCAAGGCAAGTGCTGTACTTCCCTAATCTACCCTTCACCTTAGATGAGGATGAACAAGCTCTGCTCACACCTGCCGTACTGGATGAAAAATTACGTAATATCAGCTTAGCAAGCGATAATCAGCTCAAAGGTGCAGCCACTGATCAAGATACCCAAGTACTGCTCAGCACCATGCTTAAACGCTATCGCACGCAAGCAGAAAAACTGGTGCATAGCCTGCTGCCAAAATACCAAGGTGCCTTACGCAAGGCTCCTACCAGCTACCGTCCAAAGACCGTTGAAGCGCGCAAACAATCATGGCGTGCGGATGATCGCCGTATGCATGTGGATGCTTTTCCATCACGGCCCAATCGTGGCGAGCGTATTTTACGGGTCTTTAGCAATATTAATCCTGAAGGCGTACCGCGTGTTTGGCGTGTCGGTGAGCCCTTTGCCGATATGGTTAAAACCATGCTGCCGCGCAGTAAGCCTTATCTGCGCTGGCAAGCAAAGGCACTGCATAAACTAGGTATCACCAAGTCGCTGCGCACAGAGTACGATCATCTGATGCTGCAACTGCATGACTGCATGAAAGCTGATATGCAGTACCAGAAAGAAGCCCAACAAGTCAGTATGCCGTTTGCGCCCGACTCGGTTTGGGTGTGCTTTTCTGATCACGCCTTACATGGTGTCGAGTCAGGTCAATATATGCTGGAACAAACCTTCCATATTGCCCGAGAACATCAATACGATCCTAGCCTCAGCCTACTCGCGCACTTAAGCAAAGTTCTACAGCGCCAGTTGGTTTAACCGCACAATAAAGGCAAGCCGCTTCAATACAGCAGGCGGCCTGACTCAACAAGCGGGCATATGCTAGCCGCCCTTACTCAATCGAGCTGGGCGGCACTTAACACCGCCCAAACTTGAGCACTGCACACTCAGTGTGTGCAGTGCTCAATGTTTATGGCTTTGGCAATCACCCTCGTGAGAGGATGTTTCGTCAGCTTGCAGTTCACCCTTTAGATACAGTAAGACTGCTGTTTCTGGATCAGTTTCTTTAGTAATCAAACCTTTAATGCCTTTGCGCCCAAGACGCCTCACCATGCCACTGCCCATCTCTGCAGTAATAAACACATCAATATCGTCAAGTGGATGCGGCTCATGTGCAGAGCTCTCATGGAATGATTGCTCTTTAGGTAATTCAAGCAATTCTTTTTCAGTAATTGCGCCATCTTGCGTGGTAAATACCCAAAACTTACGGCAACGACCCGCATGCTCAGTGATAACTTTACGGTTTTGACTAGTGACTGCAATTTTCATAATGACCCCTGTATTTGTTATCTACAGCGCACTTATTAACGTACAACCGCAGCAAACTTACTTAGGATATCAGTATAGTATGTTATAACTTTCTGCGCTGCTCTATCAGCTAGGGCAAGTTGTCACCCCTCGCCTAACTTAAGCGCATGTTCACGCACAGATGCGTGTAATTGCGCCAACATCGCGGCATCAATACCTCCCAGCTTAGGCAAGTTATTGAGCGGCACCCAGGATACGGCAAACTCAATGGGTGCCCATCCTTCTGACGAATCGCATTCAAAATGCTGCCATAGATCAGGCGTTGCTTCATGAGTGTGCAAATGAAAAAACCACGCCACAATGCGTTCATCACGACCTATATCACGGAGATCACGCTCAAAACTACCCAGACACTTGACGAGTTTAAGTTCTGTTAAACCAGTTTCTTCCTGTGCTTCACGTAACGCCGCAGCCGCCGGTTGTTCGCCCAGCTCAACAGTACCACCAGGAATTTGCGGTTCTAAATAACGGCCATCTACATATTCAAGAATCAGCAACTGATCCGCACGAGTAATATAAGTAAAAACACGATGACGCATGCTGCTGCTCCCGTCAGTTTATCCAGCGCTGACAACCCAGCCAGCACAGCCGATCACTGCCAACCTTGACGCCAATGCTCGGTGTTTTTTAAGTCTTGCCAGTCAATGGCTTCTTCTCGATTGGAGATCACAGCTTCGAGTAGGCAATGAATCACATTGCCCTCTTCATCAAACTTTAACTCAGTGACTAAAAAGTGTTTTTCTTTATTGACTGGGCGCACTGCTGTCCACTTACTGTGCAGCAATTTTTTCGGATTGATTTGATGCACTTAAAACTCCTGATAATATTGAGTGATCTTTTATGATCAATAGCCTACGCGATTTGCCCCCCACATATGGCAAAGCTGACTCTCTGGGTTAAGATGAAGTTCGTTGTTGGTTTTTGTTATTCTAAGCAGCTATTTCAACTGTTTATACTGTGTCATATATTTTATAGAAGATCAGTACTGTGCGAGTTATTCTTCCCACTACAGAAAGCCTTACCGTTGAATTTAAAAGTGATCGCAACGGTTACCCTGATCGAGAGCTGATCGAGGCACTGACTTGCCTCGCTAACACCTCAGGTGGTGAGTTATGGCTGGGTGTAGAAGATGATGGTAAGGCCAGTGGCTTGCATCTTAAGCACCAAAACACCACACATTTATTGGGGCTGATTGCCGAGCAAACCACGCCACCTTTAGTGGTGTCGATTCAGCAACATTGCATCGACTCGGTGATTGTGGCGCAAATTATCGTACCGCGCGCCAATACGCTGATTGCTACATTTGAAGGCATGTATTTAAAACGCCGTATTAAAAACGACGGCACACCTGAGTGCATTCATATTGAACCTGAAGACAAAGCCTAGATAATCAACTTAACCTGTTTTAACAAGCCCATGCCCGCCTCCTGCCCATCGTGCATTCTATCTATAAACCTATTTAGAGGCTGAAAACACATTCTAAACTGTTAGATAGATTATCAGCCAGCAAAGCATATCAGCGTAAGAATTGGCTGGCAGCGCATCTACAAAAACAGCCTATGCAATCGAAATCGCTATACGCTGCTATAGGCTGACTCTGCTAACCAGACTAAAGGATTGCAGTTGCAAGCTCGCAAGAGACTTTCACTAGAAGAACCAATCTGCAGACACTTTAAAGGTACGTCCAGGCTCCCAGTTTGCATAGTGCTGACCGGCAACAGCTGTCGCAGTATTTTTAGTTTGTACAGTGCGCACAGTGACATGATCGGCATAATGCTTATCGAACAGGTTTTCCACCACAAAGTTAACTTGCAAGCGATCCTGATCAGCCAAAGGTGACCAACCCAAGCGTAGATTATGCACGCCATAGCCTGGTTTATCAGGACGGCCTAGCGGCACATCGTTCAAGCGCTTCACCGCAACCAAGGTATAGCCGGCATTCAATGCTGGCGTTAAAGTCCAGTTTGCATCCAAAACCAATCGATCCCCAGTCGACACACCCACACGAGCTGACTCACCACTGGTGTCCATAGGTTGACCATTCCAGTTACGCACCACATTATGGCTGTAGGCCATGCTCAATAAAACATCATTGAGGCCCCAATGCCCTGCCAGTTCATAACCATGACTGCGTACAGCTCTCGGCGCATTACGAATATGATCTGTAACGCCTTTCATACCTTCGCCGGGGACAATCTGATAGTCACGAATATGGGTGTTATACATCATAAAACTTAAACCTAGATGATCGCCCGGCGTCAATACCGACATATCATGCCAGCGCACACCCAACTGACGCTGCTGCGCATATTCAGGTTTTAAATGACCATTTTTTCCAAGACGAAAATCGCTTGAATACTTTTGCAACCAGCCCGCCTGATTGAGCTTGGCACCCCGTGCTGACTCGCCATAACCGGCAAATAAGGTCAGATCTATAGCGGACAATGGATCCCATTCAATAGTGGCGTTAGGCGAATACACTTCACCTTTACTGCCCACACCATTAGCATAATTGGTATCATAAAAATCACCACGCCCACCCACAGATAAGCGCAGCGGCCCCCACTGCATGCGATTCTGAATAAACACACCATGATTTAAGGCACGCTCATCGTAATGATCCTGACTGTCCCAGCGGCTACCGCGATCGTGGAAGTGATCAAAACCAGTCACTAAGGCATGCTGAATCGACCCTAAAGCAAAGCGCGCGGTATTACGTACGCTGCCACCTAGGCTGCGAGTTTCATAGGTTTCATCACCCTTATCACGATACAACTCTAAGCGACTGACGTTATGATACACAGTCGTCTCTAGATCAACGAACGGCTGACCCGTCGGTTGATAACGATGATTGACCGTCACTGTATCGCGAAAGGTTTCTTGATCATCATCCGCTTGAATATCATTACCGGTTTGCCATGGCATATTGGCACGCAAAGTACCGCCCGAGTTGGTATTGCGCTCTGCAGCAATACGCAAACTATGGCCGTCTTGTTCCAACATACTGAGCTTAAATAAATAGCTGCGGTTATCACCATCAGTCGACTGGATGCGCTTTCCCTTGCCATCTTTTGACGTTCCACTGTCCAGCGTGCGCACATAGCCGAGCAAACCGGTTGAGTCATTTAACAGGGTATAGGCTGAAGCGACCCCACCATGGGTGCGAGTTTTATCTTCAAGCTGCACACCCAAGCGTGCGCCAGTTGTTTGCCCTGGACGTAATAAATCCTGTGCATCGACTGTTGCAAAACGCACACTACCACCCAGCGCACCCGGCCCAACATCAGCAGCAGCCGGCCCAGTATCCACCGAAATTTGCTTATACAAATACGGATCAACCTGCACCCGGCCTTGGTGGTGGAAGGTATTGGCCCCTTGACGCGCGCCATCAATCTGAATATTTAAGTTCAAATCTTCGACACCACGCAACATGATTTTTTGCCCATTACGTGATCCTGAGCCCACTTGCACGCTGGGTTCAGTGACAAAAACATCACGCAAACCCTTTGCCATAGTTTTTTGTAAGCGCTCAACATCAACATGATGTGTATGAGGCGAATCCTCAAGTTCTTGCTGCTGAGCTTTAACAATTTGCTCAGGCAGTCGCAGAGAAGAGTCCTCAGTCTCCTGCGCAAAAACAAAAGGAGTGACTACAGCGCAAGCCGTTGTCATAAGACTCACTGATAAAATACGTCGCTTTTTTAGCCGTAAGGATGACAGAGTATCCATTCAAAACATACCAATACGTTATAATATAACTCTATATATTACAGCGAATAAAAACTAAGATGCAAGGGGGTTTTAATTGCAGAATATAAGCGGCCAAACAGAAGCAAGCCTACTTGCTATATAGAAGTCATAATTGCAGGCATGCAGTGCTGTATTAATATCAAACGATTTGGGAAAAGCTACTGCTATCTCAACGCATCGGCAGGTGGCCAGCCTCAAGCCACTGGTGCCGCATCAAACAGCAAAAAAGACTATATCTACAGATACAAAAACGGCGCTGAATTTCTTCAGCGCCGTTTTTAATGTAAGCAACTCGTTAACGACTAGCTTACTTTCTTTTAGGTGTTTTGCTGCAGAACGGCAAATTCAAAAAGTGCTCAAGTGAATCATCTAAAATATCCAACCACGGCTCAGGCAGCTCAGGTGCCAAGGTGTTGGTTAAGGTTGAGCGGTAGGCTTTTTCTCTAAAGCCCATAATGTCGACTTGCTTATCTTTTTGCCATTCTTTAAAGATCTCCCCCTGCTGTTCTACGGCAAACTCAGGGTAATCGGTGGCATTGGTTAAATCACGAATATACTGAGCTTGGAAGTCAATATCACCATCAACATCGGTGACTTTCGCATATTCAGCCAGCCACTTCTGCTCATCCGCTTGGCGTTCGGCCAACTCAGGCAACTGAATCTGGTCAAGAATCACATCACGTGCATACCACGCTTGTGCATCAAACATATTGAAGGTGAAATACTGATCCTGCATACCCAAATAAATCAACTGTGGGTTCTGCTGCCAGAAAATACCTTTATATAAATTCTCTGGATACAAACAGTTATGCGTTTGTAAGCGCAACTCATCAGGTAAGAACGGGAAGTGGAATAAATAACCCGTACACATAATAATCGCATCAAAACGCTGACTGCTACCATCAACAAAATGCACAACATCATCTTCAAAGCTTGCAATCAGCGGCACTTCTTTAATGCCTTCAGGCCAATCGTAACCCAGCGCCTGACTGCGATAACTGATGGTTACTGACTTAGTACCGTACTTATAGCACTGAGTACCAATATCTTCGGCTGAGTAACTACCACCCACCAACAGAATATCTTTACCTTTAAACTCTAACGCATCACGGAAGTCATGAGCGTGCATTACACGACCCGGAAACTGCTCTAGACCTTCAAAATACGGCATATTCGGCGTTGAGAAGTGACCCGTAGCAACCACAACATAATCAAACTCATTGGTTTCTTGCTCACCGCTTTTATGGTTCATCACGGTAACAGTAAATTTCTGCGTCTCATCATCAAAAGTCACCCAACGCACTGGGCACTCAAAACGAATATATTTACGAATATCTTGCTGATCAATCCGTCCCATAATGTAGTCTTTAAGGACTTCACGTGGCGGATACGATGGAATGGGTTTACCAAAGTGCTCTTCAAAAGAATAGTCCGCAAACTCTAAACATTCTTTTGGGCCATTCGACCATAAATAACGATACATACTGCCATGAACAGGTTCACCGTTGCGGTCTAAACCTGTGCGCCATGTGTAGTTCCACATACCGCCAATGTCATTTTGTTTTTCATAACAGACAATCTCTGGCAGGTCCTTAACCCCAGCTAGACGTGCTGCTTCAAAGGCGCGCAATTGCGCCAAACCACTGGGACCTGCGCCTAATATAGCGATTTTTTTCTGACTCAAAATACTCTCCCATACATAACATTAGCTACTACTTTATATTAAATGGGTATATAAGTCCAATTAGCACACTATATAAGAACAATATAGGCACATCACAACAGCCAAATAATCATCAATTTAATAATTTTACTTCGAAAAAATAAACTGTATTTTTTCAGCATTTCAATACAGTATAAAAATCATGCTATTTACTTAAATAAAACAATAAAAAAAATTTTCAATATATAAAAAAACAAACTTAAAAATTAAAAACAAAACCACTTTAAACAATAAAAAACTTTATCAGTGATGTATTCTGACAAACAAAACAACTCTATTTAAACACTGAACAAAAAACACAAGAGAAAGAGGTGCAGCTAGAATAGAATTCAATCTTACTTGAGCCCGTATGCATTTCACCTAAGGAGCAGAACCATGAGTGCAGATCAGCACCCTAACCTACCGACCATGACTCCACCTGCAATGGTCTCCCCCGCCAAACATATCGAAGCTCTAACCGGCGACCCCAACTTTATGACATCTCTAGCACGCGGCTTAGCTGTGATTCATGCTTTTCAGGAACGTAAGCATTACCTCACCATCGCGCAGATCAGCCACCGTACTGAAATACCGCGCGCCTCGGTGCGCCGCTGTTTACATACATTAATCAAACTGGGGTATGCCACAACAGATGGTCGCACCTATTCTTTATCACCTAAGATTCTGACCTTAGGGCATGCCTACTTGTCTTCAACACCACTGATGGCCACGGCACAACCGATTCTAGATCGCATCAGCAAAGAGTTACACGAGACCTGCTCAATGGCTGTCCTGGAAGGTGATGAGATCCTTTATATTGCGCGCTCAGCAACGCCACAGCGACTGATATCCATCGACTTAAGCGTTGGCAGTCGCTTACCCGCATACTGCACATCAATGGGGCGTATCTTATTGGCAGGACTGAGCCAACATGCACTGGATGACTATTTAACCTGTGCGGATTTACATATTAAAACTAGCCGTACCGTGCACACTATAGAAAAACTGCATGCCAGCATTGCGCAAATTCAAGAACAAGGTTGGGTGATTATTGATCAAGAACTGGAAAGCGGCCTGCGTTCTATTGCTGTGCCTTTTAAAGACTTATCAGGACAAGTACTTGCCGCGATTAATATCGGCACCCATGTCAGTCGAGTCTCTAGAGAAGAATTAGAAAGCCGCTTTTTACCTGTATTACTTGAAGCCAGTGCCGAGCTCAGCGCACAACTCTTTACATAAACTACCCACCACTTTAGAAGTGGTGGGTAGTTCATAAGTCTAAAACCACAAAAAATAAGACTCAAGCTCTGAATCAGAGCTAAAAGTACGCGGTGCGAGTCATTAACTGTTCGATAGCCGAACACAATCTATCCCTGCTAATTGTACCTAGACGTCTGAACTCCCATGATCGGACTGACTGCAAACACCTGACTGGATCAGCTCAAGTTTGTATCACTGCAGCACTACATAACAATAAATACAATTAAAGGTATATTTTATGCTTATTTCTCGTAGCCCTTTGGCGCTATCGGTAACGCTGGCTGTCACAGTTGCAGCCTCCGCCTTCCCCTTACTGTCGCACGCTGCATTTGTAGACGACGCCAAGGTTTCCTTAAATCTGCGTAACTTTTACATCAACCGTAATTTTGTCGATTCAGCCGCCACGCAAAACCGCGCAGAAGAATGGACACAAAGCTTTATCCTCAATGCTCAATCAGGTTTTACCGACGGTACAGTAGGATTTGGCCTTGATGTTCTGGGCCTTACAGCCATCAAATTACAAGGCGGTAAAGGCACGGCCGGAACAGGTTTGCTGCCCGTACATCACGATGGCCCATCGAATAACTACGGACGTCTAGCCGTTGCCGGCAAAACTAAATTATCAAAAACAGAACTTAAAGCCGGCGAATGGGTGACGGCTCTGCCTATCCTACGCTCTGACGATGGCCGCTCCTTGCCACAAACCTTTCAAGGTGCGCAACTGACCTCAAACGAATTTTCCGGCTTGAGCCTTTACGGTGGCCAGTTTCGAAAAAACAGCCCGCGAGATAGCGCCAGCATGGATAAAATGAGCTATGCCGGCGCACGCTCTGACCGTTTCAACTTTGCCGGTGGTGAATACACCTTTAATGAAAAGCGCGCACAGGCTGGGATTTGGTATGCAGAACTCAAAGACGTTTACCAGCAGCAATACTACAATTTACGTCTAAGCCAGCCCACAGGTGACTGGGTCTTAGCTGCTAATCTTGGTTATTTTACCGGCAAGGACAACGGCAGTGCGCGAGCCGGTAAACTTGATAACAAAACCGTTTCCGGCCTATTTTCTGCTCAGTACGCCAGCCATACCTTTTATCTGGGCCTACAAAAGGTCAACGGTAATAATGGTTGGATGCGCGTGAATGGCACCAGTGGTGGATCCTTAGCCAACGATAGCTTTAATAACAGCTACGACAATGCCAAAGAACGCTCTTGGCAAGTGCGCCATGACTTCAACTTTACTGATCTGGGTGTACCCGGTCTGACGATGATGAACCGCTATATCAGCGGTGATAATGTGCACACTGCAACCACTAAGAGTGGTAAAGAATGGGGCCGCGAATCCGAACTGGCTTACACAGTGCAAAATGGCATGCTGAAAAGCCTGAATATCAAATGGCGTAACTCAAGCCTGCGCCAAAACTTCGCTCAGCGCGATTTAGACGAGAACCGTATTATTTTCAACTACCCGTTAAGTATTCTCTAATCCAGCACAGCCACCAAGCACGCCAATGCTGGGTGGCTCAACTTTACTAATAAAATCCTGCCGTTACTGCAACCCACTCACTGCCCAGCTCACTTACCGAGCCCCGCGTATTTCAAAAAAAACTGGCGAACCTCAAGCGACAGATCAGCGATTCACATCCACGACTATTCGTCCACGAATTTTGCCATCCAGCAGCTCTTGGGCCATAGGGATGACCTCACTGAGGCTAACTTCTTGGGTGATCTGCGCCAATTGCGCCAAATTCAAATCGGTACTGAGACGCTGCCAAGCCTCAATCCGCTCCTTATATGGGCGCGTCACACTATTGATACCTAGCAAACTCACACCGCGCAGAATAAAGGGCGCCACGCTGGCTGGAAAGTCCATGCCCTGAGCCAGTCCGCAAGCGGCAACCAAGCCATTTTCACGCGTGCCTGCACACACATTAGCCAAAGTGTGGCTGCCAACCGAATCGATAGCTGCCGCCCAGCGCTCTTTACCCAGCGCACGCCCTGGGCTACTCAGTTCAGCACGATCAATAATAGTGGTTGCGCCCAAGCTTTTAAGATAGTCCACTTCAGCGGGACGACCAGTCGAGGCAATCACTGAATAACCTTGGCTGGCCAACAAGGCGATGGCGAAACTGCCCACACCACCATTAGCTCCAGTAACTAAAACCTCTCCGCTCTCAGGCGTCAGGCCGTGGCGCTCCAAAGCAATCAAACACAGCATAGCCGTATAACCTGCGGTACCGATCGCCATGGCTTGCCGCTCACTGAGTGCATCAGGCAGTGGAATCAGCCAGTCACCCTTAAGTCGAGCTTTCTGCGCCAATCCGCCCCAATGCATTTCACCGACACCCCAGCCGTTCAACAAAACACGATCGCCGGCTTTATAGCGCGGGTGATGACTGCTTTCAACAGTGCCAGCCAAATCAATACCGGGCACCATGGGAAACTGACGTACCACCGGGCTTTGGCCGCTGATAGCCAATGCGTCTTTATAATTCAGCGTACTGAAAGCAATGCGAACTGTGACATCACCCTCTGGTAACTGTGCCTCAGCCAACTCAGTCAAACTGGACTGGTAAGCATCTGTACTTTTATCAATCAGAATAGCTTTAAACATACTATCTCCAGATTTAGATCCATCGTCTGCAATGGTCAATTTAAACAACTATAGCGTCTCAGGCCCAATCATTTGTGCTATGCAGCACAGAGCAGGCTGAATGCAGAAAAACGCTTCAGTTCCTGCTCTCAGGCGCTAATTTATCTTGGGTTTTTAGCTCAAAATCTGCGGCATGGTGACGTTCATGCAACTGCTCTTCAGGTTTCCCCCAGGTGCGATTAACGATACGGCCACGCTGAACTGCTGGGCGCTGCAGAATGTCTTGAGCCCATCGACGTACATTGCTATAGCTCTCTACATCAAGAAACTCACCGGCACCATAGGACTCACCTAGCACTAAATTGCCATACCAAGGCCAAGTGGCGATATCGGCAATGGAGTACTGGTCACCACCCAAATAACGATGTTCAGCTAATTCTCGATCCAGTACATCAAGTTGGCGTTTCACTTCCATAGTGAAACGATTGATCGGGTATTCAAATTTTTCTGGTGCGTAAGCGTAGAAATGGCCAAAACCACCGCCCAAATAAGGTGCTGAACCTTGCAACCAGAATAACCAATTTAAGACCTCGGTACGGGCGGCAACATCTTTAGGCAAAAAATGACCGAATTTATCCGCTAAATAGAGCAAGATCGCGCCACTTTCAAACACTCGACTGCCAGTATCAGTATCAAACAGTGCCGGAATTTTCGAGTTAGGGTTGATCTCAACAAAGCCAGATGAAAACTGCTCACCTTCACCAATTTTGATCAGATGCGCGTCATATTCAGCGCCTGTTTCACCCAACGCCAACAGTTCCTCCAGCATAATGGTGACTTTCTGGCCATTGGGTGTGCCCAATGAATACAGCTGCAAAGGATGTTTACCACGCTGTAGTGTCGCTGAATGCGTCGCACCCGCGATGGGACGGTTCACACTGGCCCATGCACCACCGCTTTCAGCATCCCAAGTCCAGACACGGGGTGGTTGATATTGATTAGCGTTCGACATAATCCAGATCTCCATTGATTTCTTATTTTGACAGCACACACGCTATATTAAATTCTGCCTCTTAGCCAAGACGTCTAAAAGAGCGATGCCATACTTTTGCGTTCTATATTTAAAAAAGGCCAGCACGCTTTTCGACTGCCTTAAAAGACTCAACCCAATACAACTCTAGAAGAGTCCAGCTTGCGATATACTCTAAGGTTGAGCGCACTATTGCGCTACACCTATTTATTTATGACTGCCCCGTATTTTGTAGGAATATCAGTTATGCACACGAGTCATACTCCGCGCTATCGTCTTCAAACGCGCCTCGGCTTAGCTTGGTTTGTATTCTTATTTTTATTGTTGATGTATTGGCTGCGCTTAGACTCTTTTTATCGAACCCAACTCACTGAAGCGCAAGATCGTGCTGAGTTACGTGCCAGTCAAGCTGCTCATGCGTTAAGCACACAAGTGAACGCCAAACTGACGGGTATTCATTTTATATTAGAGCACTTAGCTGAGCACTGGCTTGACCATGATGAAACTGTCTTTCGCAAACTCATTGATCTTTCCCAAGAGGGAATTTTCAAAGATATGCTAGATGTTATCGCTGTCACAGACACAGAAGGTCAGGTTGTATTTAGCAGCAGCAAACAGGGAGAGTTCTTAGAGAATATCTCTATGGCTGATAGCAGCTATTTTCAGCATCTGACCTATCAAGATAAAGAAGGCTTTTTAATCAGTCCACCTGCGCTCAATATAATCAGCCAACGCTGGACTGTGCAGTTCAGCCATCGCATGCTGGTTGATGGGCAGTTTGCTGGAATCATTACAGCATCAGTGCCGGTCGAACACTTAGCACAAGCTTTTAAGCAGGTTTATCCTGCCAAAGAGGACGTGGTTTTACTCGTCCTCAATGATGGCCAATACCTTGCCCGTACTCACGCTCTACAATCATCACTGACGACAAAAGTACCTGCAGAGCGTGACTTCATTCAAAACCCTGAACAAATCAGTGGTAATTATAGTGTCGTCGCACCTATTGATGGAGTGGAGCGTATTTATGCTTGGCATCGTATTCAAGACTTTCCTGTCGTCCTCAGTCTCGGTTTAGGGAAAGATGCAGTCTTGGAGCCTGTTGCAGAGGCAATCCAAAAAAGTAGACAACAAAACTTTATCGGTACCATTCTATTATTGCTGGCGGCTTTGTGGATTACGCGTTTAGTCTTCAACCAAGCCAAGCAGAACAGATCCATATTGCAAGCCAAAGAACGCTTAACAACACTACTCAATCAAATACCTTCAGGTGCTTTACTTGAGGATGAAAACAGCGTCATTGTTGCAGCCAATGCCAAGTTGTGTGCACTACTGAATCTTGATCTCAAACCCAACAGCTTAGTGGGCTTACATCACGACCAATTTCTAACGATGTTGCAAGAAGAGCAGGCATCTTGGTTGCC
>LFRM01209833.1_pt1 | contig 31253 bp, 31 predicted proteins | sample 618341 | NCBI WGS metagenome assembly LFRM01 (sample SAMN03654438, study PRJNA283298) | anaerobic digester metagenome | isolation source: pool of bioreactors CSTR01a, CSTR02a, and CSTR03a thermophilic anaerobic... | place: Denmark: Kgs. Lyngby | collected 2014-05-21 | reverse complement strand
GGTTAAGACACCAGCCTTTCACGCTGGTATCAGGGGTTCGATTCCCCTAGGGGTCACCAATTAAATAATTAAAATTCATGTATGGGCGCATAGCTCAGCTGGGAGAGCACCTGCCTTACAAGCAGGGGGTCACAGGTTCAAGCCCTGTTGTGCCCACCACATACATGGCCCAGTGGCTCAGTTGGTTAGAGTGCCGGCCTGTCACGCCGGAGGTCGAGGGTTCGAGTCCCTTCTGGGTCGCCACATGCTGGTGTGGCTCAATGGTAGAGCAGCTGATTTGTAATCAGCAGGTTGATGGTTCGATTCCGTTCACCAGCTCCAAATATTATCCACTTACTTTTAATAGTAGGTGGATTTTTTAATTTAGAATATAAAAAAGTTATCCACAGTTTTATGATTTGTGGATAACTTTTACTTTTTAAATGTTAATAATCATTTCCTTTTCGAGATTCTTTTATGACTTTTCTCAATCCTTAAGTCTTTTCCAAAAAACTTATATAAATCAAAATCTCCAATAAGTCTAGAGTATATTCTTTCATTATATTTATTTTTAAGACCATCTATAGTTAAGTTTGTAGATATTATTATCTTTTTCTTTTTAAGCAGTTTTATATTTAAAAAATTAAATAGCTCTACAATTGAAAAATCTGTTGAAAATTCAGTTCCAAGATCGTCAATTATCAGTAAATCACAATTAAGTAATAAATCTAACAGCTCAGTATTTTCTTTAAACTTAACTTCTTTTAAGTTTTGTATTAAAGCATCAGATGTTCTATATATAACAAGGTAGCCACTGTCTAGAAGTTCTTTTGCTATACAACTAGATAAAAATGTTTTACCCGTACCAGGTTTTCCATAAAAAAGTAAGTTTTTATCATGATTTTCAAAGTTTTCTATGTATCCCATAGACATTTCAACAAGTGTTGACATGTTTTCCTTTGGAGATATTGGCATATCTCTTTTATCTTCGCTAAAAAGATCAAGCTTAAATTTATTAAAGGTAAAAGAATCTAAAAGTTCATTAAAATTTGATGTTCTATGATATATATCTATAAGTTTATATTTATAGCAGTCACATTTATTTGTATTTATATATCCAGTATCTTCGCATTTGTTACATTCATATTTTACATCAAGATAATCGATTGGAAGGTTTAATGATGCAAGTAGTTCAGCTTTTTTTCCTCTAGAATTTATTATTTCTCCTTTAACCCTATTAAAGGCTTCTTTGTTATTAGAAGCTGTTTTAAAGTTTAGCATTGCAAGCTCTATACTTAGTTTTCCTATTTTATTTTCAATATCAAGAAGTTCGGGCTTTTTTTCCAAAACTTCTTCTCTTCTTTTTTCTTGGTTTTCTCTTTCTCTATTTCTAATTTTTTGATATTCTTCCATAATCAATCCATGGTAGCCCTTAATCATACTAATCCCATCCTAATAATTTCTTTTCAAGCTCGTCATAATCGTATTCTCTTTCTTCAAAGTCTTTTGTAGTTGTATTTTTTTTCTTTCCCTTTGCTTTAAACTTTTCTTCTTGCTTTTTAATATCATCTTTATTTTTAATACCGTCGTTATACCAGGATCTAAGTATTCCATCAATATATTTAATTTCACCTTTACCAAGGTTATTAAAGCTGATATCACAGGCATTAATTATCATATCAGTTGTAAATTCGTAGTCATAAAACCATTTTTCTAGCAAATCTTCTTGTGGCTTCATTATATTTTTTTCTTTTATTCCAAGATAATTTAGAACCTTTCGGTAATTTGTCCACTTATCTTCATGACTCTTTATATTTTGTTGTGCTAATTCTATGGAAGTTATTCCTTCACTATGCCAAGTGATTGCGACTTGCTCCATATATCTAAGATTAGTTATATCTTTTTGAACGCAGTGCTGAACAAGAAGTATAACAACTTCTTCAGGAAAATTATATTCCTCTTTAAAATAAAGGAATTTCTCCATATCAGAGGAGGACAGAGGTCTATTTAAAAGTAGTTCTATTTCACTTAGCATTGGATTGGATATGCTAGTTTCTTGTCCTTCTTTTTTATTTGGGATTGAAGCTTCGTCTAATATATTGCTGCTTTGCATTATTTCAACAGAAATATTTCCCATACCATCGTATGTGTTGACTTTAAGTATTCCAAGATTATCCCAATAATCTAATGCTTTTATTACATCATTTTCAAGTATTCCAAGATTTTCAGCAAGAAAAGAGGCTGTAACACCAAGCTCCCCCAGCTGAGTATATCTTAAAAGCATTATATAAATTTTCACATATTCACCCTTTGCTTTAGGCATATATATATCAACAAAATCAGCGCTTAAGGCTACATTGTTTGGTTTAAATTGTTTTAACATTATTGTACTCATAATATTTCTCCTATGCATATAATTATAATATAAATAAAAGATCCTAATCAGGATCTTAAGTATTTATATTATATTTGGATTATCTAAATTAATATTTGATACTATAGAATCCTTTCTGAAATTAAAGTTTTTCCATACTTGTAGTCTATCTATTCTAAATATATCGTTATAATCTTTGTCTGTAAATATATTATTTATTGTATCTAAAACTTTTGTATTTCCACCATTATAAAGAATAAGCTGTGGATTTTCTACTTGTTCGTATTTTATATTAAATCCTTTTAAATCTAGTATAGTATTAATATTTCTAGATAAAGATCTTATATATCCAAAATTATTAACATCTATCCCTATTGTTTTTAGATTTTTATCATATATAATATTTCCCTTAACATCTAATTTAAAATATCTAACTTTTTCTAAAATATCTTTTAAAACTAATTCTAAATCTTTAGGATTAGAGTCTTCTACTATACCAATAACAACTCCATAAAAAGAAGTTTTTTTTCTAGGCTTAATTTTTCTTTGCAGATGTCTTGTTAAAGCTTCTATGGTTTTTGCAGAATCCTTATCAAGCAGAGCTATAATGTATTGTTTCATATATAACCTCCAGAGGCTAGTTTTATTATTAATTATAACATAGAAAAGTGTAATCATAAAAGTGAGAATTATCTATACAAAAAATAAATAGACCTATCTTCAGATTTAGATAGTTTAAAAATAAATTAAAGACTTAAGATGTATCATGATAAGCATTTTTATATTTACCTTAAATTAGAGATAAAAAATCGATATCTATGATAGAAGTTAAATATTCTCAGTATTTATGTTATAATATGTTGTATTATTGTGGATACTTATGTAATAATTGAAAATTTAAATTTAAAGTTTAAGATATATATTATAAAAGATACAGATAAAGGTGGATAAAATGAAAAAACTTATAATAAAAGGTGGTTCGAAACTCTATGGTGATGTTCAAATTAGTGGAGCTAAAAATGCTGCAGTTGCCATTTTACCAGCTGCTATAATGGTTTCTGAGGGAGTATGTACTATAGATAATATTCCTGATATAGAGGATGTCCATTCACTAGAAAGAATTATTCAATCAATTGGTGGAAAAATAGAAAAAAAGGGAAATATGCATATTTTAGATTCTACAGCAGACCTTAGAAAAGTAGCTGATACTGAAGATGTTAGAAAGATGAGAGCATCATACTATTTAATAGGGGCTCTTCTTGCAAGATATAAAGAGGCAAAGGTTGAACTTCCAGGAGGGTGTCCTATAGGGGTTAGACCAATGGACCAACACTTAAAAGGCTTCGAAGCATTAGGAGCAAAAGTGATTTTGGAACACGGAGCTATTTACGCAAAAGCAGAAAAGTTAGTCGGGGCTAATATTTTTTTTGATGTTGTTTCTGTTGGAGCAACTATAAATGTAATGATTGCAGCGACACTTGCAGAGGGACGAACAGTACTTGAGAATGTGGCAAGAGAGCCCCATGTTGTCGATGTTGCTAACTTTTTAAATACTATGGGCGCTGATATAAAAGGTGCTGGAACTGATGTTATAAGAATAAAAGGTGTTAAAAAACTTGTAGGAGGACACTACAGTGTTATACCAGATCAAATAGAGGCAGGTACATATATGATTGCTGCAGCAGCTTGTGGCGGAGATGTAACGGTTAAAAATGTAATACCAAAGCACATGGAGTCTATTTCTGCAAAGCTTATGGAAATGGGAGTAGAAGTTACAGAATATGATGACAGCATTCGAGTTGTTTCAAATGCAGAGGAGTTAAAAGCAGTAAATATAAAGACATCTCCTTATCCAGGATTTCCAACAGATGTGCAGCAGCCTATGAGCGTTATTATGTCAATTGCTAACGGTAGAAGCATTATAAACGAAAGTATCTGGGAGTCCAGATTTAAGCATTTAGATGAACTTAAAAAAATGGGAGCTTATGTAATTGTAGAAGGAAGAACTGCAATTATTGAGGGAGTAGACTCTCTCTCGGGAGCAGTTGTTAGGGCAACTGACTTAAGAGCTGGAGCTGCTATGGTTATTGCTGGACTTATTGCAGATGGAATAACCGAGATATATGACCTTGATCATATTTATAGAGGATATCCTGAAATCGACACTAAGTTTACAAACCTTGGGGCAAATATTAAAGTAGAAGAATTATAGTGGGTGATAAAATGCAGTTTTGTTCACTTTATAGCGGTTCAAGTGGAAATAGTATATATGTATCTTCTCCAAAATCTAAGATATTAGTTGATGCAGGAGTTACTGGTAAAAGTGTTGTTTCAGCTCTTGAAAGTATAAATGTAAATCCAGTCTATTTGGATGGTATTTTAGTGACTCACGAACATAGTGATCATATTAAAGGAGTTGGAATATTATCAAGAAGATTTAATCTTCCAATATATGCAAATGAAAAAACTTGGGCTTCAATGAAAAATAAAATAGGTAAACTTAAAAATGAAAATATAAATATTATAGACAAGCACTTTAGTATAAATGATATGGAAATAGAAACGTTTAAAGTACCTCATGACGCAACAGATGCTATAGGTTATAGTATATATAGCGCAGGTAAAAAGATTAGTATTGCAACGGATATGGGGATTTTTACTGATGAAATCAAAAGAAATATTAAAGATTCAGATTTAGTCTTAATTGAAAGTAATCATGATGAAGAAATGTTAAAGTTTGGTCCATATCCTTATGATCTTAAAAGGAGAATTTTAAGTTCCTTAGGACACTTATCAAATAGTGATTCAGGAAGTGCTATATTAGAAATATTAAAATATGGTCCCAAAAAAATAATATTAGGTCATTTATCAGGAACCAATAACGTTCCTGAGCTAGCTTATAAAACGGTAGAAAACATTTTGTTTTATGAAAAAGTAAAGATAGGAACTGGACAAGATGTGGAATTATCAATTGCTAGTAGGACAGAGCCTTCAAAGTTAATAGAGCTTTAGTATGAATATATATTTTTGCATCAAAGACTATGAAGAAGCTATAGATGAATTTGTGTATACATACGAAAGTTTTCCTATATTAGAGGAAGATAATAATAATGTTTGTAAATATTGCGGGTCAAAGTCAGAATATGTACTTAAGGTGCCCGAAAGTAAAAGTGATTATAAGGGGTATAAAGAATGAATTTATATAAAAAATGGAATGATATGGTTGTAGAGTATGTTAAAACTAAAGGAGAAAAAGCTTTCTGGGACGAGTATTCTAGTATAGAAGAAAAGCTTTATAGTGATGTATTAAAAGATAAGCTCTCTGGTAAGGAAGAGTTTTCTATAATAATTCAGGATAAATCAGAAAAGCTTAAAGTTAGAGAAGAATTTATTATGGGTTTTTTAGATGGAATAAATGACTCTTTAGAAAAGCCTTTAGATTTAGAAAAGATAAAAAAAGATGATATTATTAAACTAAATATTAACTTTGAAAAATTGTACTATAATATGGTAGATGCTAAAGCAGAATACTTATATAATCTAAAAGAATGGGAAGATATCTTAGATGATGAAAAAAGAAAAGAGCTTTTTAAAGAAGGAAGAGAATCTAAAACTGTAGTTAATGAAAATAAAGTTGGAAGAAATGATCCTTGTCCTTGTGGGAGTGGTAAGAAATATAAAAAATGCCATGGTAAAATTAATTAATAAGTAAATAAAGTAAAAATAAGCTATGCTAATCTTGATCTATTTATATATAGACTAAAGATTTGTATAGCTTTCTGAATTTATTGATGTGTTTGTTTTTTAGTTAAAGTTTATTTTTTTTGATACCATTTAAGAAAAAATTTATATTATGATAATCATATAATACAAATTTAAAGGAGAAATTATGTTTAAAATTAATAGAAAAGTACTGTCTATATCATTATTAGCTATGTTTTTAGTTTTCTTGTCTGGGTGCTCAAAAGGAGTAGCCAAATTAAATTTAGATATTTTTAAAAAAGAAAAAGTAGAGATTTTTACAAGTAAAGATGGAAACTATGTAGTAGGAGCTTCAAATCGTTGGAATGCTATAAGTAAAGATGATGATGATATATTACTATCACTTCAAAGTGAAGAGTATAATTCCAATTATATGCTTAAAAAAGAAGATAAATCTGAGTACTCAAAAGATATGACCTTAGATAAATATTCGATCCTAGTTGGAGAAGCATCATTAGTAGGTCTGGAAAATGGATCGTTAAGCGAAAGTGAAGATATTACTATAGATAATAAAGATGGGAAAAAATTCTATGTTAAAGGTGAAAAAGAAGGAATAAAGCTAAAGTATATATTTACAGTTTTAGATTCAGAAGAAATGTACCTAAGACAGATAATATGGAGCACTGAAGAAAATATAGAAGAAAATAGCAGTTATTATTATAAGATTTTAGGTTCACTAAAGAAAAATGTAGAGTCACCTCAGCAGTCAAATTAACTATCTCCTTTAAAGCATTAAAGGTTGGTGAATAAAATGAAAAACATTAAAAGAAAAAAACGATATTCTAAAGAAAAACACATTAAAAAAGATGGGATGAAAATTTTATTTACCTTAATAAGTATAATATTTTATCTTGAGATAATTCTTCGCATTAATACAAAGGAAAAATTTTTTAATGTAGGTTTATTTTATATCTTTATCTCTTCATTAGTCCTAGGCTTATCAATTTTTCTCATTGGAACATTTTTCAAAGACAAGGTTAGAAAATTTTTTATTTACTTTTCGTATATTGTAATAATATTTTTATTTGCTTCTCAGCTAGTTTATTATAAGATATTCTCTACTTTTTATACAGTATACTCAGCTTCTAAAGGCGGTCAAGTAACAGAGTTTATAAAAGATATTGTATATGTCTTAAAAGTTAATATACACTGGATAATTTTAATGTTTATTCCGTTAATTATTATTTATATTGTATTTAAAGAAAATAAGTCTTTAAATTATAAAGATAATGCACTATCTAGAGTTTTTATAATTCTAACTATTATAATATCGATAGGGGTTTTCCACTTATCACTTAATCTTGGCGATAAAGAAGTGAATAGTCCTTATTATATGTATTACAAGAGCGATTATCCAGTATTTTCTGTGAATACTTTGGGTCTTGTTAGAACTATGAGAATAAATATTCAGCGTACATTATTTGGATTTGAACCAAAAACTCCAGATATTGAAATTCCTGAAAATACAAACAATATAAATGATAGCGAAAAAGAAGAAGCCATCATCGATAAAAATCAAAATGATAATTTAGACCCTAGTGAGGATACTGATGAAATAACCTATAATATAATGGATATAGATTTTGATGGTTTACTTTCGGGAGAAACAGATGAAAGATTTAGAAATATACATATGTATATTTCTAAAAAAGATCCAACAGCTAAAAATGAAATCAGCGGTAAGTATAAAGATTATAATTTAATTTTAATTACTGCAGAAGGATTTTCTGATTATGCTGTAAATAAAGAGGTAACTCCAACCTTATATAAAATGCTTCATGAAGGTTATAATTTTACAAATTTTTATAATCCAATATGGGGCGTTAGTACTTCTGATGGTGAATATGTAGCAACTACAGGCTTAATTCCTAAAAGTGGAGTTTGGAGTATGTATAAATCAAGTGAAAATAGTATGCCTTTTGCTATGGGTAATCAGTTATCTAAACTTGGATATAAAACAATGGCATACCATAACCACACCTATGATTATTATGAAAGACATTTATCTCATCCAAATTTAGGTTATGAATATAAGGGCCTTGGGAGCGGACTTGATGTAAAGCCTACATGGCCTGAATCAGACTTAGAAATGATGGAGTTAACATTTGATGAATACGCAAATGATATACCTTTTCACGCATATTACATGACAGTAAGTGGACATATGAGATATTCAAATTCGGCTAACTACATAGCTTATAAAAACAAAGAATATGTAAAAGAGTTAGATTTAAATGAGGGCTCTAAAGCTTATCTGGCAACGCAAATAGAATTAGATAAAGCTATGGAGTATCTTCTAGATAAATTAGAGGAAAAGGGAATAGCGGAAAACACTTTAATTGCAATTAGTGCTGATCATTATCCGTATGGGCTAGATAAAAAGGATATAGATGACCTTAGGGGGGAGAAGGTTGAGGAGAATTTTGAGCTTTATAGAAGTAGTTTTATTTTATATTCAAAAAGTATGAAAGCTGAAACTATTGAAAGACCAGTATCAAGCCTTGATATAATACCAACTATTTCAAATATGATGGGCCTTGAATTTGACTCAAGACTTATGATGGGCATTGATATGTTTTCAAAAACCGATCCTTTAGTTATATTTTTAAATAAGAGTTTTATAACAGATAAGGGAAGGTATAATTCTGTTACGAGAGAGTTTATACCAAATGAAGGTGTTACAGTTCCAGATGGTTATGTTAAAGAAATGCTGAATGAAATTGAAAAAAAGTTTTATTATTCATCAGAAATACTTGATCTTGACTATTATAATAAAGTTATAAATTAAATAAACTAGAGGAGATTTGTAATATTTTCTCTAGTTTATTTAATTTAAAATTTTATACAATTGAATTTCATACAGTTTAGTACTATATTAGATAGGGTAGGTTAACTAATTTTAAAAAGGAGATTTAAGTGAGAGAATATACAGGATATAGAACATTAAAAACAGCATTTGGAGCAGCACTTGCAATATATATAGCAAGTTTATTCAATTTAAGCTATGTTACCTCCGCTGGAATAATAACAATACTTAGCGTTCAAAACACAAAAAAAGACTCATTAAAACTTGCTGCAATAAGGCTTGGATCAACAACACTAGCTTTACTCATAGCCTCTATTGTTTTTTATACACTTGGTTATTCAGCTATTTCTTTTGGACTTTACTTATTAATTTTTATTCCACTAGCTTCTAGATTCAGTATGTCGGATGGAATAGTAATGAGCTCAGTACTTGTAACGCATTTACTTATTGAGGAAACAATTTCTTTAGGCTGGATAGCTAATGAATATGGATTACTTATTATAGGAGCAGGAATAGCTTTAATACTTAATATACATATGCCAAGTGTGGAAAATGAAATTAAAGGAGATCAGGAGAGAGTTGAGTGTCTTATGAAAGAGATACTTATGGATTTATCAAAAGTAGTAAGAGGTGAAAAAACTATTTTAGACGAGGACAACCTTTATGAGGACCTAGACAAAACGCTCAAAAAAGGATATAAAAGAGCAGAAATACTTGCACATAATAATTTAACTAAAGATTACAATTATTATGTTAAATATATGGCTATGAGAAGAAATCAATTTGAATCTTTAAAATACATGAAGAATCATATTCTAAGAGTAGATAAATACTACAAACAAAATAATTTAATTGGAGCATTAACAGAACTCGTATCTTTTGAGTTTGATGAGTTAAATACAGCTGAAGAACTAATGCTGGATTTAGAAATGTATTTAGAAGATTTTAGAACTCAGGAGCTTCCTAAAACAAGAGAAGAATTTGAAAATAGGTCTTATTTATATCAATACCTAAAAGATTTAGACCATTTATTATGGCTCAAAAAAGATTTTGCAGATAAACTTACAAACTATGAAAAATTAACATTTTGGGCTAAAACTAAGAAAAAATAAAAAAATAGTCAGTAAGCTCAAATTAAGTTTACTGACTATTTAGTGTTAAAATTAAATTATTATTTTGGTTGAATTTTTAGATTTATAGATAAATTAAATTTATAAAAAAACTATACTTACTGGTTCAGGTGAATAAATATCACTTTTAATTAGCTTTAATTTACCAGATTCTTTATCTACGCCAAAAAGAACCAGATTATCTGTGTTCATATTTGCAGCAAGCAAATATTTTCCATCTGGAGTTATATTAAAATCTCTTGGATGATCACCTTCAGTAGAAATTATATCAACCAAGCTCATAGAATTAGCATCTGATATATCTAAAATAGAAATGCTGTTATTTCCTCTATTTGAAACATACAAAAATCTATTATCGTTACTTATTCTTATAGCAGCTCCATCGCTTTTAGAACTTTTTTCTTTGTCTAAAGTGTATATACTATCTGTTATTATGTAGTCGTCTATAGAATAATCAACCTTATATACTTCGTTAGATAGTTCAGTAAAAACATATAAAAATTTCTTTTCACTATGAAATGCAATATGACGAGGGCCACTTCCAGCATTAAAGTTTATTTCGGTTTTTCTCTTGAAATTGGCATCATAAACATACACTTTATCTGATCCTAAATCAGTTACAAAAATATCATCTGTTAAAGGCGACTTTTCTGAAAAATGAACATGAGAAGATTCTTGACGATCAATATTTGGTCCACTCCCTTTATGGTTTATTGATATGATTCTTTCTTTTAACATACCACTTTTTAAACTATAAATATCAAAATTACCTTGATGATAGTTTGATGCCAAAAGAGTATTGTCATATCTTGATACATAACAAGGTGTTGCCTCATTATCAAACAAAAGTTCTTTTTTTGTTAATGTTTTTAAATTTAAAGACAAAACTCCAGACAAATTTCCACGACTCATACTACTATAAAGATAGTTTTTATCCCTAGATAGGGCCAAATATGTCGGGTTTTCTACTTTTAGAAAATCATCCGTTGTAAAATTATCTTGATTGAAACTAAAACTTCTTATTCCTGTACTTTTTCTTCTAGTATAAGAACCTATATAACCTTTATACTTAGACATTTCATTCCTCCTAAATTAATCTTATACTGGTATTATATTTGAAAAAATAGAATAAGACAAAACAGATAATAAAAAATAATGAATAATAATAAAACTTTACGGTATTGTTAACAATTAAAGGTCTTAATACTGTATTATTAGAATAAGAGTAAAAACTAAAATATTAATTATAAGGATAGGTAAAATGGATAATAATAGAAGAAGAAATGAAATGATGAGGAAAAAACTTAAAAGAAAACGTCTCAGAAAAAGAATAGTAAGCTTTAGTGTTTTAATTGTAATAATTGGACTTATGGGACTTGCAATAGTATCAATAAAAAATAAAGTTGATGATCAAAATAAAATAACTTTAAGCAATGACAATCAAACTGAAGTTATTACAGAAATAGTTGCAGGCGAAAAAATGCCGAAATTTATTGTTTCAGATCAAAATGTGAAAATTGATTTCATAGCAACTGTTCCTGAGGAGATAAATAAAAAAGATTTAGTAAAGGGATATAATTTTTCTCTTGAAGCAGCAAAATATGCTTATGATACAGATCAAGTAAAAAAATGGACAAAAGGTGAAGAAGAATATACAGGAGAAAAAATAGCCTTTCTTACTTTTGATGATGGGCCTAACCATAATAGTATGAAAGTTATGGATATCTTAAAAGAAAGAAATGTACCTGGTACATTTTTCATTCTTGGAAAAACTTTAAATGCATATGAAAACAAAGAAGATTTAAATAGATATATCACAGAAGGACACTCAGTAGCAATACATTCGTATAGCCATGACTACGCTTACTTATATCCAGGGAGAGTAGCAAGACCAGATAGACTTGTAGAAGAATATAACCAAACATTAGATATTATGAAAGATATGTATGGAGATGATTTTTATACTAGGGTCTTTAGATTTCCCGGTGGATCCATGTCATGGAAAAACACTGATGCAGCTAAAGATGCTTTAAAGGAAATAGAGGTCGTAGATGTTGATTGGAATTCGATGTCAGGAGATGCAGAGCCTCTTCACAGGAGACCAGCAACAACTGAGGCAATGGGAAGGTATGTACTTGAAACCTTAAAACAAAACAGAAACACTGATGTTGCAGTTGTTCTTATGCACGACGTAATAGATAGAACACCAGAGTACTTAAATAGTGTTATTGATAATTTAGAAAAAGAAGGATTTACTTTCGGTGTATTGAAATAATTTACTAAATAAATAAACTATAAAAAGTCCCTTTGTTATTTTTTTACAACAAAGGGACTTTTTAATTAGCTATTAATTATTTAGCTAGGCTGGCAAGAGCTAATGCTCCTTTTATTCCAGATTCTGTTCCAAGGGACGGAGTTTTTATATAATCTTTAAGATTGTCCATCTCATTCGTCTTTAAGTAACCATTCATTTTTGCACTTAGGAAATTTGTAATTTTCGGAATCATAAACTCGCGTGCCATTACTCCTCCTCCTAATATTATTTTTGTAGGAGATAAAACAAGGATATAAGTCATTAAAGCTTCAGCAATATATTCAGCAATAAAATCAAATGATGGGTCGGCATCTGGGATATCGATTCCCTTCATACCGGTTCTTTCTTCGTTTGCAGGACCTGAAGCAAGTCCCTCCAAACAGTTTTTATGGTAAGGGCAAGAACCTTCAAAAGAGTCAAGTGGATTTTTATTAATAAGAATATGTCCCATTTCAGGATGCAGCATACCGCTATGAATTTTCCCATCAATAACATAGCCTCCGCCAATACCGGTTCCCACTGTTATATAAAGAAGTGTATTTTCATTTTGATAATCACCAAAGGTTATTTCTCCAAGAGCTGCGCCACTAACATCGGTGTTAATCTCAACAGGTATGTTTAAATTTTCTTTTAAGGTACCTAAAATATCATAATTTGCCCAAGCAAGTTTTGGAGTTGATGTTATATAACCAAAATTTTCTTTCTCTTTATTTAACTCAAGGGGCCCAAAACAAGCAATGCCAAGAGATTTGATATCTTTGTCTTTAAAAAAATTAATAACTTTTTCCATAGTCAGTTCTGGATCTTCTGTAGGAATAGAAATTTTCTCTAAAATATCACCATTTTCATTGCCAATTGCTAAAACAAATTTAGTTCCACCAGCTTCTATAGCACCTAACATAAATAAATCCTCCTTATTATATATATTTTATCTCAATACTAAGATAAGTTTTTAAAAAAGTCAATTAAGAATAATTTTTTATAAAACTTTTATGAAATGCTTTACAAATATAAAAGAATAAGTTACAATAAAATAAATAGAACCGGTTCCAATTATCTGACAAATGTATGTTGTGAATTTACTTTAAATTGATAAAGAATAATATTGGATATTAATTATATCTAAAAAATTTAAGTTTGTTTCGTAATAGAGATTAAATACTTTTAGATGCCGGTACAAATACTATGTAAATATAGTACTTTAAAAAGCTAGAACTTTTATCATTACTGTAGCTAAATGGGAAAATAGGAGAAATTATCTATGAAAAACGAAGAAACCATCAAAGATATTCTTGACGCCATAGGCGGTGAGGATAATATTAAAAACTTTGAATATTGTGCTACTAGACTAAGATTTATCCTGAAAGATAATAGTAAAGTTAGTAAGGAAAAAGCTGAGAATGTTACTGGCAGTAAAGGATATTTTTATAACACAGGGCAACATCAATTTATTTTCGGAACTGGTAAGGTAAATGAAGTGCATGCAGAATTTAAACAATACATAAAAATGGATGACAAAGAAAGTGCTGAAGATACTGGCTTTAAAGATGATGTTTATTCTAATCTTAACCCTGTTCAAAAAGTTGTAAGAACCTTAGCGGATATACTTATCCCACTTATTCCTGCACTAGTAACTACAGGATTATTAATGGGTCTTAGAGGTTTACTATTAGAGTTAGGGGTGGAATTTAGCCCTCTAATGTTAAGTTTATTTCAGATGCTTACAGATACTGCCTTTGCTTTCTTACCTGTACTTATTGCATATAGTGCTACAAAAAAATTCGGAGGGAATCCAATTATTGGTATTGTTGTAGGGCTTATGATGGTAGCACCTCAATTACCTAATGCATGGGCAGTAGCTGGCGGAGACGCAGAGGCTATAACAGTATCTCTCCTCGGACTTAATATTCCGATAGTTGGGTATCAAGGTTCAATTATTCCAGCTATTGTTGCAGGTTATTTAGTAGCTAAAATTGAAAAGTTTTTAAGGACATTTGTACCTCAGATTATTGATTTAGTCGTTACACCTTTTATAACCTTAACTGTCACTATTTTCTTAATGCTATTTGTTTTAGGTCCTATTACCCATACTTTAGAAGTTGTAGTAAGTGACTTTATAGTTATGTTAGTTCAAGCACCACTAGGTATAGGATACATTTTATTTGGAGCTCTCCAGCAGCTCTTAGTTATCACAGGCCTACATCATTCGCTAGGTATTATTGAATTACAGCTTCTTGCAGATACAGGTAAAAACATTTTAAATCCTTTAATGACTGCAAGTATGGCGGGTCAATTTGGTGCAGCTATTAGCGCAGCATTTATTATGAAAACTAAGCTTAAAAGGACAAATGCCATCTCCTCTTCTACTTCCACCTTATTTGGAATAACAGAGCCTCTTCTTTTTGGTGTTAATTTAAGAAGTATGAGGATATTTGGAGCTGGGATGTTAGGTGGAGCGGTAGGTGGACTTGTAACTTATATATTTAAGTTATCAGCAACAGGAATGGGAATAACATTTATTCCAGGATTACTTCTTTATACTAACAGTTTTGCTTCAATGCTACAGTATTTAGTTGTTATTGCATCAGCATTTATAGCAGCTTTCTTAGCAGTAAAAGTTCAATCAAAGCAAATTTCACACCAGATAAACTAGAAATATATAGCCCCGAAAATTTTCGGGGCTTTATCCTGAAAGGAGAAAAAATGAAAAGTTTAAAGAAGAATAGAGATATGGCTTATCATGTTTTACCTCCCTATGGACTTTTAAATGACCCAAATGGATTGATTTATTTTAAGGGGTTTACTCATGTGTTTTTTCAGTGGAATCCCCATAAATTAGATCATAGCTATAAAGCTTGGGGGCATGCCGTGACAAAAGATTTAGTTAATTTTGAGTATTTAGAAGCGGCACTTATTCCAGAGGAATCTTATGAGAAAAATGGTTGCTACTCTGGGTCTTCTATAGTCCATGAAGAACTTCTTTATTTATTTTATACAGGAAATGTAAAAGATGATAAAGGAAATAGAGAAAGTTATCAGTGCATAGCTGTATCAGAAGATGGTTTTAATTTCGAGAAGAAAGGTCCCGTTATTGGTAAAATTCCTGGATATACTGGGCATGTTAGAGATCCTAAAGTTTTTAAAGAAAAAAACACTTTTTATATGGTGCTTGGAGCTCAAAGAGATAATTTAACTGGAGATACCATTTTATTCAAATCTAATGATTTGTACAACTGGGAATTTTTAGGATCTTTAATGGATGAAAAATTTAATCTTGGATACATGTGGGAATGTCCAGACTTGATACGTTTCAATGATAAAAGTGCTTTTGTATTTTCACCTCAAGGTCTACAAGTATTAGGAGAAAAGTATAAAAATATTTATCAATCTGGCTATTTCACTGGAGAGTTTACTGATGAAACTTTTAAGAGAGATAATCATGATTTTAGAGAATTAGACTTAGGTTTTGAATTCTATGCTCCCCAAAGTTTCGAATATCATGATGGGAGAACATTACTCCTAGGATGGATGGGAGTAATGGAAGAAGCTATGGAGAAAAGTCTTCCTACACTAGAGAATAACTGGGCTCACCATTTAACTATATTTAGAGAAATTAGTATAAGCAAAGAAGGTAATTTAATTCAAAGGCCATTAAGAGAATTAAAAGATTATAGAATACCTTTAGATAACTTTATAGGAAGTAATTATAGAGCTTTTTTCTCAGAGCCATTAGAGATTAAAATAAAATTTAATAAAACACCTAAAGATTTTACTCTACAATTTGGTGAAAACTTAAAGCTTATATATCAAAAAGCTGACAATAGTTTTAAAGTCAACAGAGAAAATTGGAAAACTAAAAGTATAGAATATAGAAAGGCTATATTGTTTAGAGAACTTAAAGACATTCAAATTTATTTAGATTATACTTCTATGGAAATTTTTATAAATATGGGAGAGGAAGTATTTTCTCTTAGATATTTTGAAGGACAAAATAAAAAAGAGTTAATTATAAAGTCTACTGAAGAGATTAATCTTAATATTTATAATTTGGAATTTACTAAATAAATGATTTGAAAACTTTAAATGGCCAGTTACTAGTCGTTATTTTGATAAGATGAAAAGTGATTGGTCATTTTTTCTGTAGATGACATATTTAGAGTTACAGAATAAACATATTTCAATAATGTAGGTATGGTAACATAAATAAAAACAATCTAAACACATATCAAGAAATAACTAAATGTATTAGCCTAATATTAAAATGTAAAATTTTTATCCAAAAGTTTTTATCCAAAAGATAGTACAGAGATAAGATGAAAAGTATATTATGATATGATATAAATATATATAATAGATAAAAGGAGAATAACTCAATGGTAACCATAAATGACATCGCAAAAATGGCAGAGGTATCTAAAAGTACTGTATCTAGATATCTTAATGGTGGATCTGTTAGCAAAAAAACAAAAGAGAAAATTGATATCATAATAAAAGAAACTAATTATGTTCCAAACAGGTTTGCACAGAGCTTAAAACACAAAAACACAAATTTGATAGGTATGATAGTTCCAAGACTAAACTCTTACGCTTCAAATGAAATTCTATTAAGCGTAGATGAGGAGCTTAGAAAACTTGATTATCAACTTATTATTACAAATACAAATCAAAATATGGAAAGAGAAATAGAAAATATATATAGTTTAGCACGTCAAAAAGTAGCAGGAATTATTTTATTAGCTACGGTTATTACAGATGAGCATAAAGAAGCAATTAAAAAAATTAAAATACCAGTTATTATACTTGGGCAAAAGTCTGAAGTAGCTTACTCAATAATACATGATGACATTCATGCGGGCAAAGCCATAGGTGAACATGTTGTTGGGCTTGGTCATAAAGATATTTTATACTTAGGAGTAAAAAAATCAGATGAAGCTGTAGGTATTAAAAGACGAAAAGGTATTCTTATGGGTTTAGAAAAAGGTAAAGACTTGAATATAACAGAAGTTGAAGTAGATTTTGATTATGATATAGCATATAAATTTCTAAAAGATTATCTTAAAAGGTCAAGTGCAAGCTATATAATATGCTCTACAGATAATATAGCATTAGCTGCCTACAAAGCAATAATTACACTAGGTAAAAAAATTCCTGAAGATGTTTCTGTTTCAGGTTTTGGAGGTTATGCTATAACTGATATTGTAACTCCAGCGATTACCACTGTAAGATATCCTTACACAGAAATGGGTAAGCTGGCTGTAAAAAATCTTTTGAAAATTATAAAAGGTGAGAATCTTCCAAAATTCACAACTTTAAATAATAAGTTTATTGAAAAGGCTTCTACAAAAAAAATAAATAGTTAGTATTTAGGTATATAAAATATGGAAGAACAAAACTAAAGTTAAAGATATATAGCAGTATCCTTAAGTATATTAATTTTAAAAAAAGAAAGTTTCTACTATATAGAATTAATAGTTTCAGAGTTATTATTATCATAAATTTATTTGCTTAATGAATAATAAGGTGTTATAATATTTCAGTGGTTGAGAGTATTATAATAAAATGAAATTATGCTTAAGTATGATAACCTTGCAGTATAACTGCGAGGTTTTTTTATGAATAGAAATAAATATATAATGAGGTAAGAATGGGAAAAACAAGATTTAATGAATTAAATTTAAAAAAAGAAGTTTTAAAATCGATAGACGAAATGGGATATGAGTATCCTTCGGAAATACAAGAGGAAGCAATACCAGTAATTTTAGATGGAAAAGATATAATAGGCCAAGCTCAAACAGGAACAGGGAAAACCCTTGCATTCGCAGCTCCTATTCTTTCAAAACTTAAAAAATCTAAATCTGTAAAAGCTGTGATTCTTGCACCAACAAGAGAACTTGCTATGCAGGTAAGTGAAGAAACAAGAACTATAGCTAAAAATTCTAATGTAAAAATACTCGCTGTTTATGGTGGTTCATCAATCCAAAATCAACTTCGTGAATTAAGAAGAGGCGTTGATATAGTTGTTGGAACTCCTGGAAGAATGATTGACTTAATAAAAAGAAGAGCCTTAAAAGTAGATGAGATAGAGTATCTAGTACTAGATGAAGCAGACGAGATGCTTAATATGGGTTTTATAAATGATATAGAAAGAATAATGAGAGATATGTCAGGAAAAAAACAAACCATGCTTTTTTCTGCAACAATGCCAAGAGAAATAAAAAATCTATCAAAAAAATATATGAAAAATGATAGAGTTCATATAAAAACTAAAGACAAGGCAATGACCGTATCTACAGTGTCACAGTATTACTATGAGGTTAAGAATCATTTTAAATTTGAATCTTTATGTAGAATAATAGATACAGAAGATATGGATTCTGTTTTGATCTTCAGAAAAACTAAACGTGGTGTGGATGAACTTGTTAGAAGTCTAATAGATAAAGGATTTAATGCAACTGGAATGCATGGAGATATGACTCAAAATGTTAGAATATCTACCCTTAAAAACTTTAAAAATAAAAAAGTTAAGTTTTTAGTTGCAACAGATGTTGCCGCTAGAGGAATTGATATAGATGCCTTATCTCACGTAATAAATTATGATCTTCCACAAGATGTTGAGTCTTATGTTCATAGAATAGGAAGAACAGGAAGAGCGAAACAAGAAGGAATAGCTATATCTCTTGCAAGTAATAAAGATAGAAATATGCTAAGAGTTATAGAAAGAACAACTAAAAGTAAAATAACAAGAAAAGAACTTCCAAGTGTAGAGGATATTTTTAAATCTAAGAATGAAGAATTAGTTTCTAAGGTTAAAAAGGAAATTGATAAAAAAGGTTTTGAAAAATACTATCCTATACTTGAAGAGTTAAAGGAAGAATCATCTATAGAAGATATAGCAGCTGCCTTAATTAAAATGGTTTACAAAGAAGAGCTTAGTTTTGACTATTCGTCAAATACTTTAGAGCAGCCTACAAGCCAAACTAGATTATTTATCAATGCTGGTTCTATGGATAAGCTAACACCAATAAAACTTATCGAGTTTTTAGCAGAAACTGCGAATATCGAGAGAAAAGATATTGGAAGCATAGATATATTAACTAAATTTTCATTTATGGATATAACTCAAGGTCTTGAAAAAGATATTATAAAAAATGCAAACGGTAAAAATTTATCGGGACGAAAAGTTAGATTTGAAGTCGCGTCAAACAAAAAAAGAAAATAGATAGTATATAAAAGACAGATCTTATTTTTAAATAGGCTTTGTCTTTTTTTAGGCATTAATTTGCTTTAAATACTAATAATTACTCTTTAGTTTATCGTAAATATGATATAATAACCTTGAGTAAAGATTTCTCTAAAACTTATAATAAAATTGGAGGTTTTATAAAATGAAAAAAGTTATTAATAATCCAAATGAAGTTGTAACAGAGTTACTAGATGGTATGGTTTATGCTCATCCTAACTATGTAAGGCGATTAGAAGGACTAGAAGTTCTAGTTAGAAAAAACGCTCCAGTAGCAGGTAAAGTTGCTTTAGTTAGTGGTGGGGGATCTGGACACGAACCTTCTCACGGCGGTTTTGTTGGAAAAGGAATGCTTGACGGTGCTGTTGCTGGGGAAATGTTTACATCACCTACGCCAGATCAAGTTTACGAAGCTGTTAAAGCTGTAGATTCTGATAAGGGTGTACTTTTAATTATTAAGAATTACACGGGCGATATTATGAACTTTGAAATGGCTAAAGAAATGGCTGAGGCTGATGGAGTAAATGTTGATTATGTAGTAGTTAACGATGACGTTGCAGTTGAAGATTCTACTTATACTTCAGGAAGAAGAGGAATCGCTGGAACAGTATTCGTTCATAAACTTACAGGAGCTAAAGCAGAAACTGGTGCAGATCTTAAGGAAGTTAAAAGAGTAGCAGAAAAAGTTATTGCTAACACAAGATCAATGGGTCTTGCACTTAGTCCATGTACAATACCAGCTGCAGGAAAACCTAATTTTACCTTAGCAGAAAATGAAATAGAAGTTGGTATGGGTATTCATGGAGAGCCAGGAACACACAGAGAAGAAATAAGACCAGCGGACGAACTTGTTGATCATTTACTTGAAAAAATATTAGAAGATATAGACTATTCTGACAGCGAAGTTGCTGTTATGGTTAATGGTCTAGCAGCTACACCTCTTATGGAACTATATATAGTAAATAAGAGAGTACATGAAGTGTTAAACGAAAAAGGAATAAAAGTTTATGATTCATTAGTTGGAGAATTTATGACATCAATTGAGATGGCAGGTTTTTCAATTACTCTTCTTAAACTAGACGATGAATTAAAAGAATTATTAGATGCTCCAGCTGATACACCAGCTCTTAAGCATTTATAGAACTGCAAGGAGGACATTTGCAAATGGTAAACACACAAAAAATAGTAGAGGTATTACTCTACACAAGAGAAATTATAGAGGAAAACAAATTATATTTAACAGAACTTGACGCTGCCATTGGAGACGGAGACCATGGAATTAATATGGCCAAAGGATTTAATGCTGCAAAAGAAAAAATTGAAAGCAGTGAATTTGACAATCCAGGAGCTTTATTGAAATCAGTAGGAATGGCCCTTATTTCTAAAGTTGGAGGAGCATCAGGACCTCTTTATGGGACTATGTTTCTAAATGCTGGAAAAATTATTGGAGATAAGGAAGAAATAGATGTTAAGGATCTAGTTGAAATGTTAGATTCAGGACTAGAAGGTGTAAAGATGAGAGGAAAAGCAAATCTTGGAGATAAAACCATGATTGACTCCATCGAACCATCTATTGAAGCGATGAGAGCCTCTATAGAAGCAGGCGACGACTACAAGGTTACTCTTGAAAAAGCTGTTGAAGCTGCAACTAAGGGTGTAGCGTATACTGAAACAATAGCAGCTAAAAAAGGAAGAGCAGCATACCTTGGTGATCGTAGTATAGGACACAAAGATCCAGGTGCAGAGTCCTTCCGTTTTATAATTAAATCTATATCAGACAGTTTTCAATAATAAATAAATAAAGACCAGGCATATAATTAATGCCTGGTTTTATTTTTTGAATAATAATTTGTTCCTATAACTCCTGAAATAATAAAAACTCCACCTATAATATGATAATAATATAAAGGTTCTTTTAAAATTACCGCTCCAGCGAAAATTGAAATTAATGTTGCTAGATGATTAAAAATACTTGTTTTTGAAGCCTCAAGATGGCTTAAGCTAAAGTTAGAAAGAGAAGCTGTAAGAAGAGTTGAAAGAAGTGATAAAAATAGTATTGCGACAATAAAAGTATTTGATTTAAATGGCTGAAGAATTATATTTAAATTATTATTTAGAATATGAGTTATTAAATTTATAGAATTAAATACAACAAATCCAGATGTTATAGATACAAAAGTCATATCTAAGAAATGATATTTCTTTGAGTATTTTCTAATTAATATAAAGTTTATTGATGTAGATAATGCAGACATTAAAATGAGTGCTATTCCTTTGATATTTTTTGTTGCACCTGAATTTGATCCTAAGACAACAATTAAAATTACTCCTAGAACTGAAATTAAAATAGAAGTTCTTTGCTTTATATTAATTTTTTCTTTTAGGATTATAACAGCAAGAATTGAGGTAATAATAGGAATGCTTGCATTAATTATCCCAGCCTCTGAGGAAGATACATATTGTAATCCATAAATTTGAAGACTAAAAAACATTAGTGGATAAAATATGCTAATTGGCAGTATATCTTTGAAAAGATTTTTATTTAAATTAACTTTTATTATTTTCAACTTAAGGAGTAATATTAATGCAATAAATGATATTAAAAACCTAAAAGCTAATGTTTGAATAGGACTTGAAATACCTATTGTTAATTTATTAAACATAAAAGAAAATCCTATAATTGTTGACTGAAGTAGTACTGCTATATATGCTTTTGTCTTATTAGTTATATTCATATCGATCCCCTTTTAAAACCATTCTTTATACTATTGTATATGTTTTTTCAGGATTATCAAATATTTAAAAAATTAATGGATACTTAACTTGGCTTTTAAAAATAGTGCTTAAGTGTATGGTATATTAAGTTAAGAGGTGGTAATAATGATTATTAATTCAGTAGGAGAAAAATTTTTGAGTAAGGAAAATTTAAATCTTCTTTCAGAAGAAAGTGGAGAAGAAATTTTATATATTCCATATAGAGACTTTGATAAAAATTTAGATATTTTAGCTAAGGCAGAGGCTTTAATTTCTATATCGGGCTTAAAAGTTGAAGATTTAGATAAATTTCCAAAACTAAAGTGGGTTCAATCATTTAGCGCAGGAGTTAATACTTATCCTTTTGATGAACTAAAGGATAGGGATATAATTCTTACAAATACTTCTGGTATACATGCTCCCCAAATTACTGATCAAATTATGGGTGTAATTTTAAGTTTTTCAAGGCGTATACTTGAGAGTATATATAATAAGGAAAATAAAGATTTTAACAGTAATTATAATTTTGAGGAGCTTAAAGATAAAAATCTTTTAATAATTGGAGCTGGAAATATTGCAAAACTTCTTGCGAAAAAAGCTAAGGCTTTTGATATGAAAATTACAGGTCTTAAAAGAACAGTAGTGGAGATGGATAATTTTGATAAAGTAAAGTCAATAAACAAGTTACACGAAAGCATTAAGAATGCAGATTATGTTGTTAATATACTTCCCCTCACAAAGGAAACCTATAAGATAATAGGAAAAGATGAATTTAATCTTATGAAAGAAACTGCAATATTTGTGAACTATGGTAGAGGAGCAAGTGTTGATGAAAAAGCTCTTGTAAATGCATTAAAGAATAAAAAAATAAGAGGAGCGGCTTTAGATGTTTTTGAAAAAGAACCTCTGCCAAAAGATAGTCCTCTTTGGGAAATGGATAATGTGATAATAACTCCCCACTCAGGTGGATTTAGTCGTGAAAATGAGCTTAGAGCGGTAAATGAAATCAAAAACAATATTATTAAATATAAAAATAATAAGAAATTAAATAATATTGTAGATTTGGATTTAGAATATTAAAATTGATATAAAAACACCAAAATACCCAAGATGAAAATCTTGGGTATTTTGGTGAGACTTAATTTTATAGGTTTATATTTGTTCGAATTTTACAGCAGTACCTGAAGCGCTAACAAGTAAGATATTCTTATTAGGACCAAGAACCTGATAATCTAATGTAAGACCTAAAACTGCATCTGCATTTAACTCTAAAGCTCTCTCTTCAAGTTCTTTTAGTGCATCGATACGAGAATTTATTAAATCTGTTTCATAAGAGTTATCTTGTTTATTAAAATAATCTGAAAATCCAGCAGCCCCAGTATTGATATTCTTTATTTGAGTCATGACTTCACCAAAAACTATACCTGTATACTCTGTAACAACCCTATTATTAACAGAATCTGTTGTTGTAATTATCATTTTTCCACTTCCTTTATATTAACTTAATACAATTATATCTATAAAATCTTATTATTTTATTAAAATTAATGTAAATTTAATGTTTTTCATAGAGACTGATACCCTAATGGGTATATAAAGTCTTAGTAATATGATAGTATTTAGTTAAAGGATAATTAAGGGAGGTAATATATATGAAAATAGCTTTTATTAGCAATGGAAATAGTTTGAGGTCACAACTTGCTGCTTCAATAGCTAAAAAAGACTTTTTGGATTTTGAAATTATTTCTGTAGGAAGCGAAAAAGATGATAAAGATCCAACAGTATATAGTGTTTTACAGGAAGAAGGATTAGATCTTGAAAATATAGAGTTTAAATCGTTGTTGGATTTAGAATTTGATTTAGACTATGCAGTTATAGTAGGATGTGAGGAAGGATGTCCTTTAGTTTTTGCAGATAAAATATTTGAATGGGAACATATAGTGAATCCTAAAGATGAGTCTATAGATGTTTATAGAGAAGCAAGAAATCAGCTGAAAATAGAAATTAAGAAATTAGCAAAAGAAATACTATAAAAAAATTCCGGTAATGAATATATTCACTACCGGAATTTTTTATTTAAAATCCACGATCAAAAGTAGCTGGATCTGGTCCAAGTCTTTTATTTTGATTCAAATTATCAATAATTTCAACTTCATCTTTTGTTAAGGAGAAATCAAAAATATTTATATTTTCTTTTATTCTAGAAGGGGTTTCTGATTTTGGTAGGGCAAGAACTTTGTTTTCATAATGCCACCTAAGTATTACTTGAGCGGCTGTTTTACCATATTTATAGCCAATATCTTCAATTTGCTTTATATCAAGTTCTTGTTTACCTTGCATAAGTGGTCCCCAAGCTTCAACTTGTATATCATTATCTTTGCAAAACTTGATTGTTTCTTTTTGACTTATAAGAGGATGAATTTCAATTTGATTTATTGCAGGAACAATTTTTGTGTTTTTCATCAGGTTTTCAAGATGATGAATCTCAAAATTACATACACCAATTGATTTAGCAAGACCATCATCATACAGTTTTTCAAGAGCTTTATATGTATCTATATACTTATCTTCACCAGGCCAATGAACTAGGTAAAGATCAATATAATCAAGCTGCATTCTTTCCAGGCTGTCATGAAAAGCTTTTATAGTTTTGTCGTATCCTTGATCAGAGTTCCATACTTTCGTCGTAACAAATATTTCTTCTCGTGGTACATCGGAATCTTTAATCGCTCTACCAACACCTGCTTCATTATCATAAATATAAGCTGTATCGATTAGTCGATAGCCAGCATTTAATGCTTCAAGTACTGCATTATAAACATCTTTTCCATCTTTAATTCTAAAGACACCATATCCTTGAGCAGGAATATCTAATCCGTTATTTAATTTCCAATTAGGAACATTTATTTTCATAGAAAACCTCCTTAGTTCTTATAATCATTATATTATAAAAAAATTTAATTGCTATAAACATATTGTGAATATATTTAATATATACTGTGGCTAAGTAAAACCTAAGTTATCAAACTAAAGTATTTGTTAGTAATATAGGATACTGAAAATCAAATTTTTATAAATACTAAGTTAGGATAGTTCATTCTCTTAGTATCCTGTGATATAATTCAATCAATACAGGATAGGAGGTATATAATTTATGAAAGGTGCACTTATAGCCCATGATAATATGAAAGATGATTTAGTAGAGTTTTGCCTAGAACATAAAAAACTTCTAGCGAATTTCCATCTATATGCAACAGGGACAACAGGAACTATATTGATAGAAAAGACGGGGCTTGATATTGAGAGAGTACTTTCAGGACCTCTTGGTGGAGATCAACAGATAGGTTCTTTAGTAGCCGAGGAAAAAGTAAAGTTTGTGATTTTTTTAAGAGATCCACTTACAGCTCAGCCGCATGAACCTGATGTACAGGCACTTTTACGACTTTGTGATGTGCATGAAATAGCAATTGCTACAAATTTAACTTCTGCTGATATTATTCTTAGCTATTTAGAAGAGTTTTTAAATATACAATAGGGAGAATTACTATGAAAAATGATGATTATAAAAATGACGACTTAAATGAATCAGAAGATAAATATCTAGAAAAGCAAGATGAAAATATTAATGACAATATTGAAGAAAAAGATATTATAGATGTAGATGAGGTCTATGAGTATGATGAGTATCAAAAGAAAGATGAGAAAAAAGAAAAAAGATTTTTTAAAACAAAAGTGACATTAGTTGTTATATTAATAGCTGCAGTTTTAAGCATACTATCACCTATTATTCAAGAAATGATATTCAGAAGTGATGATGCAAGAATGTTTATTCCACAAAGTGGAATTTTCGGAACAAGGCTTGGAACAGTTCTCATATTTCTTGGTATATATATAATAGTTTATTCTTTTAATTATTTATTTAAGAAAAATACTAAATTCAACACAAAACAAAAATGGGTAATGATAGCTCTTGGATTATTAATTTCTATAGTTGGAATATCAACATTTTTTAGGTACACTGAGTATAAAGAAAATACAATTGTCCAACGTAATATTTTCCAAGAAAACTCATATTCTTATTTAGATATAACAGAAGTTAATGTTGCAACTCGAAGTTTAACAGGCAAAAACTCTACAATTAAATATGAGTATGTTCTTAAAAATGAAAAAGTTTTTGTAATAAAAGTTACTGAATCAAATATGAAAGAGGTAAGAAATATAGATGGCAAAATAAAATCAACAGCAAGGAGATCTATTGATAATTATTCTATTCAAGAAATGGAAAGACTAGGAATGTATTCTAAAGATGAAGCTTTAAAATTATTTATAATAGAATAAAAGATAAAAAAAGTTCTATAAATATAGCGCTATTAGCTATATTTATAGAGCTTTTATTATTTTAAATTTAATAATTTATATGAAAGATTAATTATTTCTTTTGAATTTAGTGAATTTCTAAACTCTATAGAACCTTTTTTATTGGATTTATTAAGCATATTTTGCTGAGTTAAAATACTTTTAAGTCTTTTTGAAACTCCAAAGCTACCATCAAATATAGGTATATCTTCTCCTAAAACTGCGGAGATTTCTTTTTTAGCGAAAGGATAGTGAGTACATCCAAGAACAATACTCTCAAGATCCCTAGGGGTATCTTTTAGCTCCTCTTTTAAATAGTCATAGCTTTTTTCTTTTACTTCACCAGCTTCCACAATATTTACGAGTTCAGGTAAAGATTTTTTAATAATAGTGCGGCCCTTATTAAACTTATTAAAAAGAGAATTAAATTTTTCCTCTGCTAAAGTTCTTTCTGTTGCAAGGACTAAAATTTTTCCAGAGTCTCCACTATCAGCAGCAAGCTTTAAAGCCGGTTCAATACCTATTATAGGAAGATCTGTATATTTATCCCTTGCTGCAATTATGGCAGCACTTGTTGCTGTGTTACAGGCAACGACAACAGCTTTGACGCCTTGATCAACTAAATACTCGATTGACTTTAAACTAAGTTCTACAACCTCTTCTAAGGGTCTTACACCATAAGGTGCATTTTTAGAATCTCCGTAATAAATATAGTTTTCATTAGGAAGAAGTTTGATAGCTTCCTTTAAAACACTAATACCCCCAAGGCCGGAGTCAAAAAAGCCGATAGGTAAGTTTTCATTCATATGTATTCCTCCGTAAACTAATTTACCTTCATTTTAGCAAAGATAAAAAAAATAAACAAATAGAAAAAACCCCTACTAATTAAGGGGTTGGTATATGCTTTAGGATTAAATCCTAAACTATAGTATAAATTATGGGAAGATAATTTATCTATAAGGTATAGTGATGATGCACTACAGAACTAATGTTCTAAATATATTATAATACAAACACACGTTCGAGTCAATGGTTTTTTGTAATTAATTTGGATATAGTCAAGACTATTGATATAATATGAAAGAAAGAAAAAACAATAGCTAGAAAACTTAAAAAAGAGTATTTCTAGATACAATATAAAAGAGGAGATAATATAGATGAAACCAATAGTTACAATAAATTTAAATTCAGGAAAAAAGATTAAAGCAGAACTTTATGAGGATATTGCACCTCAATCTGTTAGAAATTTTGTAGATTTAGTTAAAAAAGGATTTTATGATGGATTGAAATTCCACAGAGTTATACCAGGATTTATGATTCAGGGAGGATGTCCAGAGGGAATAGGAACCGGAGGACCAGGATATTCTATAAAAGGTGAATTTAGATCTAATGGTGTTGAAAATGATTTAAAACATTCTAAAGGCATCTTATCAATGGCAAGATCTCAAATGAAAGATTCAGCAGGTAGCCAATTTTTTATTATGGTAGAGAATTCCCCTCATTTAGATGGTGATTATGCTGCATTCGGTAAAGTAATAGAGGGAGTAGAAAATGCTGTCGATATTTCCAAAGTAGCTAGAGGCCGTAATGATATGCCAATAGAAGATCAAATTATCAAATCAATAACCGTAGAAAATGCAGAAAATATAGAAGAGCCAATAAAATTATAGGAGAATATTTATGGATAAAGAAAAAGTTCTTTTGGTATATAATTTATCTGATAAAGAAAAAAAAGGTCTTATAGAAGCAAAGTATAAGGTAAGACTAATAAATGAAGAAAATTCAGGTGGCACTCTTTCTGAGATAATTGATGGTAAGATGATAGCTCATAGGGGTAAAGATCTTAAAGATATAAAAATGATTATTTACTCAGGGTTTGGAATTGATGATGAATTAAAAGAGGTAATAACACATATTAGGAAAAATATAGTTTTTGGCTCTATTATGGCAGTTACTACAAAAACTAATTTAAATTGGACATTTGATTATTTGATGGAACATTTATTGGAAGAAAAAGAAGAAAATATTGTAATAGAAAAAGAAAGAAGAAAAGAGTTAAAAGCAAAGGAGTAAAAAATGAGTAGAGTTGGTAGTCAGCTTAAAGACGCTAGAGAAAAATCTAATTTGACATTAAAAAAAGCTTCAAGAAAATTAGGTGTTTCGGAAAGTTTTTTAAGTGATGTTGAGTTTGGAAGAAAAATTGCCAATGAATCATTACTTAACAGATATAAGAAACTTTTAAATATAAAAGACGATAAAATAAACTTACTTGGAAATGAAAAACATATAGAAAAAAAAGAAATCAAAGCACCTGAAAAAGAAACTTACATAGCTCCAGAGACTCCCGTGAATGATCTTTGGAACCAAGCATTTGGAGATAATATAAAAAATATACCAATATTGTCAGAAGATATGAAAGCTTTAGGACACAAAACAGAAGCATTAACAAATGGTAAGCTTTACGGCGAAAATCCAGAAAGAGCAAGCATTATAAAAGTATCTACTAATGATTTGAATAGTTATAGAATAAAGGCAGGAGATTTACTTTTAGGTTTTGAAGCTAAAATCATTCAAGGAGAATCTATTATGCTGGTAAAATATAAAAATAAAAACATGTTAAGGCACGTTACTAATTTAAATAATGGTAAAATTAAGCTAAGATATGGAAAAGATCAGGAAGATATTATAGCTATGAAAGATGTAAAGCCTTTAGTAAAATTTGTAAAAGTAGAATTTGATATTAACTAGGAGGAGTTTTAAAGTATGAACTGGAGTTTAAATGAATTATATACATCATTTGAGAGTAAAGAATACATTGAAGATATAAAAACTTTAGATAGTAAAATTGAAAAGTATGTAGAGTTTTCAAAAACTCTTGAAGAAAGTAAAGGGAAAGAATCAGAAAATATTTATAAGTATATAAAATACAATGAAGATATATCAACTATATTAAGTAAACTCTCGGCCTATTCAAGATTGAGGCTGGCTGTAGACGTTAGAGATTTAGATGCGAAAAAACACCAAGATATAATTATTGATAAGTCTGTTAAGCTTACACTTCCAGAAGTGCTGTTTACCGAATATATAAAGAAGATTGAGAATATAGAAGAAATAATAGATGAATCAGAGAATTTAAAGGCATATAGTTTTTATTTAACAGAAATTAAAGAAAACTCTAAGTATGTCCTTGGGAGAAAAGAAGAAGTTTTAATATCTAATTTAAAAAAGACTGGATCTCAAATGTGGTCGGATCTTCAAGGAAATTTAACATCAACATTAAAAGTTGATATTAATAAGGATGAAGAAAAGACAATGCCCCTATCTGAGACTCGAAACCTTGCTTATTCTAAAGATAAGGATACAAGAAAATCTGCATATAAAGCTGAAATTGATTCTTATGAAAAAATAATAGATGGAACAGCTTTTTCATTAAACGGAATAAAGGGAGAGGTTTTAACTTTATCAAAATTAAGAGGATATAGTTCACCCCTTGAAGAAACGCTCATAAGCTCAAGAATGACAAAAGAAATTTTGGATTCTATGTTTACAGCTATAGATGAATATCTTCCTTATTTTAGGCTTTATCTAAAGAGGAAAGCAGAAATATTGGGACATGAAAAAGGACTTCCATTTTACGATTTATTTGCACCTGTTGGCGAGATTGATATGAAATTTAGTTACCCAGAAGCTATGGAATATATAGAAGAGAAATTTGCTACATTTAGTGAAGAACTTGCGGCATATGCTAAAAATGCATATGAAAACAAATGGATTGATGTTAAACCAAGAGAAGGTAAAAGAGGTGGAGCATTTTGTTCTAATCTACATTCTATAGGTGAAAGTAGAATAATGACTAATTTTGATGGAAGTTTTTCCAATATGATTACAATTGCGCATGAACTTGGCCACGGATATCACGGACTTAAACTTAAAGATGAGTCTATATTAAATAGTTCTTATCCAATGCCAATAGCGGAAACTGCATCTATCTTATCAGAAACAATTGTTATGAAAGCAGCCATTAAAGAAGCAAATGAGAAAGAAGCTCTTTATATGTTAGAATCTTCTATATCTGATGCAACCCAAGTTATTGTAGATATTTATTCAAGGTTTTTATTTGAAGATGAAGTGTTTAGGCTTAGAGAAAAAGGTCAAATCTCTAATGATAAACTGTCAGAGATTATGATTGAATCACAGAAAAAGTCCTATGGTGATGGATTAGATGAAGAGTTTATGCATCCTTTTATGTGGATTAATAAACCTCATTATTATAGTGGAGACAGACATTATTATAATTTTCCGTATGCTTTTGGACTGTTATTCTCTAAGGGTCTATATAGTGAATATATAGAAACAGGAGATGAGTTTATATCTAGATATGATGAGTTACTAAGACTTACAGGTCAAAAAAATATTAAGGAACTTGCTGAGTTCATGGAAATAGATATAACAAAGCCTGATTTCTTTAGGAAATCTCTTGATATCATAAAAGAAGATATAGATAAATTTTTAGAATTAACAGAAAATATTATATAAAA
>LFRM01383276.1_pt1 | contig 31258 bp, 28 predicted proteins | sample 618341 | NCBI WGS metagenome assembly LFRM01 (sample SAMN03654438, study PRJNA283298) | anaerobic digester metagenome | isolation source: pool of bioreactors CSTR01a, CSTR02a, and CSTR03a thermophilic anaerobic... | place: Denmark: Kgs. Lyngby | collected 2014-05-21 | reverse complement strand
GGTGTGCTGATGTTCCCGGGGTGAGGATTATTGAAGCGTCAGCACCGCGACCGGACCCGCCGATTGCGATGATGGGCTGGCCGAACGCAACCAGACCGGCATCTCTGGCCATCAGGCTGATTTCAACAGCGACTTTGATCCCCTGGCCAAAGAGCCTCAAGGTGGCCGCAACAACTTCTGTGTGACTGATACCACCGAACGTCTGTGAAAAGCAACGTTCTGCGCCTGACAGGGCGTGTCCTGCTGTCAAGATCCGGCAGCCATGGTCGAGAAGCCTCTGGCGCTGCTCATCAGGGAGTTCATTGTGACAGCCGGCTTTAAATTCTGTGACATGCGTAACGCAGATGATCTGCAACGGCAACGATCGTTTTTCACTGGCTTCTATCAGCGAAAGTGCTGTCTCCCCGGTGTTGCTGGCGACAACGATCTGAGAAATCCCGTGGCGCTCCACTGCGTTTAAGGATAAAGCAATCGTTTCCTGTGTGTAAAGAGGACCTCTACCCGCGAATCCTTTCATAAAACCAGCTCCTTAACAGCTTTTTAAAGACAGACCTGATAATCCGATTTCTCTATTGTACTGGAGGTCCATGAGCAGCGCAAGTAAACAGATAGTCGGCAGCACAACCGTCGGCAGCACAACTGAACCTGGGGCAATCTTAAGCGCTTTTACTTGTCGGATGATGATGAATATTATACGATAACGTTATGTATGATTCGTAATCGTAATCCAGAATTGTGTGAGTCCCAACAAATTCAGGAGGCAATGGCCATGACAGATCTTGAAACGCGCGTATGCCAGGAAGCAGATCAGCTGCAACAGGAGCTGTATGACGCTTTGTCCTGCCTTGTCCGGCAAAACACAGAGAATTTTTCAGATCATGGTAATGAACGGAACATCGTGCCTTGCCTGAGAGACTTATGGAGCCGACTTGGCCTCGAAGCAGATGTTTTTTCACCGCTCAGCCTGCCCGGGTTCACGACGCATGAAGCCTATCTGCCTGGCAATCATCTGGAAGACCGGCCGAATGTCTGTGCTGTGTGGCCGGGTACAGAAGGCAATCGGCGTGTGATGGTGGCCGGGCATAGCGATACCGTTCAAATCGGCGATGAAAGCAAATGGTCTGTACCGCCGCTTGGTGGTCTGATCAAGGACGGTAAAATCTGGGGTCGCGGAGCAGTCGACAACAAGAAAGCCATCGCCATCGGCTGGTTTATTGTTCGCGTGCTGCAATCCTGTGGTATCCGATTGAGAGATGACCTGGTCCTTGCGGCCTACTCGGATGAAGAGGCAGGGGGCGGACATGGTGCGCTTGCAGCTGCTCTCAAATATCCGTCTGATCTCTATCTGAATCTCGATGGATCCGGCGGCACCATTTTTACCCATGGTTCAGGCGGCGGACTTTTCGAGGTCGGTTTTAAACTGCGTCATCCGACAGAAACCGCTGAACCCGTGTATCGCGCATTAGAAACGTTTATTAAGGCGTTACGCCAATTTGGCAACCGCCGGCGTGAGGAACTTAATGCACATCCGATGTTCAGCGGAAGCGTTGCAGCGGATCAGGCATTTCGGCTTAACCACGTGCTGGTCGGCGGTACAGGCGGTACTGATATGAGAAGCGCAACTGTCAATTTTATGTTCTACTCGCTGATGAAAAAAGCGGATATTGAACGAGAGCTTAAACGACTGGTCGACGATCTCAAGCCGGACATGGATCGTCTGGATGTTGATATGACACCGGTCAAGCACACGTCCCGCTATTTTCTGCCGGTTACACCTGATCATCCCATACCGGCTGCTGAGCTGTTTAATGATTGTATTGAAGCGGTTACCGGGAATCCGGCACCGGTGAGGGGACATAACCTGTCTGATTTGCCGATGTTTTATTATTATGGCAAAGGTGATGTCTTCAATTATGGCGTCGGCGGTCATTTTGCTGAAACGGGTGGTGCACATCAGGTTGATGAACGTCTGGACTGCGCTGAATTTCTGAAAATGGCCCAGACCGTGCTGCTCTTTCTTCTGCGTTTTTCCGGATAAGCTGGAAACGTGATCAGACAGAAATTTGCTTAGAGGCAATCCGCGTTGCTGGTGTTGACAGCCTGTGGGAATCTTTCCTATAATATCAATACGCGCGCGGGATTAACTCAGTGGTAGAGTGTCACCTTGCCAAGGTGAAAGTCGCGAGTCCGAATCTCGTATCCCGCTCCAGCAAGCCGGCTGCAGGCCGGCTTTTCTTATGCGGTACGTTAAGATAAACCGTACCGGGCGGTTAGCGCCTGGTTCATTTTGTTTTTGACCGTGATCGATTATAATAAAGTCACTGAAGGACTTTTCATTATTTATACAGTCGGTTTTCAACCACACCGGAGGCCGGCCGTCAATAAGCAAGGATGGCTTAGCCATCAAACAGATGCCGGAGGTAACCATGGCGCCTTTGAATTTAAAAACGATCGTTCAGGAATTCAATCTGGAAATTGTCGCAGATTACGGCCGTTTCGAAGATATTGTGGTGTCCGTGGCGGACGTCACTCGCCCGGGCTTACAGCTGGCCGGCTATTTCGACCATTTCGGTGCTGATCGGATTCAGGTCTTCGGAAACATGGAGACGGCCTTTCTGTCACGATTGTCATCCGAAGATCGTCTGGCCCGGCTGGATGCCCTTTTTGAAAAAGGGATTCCCTGTCTGATTCTGACGCGGAACCACGAGGCGTCACCCGAACTGATCAGATGCGCACAGAAGTACTCGATTCCGGTTCTGAGGACCGAACAGATAACCGCTCAATTTATTAGTTCGCTCGTCAAATTCCTCAACGTGGAACTCGCGCCCAGGACGTCGATGCACGGCGTTCTAATCGAAGTCTATGGCGAAGGCATCCTGATCCTTGGTGAGAGCGGCGTCGGTAAATCAGAGACAGCGCTCGAAGTTGTCAAACGTGGACATCGTCTGATCGCCGATGATCTGGTTGAAATCCGGCGTGTTTCGGATACAACGCTGCTCGGGCGCGCACCTGAAATCATCCGCCATCTGATTGAGATCCGTGGTATCGGTATTCTCGACGTCAAGGAATTATATGGTGTTTCATCCGTCAAAATGCAGGAGAACATCCATTTTGTGATCAATCTGGAATTGTGGGATGAGAAAAAACAATACGAGCGTCTGGGCGTCCATGAAGAAACCACGGATATACTTGGCATCTCCGTACCGTCTATCACGATACCGGTCCGTCCCGGTCGAAATCTTGCGATAATTGTCGAAGTTGCTGCCATCAATTTCCGCCAGAAGTCAATGGGATATAATGCCGCCAAAGCACTGACTGACCGTGTCTTCGGACCGAATTTCAAGTAAGAGGACGCTATGCCATCAAGAACCATCATCAACAGTCGACTCCGTTCACAACTGATTCAGGCTATCGGCTCTTCCGCAAGACTTACATTCGATGAACCCATGAGCAGGCATACGACATTTCGAATCGGCGGATCAGCAGATGCTTTTTTTGAACCTGAGAATGAATCGGAAATCATTCGTGCCCTGCAGTACTGCGCAGGACAAGAGATACCGGTTACCCTGATCGGCAACGGTTCCAATCTGCTTGTTTCAGATCATGGCATTCGCGGACTGGTGCTGTCGGTCGGTCAGCCTTTTTCAGGTTTGTCCATACAGGGTTGCTGCATTGAGGCGAAAGCGGGAACACGCTTGTCCGTTCTCGCCGGTGCGGCTGCTAAGGCGCAGCTGACCGGTCTCGAGTTCGCATCCGGCATTCCGGGAACACTGGGCGGTGCGATTCAGATGAACGCAGGAGCCTATAACGCCTGTATGCAGGATGTTATTGTTGAAACGGACATCCTTGACGAACAGCTGAATCCGGTGACCATTACCGGACAAGAACACCAGTTTGCCTATCGACACAGCCTGTTCTCAGACCGGTCCGTCATCATCATCAAAGCCCGCATGAGCTTGAAAAACGGAGATATCAAGCAGATTTTTGACTGTATGACTGATCTGGCCAATCGGCGCCGCTGTTCGCAGCCGCTGGAACTGCCCAGTGCCGGCAGTGTTTTTAAACGTCCGGCAGGCTATTATGCCGGAAAGCTGATCAGCGACTGTCAGTTGAAGGGATTTGCGATCGGCGATGCGCAGGTATCGGAGAAACATGCCGGATTCATTGTCAATCGCGGGCAGGCAACTGCACACGATGTCCGGAAACTGATCGAGCACATTCGCCGGACTGTTCTGGATCAGCAGGGCGTTCGCCTGGAAACAGAAATCAAGGTCATTGGTGACTGGTCAACTTGATGGAGAAGGCTTCAAATATGTCAGTCACAGAAGGAGGCAGACCATGGAAGTAATCATTTTGACGGGGATGTCCGGAGCCGGCAAAAGTCTGGCTGCAAACTATCTCGAGGATATGGGCTTTTTCTGTATTGATAATCTGCCGCCTTCGCTGCTCGCTGAGCTGGTGCAGTCCTACCTCAAAAAAAATAACGCACTGGCACCTGAGGACCGGATCGAGGACCGTATGGCTTTTGTCATCGATGTGCGTAGTTCAGAGCGCTTTGACGACATCTTCCATGCGCTGGAGCGGCTGAATCAGATGAAAATTCATTACCGGATTATTTTTCTCGATGCGACCGACCAGGTGCTGATCAACCGATATAAGCAGAGCCGTCGCAATCATCCGCTGGCTGCCGGGCGCAGCATCGTCCAGGCGATCGAACAAGAACGGCAGAAGTTGGCACCGATCAAAGAGCTGGCCGCTGATGTCATCGAAACCTCGGTTCTGGCCCCCAATGAGCTGCGCGACATGTTGTATGCGATGCTGTCTACTTCAGACAGGGATGAACGCATGACCATCCTGATCCAGTCATTTGGCTTCAAATATGGAATTCCTGTGGACTGCGACTGCGTCATCGATGTCCGCTTTATCCCCAATCCCTATTACATTCCTGAATTGAAAGCCCTGTCCGGACTTGACCAGCCTGTTATCGACCATGTGATGTCGTTTCAGGAGACGGGTACATTCATGAAGATGCAGGAAGAGATTCTTGAGTTCACCATACCCTACTATATTCGCGAAGGCAAAGTCCGCTTGACCATCGGTGTCGGCTGTACAGGTGGCCGTCATCGGTCCGTAGCGCTCGCCGAAGATCTGGCAAACCGCCTGCGGGACAATCATCTGCGCGTGGTCATCGATCATCGTGACCTGGAAAAAGATCCGCGGCGTTCGGCCAGGGAAGATGATTGAATCGGAGCGCTCAAGTATGAAGGTGTTATATGTTTACAGAGATTGAAGAACGAATCATTCAGTATGCCAGGAATCCGGTTAATGGCCCCAATATTGTTGTTATTGGCGGCGGAACAGGTCTTTCAACCGTCCTCAGGGGACTGAAACTTTTTTCAAACAACCTGACTGCTATCGTTACCGTCGCGGATAACGGCGGTTCATCCGGTATGCTGCGGGAAGACCTGGGTATGCTGCCGCCCGGCGATATCCGCAACTGCATTCTCGCTCTTGCAGATGCTGAACCGCTGATGAGTGATCTGTTGAATTACCGTTTTTCGGAAGGTCGTCTGAAAGGCCAGAATTTTGGCAATCTGTTGATCGCTGCTATGGATGCCATTTCAGATAATTTTTATGATGCCGTTCGCAATGTGTCGAAAGTTCTGGCTGTTAAAGGCCGTGTTCTGCCTGTCTCCTTGCAGAACATACAGATTGGAGCCCATCTCCGTGATGGGACAGTCATCAACGGGGAGTCCGAAATCGGCCAGCGCAAAGAGATACTCGATAACGAGATCGTTCGGATTTTTATGGAACCGGAGAAGGCCCGGGCTCTGCCGGAGGCCATTCAGGCGCTGTTTGCCGCCGATGTGATTGTCATCGGGCCCGGAAGCCTCTATACAAGCATCATCCCCAACTTGCTTTTTAGCGAGATACAGACGGCAATTGAACACAGTCAGGCGGTAAAAATCTATGTCTGCAACCTGATGACGCAGCCGGCGGAAACCTTCGGATATACAGCGGCACAGCATTTAAAGGCGATCCTCAGTCATCTGGAACGCGAGACATCCGAGTCGTTCATAGACTACTGTATCGTCAATAATGCCTGGATTGACCGGCGGCTGATCGCGCGATACCGCCTGGAAAGCGCCACACCGGTTCTGGCTGAGCGGGCATCAGTTGAGACATTGGGACCGAAAATGATCGACGTTCCGCTGGCCAGTGTCAACAACGGCACCATCCGGCATGATTATATGCTGCTGGCCCGTGTTATACTGCGCTTGTGGCTGGAGCGGGGCCGGCGATCATCACATAAACCGCTGACTCAACAGATAAAAACAGAAGGGACGCTCACATGAAAGGCCCTCAGGACACGTTCTCCCGGCGAATAAAGGATGAGTTGAGCCAGATTGACTGTGAAAAAGCGTGTTGTCGTCAGGTTGAGCTGGCTGTCGCCTATGCAGCAGCCGGAAAATTTCAGACGCGTTCGATTGATCTGGCAACCAGCCATGCCGGCTGTGCGGATCGATTTGTCCAACTAATCAGGCAGTGGTACCATACAACACCACTGGTTCGCCAGGGTGAAGGTCTGATCACGATTCGCCTAAAGAAAGAATTTGACTCGCTGATCAGACGCGACATTGTCCAGGTTCTGATTGAACGCCAAAGTGCGGATCAGTGGTCTTTGTGCTGTCAGCAGGCTTTGCTGCGATCCCTGTTTTTAATCAGCGGATCAGTCAGCGAACCGTTGGCTGCCTATCACATGGAACTGGCAATCCGCTGGGATAAACAGGCCGCTCCTTTGTTTCTGTCACTGCTGGAGCGTTTTGGATTCCGCTGTTCACTTGTCCGGCGGGCACATTATGATGTTCTCTATCTGCGTGAGGGTCAGAATCTGTCAGACTATCTCCTGATGTCCGGTGCACATCAATCATTGCTGACATTTGAATCCCTGCGTGTTGAAAAAGAGATGCGCAACAATGTCAACCGCATTGTCAATTGTGACAGCGCGAATCTGCAGCGCATGGCAAACACGGCGGCCAGACAATCCGGCTGGTACAGAGAGCTTGAACAAAAAGGGCTCGTGACCACATTGACGGAAGACCTGCAGGCTGCCGCACGAATCCGCTATGAGAATCCTGATCTGTCGATCAAGGAGCTGGGCCAGCTCATGCAGCCGCCGTTAGGAAAGTCAGGGATGAATCACCGGCTGAAACGTTTTGAGCAAAAAGCCTGTGAACTTCTTACAGGCAAGGAGCCTGCTTCATGAAGCTGGAGATCGTATTGGTTGAACCGGAGATTCCGCAGAATACGGGTAATATCGCCCGAACCTGCGTCGCTACCGGAGCCAGGCTGCATCTGGTCGAACCGTTGGGTTTTTCGATTGCAGATCGTGAGGTCAAACGGGCCGGTCTGGATTACTGGTATGATCTTGATCTGTCAGTCTGGCCGGATCTGGATACTTTATTGAGCGATCTGGAGCAGCGTAAGCAAGCGAACTCTGTTGATCCGCTCAATTGCTACTATGTGACAACCAAAGGAAAGCAAACATATGCTGATCCCCGGTACCGCGGAACAACCATTCTCTTTTTTGGTAAAGAAACGCGGGGACTACCGGAATCACTGCTGCAGAAACATCCCGGGCAATGCCTGAGAATACCCATGCTTCCCGGCAGGCGGTCGCTGAATTTATCAAATTCGGTTGCGATTGTAGCCTACGAAGTGTTGCGCCAGAGCCAGTTTAGCGGCATGAAAGTGGCAGGACCGTCCAAATAATCTGATAAATCATCAATATCAGAGGGTCAACATGTGATAAAATGAATAACGGTTTGGCTGATTGAGTCGTTTGCGGACATCGCGACTGACTCCGACGGCTGACAACCGATTATCATGACACACCAGGCTGGCAAACAAAAAGCACGGCCTCAAGGAGGATAACATGATCCAGGAAAAAAGACTCGTCGATCAATTTGCCGATTACGTTGCCATCGATTCTCCCTCGCTGCATGAACGTCAGCTGGCGGATATCATCAAAAGGCAGCTGGAACAAATGGGCTTTTCAGTATCAGAGGACAAGGCTGGCGAAGCGATCGGCGGCGATTGCGGCAACGTATATGCCTTGCTGCCGGGATCTCTGGATTTGCCGCCGATCCTGTTTAGCGGTCACTTTGATACGGTTGAACCCAGTCGCGGAAAGCGGGCGGTTGTTCATGACAACGGGCTGATAACGAGTGGCGGTGATACCGTATTGGGGGCAGACGATCTGGCCGCACTGACTGCTATTCTGGAAGCGATTCGCTCACTTCAGGAAGAAGATAAGCCGCATCGACCTGTTGAGCTGCTGATTACTGTCGCTGAAGAAAAACATCTGCTCGGTTCACGTCATCTTGAGCCGGAGCGTTTGACGGCACGAGAGGCCTATGTGCTTGATACAGATGGCGAACCGGGTCTGGCCATCAACCGGGCACCCGGAAACATCAATATGGTTTTCAAAATTCGCGGGAAAGCGGCGCATGCGGGGATGAAACCGGAAGAGGGTATCAGTGCGATAACCGTGGCAGCTAAAGGAATCGCCGCGATGCGGCTTGGCCGGCTCGATGATGAGACAACCGCCAACATCGGTGAAATTAAAGGTGGCCAGGCGACGAACATTGTTGCTGAACACTGTATTGTGACTTCAGAGTGCCGATCACAGACCTGGGATAAAATGAAAGAACAAGCCGATCACATGTGCGACTGCATGCGGCAGGCAGCCGATGAACTGGGCGCTGAGCTGGAGATTGAACGGGTCGTCTCATATTACCCCTATTCGGTCGAAGCAGAAAGCCCGGTTTTGGTACGCTTCCAGAAAGCATGTGACGAACTGGGCCTGCCGTTTAAAACGATGGGCGGCGGCGGCGGCAGCGACAACAATGAGCTGGTCCGGCATGGAATAGAAGGACTGGTTCTGGCGACCGGTATGAGAAACTGCCACTCCACCCAGGAACAGATTGAAACCAAACATCTGGTCCAGATGGCCAATCTGGTTGAGAAACTTATTTTATTGCCGTAACAATACGACTGGTCAGGAGGATATCATGAATTCAAACCGTGGATCATACATCCAGGACAAGCGCTACCGCTCAAACCGCAAGAGAAGCCGAATGCCGGGAGGCCCCCTGTCAATCGTGGCGCTGATCCTGATTACCGCAACGGTTATCGTAGCAGCTGTCAAGTATGGTCCTGACTGGCTGAAACCGGAAACGCAAAACACGTCTGAATCATCCGCTCAGCCTTCAGGTACATCCAGGCCGTCAAGCGAGCAGACAACAGCGACGACCCAGCCGCCGGCGACACCCACACCGACACCGGTACCAACATCATGGAATCCTTCATTAATGCCATTCGAGTCACTTACCGAGCTCAGACCATCAACCGTTGCTGAAGGTCTTTCACCTTCTGAAAAAGGGATGCAGACAGCGATTTTTGACAATTCGTTCAACAAACTGTCCGACTATGAGCGGTCATATCCGATCGCGCTGGGACATCCGCTCGACTATCAGCAGATCCCCGGTGTTCTGACATTCAGAGGCAACAATTTCAGAAGCGCTCCTGCTTTTGGACAAGTTGAACTGACCGAAAAAACGATGACGCAAAACTGGGAAAAAGGAATCGGCAGCCTGCCATCTTCTTCCTGGAGTTTTTCCTGGACCGGAACAGGATGGACCGGCCAACCTCTTTTGGTTCAATGGGACGACTCTGTGCGCAAGATTATGAATATCAATCCTGACAAAAAGGACAAAGAAGATCTGGTCGAGGTGATCTACGCGACGCTGGACGGCAACATCTATTTTCTCGATCTTGACGACGGAAAACCAACACGCAGCCCCATCACAATCGGTGCACCCATTAAAGGAACACCTTGTATTGATTCTCGCGGGTATCCGGTTTTGTATGTCGGCCAAGGAGACAAAAACAAAAATGTCACAGGAATCGGATTCAGAGTCTACAACCTGATCGATCAGTCGCTCCTGTTGTATCAGGATTGCTCACAAGACCCGGCACATCGGACGAACTGGGCAGCCTGCGACTCATCACCGCTGTTTGATGCAGCCGCGGATACTCTGATCTATCCCAACGAAAACGGCATGGTATACACCATGCGCATGAACACCCGATTTGATGCTGAAACTGCAACGCTGACCATCGATCCTGAGCGGATAACCTACCGATACACCATGTCCGGACTCAACCTGTACGGCATTGAAAGCTCAATGGCTGTCTATGATCATTTTGGTTATTACAGTGATAATTCAGGCATTTTCAATTGCATCGACCTGAACAGCATGAAACCGGTCTGGTCGCGTCAGTTAGAAGATGATTCTGATGTGACGCCGGTTCTTCAACATGAGGGCGATCGTCTGGCTGTTTATACCGGAACTGAAGTTGACTGGCAGCAGGACTTTGTTGGTGTCTACCAGGGGAACGCTTTTGTGTATAAGCTTGACGCGATGACCGGTGAGATTATCTGGGAATCTTCTGTTCCCTGTTATACGAAAAATGCTGCTGACCAGGGGGACGATATCAACGGTGGTGTGATGGGGTCTCCCATCATCGGCAAGCAGAATCTGGACGACCGTGTCATCTTCAGCTTCTGCATGACCAATGGTGTCTACAGCGGCAATAGCATCGTAGCGTTCGATCAGATGGATGGAAGTATTCTTTGGGAATACAAGATGACGCAATATTCCTGGAGTTCACCGGTTGATATTTATGATGCCGATGGTAATGGCTATATCATCATTCCGGACAGTCAGAGCCAGCTGCATTTGATCGATGGACAGACCGGAGAACTGCTGGATATTCTCGAGCTGGTTCGCGGAGAGGAACAATTAAACGCTGGCAATATCGAATCATCGTGCGCTGTTTTCGGAAACAAGCTCGTGATCGGAACACGCGGCAATATCATAACCGGCGTGACACTGCATTAATGAAACTGCAAATAAGCCTCCTGACAGACCGGTTCAAATAAACGACCGCGACTTAATTGGCGATATCCGGGGGAAAACGGCAGTTGGAGACGAAAGTTCTTTGACAGCAGGAGAAGGATCGATATACTTAATGGAAGGGAATTTGCTTCCTTACAAGGATACTGGCAGACAGGTGAATGACTGATGCATGACCAATCTGACATTAAGAGTCTAGATTTCGAGTGGAATGTGTACCGGAAAGGGAGTCTCCACGCGTATTTGCATCTGGAAAAAAGATACATGACCTGGCGTGACAGTGCGCAGTGGTGCAACAATTTCACGCGAACACTGTCAGATGAGCAGGCGGACTTGATTCAGAAGCTTATCCTGACAAGCGGATTGATTGAGATGCAGCCAGACAAAGTGGAAGAAAAAACAACAATTGATGAGGCATCAAAAACACGGCCGGTCAGCTGGCAGGTCAAAATTCAGGTAGATGAGACCGTTTTTCAGACGCAGGGTTTCGGGGCGATCCCGGAACATCTCCTGCCGCTCAAGGAACAGATTGAGCGAATCGGCCATACCTGTCTGATTCTATAAACGATTGAATAGAGTTTACCGCTGTTTGAAGTTTTGGTAGAATAGCATAAGAAACCAGATTCGGGGTGCAGGCATGGATTTCCTGGAGGGATTTTTATTAGGCCCCATATGGAGTGACACTGAGTATGAAACCCGTCGACATACTGGCTTTTACTGGCTGATCGGTTGGGTGGCGTTGGCTGTCTATATTTATCTGCAGCTTAACCCAACATTTCTCCTCTCCTGGCTGACATTGCCTTTATGGGCTCCGGTGCTGATTGTGCTGGTTCTTATGCTGATTTCCCCGTTTGCCTGCCGGTATTATTATCGTCTGAATATTGTAATAAAGGTGATTATTCTGGCTGTCCAGCTCTTTAAACTGCTGATGGCCTTCTTAGCGTTCTATCAGAGAGTATTACCCTTGTATAAGCTTAATCTTGATACGCTGCCGCAGCAGCTGCTTGATTATGTGAACCAGACTGTGACGCAGGCAACTGAGACCTTTACCGCGATGGGTCAGGCGGTCGGTATGATGGTCGGGATACTGGCGGGCGGCTTGCAGGTGGTTCTGACCTTTGCCGGTGTTTTGATTGCGGCAACGCTGGCACCAGCCTTGTTCCTGTTCCTGATACAACTATTGCAGCGGGGCATTGACCTGATTGTCCACCGAACTGTTCTGCATAACGTTGATCTATAATACATTTTGACTCTACGTCTTTCACAGATTCTTCACATCCGTATCATAATTATTTTCATTTAGTCCTTTGAACAAACAAAAAAAAGGGGTTAGAATAAAATCAGGCGTTGACGATCAAAGAAAACGCTGTCGTGCGCGGGTGCTTTTCACAGATCAGTGACACGCCAGCGATAAAGTGAGGGATCATTATGAACAATGATTATGATCAAAAATATAATAATCAACAGAATAATCAGACATCTGGCTGGACGGCTCCTGAATCGGCATATGTCTACCCGGATCAATCCGCAGGCGGGCTGCCGCCTTCTCATCAGCGGCCACCGGATAGATCCAGCCGAACGACGCGTGTGATCGGTATCATCGCGCTTATACTTGCTTTCTCAGTTGTCTTTTCTGCAGTAACCGGGACACTTGTATATCAATATATGAAACAGCAGACTGAGCCTACGCAGGAATCATCCGGGACAACGGCACCGACAGAAACAACGGGAACGGTTCAGACACCACCAGATAATGATTTACTGAATCCGCATTTCAGTTTATATGAAGCAGCCAGCCGGCATGAAGACGGTAAAGAAACGCTAACCGTGATGGATATTGCAAAAAATGGAAAACCGGCAGTTGTGGCGATCACGACGGAAATGACCGTGACCGACCTTTTTGGACAGGTCTACCGTCCGACGGCGGCCGGATCCGGCTTTATCATCAGTGCGGACGGCTATATCGTGACAAACAATCATGTTATTGAAGGAGCGGACACCATATCCGTTGTTCTGGATAATGATGAAATCTATGAAGCGGAACTGGTTGGTACGGATCCAACCAATGATATTGCGGTGATCAAGATTGATTCAGATGACCTCCCGACCGTTATACTGGGTGATTCATCGCTTCTGCAGGTAGGAGAGCTTGCTATTGCCATCGGTAATCCGCTGGGAGAATTGAGCGGAACCGTCACTGCCGGAATCATCAGCGCGCTTGACAGGGAAATTACACTCAATTCCAATCGAGGACCACAGAGAATGAAACTGCTGCAAACAGATGCGGCGATCAATTCAGGCAATTCGGGTGGTGCGCTATTCAATTCATTCGGTGAGGTGATCGGTATCAATACTGCCAAGAATACTGGAACAGGTGTTGAAGGACTGGGTTTTGCGATCCCCATCAATCACGCGAAACCGATTATTGAAAGCCTGATTCAATATGGCTACGTACGCGGCCGCACGCAGATCGGTATCAGGGGCCAGGATATCAACACTCAAATGGCAGAATACTATAAGATAAGCGAAGGCATTCTGGTCATCGAGGTTAGTCCCGGTAGTGCGGCAGAAAAGGCAGGCCTGCAAAAAGAAGACATCATTATCGCAGCGAATGGCCAGGAGGCGAAAACCATTGATGCGCTGAACACCATCAAGAATACATTAAAACCGGGTGATCAGTTAACGCTGACCATCATACGTGAAAACCGTGAACAAAAAATAGATCTCGTCCTGCAGGAAGAACTGCCTGATTCATACAAACCTGCGAATTATAACCGGCAGGCAGATCAACAGGTGGAACTCTGATAAACAAGCGGATCGGATCCAGTTGACAAGGGAATCAGTGAATCAGGTTGGTATTCTTGTTCATTTTCAAGTGTTCATGGTAGAATAAGTTGAGATTTTGCAAAAAGTCGGGGTTTTCTTACTTGGATAAGGAGATCCGGCTTTTTGTCGAAGGGGAGGCCATTCATGATCTATCGGCACTGGTTCCGCCGAGATGTCATCCTGCCGATTGTGTATCTGGGATTATTTGGTGCAGCGCTTTATGTGCTGCATGGCTATATCATCGGTTTGCCAATTTTTCTGACATCAACCGTACTGCTCTGGCTGGTCCGCTCGATCTGGATTCTCTATGCAGTCTTGTTTGTTATTACAATGAGCCATGTTTTGTCTACGTATGATCTGGAACGCTACGACCCGGGCAATCTGAACAGCCTGAAACGCTTGATGAAACGGCAGCGCTATCGTCTTAGACGGATGGAAATTCCGACAGAAAGCGTTCTGGTCGCATACGAGGCTGTTTTGCTCGACAAAGGATACCGGCTGGAAGCGGATAGTCATCAGATTGGCCGGATTTACGTTCGAAGACGATTTCTGGCACCTATCCTTCGCATCAAATATGATCGTGTCATCCTGCTGCAGCATGAACCGTTGAATGTCTTTATGATTGATCAGCTGCTTCAGGATTCCATTCGCTATATCAAAAATCAAATTGAACGACAATCAAAACGAAATTTGCTGATCATCATCACCAGAATGCAGGAAATCGAGGAAGTCGCGTCCTGCGGAGCAGGGGTGGTCAATTTTCTTGGCAAATTTGTGGGCGGCACATTGGGGGTCATTCTGCTGGCCACCAGGCATCATCGCCTGTTCTACCCGGCAGATCGTACGGTGCAGCCTTACATCCATCGCTGCTTTCAGAATTTGCACCGTTTTCGGCTCAAACACCTGATTGCCAGAGAACAGCATGCTTTGAGAAAGCAAACGCAGAGGGAGGCATCTTCGTGAAAATCACATTTCTGGGCGCAGCTCAAACAGTTACCGGTTCCTGTTTTTTAGTTGAAACAGAATCCGTCTCATTTCTGGTCGATTGCGGACTCCATCAGGGATCAGCGCAGGAAGAGGAACTCAACCGGCTGCCGTTTCCCTTCAATACGGATGATATTGATTTTGTCCTCCTGACCCATGCGCACATCGATCACAGCGGACGAATTCCCAAATTATATGCAACAGGCTATCGGGGGCCTGTCTATGCCACTCAGGCAACAACGGATCTTTGCCGGATTATGCTGCCGGATTCCGGACATATTCATGAAAAAGAACAGGAGTGGCGCAACCGAAAAGCGCTGCGAGCCGGCAAGCCACAGGAAGATCCGCTCTATACCATGGAAGACGCGGTTAAAAGCTGCAATCTGTTTCAATCATACAAGTACGATGTTTCTTTCAATCCGGTGCCGGATGTGCGGGTTAAATTCAGGGATGCCGGCCACATCTTAGGGTCTGCTGTCATAGAAATCTGGATCCGTGAAGACGGACAGACAAGTAAACTGGTCTTCACCGGTGATCTGGGCAATAATGATATGCCGATCCTTCGTGATCCGACGATTATTGACGGCGCGGATTATCTGGTTATTGAATCGACGTACGGCGATCGTCTGCATCGCAAAGCGTCAGATGAGGTTGAGCGCTTTGTCACTGCCATAACGGAAACGATCGATCGCGGNNGTGTATATTGACAGTCCGCTGGCAACTTCGGCAACCGAAGTGTTCCGTAAAAACACAGACTGCTATGACGAAGAAACCAAAGCATATATTGCAGATGGTAAGAATCCGCTTGATTTTTCAGACCTGCATTTTACGCAAAGCGTTGAAGATTCCAAATGGCTGAACGAAGATGAGTCAAGCAAAATCATTATTTCAGCCAGCGGCATGTGTGATGCCGGCCGAATCAAGCACCACCTCAAACATAATCTCTGGCGGCGGGAATCCACCATTCTCTTCGTCGGTTATCAGGCGCAGGGAACGCTCGGCCGGCGCATCGTCGATGGTGCCAGCCAGGTTCGTATATTCGGTGAGGACATTACGGTGCGTGCACAAGTCGAAATGATTGAAGGTTTTTCCGGCCATGCGGATCGTGATGGTCTGGTCAACTGGATTGCCGCGATGAAACAGAAACCGGCAAAAATCCTGCTGGTTCACGGTGAACCGGAATCAATCCAGTCATTCTCAGAGACACTGAGTCGTCGATTCGGACTGGACACCCATATTGCCCTGATCAACGAGACCATCACACTGGGTATACCGGTCGCCCATAAGCGGATTGTAGAGGAGCGACTTCGCGATCCGCGAAAAGCGACGACAACGTATGTCCTGGATACGATCCAGTCAGACTTTATAGCAGCGCTGGAAACGTATAAAATGGACGTTAACCGGGCCGGAACCAAAGAGGAACTGGAAAAGATTCTGGAGGATCTGCCCCGCCGTCTTGAACAGACAACCGGTCTGCTGGTGGAGAATAATCCAATTCCCGGACCCGACTGATGATTCAATAAGAAACGTTGTCAGCACAAATGGAGGGAGCCCCTGCTCATGTTTCTGCCCGCCGATGGAATTGCTTTTTCAAATGAACCGATCCTGCTTCCTGTCTTCTGGCAGGATACAGTACTTGCCAGCGAATGGTTTGGCAATCCAGCCTGGCACTGGCTGTTGGCCCTGGTTGTCCTGATTTTACTTTTTCCGCTGCGAATGCTGCTGGTTAAATTGTACCGCCGCATCACAACGCGTTTGTTTCCGGAGGACTCTTCGGCAAGAATCATTACAAGCGGCCTGATCCCTGCCATCCGTCTGCTGATTGTCATGATCGGGTTAAGTCTTGTTTTTCAATCCGGACTGCTTACTTTCCCCGATAAGGTAGCAGAGGTGATTCGCCGCGTCATAGAAACATTAAAAACGGTCATTCTGTGTTTGTCACTAGCGGAAATAGGCACCGGTTTCATCAATATTCGTTTACAGAAAGCTAAGGAAAACGGTAACAAGGAAAGCCACACGGTCTTTAATTTCTACCGGATGACGGTATATGTTGCAGCTGTTCTACTGGGAATTTTTATGATTCTCAGTATCTGGGGTTTTGACATTACCGGCTTGATAGCCGGCCTGGGAGTTGGCGGCCTTGCGATTTCCCTGGCTGCCCAGGATACCTTTTCCAACCTGCTGGGCGGCCTGACCATCATGACAGATCATTCGTTTGCGATCGGTGATGTCATCACAACACCGGATGTCGAAGGAATTGTCGAGGATATTCGCTTCCGCAGCACGAAAGTCAGGACGTTTACTCAATTTCTCGTGACCGTTCCCAACAAGCAGCTCAGCAACAACTCGGTGACAAATCTGTCACGGATCGGAAAGCGTCGCGTCCGCTTTTACATCAACCTGGAATATGGAACCCGTCCTGAGCAGATACGCCATCTGATCGAGATGCTGAAGACGCGCATGGAATCCCGGGATACGATCGTGCCTGACAGTGTCCTTATCTGTCTGGAACGGTTTAGCAGCAGTTCGCTTGACGTGCTGTTCCAGTGCTTTCTGCAAATTGTCGATTTCGTGCCATATCTGCAAGAACAGGAAGCGATTCTACTCGATGTGATGGACGTCATGGCAGAGGAAAAACTTTCGTTTGCTTTATCGGCTCTGACCGTTCATCTCAATGAGATCAATAAACAGCAGGATCAGCTGACCAGCCCGGAGAGAAACCGGCTGCCAGATTAAGCGAGCTCAAAGAAGTGCCTGAGCACCCGGGCCATCGCGATCTGATCGCTTACTCCGCCGGTTTCGCGAATGGCATGCATCCCCCAGATGGGATTGCCGACATCAACCGCCTTTACCGGCAAATGTTCAACAAACAGCGGACCGATTGTTGAACCGCCGCGGACATCACTGCGATTGACATAGGTCTGGCAGGGGACGTCTGCTGCCTGGCAGAGCTTGCGGAAAACAGCCGCTGAAACACCATCTGTTGTATACGCACGATTAGCTGCGAACTTGATTACCGGCCCCTGATTGATTCTCGGGCGATTGGTTGGATCGGATCGATCGGCGAAATTCGGATGCGCCGCATGGGCCTGGTCTGCTGAGATCAGAAATGAATACGACAGACGATCGAGAAAGGTCTCACGAGATCCACCAAGCTTGATCACGATACGTTCCAGAAGATCGCGCAGTGTCATGCCGATCGCACCCTGACTGGTGCGGCTGCCGACTTCTTCGTGATCAAAACAGGCGACCAGGTTGATGCCGGTCTGTGTGTGTGACTCAGTCAGCGCTGTAACGGCCGCATAGGCTAAGCCAAGGTTATCGAGCCGGCCGGTCTGGATAAATTCGTTGTTCAATCCCAGACGCGTGCCGGGTGTGCACTCATAGAGATAGAGGTCAGCGTCAAGAAGACGTTCCGGCTCAACAGACAACTCGGACGCGATCAGCAATGTCAGCAGATCGTGCGAAGCGGCAGTCCCGCCATCAGCCAGAGCGATGATCGGTAACATCATTTGCTGCGGCTTGATTTTTTGTTCATCGTTAACAGTTGGATTGAGATGAATGGCGACATTCGGAATGACCAGCAGCGGCCGTCGAAAATCGATAAGTCTGGCTTCCGGTGACAAGGGATTGCCGCTGTCAATCAGAACGCGGCCGGCAATCGATAAAGGACGGTCGAACCAGGTTGTCAATATTGGAGAACCGTATAATTCAGTGTTGAGCAGCCAAACATCTTCCTGCTGTATCAGGCTGTTCGGCTTGATTTTCAAAGCTGGCGCGTCAAGATGCGTTCCCACCATACGAAAACCGCTGGATAGAGGATTTTCACCGATTTTTATCGCGAAAAATGCAGAATCTTCAACTGTCAGAAAGCAGCAATCTCCCGGTTTGAGAGATTCTTTGCCTGTCAACGGAGTAAAGCCAGCCTGAAGGCAGATTTTCATAAGCTGATCTGCCGCATGGAAAGCCGTGGGACTTTTATCGATCAAGCCAAGCAACCGATCGATCGTTGCGTCCTCTTGGTCATCAAGAATCTTATTGATCATCATACGTTATTCCTCGTTGTTTACAGTAACAGGCGAACTGGTGAATAGCCGACCTGCCGGTTTGTTTATGACTCGTTCTTGAAGAGATCCTGAATCTGGATATTCAAAAGAGTTGCCAGATCAAACAAGCGGTCAACCGCCATATCCAGATTGCCATGTTCATATTGGTCGATCTGAGGCTGTGAGGCATCAACTGCCTGGGCAACCTGCATCTGGGTCAGGTTAAGCTTTTCTCTTGCACGCTGCAGCTGACAGCCGATTTCGGGTGTTATCCTGATTTTTTCTCCAGCAAAGTCCGGCATCCTTTTCCCCTCCTTAATAAACTGCTATAATATTCATCTGTCTGTCTCTTTTTGTCAAGTTTATAGCGTTCTGTCTGAAGACAGCAGGAGTCCGGTTCGCCAGACCGGATCAGCTAAAGATGTGTCAGATTGACGAAAACGAGACCGTGTGGTTTTGTATATATCGAAAGAATATAGATTGATCGGTTAATGGAGAAGGATATGTTTGAACAGTTAAAAAAATACTTCGGTGCACAGGATCTAACCGTTGGTTCGCCGATGAGCAATCTGCTGAAGTTTTCCATTCCTCTGCTGATTGGAAATATTGCCCAGCAGCTATACAGTACTGTCGACGCCATTATCGTCGGCCGATATGTCGGAGATACAGCGCTTGCTTCGGTCGGTTCCGTCATGCCCATTGTCAATCTGCTGCTGGTGCTCTTTGTCGCGATTTCAACGGGTGCAGGTATACTGGTCTCTCAGGCATTCGGAGCAAAAAACAAGGAGCTGTTGAATCAGACAATCGGAAACGCTCTGACATTGATTGTTGTGTCATCACTGCTGATCATGGGTTTTGCGCTTGCTTTTTCGACACACATTCTCCGTTTGCTGGAGACCCCTGTTGAGGTGTTTGATGCGGCGAATGCCTATCTGCGTATTCTGTTCATCGGCGCTGTGTGGTTTGGCTTTTACAATATCATTTCCGGAATTTTGCGAGGGTTGGGCGATTCGATCACACCTCTGGTGTTTCTGTTGCTGACGGTCGCAATCAATATGGTGCTTGACATCTGGTTTGTTGCAGGTCTGGGGTGGGGTGTCGAAGGTGCCGCCTGGGCGACGATCATCAGCCAGTTTGCTGCATCCGTCATGTCTTTAATCCATCTGGTTCGCATTAAAGACACAGTGATAATAAATCGAAAGACATTGATGCCGCAGCGCGCATTGACCGGTCAGCTGACGCGGATCGGGATGCCGGCCGGCATGACACAGGCTATTTTCTCGATGGCGATGATTTTTGTACAGGCATTGACCAATTCGATGGGCTATGAGGTGATCACGACGTCAACGGCTGTGATGCGGATCGATGGGTTTGCCATGATGCCGAATTTCACCTTTGGCATGGCTATTTCAACCTATGTCGCCCAGAACATCGGGGCCAGGCGAATGGATCGTGTTGATCAGGGGAGCCGCGCAGCTTTGAAAATCGGGCTGATTGTTTCGGTATCCCTGACACTGCTGCTGATTTTTTTCGGCTCTTTCATGATCCGGCTGTTTACCGACACGCCATTCATCATCCAACTCGGTGTACGCCAGATTCGTATTCTGGCAGCAGGTTATATTGCCATGACATTCACCCAGATATTTGGCGGTATTATGAGAGGAGCAGGCCACACGATGCCGATGATGTGGATTTCACTGGCTACGACTGTAACATTTCGTGTACCGGCCGCTTACCTGATCGCCTATCTGACACGCTCTGATATCTGGCCGAACGGATCGCCGGATGCACTTTATTTTTCGCTTGTTGCCAACTGGATACTGGGTGCCATCCTGACTTTCCTGATCTATCGAAGAGGCCGTTGGCGTGATAAGGATCTTTCATTGCTTATGAAAGCACAGGTTGCTGAACACTAACAGTCATTTCCGTATCATGTGAACCACCTCACTGCCGTGAAGATGATATACTGGTTAAATAACAGCTTAATCATATAACGGCAGGAGGGATGGACGATGCAATCATTAACCAGTACATATCACCTTTCAAATGGTGTAACGATACCAATCGTAGGGTTTGGGACCTGGCAGATGGAGGATGGCCCGACAACGGTTCATGCGGTGCACACCGCCATTGAAACCGGCTATCGTCATATTGATACAGCCGCCGCTTACCAGAATGAAGGCAGCGTTGGCAAAGCGATTCGCGAAAGTGGACTGGCTCGATCAGACGTGTTTCTGACAACAAAACTCCAGAATCGGGATCATGGCTATCAGGCAACCCACGATGCGTTTAAGCGTTCGCTGCAGGCACTGGGTGTTTCTTATCTTGATCTGTATTTGATTCATTGGCCGAACCCCATTGCTTTCCGTGATCGCTGGCAAACGGTTAACGCGGAGACCTGGCGGGCGTTTGAGGAGCTCTACGAAGCTGGCCTTGTGCGGTCAATTGGTGTCAGTAATTTTCGGCCCCATCATTTGGAAACGCTATCACAAAGTGCCCGGATTATGCCAATGGTCAACCAGATCCGACTGTGTCCGGGAGATGTCGATCTGAAAACAGTGGACTATAGTCGTGCACAGAATATCCAGCTGGAAGCGTACAGTCCGCTTGGTACCGGTCTTGTTTTTGATGTTCCGGACCTTCAATCTGTTGCACAGAAGAAAAACCGGACTGTTGCCCAGATAGCGCTTCGCTGGAGTCTGCAAAAGGGATTCCTGCCGCTTCCCAAATCGACAACACCGGCCAGAATTGTTGAAAATGCCGACGTTTTTGATTTTGATCTGACTCAGGAAGAAATCAATCAAATCGACAATCTGACTGACTGCTGCGATCAGGCATTGGATCCGGATAAAACGAATTTTTAACAGGTAATTGAGGAAACCAGGGGGAGTCATGCACCTTTATATTTCAGATCTTGACGGGACACTCCTTCGGCCGGATGCCAGCATCTCGCCGGAAACGAGCCGAATATTGAATCATCTGATCAGCCGGGGGCTTCATTTCACCGTTGCGACTGCCCGGACAGAAGCAACCGTTAAACAGATTCTTGAAGGTGTACGGATTCAGATACCGGTTGTCCTGATGAACGGATCCTGTATTTTTGACCTGCAAACCGGATCGTATGTCAAGACAGAGCAACTGTCAGAGAACGCAAAAACTGTCTTGCTTGAGACAATCCGTCGACAAAAGGCAGAAGGATTTATTTATTCAATTGACCAGGATCGTCTGACGACATTTTATGAACGCGCTGACAGACCTGAAAGTCTGGCATTTCTTGAGGAGCGTACGAGTCGCTACCAGAAGAAATTTGTCCGTGTTGCTGATTTTTTCGAAGGCTTATCCGACCGGAGTATTGTTTATTATTCGACAACCGGCAGCCGTCAGGATCTTGAGCAGATGAAGATGATGCTGGATGACTGCAAGGACACGGCTGTTTCACTCTATCTGGATGTTTATCAGCCGGACAAGTGTTTTCTTGAGGTCAGTTCCGTTAAGGCATCCAAATATTCAGCTGTGCAGTATCTGAAACAGCGTTACGCATTTGATTCGGTCACCTGTTTCGGTGATAATGTAAATGATCTACCCATGTTTAAGGCCAGCGATACCTGTTATGCAGTCGCGAATGCCCTGCCCGAGGTGCAGCAGCAAGCTGATGACGTTATTGGCAGCAATGAATCCGATGGTGTCGCACGCTGGCTCGAGCAGCATGTGTTCATTCATCAGGGTACGCGACATGAAAGTGAGGATTTTTGAGTGAAAGCATATGAACGGCTGCTAAAATACGCGACGATTCATACGACATCAGATGACACAACCGGAACACACCCCAGCACGATGAGACAGCTGGATTTGGCAAAGCAACTGGTGGAAGAGATGCGTGAAATCGGCATGCGTGAGGTACGCATCAGTACCTATGGCTATGTCTACGGATGTCTGCCGGCAACGCCCGGCTATGAAAGCAGTCCCCGGATTGGTTTCGTCGCGCATATGGACACAAGTCCTGATGTTTGCGGTGCATCAGTCAAACCTCAACTGATCAACGACTATGATGGACAACCCGTTGTTCTTCAGGGAACCGGGCAGATCCTGAGTCCCGACCAGTTTCCCCATTTGCTTGACATGAAAGGGAAGACGCTGATCACAACGGACGGTAGAACCCTGCTGGGTGCTGACGATAAAGCAGGCATCGCTGAAATACTGACAGCGATCGAACAGATTGTGCGAAAACAGATACCTCACGGGAAAATTCTCGTCGCCTTCACACCTGATGAAGAGATCGGGCAGGGTGCTGACAATTTTGATATCGATGGATTTGGTGCGGATTTTGCCTATACTCTGGACGGCGGCGTAGCTGGCGAGCTTGAGTTTGAAAATTTCAATGCAGCAGAAGCAAAGATTCACATCAAGGGCGTTGCGGTTCATCCGGGCACGGCTAAGAATGTGATGGTCAACGCCCTGCTTCTGGCCTTTTCATTTAATCAGATGACACCCCTGGCGGAAACACCGGAACATACAGAAAATTATGAGGGCTATTACTATTTACGCAAGCTCGAGGGCACACCTGAATCGGTTTCGATGATATACGCGCTGCGCGACCATGATGCCGGCCGTCTGCAGCTTCGAAAAGAAACGCTGCTGCATATCGCCAAAACAATCAATGAGCAGGTCGCAGCCGACACGGTGACCGTCGAAATCAAAGACCAGTACCGGAATATGAGCGAAATTATTTGTGAACATGACCATTTGCTGCAAAACGCGAAAACGGCGATGGAGCGATCCGGTATCACGCCGATTGTTCAGCCGATGCGTGGCGGAACAGACGGTGCGACGCTGAGTTACAAAGGGCTTCCTTGTCCGAACCTGGGTGTCGGCGGGTTTGCTTTTCATAGTCCGTTTGAGCATATCTCGGTAGAAGACATGGATCGATGTACCCAAATGATCATCGAACTGGTGCGATTATATGCCGTTCAGACGTAACGCGGTGCGTCATCAGATCGAACAGACGCCGGAAAGTGTCTGCAAGCGGAACTATCCCGCGATGCTTACTGAAGGCATCTTCTTTCTTATGGGGTTTGCGTTCATTGATATCAATGCCGTCATTCCTGTTTTTATCCATTCTTACACCAACAGCGTTTTTCTGGCCGGGCTGGCATCAACGCTTTACCATGCGTCGTCCTTTGTCATGGAGATCCTCATTGGTCCGTATGTCAAGCGCATCCGCAATGTACCGCGATACGTATCATGGCTGGCGCTCCTGTTCCGGCCACTTCCGCTGCTGATGGTACCCATATTATTTATGAATATCAGTCCCCTGATCAAAGTGGGATCATTTCTTGTGATGTACGCACTGCTACGTGGCGGCGATGGCCTGATCTACATTTCGTGGGGTGATCTGTTCGGACGCACGATCCCGTCCGAAAAAAGGGGTCTGCTCATGGGCTATCAGCAGCTTCTGGGCGGAATTGCTTCTCTTCTGGCCGGGATGGTGGTCAAGACCGTACTTGATCATCCAGCCCTTATTGATGATCAGCGTTACGCAATCATCTTCAGCGGTTCGGCCGTTGTTCTGATTATATCAGCTCTGGCTTTGTTCTTTACACGAGATCTGCCTCATTCGATTGACACGACAAAACCCAACCATTGGCAGTATTACCGCGAGTTCCCGGGTCATCTCAAGAAAAATCCGATTTTCGCTAATGTTGTTCTGATTCGCGTTTTGTCTACGACAACGCATATGGTTGCGCCTTTCATTATTATATTCGGGCAGCAGTTTTTCCAGTTATCGTCACAGGAGGTATCGACGCTCGTCTATCTGCAAATTACCGGCGGATTGCTGGGCGGGTTTGTCTGGGGCAGGATTAGCAAGCAATTTGGACATCATCGTGTCATTCAGGTGTCGATGCTGACCGGATTCATTTTGTCCCTGACCATCATCCTGCTGATGATCGCCGGTCCGGTCCGACTGCCTGCCGGTATTCTCTGGCCGCTGGTTGTGATAAACGGAATGAATCTCAATAACTGGTCAGGGTTCATCAACCACACCATTGATATCGCTTCGAGCGAAGAGCGAACGATTTATTTGATGATCAGCAATCTGGTTATTTTTCCGTTCACCTTCCTGACTTTCATCGCCGGAATTATGGTTGAATCGCTGGGATATCTGCCAATTTTCATAATCAGCACCCTGGCTGCTGCTGTTGCCGTTTGGCGTGGCACCAAGTTGAACTTCCCCGAGGGTCCATCAGAGAGCCTGGTTGTGACACCGCTTCCTTCCAAGGAATCAGACAGGTGACTCAACACAGTGTCTTAAGTAAAAGAATATTGGCAGCTTTTTGTTTGAAATAACTGATAAAATATTTTTGAGATTGTATATGAGCATCATGTGCAGAAAAAAGCCTGTCAGGAGGGCAAATGAATGTACGATCAAACTCATGGTAATGCGTTCAACGAGGTGCTGCGGCAGATGGACAAACCATCATGCGTCCGCCTGGCGCTGCAGCTGATCGATTCGGGTGTCATGGATCTCGTCGAGTTATACGCAGAGGTTCTGGCACCGGCTCTGAATCAAATCACACGGGATGAAGAGAACGAGGCGACTGCGATCTGGCGGGAACACATTCGCAGCTCGATCATCCGGACCATCATCGAATGCTGCTACCCACGCGTGATCGAAACCATCGAGAAACAGGGAATTCAACTGGATAAAGGGAAGGTGGTTCTTGTATCACCTGCCGATGAATATCATGAGCTTGGCCTGCGCATGGGCGCTGATTTCTTCACCCTTTGCGGCTACCAGGCACTCTATGTCGGCAGTGATACACCCCAGAATGAACTGATTGATGGTTTGAAGCGGGACAACCCCGACTATGTGGTCATCAATGCCGTCAATTTTTATAATGTGTTCAAGGTTAAAAAACTGGTCGCCGCCATTAAGGACGCTGTACCGGATGTCAAGGTGCTGTGCAGCGGCCAGGCCTTTCGGCATGATCCGACTCTGCAGGAACAGATTGGCGCACTGGCTTTGATTGAGACGATTGATGATATCAGGAATCTGGAAGGGGGCATCATATGATTGCGTCATTTAAAATTGCCGTCCGGTTTCTGAAATCCAGCCGCGGGCAGACGGTGATGATCGCCATCGGGATCGCCATCGGAATAGCGGTTCAAATTTTTATCGGATCGCTGATTCAGGGTCTGCAGAAGAGCCTGATTGACTCAACCATCGGCAATGCCGCCCACATAACAATCCAGCAGGAAGATAACGATCAGTTGATGGCCGATTACGAATCTGTGATTGACGCTGTTCGGGCAGCCGATGAACGGATCACATATATTTCGCCCGTGCTTCAGCAGGCGGCACTGATTATCGACGGCGATCAGACTGAATCCATCCTGATACGCGGGTTTGATTATAAACGCGCCAATCCGATTTACGCCTTTGACTCGCGCTTTGTTGAGGGACGTCTGCCTGCTGGTGCAAATGAAGCTGCGATCGGTAAGGAACTTCAGGCAGAGTTATCTCTTTCAGTAGGCGACCCTGTTGACATCACGATTACAGGCGGAACCAAGCTGACCTACACTGTATCGGGTGTTTTTGACCTGAAGGTGCAGTCCTTGAATAAAAGCTGGTTTTTAACAACATTAGAGTCTGCGCAGGATCAACTGGATAAAAGCGGATTGATATCGACGATTGAAATGCAGGTTGATGACGACTCTGTTTTCCAGGTTGATGAACTTGCGGTGCAGCTGGCTGAACTGCCTGATTTTTCAGAGAAAAAACTGATTCAATGGAAGGAACAGAACGAACAGCTGTTATCAGGTCTGAATGGCCAAAGCATATCCAGCCTGATGATCCAGGTTTTTGTCATCGTTTCTGTTGTTTTAGCTATCGCCAGCATTCTGGCGATTTCTGTGCTGCAGAAATCAAAACAAATCGGTATTCTCAAAGCGATGGGTATCCGCAATCGTCAGGCAAGCCTGATTTTTCTGTTTCAAGGTCTGATTCTCGGTATTCTCGGCGGTTTTCTCGGGGTTGCACTGGGACTCGGGCTGGCATATGCGTTCACGGTGTTTGCGCGAAATCCCGACGGAACGCCCGTCGTCGCGTTGCTGATCGAACCGGGTTTCTTCGCCTTGTCATTCTTGATAGCAGTTGTCGCTTCCTCCCTGGCGTCACTAATCCCGGCCAGACGTTCATCCCGTCTCGATCCGATAGAGGTAATCAGAAATGGATAAAATCATTCAGCTTGATAAAGTCAGCAAAATTTATGGTACCAGCGTTAAAACACAGGTTCTTTTCGATATCGACCTGTCATTTGACGCACAATCCTTTAATGCCATCATCGGCCAGTCCGGCAGCGGCAAGTCAACCTTGATGAACATCATGGGGACGCTTGACAGACCGACCTCTGGCGATGTGACCATCAATGGAACGCGTACGGATGGCATGAAGACTAATGAACTGTCAGCTCTGCGCAATCAGACCATCGGATTCATTTTCCAGTTTCACTACTTGCTGCCTGAGTTCACCGCCCTGGAAAATGTCCTGATGCCGGCCGTCATCAAATACAACAAGCCATCTGCTGAAACGGTTCGCAGGGCGCATGAACTGATGGAACTGGTTGGTCTGGAAAAGGTCAAGAACAATCTCTCAAGCAAGATGTCCGGCGGACAACAGCAGAGGACAGCGATTGCCCGTGCCTTGATCATGAACCCGCAGATTATCCTCGCGGATGAACCAACCGGCAATCTCGATTCCGACACAACCCAGACGGTCTATGGTATGATGAGACAAATCAATGATTTGTACCGGACCACGTTTATTATCATCACACATGATCGGAAGATCGCTGAGATGACAGACCGTATTGTTGAGATCAAAGATGGCAGAATCAATCTGGATGTGACCCGATCAACGACATGACAGGTGATATAAGCTAAACGGTATCGGATCAGACACATTATTTTAATCGGGGTGATCTCTTGGCGTTTATTACGATCGATCTTGGAACCACAAATATTAAAGTAACCGCATTTACAGATCAATTTTCTGAAATCGGGTCGGAATCCTCAAAAGTCATTTATCAACAGGAACAGGACCACTGGGTCGAATTTGATGCAGAAGCCTATTTTGACCATCTGCAGGATGCAATCGCGCGCCTGAGGCCACAGATTTTTGAGCCTGTTCATCAGATCATTTTAACCGGCCAGGCGGAATCGCTGGTTGTTCTCGATTCAGATGGAAAACCACTGCGGCAGGCCATATCCTGGCTGGATATGCGTTCGACCCGTGAATCGGAGCGCATTAAAGAGGCTTTCCCAGAGGATCAGGCCTACGCCATAACCGGACAGCCGGCAAACACGCCCACCTGGCCGATTACAAAAATACTGTGGCTCAAAGAAAATGAGCCGGATATCTTTAAACAGGCTGGCTGGTATGTTTTGGTCAAGGATTATATTCATTATCGACTGACCGGGAAAATGACGGGTGAATACTCGATTTACAATTTTTCCTATTATTTTGACATTCATCAAAAGGATTACTGGATGGATCTGCTGAACTGGTGCGGCGTGCGCAGAGAGCAGCTTCCGGAGCTCGTCGAGCCGTGCACGACGACCGGACTGATCATGCCCCAGGTTGCTGAAAAAACAGGTCTGGATCCGTCTGTTTCGGTCAATATCGGTACGCTTGACCATTTTGCAGGCATGATTGGAACCGGTAACATTCGCCAGGGGATAATCAGTGAATCGACCGGAACAGTGGTCGCGCTGGCGACGTTGGTCGATAAGCCGGTGTTGACTAAAGAACGTATTCCCTGTCACTATGGTCCCTTTCTCAACAGTTATGTTCTGCTGCCGGTTTGTGAGAGCGGCGGTGTCTGTCTCGAATGGTTCAGAGATACATTTGCGTCTGACCTGTCTTACAAGGATATTGATCAACTGGCCGTCAGGCGCAATGCACCGGCTGACCTGCTCTTCCTGCCTTATCTGACCGGAACCAATTCGCCGGAGTATAATACAGATGCCAAGGGTGTCTTTTACGGAATTCGCCTCAAGCATGATCGCGGTGATTTCGCATCAGCCGTCATGGAAGGCGTCGCCTATCTGCTCAACAGGAATCTGGCAGCACTGGATCGGCTGGGAATTCACCCGGAACGGGTGATTACGACCGGCGGCGGATCAAAATCATCGTTCTGGTGCCAGACAAAAGCCAATCTGACCGGAATTCCTTTTTCTGTTCCTGTTCAAACAGAGGCAGCCTCTCTGGGCTGTGCCTTGATTGGTGCTGTTGCCTGCGGTGTGGCAGCCAGCTATGAAAAAGCTATCGAGCAATGCGTCGCGATGAAAAAAGTGTACCAGCCTGAAGAAAGAACGGCTTTTGCCCGTCAGAACCGCCGGTATGATCAACTCTACCAACAAATGCTGCCGGTTTTTGAACAGGATGCAGCCTTCAGCCTGGCGGACGACTGAAACAATCGATCTGCTGGTAATCGTATTTTCGAAAAAAACCAACCAGTAACCGAAAATATTCAATCCTGCGATCGTGTGAGTTTTCGAAACAACCCGACGGGGACGCCTTTATTGACAGAAAATAAGGCGTCCTCTATACTGAAAATGAATCATTCAAATGATTCGCAGGGTTTTCATTAACGAAAAAGTTTCATAAAATGACGTGAAAGGAAGGTTCAGATATGCGAGCAGTCAAGGCAGGGTTTGTCGGATTTGGCGAAATCAATACCCCTAGAGATGTTGTTGATCAGTTGAGCGCCAATGCCGTCAGCGAACTGGAAAAGTTGGGATGGGAGGTCTATGCGACCGAAACCGTCAGTGACGAGGCAACCTATTCTGAAGCTGATCGAGCAATCAAGGATCTGAAGAATAAGGATTTTGATCTGCTTGTTGTCTGTGTAACCGGTTGGATTCCCACACATGCCGTCATCCGGGTGACCGATAAATTCAGACACATACCGATGCTCCTCTGGGGTCTCACCGGCTGGATGGAAGAAGGACGACTGGTCACAACAGCACCACAAGCCGGTACCAGCGCATTGCGTCAGGTGATGCAGGGGCTCGGATACTGTTTTCGCTATGTTTTCAGCAAAGTTGACGAACCGGTACCTGCCAAGGCGATTAACGCATTTGGTCAGGCTGCACGCACGGCTGTTGAGTTGCGGGATATGCGGATCGGTTCGATGGGTTATCGTGACATGCTTTTATACGGTACACCAGCGGATATCCTCGCTCTGCGCCGGGAAATTGGTATCGAAGTAGAGTGTTTTGAAATGCTGGAAATGGTTCGAACACCGATTGATAAAAAAGATGTCGATGAGATTGTCGACTACTGTCTGAAGAACTGGACATTTGAAAAGGAATTCGACCATGAGATTCTGGCTCAGGGCGCTCGATACTATCTGTCTCTGAAGAAAAAGATCCAAGAAAGAGGCTTCGACGCCATCACGCTGCTCGATGTTGACGGCATGAAAAAGCTGGAGAGCTTTCCGCCCGCTATGGTTTTTATGCTGATTGCCGATCTGCTTAAAATCTGCACCATCCCCGAGAACGATATCATCGGCAACGCGACTCAGCTGATGGTGAAAACGCTGACCGGTCAAATTGCCCACTATATGGAATTTTACGAATATTTTGACGAGACCGTTCTGATCGGTGTACCTGATTTTGTCCCAGGAGCCGTGGTTGATGGCGATATCAGGCTGCTGCCAGCGAAATTCGGTCTGCTGTCAGCCAGTCTGCTAAATACGTCTAAGGTTAAAGATGGACCTGTCACGCTGATGCGTCTGATTGAAGATCATGGACGTTACACACTGCACATGGCCCGCGGCGAGGCGATGCAGCCACGCCCGTGGGAAGAATACGGCTGGGATCGTCCGGCTCCTCAGCTGCCGAGTCTCGAAGTTAAACTGGAAGAGCCGGTCAACTCGTTTGTTGATAAAATAGCCTCGCAGCATACCATTATTGCGTATGGTGATGTGACAGAAGAAATGACACAGCTGTGCAAGATCCTGAAAATCAGAATGATCTGAGTTTGACGAGAATGTGAATCAGAACAGGCAGACAGCAGATTCAGCTGTCTGCCTTTATTTTTGCAGTTGTTTCCCGTTTGATGAGTGAGGGTTTGAGGGCGACGTTCTGGATCACGGTGAAATGCTTGTCTTTGATTTTTCGGAAAAGAATGCTGACTGTGACGACAGCCATTTCCTTGATTGGGTTAGAGACCGTCGTCAAAGCCTTGGAGAGATAGGGGCAGACAGCTACATTATCCATGCCCATGATCGAGATATCATCCGGAACAGACAGGTTACGTTCGGTGACCGCCCGCAAGGCGCCAATCGCGATGTCGTCGTAGGCGGCAAATATTGCGGTTGGCCGAACGGGTGCGTCGAGGATTGTTTTCATGCTTCG